>Ga0302320_10001153_pt1 | contig 63408 bp, 51 predicted proteins | sample Bog_T0_3_FD_202130 | JGI IMG/M metagenome (GOLD analysis project Ga0302320, IMG submission 202130) | Peat permafrost microbial communities from Stordalen Mire near Abisko, Sweden - Bog_T0_3 | ecosystem: Environmental > Terrestrial > Soil > Wetlands > Peat | place: Sweden: Abisko, Stordalen Mire...
TCCGCCTCCCGCATCACACGCTGCACTTCGTCGGCGCGATCTTCGACGCGCTGCTCCCCGCCCTCGCCGCCGGCGCGACCACGCTGGAAGAGCTCGCGCGCCTGCCGTCGCTCTCGGCGTTCGGTCCCGCGCGCCTGCGCGACGCGGTCGTCCGCCTCGCCCTCGCCGGCCAGGTCTCCCCCACGGTCCAGCGCACGCGCGCCGCGCCGGCACCGGAGGGGCGCTTTCGCGTCGTGTCTCCGTTCAATCGCACGTTGCTCCGCGAGCGTCTCACGAGCGAGCACCCGATCGTCTTGGCGTCGTCGGTCGCCGGTACGGGCGTCTCGGTCACGATGCTCGAGGGGGTTCTCCTACGTCTCCTCACCGAGATTCCGGAAGCGGAGTGGACCACGTGGATCGCCGCCTTCAGCGAGAAGCAGCCGTTCCGCCTGCGGGTGGGAGAACGCGCCGTGGAGACCGACGAGGAGCGGATGAGCGTCCTGCTCGAGCAGATCGCGCCGTTCCGCGCCAAGCGGCTGCCGCGGCTCATCGAGCTCGGGTTAGTCGAGCCAGAGTTGCGGAAGAGTTGAAGAACAGCCGCGCCCCGTTCAGAGTAGGAGCGTGCGGATCCTTCGCTTCGTGCTCGTGGGGAGCCTTGCTCTCGGTGCGGCGGCCTGCGGGCTCGACGCCAACGGCCTCGGTGGTGACGACGACGGCGGCGTCGAGCTGACCGAAGCCGGCCCCGCGTTCGACGGCACCGTGCCGAACCAGGACGCGAGCGGCGTCGTGGACGGAACCACGAACGTCGATACGTCGCCCGCGGGCGACGATGCGTCGGGAGACGACGTGGTCACCTCGGAAGACGGCGGCGCCCACGACGCCGCGGACGCGACCGTCGATGGCGGCGACGCGGCCGAAGGGACCGACGCCTCCGACGCCAGCGTTGGGCTCGACGCCAGCGACGCCAGCGACGCCAGTGACGCCAGCGTTGGGCTCGATGCGAGCGACGCCAGCGACGCCGCCGAGATCGCCGACGCCGCCGATGCGTCGGACGCCGCCGACGCCTGCGGTCCCGTGGAGATCTGCAACAACGGCATCGACGACAACTGCAACAGCCTCGTCGACTGCGCCGACCCCGAGTGCACCCCCGGCTGGACGTGCACCGCCGCCGCGGTCCCCAGCGGATGGGTGGTCGTCGAGTACTCCGAGACGACGCAGCCCACGTGCACGACCGGCTACGGCGAGCAGTTCGACGCGGTCCAGGGGCCCGACGCAGGCCCCGCCTCGTGCAGCTGCGGCTGCAACATCACGACCCACGGCTCCTGCGAGGAAGGGACGTTCCAGGTCACGACCAACGAGCTGTCGATCGGCTGCGGGCTCGTCGGCGTGACGGGCGTGGCCGACGGAGGCGCGTGCCTTCCCACGAGCCCGCAGTACGCACCGGCGAACGGCGCCGAGATGAAGGTCGCCGAGGTCCCCTACGCCCCTGGCGTCTGCACCGGCGTCGCGCCGCCGCCGACCCTCCCCCCCGTGACGTACGCGGCCCAGGGGAGAGTCTGCAAGGACACGAACGGCGCGGGAGCAGGCTGCGCGAACAGCGGCGCCTGTGTCCCCGCCGCCACCGGCTTCAGCCTCTGCATCACGCCGTCGGCGGCGCCCGCCGTGCAGGCGTGCCCGGCCGGCTTCACCAATCCGTTCACCGTCGGCAACGGCGTCAACGACGGACGCGGCTGCACCGCGTGCACGTGCACCGGGCCGACGGCGACGTGCGCGAGCGCGGAGCTCACGCTCTTCACGACCTCGAACTGCTCCGGCACGGGCGAGTCCGTTCCCGCCGACGACACCTGCACGACCTTCCCGGGGCCGACCGGTAGCTTCGGCAGCGGGCCGAACTACGTCGCGTACGAGTACACCGCACAGGTACAGAACGAAGCGTGCACGCCTTCGCCCGTCGCACCCACCGACGGCGGCGTCACGCTGAAGGGGACTCGCTCGGTCTGCTGCCAGTAGGCGCGGAAGCACTAGACACGCCGCGTGCGTGCGTCCAAGAATCGTGGGTGCCCTTTCCTCTTCGCACCCCTCTCTCGGCTTCGCGCGCCCCGAGCGGCTCCGCTACGACGGTCCGTCTCGCGAGCCTGGCCTTCGTGGGCCTCGCCGGCGCCGTCGGCGCGTGCACGAGCATCGTGGAGCCGGTCGACATCGAGCGTCCGTGGATGCTCGCGAACCTCCCGAGCAACGACCCGATCGATCCACGGTGCGACTCGCGCGGCGCATCCGACGGCGACCACGACGGGCTCGCCGACGGCTGCGAGGACGCGCTGGCGCAGCGCTTCGCGCCCATCGTGATCCACTCCACTGACGAATCGAACTTCCCCACGAACGTCGACGTCTTCCTCCGCGAGACCTCGCTCGCGTTCCATGACGAGTCGTGCGGCCGCGCGAAGGACACGGTCATCGAGCGCGCGCCCACCGAGGCGGATCTCACGCAACGCGCGGCCGACGTGCGCTGCGGCGGCGATCGCGTCGCGTCGGCCGGCTCGCGCAGCCGCGGGAAGCACGAGACCTTCTTCCTCGCCGACGTACCGCGAGAGGACCGACGCGGGAGCGCCGACTCTCGCGACTGGACTACGTACGTCCACGCCTACCCCAACGTCCTCGGCGGCGTGACGCTCCAGTACTGGCGCTTCTACGCCTACAACGACGCGTTCAACAATCACGGCGGCGACTGGGAGGGGATCCACGTCGTGCTCGACCCTCACGCGTCGGTCGCGAGCGTACGGCTCCTCCAGCACGGCAGCTCCGACGACCTCGCCCCTCCGCGACTCGAGTGGTTCGGCTCGCACGTCATCGTCTACTCCGAAGGGGGGGGCCACGCGTCGCGCGCCAGCGGCGCCGGCATCGTCGCGCGCCACTGCGACCTCGAACCGTGCGTCGTCAGCCTCGAGGACCGCGGCAGCTACGTCTGGCAAGAGACGTGGCGCGGGGGGCGCGTCCGCTGGCCCGACGGGAGAGCGACGGAAGGCGGAGGCCTGGTGAACATGGGAGAGAAGAGCGCGCCGTTGAACGGCCAGCTCTTCGTCCAGTACTCGGGTCTCTGGGGGAGCCCGGGCGCGTTCTACTGGAGCTCGGGCTATTGGGGGCCGTCCTACAACGAGACGAGCATGCGGGGGGACGGCTTCCTCACGTCGTGGTGTGCGGGCATGGCCGGCGCGCTCGATCGACATCGCGAGTGCTGGCCCGCGGGCACCGAGCCGTGAGTCGCGCGCGTCTGCGTGGCGCACTGCGCAACGTTCGCTCCGCGACGAAAGAGCGCTTTTCCTCGCGCGCGCTCATTCGCGCACCTCGTGCGACGCGCGTGAATGTGACCGAGCCCTGACGGTCCTGCTTACCCGGCTGAGTTACAAAAAAAGCCACAGTGGCCGCAGAGCAGATCCCCCACACGAATTGGTTCGACGAGAGCGCGGCCCCGGCGCCCCGAGCCACGTCGCCCTCCACGCGCCCCGAGCGCCCGGCGAACTACGCGCGCAATCTGTTCCACCTCGCGTCGGCGGCGGTCGCGCTTTCCGCGGTCGTGTTCCTCCCGTCGCGCGCGTGGCTCATCGCCGTCCCCGGGGGCTTCGCGCTGTACGCGTGGAGCATGGAGCTCGGCCGCCGCTTCAGCCCCAAGCTGAACGAGCGCCTGATGCGCCTCTACGGCCCCGTCGCGCACCCGCACGAGTGGTACCGCGTGAACTCGGCGACCTGGTACGCGAGCGCGCTCTTCTTGCTCACGCTGTTCGCCACGGTGCCGGCGATGATGACCGCGGTGGTCGTCCTCGGCATCGCCGATCCCATCGCCGCCTTCGTCGGTCGCAAGTGGGGGACGCGCGTGCTCCGCACCGGTCGCTCGCTGGAAGGGACGCTGGCGTTCTTCGCGAGCGCGACCGTCGCGGCGGGCGTCGTCCTCACGATCATCCACGCCGGGACACCGGGCGCCGTCGCTCTGCTCGCCCTGGCGGTGGGCGCCGTGGGTGCCGTCGTGGAGCTCTTCTCCACGAACCTCGACGACAACTTCACGATCCCGATCGCCGTCGGCGTCGTCGCCACGTTCGCGACGCCGTTCCTCGTCTGAGCGATCGCCCCGCTCGGGTCAGTTCTTCACGGCGAACTTCGCGCCGTCCCACGCGTAGCGCAGGCTGTCGATTCCGCCCCAAGGCAGGAGCAGCGGCTCGACCGAGCCCCCCGGCTGGTCCTGCCCCCACGGGTACGTCCGCTTCGTCCACCCGCGCGCGATCCCGGGGCGCACGTCGATCTCGAACGTCTTGTGATCGTCCGCGGGCACGAACTGCACGAGCCCCTGCACCCGCTTGTGGTGCTGCTCGCGCGAGGTCTCGATGGAGAAGATGCGCGTGATGGAGTCGCTATCGACCTGGTAGATGAAGAGGTCGCCGGTCTCGACGGGCTCGCGGCTGCCGGCGGCGTTCACGTGGCGAACGCCCCGCACGACGAGCTCGGCCCCGCCGTCGCCGGTGAGGTCGCGCGCGCTCAGCTCCTTCACGTCCTCGTCGCGGGCGAACTGCGACATCGTGAGCGACGCGTACCCCGTCCCCCCCTTGAATCCGGGACCGAAGACCACGATGTCGCGCCCGAGCACCACCACCCGCTCCGGCCGCGCGTCGTCGCCCCCCGCGTTCACTTGCAGATCGAGCCGTGGCGTCGCGTCCGCCGCAACGTTGTGCTCGCGCTTGTAGAGGGCGAGCACGTCGGTCGATAGATCGCGCCCCTTGGTCACCGCCGGCGTCGCGGGCTCCTCGGCGCGCGCCTGGGCCAGCGTCGACGCGTACGTCTCGCGCGGAGCGGGCGCTCCCGGCGCGCCCGGCGCCGGCTGCTGCGCGACATCCTTCACCTTGGCGAACTTGGCGCCGTCGAACCTGTAGACCTGCGATTTGACCGCGCCCCACGGGAGCAGCACCGGCTCGACGTCGGTGATCGTCGGTTCCCGGTACGTGGTCGCGTCCCATCCCGTCGCCGTATCCGTCGCGATCTCGATGTCGTGCCCCGCGACGTGCACCGCGTCGTCCACGTGGTTCTGCCCGGACGCGACCGAGATCTCGTGCGCGAACGTCGTCTGCGGCTCGTCGCTCGCGGGGAGGATGCTCCACACCTCGAACCAGCGCCGCTTGCTCCCCTCGATGTCGAAGCGGCGCTGTACGACGAGGTCCTCCTTGGCGCGGCCGGTGATCGGACGCGCGTCGAGGCTGAGCAGCTCGGCGCCGAGGTCGCGGAAGAAGAACTGATTGCCGCCGCGGTAGTGGGGGCCGCAGATGGTGATGTACTGATCGAAGACGGTGACCCGCTCTTTCATCGCGTCGCCCGCGACGTCGGCGATGAGATCGAACTTCGGCGTCGCCCCCAGGAGCCCCTTCGGAACGAGGAGCCCTTCGATCATCGCCTCCTCGGCCTCGGTCGGGATCGACGGAAGGTCGGACGGGTGCTGCACGTCGCCGTCGCCCGACGCGAGGATCCCGCGGACGCTGTTCCCTCCGTCGGAGTCGATGTACCGCACCGCGCCCCGCAGCCCGACGCGGGTCGTGTGCCCCTCGGGGAACGCGCTCCACGGGATCGACACCTCGAACGAGTAGCCCCCCGTCGCCGGAGCCTCGACGATCTTCGCGCCCGGCACGTCGCGCCCGCGACGCGCTCCCGACGCGAACCGCACGACCCCCTCGCTCTGCCCCGGCTCGCCCGCGAAGAGCGCGACGTCGTACGCCGCGAGCGCGCCGCCGCTGCCGACGGGGAAGGCGATCGTGAGCACCGCGTGGTCCTCGGTATCCGCGAAGCGCGACGAGCGGACGAACCCCGCGTCGCCCACCTCGGCGCCGACGTACACGTGATTGTCGTCGTACTGAAGCGCGACGGCGAACGACGTCTTGCTGGTGTCCCCTTTCACGACGCGCTTGGCGGCCGAGCGCGCGGGCCACTCGCGCAAGGAGCCGTCCATCTTCACCGGCGAGTCCTTGTCCACGTGCTCGAACCGCAGCGACATCGCCGCGGCGACGTCGGCGGCCGAGCGATTCCGCCCGCCGCCGAGCGACGTGAGCCCCCCCTGCGCGAGCGCCGCGTCCCCGATCGAGACACCGTCGCCCGGCGTGCCATCCGAGGACGAAGCGTTCGCGGCGCTGGCCGCCGGCTTCGAGGTTCCCCCGCCGCAGGCGACGAGCGCGATGCTCGCGAGAGCGAGAGCTCCGCGAACCCTCACCCCCGGCCCCTCTCCCACGAGGGGAGAGGGGAGGCGAGAGCGTGTGGCTACCCCTCTCCCCTTGCGGGAGAGGGGGCTGGTGGGTGAGGGTTCGCGCGACGACATCGTCGCTCTCTATAGTTCATCGCGCCGTCATCGTCCGCTGCGGCGCGTGGGCGGGAGCTCCTCTTTGACCACCAGCCGCTGGAAAAATTTGAACAGCTCGATCACCGGGATGATCGAGGCGGAAAGAAGCAGCATCACCTCCCACTCGAACGCCGTCATCTCGTACGTGCGGAAGATCGGTCGCAGGCTCGGGACGAGGATTGCGACCATGTGGATGGCGGCGCTCACGAAGACGGCGAGCACCAGCGGCCTCGACACGAGCGGGCGAATCGTCAGCATCGACTCGCTCGGCGACCGGCAGTTGAAGGCGTGGAAGAGCGGGCTCAAGGCCAGGAGCGAGAACGCCAGCGCGCGCCCATGGTGAAGCGGGAAAGCGTCTACCGTGTCCCCCCACGGAATCAGGTAGCAGGCGAGCGCCGTCCCCCCCATCCACACGCCGACGCCGAGGATCCCGATCCACCCCTTGGTCCCCACGAGCCCCGACGTCTTCTCGCGCGGCGGCTCCTGCATCTGCGTCGGGTCCGGCGGATCGATGCCGAGCGCGAGCGCCGGCAGGCCGTTCGTGACGAGGTTGATCCAGAGGATCATGAGCGGCGTGAGCGGCGGCAAGCCGGGGACGAACGACGCGGCGAACACGGTGAAGAGGAGTCCGGCGTTCGACGACAACAGGAAGAAGATGAACTTCTGGATGTTGCGCCAGATGGCGCGCCCCTCGCGCACGGCATCGACGATCGTGGCGAAGTTGTCGTCGGCCAGGACCATGTCGGCCGCTTGCCGCGCCACGTCCGTACCGTCCTTGCCCATCGCCACGCCGATGTGCGCCTCGCGCAGCGCCGGCGCGTCGTTCACCCCGTCGCCCGTCATCGCCACGATCTCTCCGGCGACCTTGAACGCGCGGACGATGCGCAGCTTCTGCTCGGCGGTCACGCGCGCGAAGACCCGGACGTGCGCGATCTTGGCCGCGAGGTCCGCGTCCGACATCGACTCGAGCTCGCCGCCGCTGAGCGCAATCGCCCCCTCCTCCCAGAGCCCGAGCTCCTTGGCGATGGCGACGGCCGTGAGCTTGTGGTCCCCCGTGATCATCACCGCGCGAACCTGCGCATCGGCGCACGCGCGCACCGCTTCCTTCACCCCCACGCGCGGCGGATCGATCATCCCAACGAGCCCGAGCAGCGTGAGGTGCTCCTCCAGCGCTTCGTCGGGATGGTCCTCGGTCTTCCCGTCGAAATGGCGGCGGGCCACGGCGAGCACGCGGAGCGCCTCGCTGCTCATGCGCTCCGCCTCGCCGATGATCCGCGCGCGCGAAGCGTCGTCCAGCGCGACCTCTCCGCCGGCCGTCGCCACCGTCGCGCACAGCGGGAGAAGCACGTCCGCGCTCCCCTTCGTGTGCACGACCTCGCGCCCGGCGGCGTCGAGCGTCACGATCGTCATCCGCTTACGGTCGCTGTCGAACGGGAGCTCCTTCACGACGCGCATGCTCGGCGCGATCGACTCGCGCGGCGCTCCCCCCTTCGCCGCCAGCGTGAGCAGCGCCGCTTCGGTCGGGTCGCCGGTGATCTTCCACTTGCCGTCGCCCAGCGGCTCGAGCGTCGCGTTGTTGCAGAGTGCCACCGTGGCGAATAGCTCGCTCAGCGGCGACGACGCGTCCGCGACCTTCTCGTCGTTCGACGCGCGAACGATGTCCCCCACCGGCGAGTACCCGGTCCCCGTCACGTGGAAGCGCTCGTCGCCGGCGAAGATCTCGCGCACCGTCATCTCGTTCTGCGTGAGCGTGCCGGTCTTGTCCGAGCAGATGACCGTCGCCGCGCCGAGCGTCTCGACGGCGGCGAGCTTGCGGATGATGGCGCCGCGCTTGGCCATCCGCTGCATGCCGAGAGCGAGCGTGATCGTCGTGATCGCCGGCAGCCCCTCGGGGATGGCCGCCACCGCGAGGCTCACGGCCTCGAGCAGCAGCTCGTGCCAGTGGCGGTCCCCCTTGATGCTCCCCCGGATGAACAGGAGCGCGGACAAGGCGAGGCACGACCACAGGATGCGCTTGCCGAAGTGATCGAGCTTCTCCTCGAGCGGTGTCTTGCGCTCCCCTGCGCCGCGAATCAGCTCGCTCAGCTTGCCGAGCTCCGTGTGCGGCCCCGTGGCCACGATGATCGCGCGCCCCTTACCGCGCACCACCGAGGTGCCCACGAAGAGCATCGTGGCCCGGTCGCCGAGCGGTGCGTCGTGCGCCAGCGCGGCGCGCGCGTCCTTCCCGGCCGGCATCGATTCGCCCGTCAGCGACGACTCCTCGACCGCGAGATCGATCGTCTGGAGCAGGCGCGCGTCCGCCGGCACCGCGTCGCCCGCTTCGATCTCGAGCAGGTCGCCCACGACCGCTTCCGCGGCGTCGATCGCCACCACGCGCCCGCCGCGCCGCACCCGCGCCCGCGTGCACTGCATCTTCTCCAGCGCGTCGAGCGCCTGCTCCGCGCGTTGCTCCTGGTAGTAACCGAGCATCGCGTTGAGCGCGACGATGAGCAGGATGGCGATCGCGTCGCCGAAGCGCACCAGCACCGGCTCGTCCGACCGCGAGGCGCCGTTGATGAGCGCGATGACCGCGGCCACCAGCAGCGTGAGCACGATGGGGTTCGCGAACTGGACGAAGAAGCGCTTCAGCGCGCTCGGCCTCGGCTGCGGCGGGAGCTCGTTGCGTCCCTCCTTCGCGAGCCTCGCGGCGGCCTCCGCGTCGGAGAGCCCCTCGGCCGGATCGGCGCCGCACCGCGCGAGTACCGAGTCGATGGCTTCGGCGTGGACGTGGAGCTTGGCCACGCTCGGAGTCATGGCCTTCGGATCAGGTCCCGCCGCCCCGGGCACGTCCGATCACCGCCCCGCTTTCTTCTGCTGCGTTTGCTGCTCGGCTTCCATCTCTTCGAGGGCCGCGGCCAGCTCGGCTTGATCCGCGTCGCTGGTCGACGCGGCCGGGGCGGGGGCTTCGACGCGTGCGTTCACCGGCGGGGCGGCCTTGGGCTCCTCGGGGGGGAGCATTCCCATCTTCCGTTTCAGCGCGATGAGATCGTCGTCGGTGCCGTGCGTCTTCTCCAGCTGCGCGAACTTCGAGGCGAGCACGTCGCCCGTGTACTCCTCGGCCAGCTCCGCGCCCGCTTCGGCCTCGGCCTCCAGGCGATCGATCTTCTCCGCCATCCGGTCGAACGTCTCGAACGCGCTCGTGTCTTTGAGCCCGCTCATCGTCTCCTGGATCGCGCGCTGCGCCTCGGCGCGCTTCTTCCGCGCGATGAGCACGTTCTTCTTCCGCTTCGCCTCTTCGATCTTGTCGTTGAGCGCGCGGAGCGTCCGCTTCAGGTTCTCGACGGCCGTCTTCTGCTTGGTCCACTGCTCCTGGTAGGTCGTGGCCAGCCCCTCGTGCTCGCGCTTGCGCGCCAGGGCCTCCTTCGCGAGCTCCTCGTTCCCGTTCTTCAGCGCCATCATCGCGCGCTGCTCCCACTCGCCCGCTTTCGCCTGCTCCTGCTCGAGCTGCTTGGCGAGCCGCTTCTCGTCGGCGATCGACGAGGCGACCTGTTTCTTGGCCTCGTTGAGCTGCGAATTCATCTCCAGCACGAGCTGGTTCAGCATCTTCTCGGGGTCCTCCGAGTGGCTGATCAGGTCGTTCAGGTTCGATTTGATGAGCTGCGCGAGTCGGCTGAAGATCCCCATCGTCCTTTTCTCTTCTTCTCTTCGACTGACTCAGGCGTTCTGTTTCGAGAGACTCGAGAGCACGGGCACTTGCTGCGCGAGCGTGAGATCGAACTCGTCGAGCGTCGCTTCCAGCTCGTTGAAGTCGAGGTTCTCCAGCTCCAGCGCGTTGCACAGGACGATGCGATCGTCCTCCAGCCCGAAGCTGGTGTGTACGAGCGTCTTGGCGTTCAGTCCGAGCAGCTTGCGAAAGAGCGCCGTCGCGTCCCCCTTCGGCACGTCGCCGATGTGCACCCGGAAGACGACCAGCGGCGCGTCCACCCGTACAGCGATGGGCGGCATGTTGTCCGCGCTCCGCACGAGGAACGTCCCCTCTTGCCCCTCTACCGCCTCGAACCGGCGATTCAGCCGTCCGAGGTAGGCCTCGATGTCCCGTACCGTCCGCATCGCGCGAGCCTAGCGCGTCTTTCATTCCACCGTCATCCTGAGGCGCCCCGCCGGTCGTCGTCGGGCGCCCCCCCGTCATCCGGGGGCGCGACGCGACGAAGGATCCCCCTGTCGACGCCTCGTGCTACGGTCTTTTCATCGCGAGAATGGCGGATTCGGGCTCGCTGGTTGGGACCGTGGTCGGGGGCCTGTACAAGGTGCGGCGCCTCATCGGCCAAGGCGGAATGGGCGAGGTCTACGCTGCGGACGGGAAAGCGGGCGACAAGGTCGCGCTGAAGGTCCTGCACGATCGCGCCGCGCAAGACCCCGATCTCGTTGCCCGCTTCCAGCGCGAGGCGTCGATCGCCGCCCGCATCAAGAGCCCCTACGTGGCCGCCATCCTGGGGGCGGGCAAGGACCGTAACGGGCGTCTGTGGATCGCGTTCGAACGGCTGGAAGGGGAGGGGCTCGACGAGCGTCTCCGCCGCGAGCAGTACCTGTCGTTCGGAGACGTCGCGCCGATCGTCGATGACGCGCTCCAGGGGCTCGACGCCGCGCACAAAGCGGGGGTGATCCACCGCGACATCAAGCCGGCGAACCTCTTCATCGAAAAGCGGAAGCTCACGGCGAAGCAGATCTCGCAGGACGCGCCCGAAGAGCGCACGCGCATCCTCGACTTCGGCGTCTCGAAGATGCGCTCGCGGCAGGGGAGGAAGAGCGAGCCGTCCCTGACGGCGTTCGATGCGACGCTGGGGTCGTTCGCGTACATGGCGCCGGAGCAGGTGCGCGGGAGCGCGCGCGTGGACGAGCGCGCCGACCTGTACGCGCTGGGGGCCGTGGCGTTCCGCGCGCTCACCGGGCGCCTCCCGTTCGAGGGGACCAACGCGCTCACGCTGATCGCGCTGAAGCTCGATCGCGAGGCGCCGTCGCTCGCGCATACGACAGGAGACGAGTGGCCTGCGTCGATCGAGCGCTTCCTGTCGAAGATGATGGCGCGCGAGCGCGAGAAGCGCTTCGCGACCGCTCAGGAGGCGATCGAATCGTGGCGGAAGGTCTGTCGCGTCATGGGGAACGCCCCGCGTCGCGCGCCGCCGCTGGTGCCACTTCGCGAAGAGCGTACCGAAGTCACCGCGGGGACGTATCCGGGTACCGCGGCGTCGAACCACGGCGGCCGACTCCCCTGACCGACCAGGCTTCGCCTGGCCTAATCGCGTCCGTCGCGTCACGTCTCGCTTGCAAGAGTTGCAAGGCGGCGGCCGTTGCGTGGTACAAACGGAAACCGTGGAATCGACAATCGTCGCGAAGGGAAAGCTCGAAGTTCGCGGCGGCTCCCTCAAGCTGATTCGAGGCAAAGGGAACAAGACCGACCTCGAAATCGGCCCGGAGACTCAGGTCGTCGGCCGAAACGAAGCGTGTGACCTCGTCCTCGACGACAAGAAGGTCAGCGCCGTGCACATGGAGCTGGTCGCCACCGAGCGCGGCGTCCGCGTCCGCGATCTCGGCTCGCGCAACGGCACTTTCCTCAACGAGGTGCGCGTCGGCGAGGTCTACCTCCTCAAGCCGACGGTACTCGTCCTCGGCGACTCGAGCCTCGAGTTCAACCCGTCGAACCCCGAGCAGGTCGAGGTCCCCGACGTCGCCGAGTTCGGACCGCTCGTCGGCACGAGCGCGGTCATGCGCAGCGTGTTCGAGCGCCTCCGCAAGGCCGCCCCCACCGAGCTGACGGTCCTCATCACCGGCGAGACCGGCACGGGCAAGGAGCTCGTCGCGCAGGCCATCCACATGGGGAGCGCGCGCGCGGGGAAGCCTTTCGTCGTCGTCGACTGCGGCGCCATCCCCGCCACGCTCGCCGAGAGCGCCCTCTTCGGTCACGAGCGCGGCTCGTTCACCGGTGCCGTGGACAAGCGCATCTCGCCGTTCGTCGAGGCCGACGGCGGAACGATCTTCCTCGACGAGCTCGGTGAGCTCCCAGTCGACGTGCAGCCGAAGCTGCTGCGCGCGCTCGCCGAGCAGCGCATCAAGAGCGTCGGATCGAACTCGTACCGCCCGGTCAACGTCCGCGTCATCGCGGCGACCCGTCGCGACCTCGTTCGCGAGGTGAACTCCGGCAACTTCCGGAGCGACCTTTACTTCCGCGTCGCGCAGCTCAAGGTCGAGCTCCCGGCGCTCCGCCAGCGGCTCGAGGACATCCCCGGCCTCGTCCGCCGCATGTGCACCGACCTCGGCGACAAGACCGCGTACAACCGCATCGGCAGCGACTCGCTCGAGCGCCTGATGCGCCACGATTGGCCGGGCAACGTTCGCGAGCTGCGCAACGTCGTCGCCGTCGCGCTCGCGTTCGGCAAGGAAGGGCCACTCGAGCTCGCGCAGTACCTCGCGCCGATGGCGAGCGCCGCCGCCGAATCGACACCCACGCGCGGCCGCACGTTCCAGGACGCCAAGCGCGACGTGCTCGCCCGCTTCGAGCGCGAGTATTTCACGGCGCTCTATGCAGAATGCAGCGGCAACGTGAGCGAGATCGGTCGCCGCGCGGCGATGGAGCGCGCGCACGTCCGCGGTTACTTGCGCCGTCACGGGATCGGCGATCCCAAGGCGTCGAAGAACGACAAGGACTGAGAGCACCGCGCGCGAAGCGGGGGGAGCGTCGGGGGCAGCTTGCCCGCGGGCGTTTCCGACTTACGCTTGAGTGGAGGTTCCTCGTTTGCCTTCGCGCCGTCCGATCGCTGGCCTGCCGTTACTCGTGAGCGTTCTGTGCGCGACCCTCGCCTTGCAGATGGCGTGGCGTGACGTCCGCTACCTGCTGCCGTTCGCGCTCATCCTCGCGATGATCGTCGTCCCGCCGTTCCTGGCGCGGCGGCGGATGCGGAAGTTGCTCGAGTCGGGCGACGTGAAGCGGGTGCTCGGCACGTGGGAGTCGTCGATCGAGCGGATCATGTACCCGGAGACGATGGCGCCGCTGATGGCGGCGACTGCGTACGCGGCGTACGGGTGGATCGATGCTTCGCGCGGCTCGCTTGCTCGCGCGGTCAAGGGCCCGGCGTGGGATGCCGCGCTGGAGCAGCGCTTGTTCGTCGAGACGCTCCTCGACACGTTCGAAGGGGAACGGCAGATGGCGATGCGCAAGGCCGAGGCGCTGGAGAAGATGCCGCTGCCCGCCTCGGGACTCCTCGCGCGTCGGAAGATTGCGCTCCTGCGTCGCGGGCTTTCGGCGCTCGCGCGCGCCTTTGCTCACGAGAGTCGTCGCGACGACGAGCGGGTCCTTCGCACGGCGGCGTCGGCGTCCCCCTTGATCCACTGGGCGATGCGCTATGCCTCGGCCGTCGTCGCCATCGACCGCGGAAAAGGGGGAGACGCGCGCGCGCTGCTCGACGGCGCCCCGGAGTGGCCGAAAGAGAGCGCGTTTCGCACGTTCCACGACGAACTGGCTTCCAAGCTCGGCTGAGCGTCCCCGAAACCGGACGAAAGGGCCCGCAGGGCCGACCAGGGCGAATCGCGCAGTGGGGAACCGTGCGATATGCTCGTGGCAATGGCAGCGACGGGGGTTGCCTCCATTGGCGCGGGCCGCTTTCCGGTCCTCGCCAAGTACGAGGTCAAAGAAGAGATCGGGCACGGTGGGATGGCCACCGTGTACCGCGCGCACGACCCGCGTCTATCGCGCGATGTCGCCGTCAAGGTGATCCATCCGCACCTCCGCGACTCGCACGAAGCGAAGGCCCGCTTCCACGCCGAGGCCAAGGCCGTGGCCATGCTGCGCCATCCGAACATCGTCGAGGTCTACGACGTGTCGTCGGAAGGAGAGCTCGACCAGTACCTCGTGGTCGAGCTCGTGCGCGGCGTGACGCTCCGCAAGCTCCTCCAGGATTGTGGCCCGCTCCCGCCCGAGATCGCCGCGTCGCTCGGCGTCGAGATGCTCGCGGCGCTCGCCCACGCCCATGCGATGGGCGTCGTGCACCGCGACATCAAGCCGGAGAACGTGATGCTCGAGCACCGCGCGGTGCAGGTGCAGCCCGAGGCGATCGAAGGGGTGACGCCGCGCCCGCCGCACGTGATCGCGCCGGGCGATCGCGTGAGCGTGAAGCTCATGGATTTCGGCATCGCCAAGCTCCTCGACGCCCAGGGGGTCACCTCCACCGGGCAGGTGCTCGGCAGCCCGGCGCACATGGCGCCGGAGCAGATCGAAGGGGGAGACGTCGATGCCCGCGCCGACGTGTTCGGCCTGGGCGTGCTCCTGTACGAGACGATGGTCGGGCACCTTCCATTCGAGGGGAAGAACCCCGCGCAGGTGCTCCGGCGCGTCCTCGAGGGGATCTATCCGAGCGCCGAGCGCGAATGTCCGAAGATCGGGAAGCGCTGGAGCGCCGTGCTCGATCGCGCGCTCGCGCGCGCTCCGAGCGATCGCTTCGCGAGCGCCACGGCGATGCGCGACGCCATCATGTTGGAGCTCACCGCGATGGGGGTCACCTCGCCGCGCGCGGAGCTGGAAGCGTGGCTCGATGATCCCGCGGGGTACGCGGCGGCGCGTGACGCCGGGACGATCATCAGGCTCTGCGAACGGGGGCGAGATTCGCGCGCGAAGGGCAACGTGCTCGACGCAGCAGCTCATTTCAACCGCGCTCTCGCGTACGCGCCTCACGATCCCGCGCTGCTCAAGATCGTCTCGTCGATGCACCGCTCGCGCGCCTTGCAGGAGCTCGCGGCGCGCGCGGTTCCGGTGGTTCTCGTCTCGGCCGCCCTCTTCGCCGCCGCGTTCTTCGGCACCAGGGCGATTCGTCATCGACTGGTCGCGGCGCCGGCGTTGACGGCCTCCGCCACTCCCGCGCCGTCCGCGTCGTCCGCGCCTGTCGAGGTCAAGGCTCCTGCTCCCATTCGAACGCCGATCCCCCTACCCACGCCGATGCCGCGCGTCGCGCTCCCCGCGCCCAAGCCGATCGAGCGCAACGTCATTCTCGAGCTCCAACGGCCCCTCTTCGGGGTACTCGTCGCTGTCGACGGTGCACCGATCGGCGAAGCGCACACGGGGCAGACTTTGGTCCTCGACGGCAAGCCGCACGACCTCACGTTCACGTGCATGAAGGACGAGTGCGAACCGGTCACGAAGTCGATCGCGGCGGGTGACGACGCGCAGATCCCGGTGGCCGTCTCGCTCGCGATCAAGCCCGCCGCGGTCGTCGTGGAAGGGGATCCTGCGCAGAGCTACGGGCTGGAGGAGTTCCCGGCGATCCCGATCCGCGTCGGCTTCCCGGCGAGCGTGCCCGTTTCACACGGGAACTACGTGGTTCACGTCGTCGAGCGCCCTTCGGGCCGCCGCGTCACCGGGAGGCTCAATCCGGGCAAAGAGTCGCGCGTGACCTTCAGCAGCGCTTCCCCCTGAAGGAAATCATTGCCAGGGCGCCGCGCGCGTCCGATCGTTTCGAACGGCGTTTCTACGCCGCTTCTCGCATGCGCGCGCTCCGCTCCATCCTCGCCCCGGCGTTCGCCTCCGCGATCCTGGTCGCGGCGTGCCTCGCGGGCGGGACTGCGCGCGCCGACGAACAGAGCGAGCTCGACAAGGTTCGCGCGGCTTACGCGGCGCAGAAGTACGACGACGCCGAGTCCCGCCTCCGCGACGTGCTCGACCCGAAGCACCCCACGCTCCGCGACCCGGCGCTCGTCACCCAGGCGCGCATGTACCTGGCGGCGGTGCTCATCGCGAAGAAGCAGCCCGATCAGGCCACGCCCGTCTTCGAGAAGATCCTGCTCGACGATCCGGACTTCGAGCCCGATATCCTCAGCTTCCCCACGAACGTCATCGACCAGTTCATCGACACGCGCGCGCGCCTTCGCGAGCGCCTCAACGAGCTGGCGCAAGAGCGCGCACGGAAGGAGCTCGAGCGAAAGATCCAGGAGGAGGACGCGAAACGGCGCGAGGTGGCGCGCGTGGCGATGCTCGAGCGGCTCGCGGGCGAGGAGAAGGTGACGACGCTGAGCTCGCGGTGGCTCGCACTCGTGCCATTCGGGACCGGGCAGTTCCAGAACGGGGACCGCGCGCTCGGCTGGTTCTTCCTGGCGACCGAGACGGCGTGCGTGCTCGGTACGGGCGTGACCGTGCCCATCTACTTGACGGATCTCGAGTACCGCTCGACGGCCTACCGCGACGGCGACAACACGCGCGCCAATGAGTACATCGACCGGGCGACGACGGTGCGCACGGTCGACCTCGTGCTCGCCGGGACGTTCGCCGTGACGGCGATCGCGGGGATCGTCGAGGCCGAAGCGGCGTTCGTACCGGAGGGAGTCGAGCTTAGGAAGCGGCCGCTGCCTACGGCGTGGACGGCGCTCCCGACGATCGCGCCGTCGACGGACGCGCGCGGCGCCGTCGTGGGCGTCGTTGGGCGTTTCTGACGGGCAGAGTCAGATCTTCCCCGATCGATTCGCGAAGTTCTCGCTGATCGTCTTCGCGGCTCCGAGCGAGTTCACCACGCCACCGGCGATCGTCCGATCGCTGCCGCTCGGATAGACCTCCCACGTCCAGCGACCGTCCCCCTTCGGGGCGACCTTCATCGTGAAGATCGCCTGAGGAGGCACGCGACAGACCCACCCCGCGCCGTCCTTCGTCCACTGCATGGGGGGGACGATAGCGCGGCTCAGTCGGACTCGATGATGCCCGCGTCCTGCAGCCCGCCGAAGTTCAAGCCACCGTTCTCGCTAATGGGGGTGAGCGAGCGGAGATAGACGACCATCCCCTTCTGCTCGTCGGTCGTGCTGATGTCCGACCACGTGTGGAAGAGGTGCCAGTACTCGTAGGGGAGGAGGTTCGGATCGTACGGGCCGCCGTCGTCGACCGTCCCGTTCACGAAGATGTTCACCAGCTGCTCGTCGCTGAACCCCGCCGTCTGCTCGGGCGTGTGCTGCACACCGGTGAAGAAGCCGCCGGTCGGCGCCGAGCCGTGGCAACCGGTGCACGCCGGACCCTGCGTCGGGCAACCGCCGTCGGGTGGGCCCGGCAGGGTGATGCCCGAGTCCGCGAGCAGCGGCAGGAGCTTCTGGTCGATGCATCCGGGGTAGACCGGCACGCCGTTGTTGTAGCGGGCGCTGCCGGCTGCCCAATCGGCCTGGAGCGCCGACGTGATGTTCAGCGTCGCCGAGGTGCACAGCGAGCCGACCTGCGCGGTGATGGTCACGCTCGGCGTGCTCGCGGACGTCACCGTCATGGTCGTTCCGCCGGTCGTCGGGTCGGCCGTGAACGTGACGGCGCTCGAATCGGAGGCGCTCCACAGTGCCGTGCCGCTCGCGCCCGTCACGACGGCGGGGACCTGGAACAGGTGCGTCGTGTTGTCGGTGACGAACGCCGAGTACATCGGCGCGAAGTGAATCTGCAGCGAGCTGCTCTGTGTGCAGGGGCCCCCGTCGCCGTTCGGCGTCACGTTGCCGTCGCCGCCGTTACCCGCGTCGTTGCCGTTGTCGTTCGAGCCGCCGCCGTTGGAGCTCGAGCACGCCGCGAGCGCCGCGCCGGCCGCGCACGTGCCGAGAAGAACCGCGCCCACGAACCTGAGGCTGAACATCGGTCGAAGCATGATTTCTTTCTCCTTTTGGGCGCGCCTGAGCACGCTCCGAGCGGCGCGAACACTAGGCGGGTAGGGTCCTGACAGCAACGACCTTTCGGTCTGCCGGCGCTCTCCGCTCCAGACGCGTCGCGTCGTCCGCGACGACTACGGGACCGGCTTCCCGCCGCCGAACGTGCAATCGAGGCCGCTGGCGCAGAACGTCAACCCGCCGTCACCGCCGAAATTGCAGCATTGGGTATAGGCCGCCTCGGTGCACTGGGTGCTCGTCGTGCACAGGCGAACGATCTGCGTCCCGGCGCAGCTGGCTCCGAGCGACGTGGCGCACGAGGTCGCGGCGGTGCACGCGATCGTGATCGTCCCGCTGTTGCAGTTGGGGACGGTCCCTCCGTCGAGAGGGATGGTGCCGCAGCAAACGTCAGAGGAAGAGGAGCAGCCCGTTGGAGAGATGCACGTTCCGGAGCCCGCGTCCGAGCCGGACCCCGAACCCGATCCGGATCCTGACCCAGAGCTCGACCCCGATCCGGACCCGGAGCCCGACGCGGAACCGGAGCTCGACCCCGACCCCGACCCGCCGCTCGACCCCGACCCCGATCCCCCCGATCCCGACCCACTCGACCCCGACCCACTCGACCCCGACCCCGACCCGCCCGACCCTGCGTCGGAGCTATTCGACGACGTCGGGGTGGAGCTGCAGGCGATGAAGGCGATGACGGGGAGAGGCGCGAGCACCACGAGCCAGAGGGATCGCATGTCTCAGCTACTAACACGACCCCCGGTAGGGCGCTCTAGATCGCGCGCCGGACGAAGATGTCTTCGAGCGTCTCGCGCTTCGGGATGACGCCGTGCACCTGCGCCCCCGACGCGATCGCCCGGGTGAGCACGTCGTTCAGCTTCTCGTTCCCCTCGACGTCGAAGCCGACCGCCTTGCCGATCTCGCGAAGCACGAGCCCCGCCGCCTCGAGCTGTCCGCGCAACGACTCGCTCATCTCACTCAAGGTCACCTCGAAACGTGCCCCTTGGTCGCCGAGCAGGTCGCGGAGAGAGCCCGACACGACGACCTCCCCCTTCTTCAAGATGCACACGCGATCGCAGAGCACCTCGACGTCGCTCAGGATGTGCGTCGAGAAGAAGACGGTGCGCCCGGCCTTGCGCTCTTCGACGATGAGATCGCGCACTTCCTTGCGCCCCACGGGGTCGAGCCCGCTCATCGGTTCATCGAGGATCAAGAGCTCGGGCTCGTGCACGAGCGCCGCGGCCAGCCCGACGCGCTGGAGCATCCCCTTGGACATCGTCCCCACGGCGCGATCCATGGCGTAGGCGACTCCCGTACGCTCGAGGACCTTCACGACGCGCGCGTCGAGCCCGGCGCCGCCGACGCCGTTCAAGCGCGCGCAGAGCGTCACGAACTCGCGCGGCGTGAGGTAGGCATAGACATACGGATTCTCGGGGAGGAACCCCACGCGTCCCATCGCATCCGGTGAGGGGGCGGGAATGCCGAAGATCGATGCCTTCCCACGCGTCGGCGCGATGAGCCCCGTGAGCATCTTGATCGTCGTCGTCTTGCCGGCGCCGTTCGGTCCGATGAAGCCGAAGATCTCCCGCTCGTTCACTTCGAACGAGACGCCGCGAACGGCCTCCACCTTCTTGCCGGTGAACGGCTTCTTGAACGTCTTGGCGAGCCCTTCGACCTTGAGGATCGACGTCATCCGTCTTCCCGCTCACCGTCCCGTTCGCCCTCGGGTGTACGCGATGCCGCCCGCTCTTCTTCGACGTCGCCCCCCGGCGCGCCGTATTCGTGCAGCTTGTACTGAATCTTGCGCGTCGACACGCCGAGGATCATCGCCGCCTTCGACGTCGAGCCACCGCACGCTTCGAGCGTCTTCAGGATGGCGTAGCGCTCGAGATCCTGAATCGTCGACCCCGGGATGGGGGGAGTTCCGCCACGCTCGGCCTGCGGCACCAGCGTCGCCGGAAGGTGCTTCATCTCGACGCGCGATTCGTTGCATAGGACGACGGCGCGCTCGATCACGTTCTCGAGCTCGCGGACGTTGCCGGGCCACGAGTAGGCGCCTAGCCGAGCCAGCGCGTCATCGCTGAATCCTTCGATGCTGCGGCCGTTCTCGGAGGCGTACCTTCGTAGGAAGAAGCTCGCGAGGGCCGCGACGTCCCCTTTGCGCTCGCGGAGCGGCGGCAGGTCCACGGCGACCACGTTCAGCCGGTAGTAGAGATCCTCGCGGAACGCCCCCTTCGCGATCTCGGCGGTGAGGTTCCGGTTCGTCGCGGCGATGACCCGCACGTCGACCTTGAGCGTCTCGTTCCCGCCGACCCGCTCGAACTCCCGCTCCTGCAGGAACCGGAGCAGCTTCACCTGCGTCCCGCCCGGGATCTCGCCGATTTCGTCGAGGAAGAGCGTCCCGCCGTCGGCCTGCTTGAACCGCCCTTCGCGCCGCGTGACCGCCCCTGTGAACGCACCCCGCTCGTGCCCGAACAGCTCGCTCTCCAGCAGAGACTCAGCGAGCGCGGCGCAGTGAAGGCGCACGAACGGCTTCTTCGCGCGCGGGCTCGCGGCGTGGATCGCCTCGGCGATGAGCTCTTTGCCCGTCCCGCTTTCGCCGGTGATGAGGACGCTCGCGCGGCTGGGGCCGACCTGCTCGACGAGCTCCAGGAGCTCCGTCATCTTCGTGTCGCTCGTGACGATGTGGCCGAACGCGTTCCGCTCGCGCAGCCGGTCGCGAAGCTGCCGGGTCTCCTGGAGCAGGCGCGCCTTCTCCATCGCGCGATCGACGACGGCCGCGAGCGCCTCGAAGTCGAGCGGTTTGGTGAGGTAGTTCTCGGCCCCCTTCTTCACCGCAGCGACCGCGCTCTGGATGGTGCCGAACGCCGTCATGACGACGAACACGGCGCCCGGCGCCGCCGCCCGGGCCTTCTCCATGAAGGCGATCCCGTCGAGCCCGGGCATCTTCAGATCGGTGAGGATCACGTCGGGGACGAACTCCTCGAGCTTGCCGAGGGCCTTGAAGCCGTCGGCCGCGGTCTCCGTCGCGTAGCCATCGTCGCGGAGGATCTCGCTCAGCGCCGCGCGCGCGTTTGCCTCGTCGTCAACGATCAGGATGCGTCCGCGAGTGGCCATTGGAGTGGTCGCAGGCTGCCACATCACCCGCCGTTCTGTCGCGTGCGCAACTTTCGCCGGCGTGGAAGACGAATTTTCAAATGGATCGTGCCTCGCACGAGACACCACAGGTGAGCCGTTACCGGTGGTAAAAGCGGCGCTGCATGCACAAGATCTCCTTCGCGGTCGCGACTCTCGGAGTTGCCGTCTCGCTCACTTCACGAAGCGCCGATGCTCAGGTCTCGGTTGGTGGCTCGGCCTCCGGATCGGTCGGGACGCCGACGGCGCCCGCTGCCGCGCCCGCCGCCGCCGCACCGGCCGCGCCCGCTGCCGCGGCGCCTGCGGTCGCTCCGGCCAAGAGCGCTTCGCCGCCGTCTCCTCTAGACACGCCTCCGCCGGCCCCCGCCCTCGCCGAGTCCCCCCCTGCGGCTCCCGCGGCGGACGCCCCCCCGGCAGAGGAGGATCCCGAGGCCGTCTGGGCCGAGCGCAATCGTGCCGTGACCGAGTCTTCGTCGCTCACCGGCGGCGTGGGCCTCTTGCACATGCAGCACGCGCAGGGGAACGCGCCGGGCCAGTTCAACATCTCGTTCACCACCGAGTACTTCTCGGCGAACTTCCTCTGCACCCCCAGCTTCCCGTGCGCGAATCCGAACGGCAGCAGCCTCAGCCCGCTGATGAGCGACACGATGAACCACTTCGGTGGCTCCTTGCAGGTGAGCGCCACGGTCGCCAGGTGGCTGGAGCTCTACGGCGGAACCAGCGCTGTCGCGAACTCCGACACGGCGAACAAGCCCTCGCTCCTTCAGGTGCTCGGCGACACGGACATCGGGTTCAAGGCGTTCGGCAAGGTCGGTCAGTTCTTCCACGTCGGCGGCGCCGCCGAGCTCTGGCTCATCAACGGGACGGGCGCGGTCGGCCTCGACGGCTCGGGCACGAGCGGGAAGTTCCGCGGACTCGCCACGGCCGACCTGCGTGAGACCGAGAAGAAGACACCGCTCCGTTTCAGCCTCAACGCCACCTACTCGGTCGACAACACCGCCCAGACGATTACGTCCGTGGAGCAGCAGCGCAACGCGCCCATCACGCGCATCGAGCGCTACGGTCTCGGCATCAACCGCGTCGACCACTTCGACATCGGGCTCGGCGCCGAGGCCTTCTTCGTCGAGGAGCGGATCCGTCCGTTCATCGAATACAACATCATGATCCCGGTGAACCGCCAGGGCTACGCCTGCCCTCAGGTGAACCCGAGCGGCGACAATTGCCTCGCGCTCGACAAGCTCGCCCCCAGCAAGCTCACCCTCGGCGGCCGATTCTTCCCGTGGAAGCGCGGCTTCGCGGTGACCGCCGCCTTCGACATCGGCATCACCGGCATGAACGACTTCATCGAGGAGATGTCGCCCATCCCACCGTGGACGTTCTACATCGGCGTCGGCTGGGGCATCGACACGCAGGAGCGCGAGCTCGCGAAGCCCGAGGTGAAGATCGTCGAGAAGGAGGTCCAGGTCGGGCCGCTCGAAGGTCACGTCAAGGGCTACGTCCACGAGGCCGGGAAGCCGGAGAACGCGATCCCGAATGCGATCGTCGCCTTCGCGAACCACACCGAGATCACGTCGCTCGCCACGGGCGCCGACGGTCACTTCGTGACGCTCGGTCTCCCCGCCGCGAAGTACGACTTCACGGTGAAGGCCGACGGCTACAAGGACGGCGTCTGCAGCGCGACGCTCGTGGAGGCGCAACCCACGCCCCCGCCGGCGCCCGTCCTCGCGCCCGACGGCACGCCGGTGCCCGCGCCGGCAAATGCGCCGGCGCCTGCTCCCGCGCCGACGAACGGCAAGCCCACGATCCCCGACGTCAGCGTCAACTGCTTGCTCGAGGCTCTCCCGCACGTCGGGAAGGTCGTCGGGCACGTACGCGACGCCGAGTCGCGCAGCCCGGTCGGGAACGTGACGCTCAAGCTCGCCGACACCGGCGGTCACGAGTTCACGCAGGTCTCCGACTCCAACGGCGGCTTCCACTTCGACGGCGTGGCGCCGGGTGGCTACCAGCTCACGGCGAGCAACGACGAGTACATGAACGACGTCGAGTCGATCGACGTGAAGCCGCGCCAGGACGCATCGGTCGACGTCTCGCTCGTCCACCGACCGAAGAACCCGCTCGTGACGATCTCGCAGAAGGAGATCATCATCAAACAGCAGGTGCAGTTCGCGACCGACTCGGCCGTCATTCTCCCCGCGTCGAACGCGCTCCTCACCGAGGTGGCCGACGTTCTCCAGCGCAACACGCGCATCCACTCCATCGAGATCCAGGGGCACACGGACAGCGAAGGTGACGACGCGCACAACCAGATGCTCAGCGAGGACCGCGCGAACGCCGTTCGCACGTGGCTCGTCTCGCACGGCGTCGCGGGCGATCGCCTCACCGCGAAGGGCTACGGCGAAAAGAAGCCGCTCGTCCCGAACGTGACGGCGGGGAACCGCGCGCGAAACCGCCGCGTGCAGTTCATCATCGAGAGCCAGGACGCCGCGGCGCCCAAGGCGGGCCGCTAAGAAAGAGAGCCGGGCTGATCCGGAGCCGCGTTGGGGGCCGAATCGTGGGAGATAAGGCCCCCAACTCGAACTAATCGCATCAGGCCTTGCGATGGACCCGTTCTGGGGCTAGCTTTCCCGGCCCAATTGGGAGTTACGAGAGACGCGGACCCCAATCCGGGGCGCCGCGTTTTTCGTTTTGTCCCGTTCGTCTCGACGACCCTCAGTTTCACCGCGTTTTTTCACGATCTCGACGATGTCCGAATCCGCCCGAAGCCCCAACTCGATCGATCGCGCACGGCTCGATGCCGTGATCACGCCCGTCGCGCGCGCGCACGGTGCGGAAATCGTCGATTTGGAGTTCAAGAGCGAGCCCGGAGGTTGGGTCCTGCGCCTGTTCGTCGAGAAGCTGGGGAGCGCCGATTCGAACGCATCGACGCGCGACGCGGCCGTCGATCTCTCCCTGTGCTCGGGCATCGCCCACGACCTGAGCCCCGCGCTCGACGTGGCCGACCTCATCCCGCACCGCTACCACCTCGAAGTCAGCTCGCCTGGCGTCGAGCGTCCGCTCCGCAAAGAGCGCGACTTCGTCCGCTTCACCGGTCAGAAGGCGAAGCTGCGTCTCCACACCGCCAGCCACGGCGACAAGGTCGTCACCGGCGTTCTGAGTGGCGCCGACGGCGGCAAGGTTCGCGTCGTCGATGGCAGTCGCAACCACGAAATTTCGATCGATCAGATCGCATCCGCACGTCTCGTCTTCGAGTTTGGCCCCGCGCCGAAGCCCGGTGGTTCCAAGCCCGGCAAGAAACAGAAAAGGTAGAGCCATGGCGATTCAGCAGCAGCAATCCGCGCCGGACCCGAGCCTCCTTCAAGCGATCGAAATGGTCGCGAAGGACAAGGGGATCGACAAGCCGCGCCTGATCAAGACGGTCGAGGAAGCCATCCTCAAAGCCGCGCAGAGCGTGTTCGGACCGAACCGCGAGATGGAAGCGCGCTTCAACGAAGACACGGGGCAGATCGATCTCTTCCAGTACATGACCGTCGTGGACGACCCGTCGGACGACGAGCGCGAGATCTCGCTCGAGGACGCCGTGAAGTGCGGTCTCCAGGCGGAGCTCGGCGAGGAGCTCGGCTTCCAGATCTTCTGGCACCCGAACGACGCGAAGCGCGCCGCGGAGCAGGACAAGGAGTTCGGCGATCTGCTCATGGTGAAGCAGGCGCGCGCCGCCTTCGGCCGCATCGCCGCGCAGACCGCCAAGCAGGTGCTCATCCAGCGCGTCCGCGACGAAGAGCGCGACCTCATCTTCAACGAGTTCAAGGACCGCAAGGGTGAGCTCATCAAGGGGGTCGTTCGCCGCTTCGAGAAGGGGAACAACATCATCGTCGACCTCGGTCGCACCGAGGGGATCCTCCCCGTGCGCGAGCAGACGCCGCGCGAGACGTACCGCCCGGGCGACCGCATCGTCGCGTGGGTGAAGGACATCGACCGCGAGGCCCGCGGCCCGCAGGTCATCCTGTCGCGGAGCGATCCGAAGCTCGTCGAGAAGCTCTTCGAGCAGGAGGTCCCCGAGATCTACGAGGGGATCGTCCGCATCGTCGCCTGCGCGCGCGAGCCGGGGGCGCGGTCGAAGATCGCCGTCACCAGCCGCGACGCGGACGTCGATCCGGTGGGCGCGTGCGTCGGTATGAAGGGATCGCGCGTCCAGGCCGTCGTTCAGGAGCTGCGCGGCGAGAAGATCGACATCGTTCCGTACGATCGCGATCCGGCGCGCTTCGTGTGCGCGGCCATCCAGCCGGCCGAGGTCAACAAGGTCATCGTCGACGAGGCCGACGGGCGCATGGAGCTCGTGGTGCCGGACGAGAAGCTCTCGCTCGCCATCGGGCGCAAGGGGCAGAACGTCCGCCTCGCGGCGCAGCTCACGGGATGGAAGCTCGACATCATCAGCGAGCAGAAGTTCAAGCAGATGGAAGAAGAAGCAATCAGCGCGCTGCAGCAGATCGAGGGCGTCAGCGAAGCCATCGCCCGGTCGATGTACCGGCTCGGGTTCCGTGCTCTCGAGGAGCTCGCCGAGGCGAGCCAGGAGGAGCTCGCGGCCATTCCGGGGCTCGGCGGGACCGAAGCGGCCACGCGCATCAAGGAAGCGGCCGAGACCACGATGGAGCGTCTGCGTCAGCAGCGCATCCAGGCCGCCTCGAACCGCATCGAGCCGCTCACCGATCGCGAGCGACTCCTGTTCGTCCGCGGCATCGGCGAGCGCACGATCCAGCTGCTCGACGAGGCCGGGTACAAGTCGGTGGAGGACCTCCACCGCGAAGACGAGGACAAGCTCGCCATCAAGACGGGCCTCGGCATCAAGAAGGCGCGCGCCATCAAGCAGGGCGCGGAGCACTTCCTGTCGAGCGAGTCGAAGGTGATCGAGGCGGCGCGACGCGAGGCGGCTCGCGTGGCGAAGGAGCAGAGCGCCGAGGCGCCGCAGGCCTGAGTCGGAGGAGAAGCGAGTGCAGGCAGAGACGATGAGCGAGAAACACGAGCAAAACACGCGGGTCAAAGGCCCCGTGCGGACGTGCGTCGGCTGCGGAAAAGCCGACGACGCGGACGAGCTCGTGCGCGTCGTTCTCGGCCCGCCCGCCGGCAAGGGCGGCGACACGCTCGTCGCCGTCGATCTCGCGGGGGGCGCGCAAGGGCGGGGCGCTCACGTTCACGCGCGCAAGGAGTGCCTGGCGCGCGCGGCAAAAGGGGGGCTCGCACGGAGCTTCAAGACGAAGATCGGCGTCACCGCCGAGGAGCTCGCGACGCAGATCGTCGAGGGGTGTGACCGGCGAATCGCCGGCCTGCTCGTCGGCGCTTGGCGCGCGCAGCTCCTTGGCATCGGCGCCGACGCGGCCAACGCAGCGCTCGACAAGGGTGCCCAGCTGGTCGTCGTGGCGTGTGATGCGGGAGGGGTCGTCGAGCGCGGAGCGATCGGAATCGCGATCGGCGAGGGGCGAGCTGTGGCGTGGAAAGACAAGCAGACGATCGGCGCGCTCCTCGGCGGACGCGGCGAGATCGCCGTCTGTGCGATCACGAATGAATCTATCGCGGCACAGGTCGCGAGCGCACGAAGGTTGGCCGAAGCCGCGAGCGGGCACGTATCGGCAAGAGGTGAAGCATGCAGGTCTCCGGAGGCTCGATGAGCAAGGTGCGCGTCTACGAAGTTGCAAAGCAACTGAACCTGGATCCGAAACAGGTCGTCGCGCTCTTCCAGCAGGTCGGCGTAAGCGACGTGCGGAACCACATGAGCTCCGTGGAGCCCGAGGCCGTGGAGCGCGTCAAGCGCCACCTCGAAAAGCAGAAGACGCACGACGTCGTCGAGGAGCGCGTTCGCACCGACGGGCGAGTCGTCAAACGTCGCGCGGTCGCCAAGCCCGCCACGGACGTAGCGTCCGCCCCTGCGATCCCGGCCGCCGTGCCGTCGTCGCCAGGCTCCTCTCGCGACGTGATGGAGGCCTTCCGCGCCCCCCCCTCGCAGCCGGAGCACAATGGTCACGCGCACGTCACTGACGTCATCGCGCGCGAGCGCGAGAGTGGGCGCATGCCGGTCGTTCCCGAGGACCGCGCGAGCGTTCGCGAGGTCGTCGCCAAGGCACCGGCCTCGGCGCCGGCGCTCCCCGCCGAGCGAAAGAGCACGCGGAAGCTGCGCGAGCGCGAGGAGGAGCCGGTCGTCGCGGCCCCGCCGCCGCCCGCTCCGCCGAGCGTGCACGAAGTCGAAGTCGCGCCGCCGCCCCCTCCGCCGGAGCCGGAGCCGGAGCCCGTCGTCGCCGCCGCGGCCCCGGCGCCCGAGCCGCCTCGCACTCCGCCGCCGCAGATCATCGAGACCCCTCTGCCGCGCGTCGCCCCCAGCACGGCTCCGAAGACCGGCGTCGAGTACTGGACGGGACGTCCCGGCGTGCCGATGCCGACGCCCGTGAACGCGCCGCGCACCGGAATCGGTGGTGGCCCGGCCGGGACGATGCCTCGCCGCGTTCAGTACGATCCGCGCGCAGGCGCGAGCAGCGCGGCCGGTCGGCCGAACATGCGCACCGGCGGTCCTCAGGGAGCGCGCGGTGGAATGATGGGTCGCGGCGGAATGTCCGGCGGCGTTCGTGGCCGGCCGGGGCAGTCGATGCCGCGTCGCGGTCCGTCGATGTCGTCGACGGTCGAGATGAGCGCGCACAAGAAGGTCATCCGCATCGAAGAGAACATCACGCTTCAAGGGATGGCGGCGAAGCTCTCGCTCAAGGCGACCGAGCTGATGATGAAGCTGCTGGGGATGGGGATGAGCAACATCCACATCAACACGACGCTCGACTCCGACACCGCGAAGATCCTGGCCAGCGAGTTCGGCTGGGAGGTCGAGGACGTCGCGCAGAGCGAAGAAGGCGCGCTCGCCGAAGCGCGTGGCGAAGAAGAGAAGGCGGTCACCGCCAAGGTCGCTTCGTCCGAGGGTGACCTCGTGCGGCCGCCGGTCGTCACGGTCATGGGTCACGTCGACCACGGCAAGACGAGCCTCCTCGACAAGATCCGCAAGGCGAACGTCGCCGGCGGCGAAGCGGGCGGCATCACGCAGCACATCGGCGCCTACAAGGTGCAGACCGACCACGGCACGATCGTGTTCCTCGACACGCCGGGCCACGAAGCGTTCACCGCCATGCGCGCGCGCGGCGCCGGCGTCACCGACCTCGTCATCCTCGTCGTCGCAGCCGACGACGGCGTGATGCCGCAGACCAAGGAAGCGGTCGCGCACGCGAAGGCGGCGAAGGTGCCGATCATCGTGGCCGTGAACAAGATCGACAAGCCGTCCGCGGAGCCCGAGCGGGTTCGTCGCGAGCTCGTCGAGCTGGGCCTCCAGCCGGAAGACTGGGGCGGCGACACGATCTTCGTGAACGTCTCCGCCATGACCGGCGAAGGCATCCCGCAGCTTCTCGAGATGGTGGCCCTCCAGTCGGAGGTTCTCGACCTCAAGGCCAACCCGAAGAAGCCCGCGACCGGCACCGTCATCGAGGCCAAGCTCGACAAGGGGCGCGGTCCGGTGGCGACCGTCCTCGTGCAGGACGGCACCTTGCGCGTCGGCGACTTCGTCCTCGCAGGCCCTGGCTTCGGCAAGGTCCGCGCGATGACGAACGAGCACGGCAAGCAGCTCCACGAAGCCGGCCCCTCCACGCCGGTCGAAATCCTCGGCCTCTCCGAGGTCCCCAACGCGGGCGACCCGGTGCACGCCGTCAAGGACGCGAAGAAGGCCCAAGAGATCGCCGAGAGCCGCAAGGGGAAGATGGCCAAGAGCCTCATTCCCGCGACGGCCAAGGTGTCGCTCGAGGAGCTCTCGAAGCGCATGAGCGACTCGGGGCAGCAGGAGCTCCGCGTCATCATCAAGGGCGACGTTCAGGGCTCGGTCGAAGCCGTGGCCGACGCGCTCACGAAGATCTCGACCGAGAAGGTGCGCCTCAGCGTCATTCACGCGGGCGTCGGCGCGATCACCGAAGGGGACGTGAACCTCGCCATCGCGGCGAAGGCCATCGTCATCGGCTTCAACGCACGCCCGGCCGGCAAGGCCGCGGCGCTCGCCGAGGAGAACAAGATCGAGATCCGGCAGTACTCGATCATCTACAACGCGGTCGACGACGTGAAACAAGCGATGGAAGGGCTCCTGCCTGCCACGCTCGTCGAGAAGAAGCAGGGCCAGGCCGAAGTGCGCGCCCTCTTCAAGATCAAGGGCGTCGTCGTCGCCGGCAGCTACGTCACGGAGGGGAAGATCGTTCGCAGCGGTCTCGCCCGTCTCAAGCGCGACGGCGTCATGATCTGGGAAGGGAAGCTGGCGGCGCTCAAGCGCTTCAAGGAGGACGTCAAGGACGTCGCCGAGGGGTTCGAGTGCGGCATCTCGCTCGACGGCTTCTCCGAGATCAAGGAGAAGGATATCGTCGAGAGCATCGAGATCGAAGAGGTCAAGCAGAGGCTCTAGCCGCGGGTGTTTGTCGGCGTCCTCAAGCTCACGTTCCACATTCCGCACGCGCGGTCCCTGAAAGAGAAGCGGATGGTCGTCCGCAAGTTCCGGGACCGCGTGCGCGGGCGATTCGACGTATCGATAGCCGAGGTGGACGCGCAGGACGCGCACCAGCGGGCGGTGTTCGGGGTGGCCGTCGTGTCGAGCGAGGCCAGCGTGTGCGACTCCGTCCTGGAGAGCGTGGCCCGCGCCGCGGAGACGCAGCAAGACGCGGTGCTGACGCATCGCGCGACGGAGCTCGTGACGATCGGCGACGAGCTGTATGGCGATGAGGCCGACGGAGCAGAAGACGATGAGTGAAGTGAAGCGTCCCGTGCGCGTGGCAGAGCGTGTGAAAGAGGAGCTCGCGGTCCTGATCTCGCGTGAGGTTCGCGACCCGCGCGCGGCCGGTGCGATCATCACGCGCGTGGAGATGACCGACGACCTGAAGCTCGCCCGCGTTTACATCCGGACGCTCGACGGGACGGGCGGCGCGGAGGTCGTCGAGGGCCTATCGCGCGCGTCGTCGATGCTTCGGCGCGAGGTGACCAACCGCGTGAAGATGCGTTATGCGCCGGAGCTACGGTTCTTCTACGACGACCGGCTGGACAAGGTGACGCGGATCGAAGAGCTGCTCGAGGAAGTGAAGAAGGACCGGAAGTAGCGGGGCTGCGGAGGGCTCCGCGGGTTTCATTCTCACGCCGGCGGGTTTCATCCTGTCTTCGGGAGTTTCATCCTGTCTTCGGGAGTTTCATCCTGTCTTCGGGAGTTTCATCCTGTCTTCGGGAGTTTCATCCTGTCTTCAGGGGTTTCATCCTGGCCTTCGCGAGTTTCATCGTGTCTTCGTGAGTTTCATCGTGTCTTCGTGAGTTTCATCGTGTCTTCGTGAGTTTCATCGTGTCTTCGTGAGTTTCATCGTGTCTTCGTGAGTTTCATCGTGTCTTCGTGAGTTTCATCCTGCCTTCAGGCGTTTCACCGAAGGCTTCGCGGGCTTCATCCTGTCTTCGGCAGCTTCGCCGAAGGCTTCGCGGGTTTCCTTCTGGCCCCGCCGCTCCATCCAGGCTGGACCGACGGCCCGCTCACGAACCGCGAAGCCGCGTGACGTACCAGGCGCCCCGCCACGACGTCATCTCGGCGATGTCGAAGTGCATGGGGCGACCGTCGATCGTGAAGTCGAGGCGCGAGTGGTGAACCACCCACAGCGTCTCCTTCCACTCCTTCCTGCGCGGCGCTTCCTGCGTCACCGTGCGACCGATCTCGAACGACACGAACTGCGCGCGATCGATCCCCTTGGTCCGCCTGTGGAGCCCGTGAACGCCGTGGCGGAACGCGGACGAGAGCTTCACGTCCCAGACCTTCAAGGGATCGGTCGCGTCGCGCGCGGCGGCGCAGGCGTCGCGTGGGAAGAGGAGATCGGAGCCGAGGTCCGGGTTGTCGCGGACGATGGCCTCGAAGAGGTGGCGCGCGCGGAGCGTGAGCTCGTCGCTGGTGGCCGCGGGCAGCGCGCCGTCGTCGATGGGCCCCGCGTCCGCCGCCGGAGCCGTCGGCGCGGCATCCCCCCCCGCATCGAGCGGAGCTCGGGCGTCCGTACCCGCGTCGCTCCCGGGGCCGCTGTACGGCTTGCATCCGGCGGCCGCAGACAGCGAGAGCGCAAGGACGAAGGACGTCGCCCGGACGAGCTTCATCTCACGCCCAGCGGCCCGCGCTCACGCCCGCACCCAGCGCTCATGCCAGGTTCGGCAGCGTCACCATGTCGATGTGCAGCACTTCGTCGAACGCGCGGATCTCGCTGAGGCAAGCTTCGCTCGGGCGCTGCACCGTGCGGAGCTTCGCCGTCGAGGCCACGGCCCCTTCGAACACGGTGTTCGTCACTTCTTCGACGTTGATGCCGTGACGCTTGATGACCGACAGGACGTTGGCGAACGTCCCGACCTTGTCGACCATGCGAATGACGAGCTGGAACCGCGCCGCCGACGCCGGCTGCACGTTGACGACGTTCGGGACGACCCCCTGAAGCAGGAAGCAACGGATCACCCGCACGGTCTCGCCGGCGATGGCGATCTGCGCCTGATCGGTCGATGCCGCAATGTGAGGCGTGCCGTACACGAAGCCCCCCTGCGGCGACGACAGGGTCAGCAGATCGGTCTCGAACGTCTTCGTCCCGCGCGGTTCGTCGGGGTAAACGTCGACCGCGGCGCGCAGGCCGCGCGTCTGCACGGCGTCGCGCAAGGCGGCGTAGTCCACGAGATCGGCGCGCGCCAGATTGAGGAACATGGCCCGCGCGGGGAGCTGATCGAACACGCGCTTGCCGATGATGTGCCGCGTGCGCTCGGTGAGGGCGAGGTGTACAGTGAGGATGTTCGAGCGCGCGGCGAGCTGATCGATCGTCGCCACGTACTCCACGCCGAGATCGCTCGCCTTGGCCGGCGTGAACGACTTGCCCCAGCCGACCACGTGAAGCCCGAACGCCTTCGCGCGCGCCGCGACCTCGCGCCCGATGGCGCCCATCCCCGCGATGCCGAGCGTCTTTCCGAAGATCCCCTCGGCTTTGCCGAACTCGCCGCGCTCCCACTTTCCGGCGCGCAACGACGCGACCGCGTCCGGGACGCGGCGATCGAGCGCGATCATCATCCCGATCGCGAGCTCGGCCACGGCGCTGGCGTTCTTGCCGGGGCAGTTGGCGACATAGATGCCGCGCTTGCTGGCCGCGCGCACGTCGATCGTCGAGAACTCGGCCCCCGCGCGGACGATGAGGTTCAGCTCTTTGGCTTTCTCGATGGCCTGCGCCGTCACCTCCGTCGAGCGCACGACGAGGATGCCGGCTCCCGGAAGCTTGGATTCGAGGGTCTCCTTGGTGACTTCGGGTTCGTAGACGACTTCGAGAGGGAGCGAGCGAAGCTCTTCCACCGCTCTCGGGTGTAACTTGTCGGCGATCAGTAGGCGCATCGGAGGGGCGCCGATGCTATCCGCTCACGCGCCGATTCGCACCACTCTTCCGCCGACCAAGGCCCCCACGCCGCCCGCCGTTTCGGAGAGCACAGGCGCGAGCTGCGACTGAGCGAAGCGCGTGAATTTGGCTTCGTACGGGCCCCCCACGCCGCTCGGCTTCACGGTCGTGTACAGCGCGTCGTCGGCGCCAATCCGCGAAGAGGCAGGCTCCCAGGCCTCCTCCGACCCGTCGCTGAGGAGCAACCGGACTCCGCCATCGTCGACGCGCACCGCGCGCACCACGTACGGCGCGTCGTCGACCGTGAAGTACGTCCAGTCGTACCCGTTCGTGAGGATGTACCGGTGATCGTCGGGGTGGCGGCTGATCCAGCCGTGCATGGCCGCGGCAAGCTTGGGGTGCTCGACCAAGCTCCCCTCGTGCCAGAAGCGTCCGTCGCCATCGAGCCGGATCGTGCTCTCTCGCGAGCGCCCCTCGGGCGCCGGGAAACGGAAGAACTCGGGGTGCTCACCGGGTTTCACCCCTCAAGCATGGCCACCGTGACGCGTCTTGCCAAGCGTGCGCTGCGGGCGTCGCGGGCGGGGGGCTCGTCTTGACGACGCTGGATGCGAAGCCTAGAAGCGTGACGTTCAAATACTTTTGAAAGTTGTGTCGCTCAGGTGGGGCGGCGCGAAAGAGGCGATTCATGGCCTACAGCGGGATGGGCGCATTCGTGCGTGCGCTCGACGAGCGAGGGTGGCTCGCGCGAATTGCGCGTGAGATCGACCCGTACCTCGAGCTCGCTGCCATCGCCGACCGGGTGATGAAGTCGGGCGGGCCCGCGCTCCTGTTCGAGAACGTCCGCGGCGCCCGGTTCCCGCTGCTCATCAACGGCTACGGCTCGCGCGAGCGCATGGCCCTCGCGCTCGGCGTCGATGACCTCGAGACACACGCCCGCACGCTCGGCGAGCTGGTTCACGCGCGCGCGCCGTCGAACGCGCGCGACCTCCTCTCGCTCGCCGCGATGCTCCCCGAGCTCGCGCACGTCCCGCCGCGGCGCACCACGGAAGCCGCGTGTCACGAGGTCATCCAGCTCGGCGACGCCGTCGATCTCGACGCGCTCCCGATCCTCACGGCGTGGCCGGACGACGGTGGCCCCTTCATCACGCTCCCGAACGTCATCACGCGCGATCCCGACACCGGCGCCCGCAACGTCGGCATGTACCGGATGCAGAAGATCGATCGCCGCACGACGGCGATGCACTGGCAGCTGCACAAGACCGGCGCGCGCCACTTCCGTCGTGCCAAGGAGCTGGGACTCGATCGTCTCGAGGTCGCCGTCGCCCTCGGCGGGGATCCCGCGCTCACCTACGCCGCGACCGCGCCGCTCCCGGACGGGATCGACGAATGGATGTTCGCCGGCTTCCTGCGCCGTTCCGCGGTGAAGACGGTGAAGTGCAAGACGATCGACCTCGAGGTGCCGGCCGACGCCGACTTCGTGCTCGAGGGGTACGTGGACACGCGCGAAGAGCTCTTCGACGAGGGGCCGTTCGGTGACCACACGGGTTACTACACGCCCGTCGATCGCTTCCCACGCTTCCACGTCACCGCGCTCACGCACCGCCGCGACGCGGTGTATCCGACGACCATCGTCGGCCCGCCGCCCATGGAGGACGCCTGGCTCGGGAAGGCCACCGAGCGCCTCTTCCTGCCGCTGCTCCGCACGCTCTTCCCCGAGGTGAAGGACATGAACCTTCCGGTGGAAGGGGCGTTCCACAACCTCGTCATCGTCTCCATCAAGAAGCAGTATCCGTTTCACGCCAACCGGGTCGCCCACGGACTCTGGGGCGCGGGGCAGATGATGTTCTCCAAGGTGATCTGCGTCGTCGACGAAGACGTCGACGTGCAGAACCTCGCCGAGGTGACCTGGCGCCTGCTCGCGAACCTCGATCCGAAGCGCGACCTCTCGTTCGTCGACGGGCCCATCGATCAGCTCGACCACGGCGCGAACCAGGCGCTGTTCGGAGGTAAGGTCTGCATCGACGGGACGCGCAAGTGGAAGGAAGAGGGCTACGCGCGCGAGTGGCCGGAGGTGGCGCGCATGAGCCCCGACGTGAGCGCACGCGTCGATGCCATGTGGGACGAGCTCGGGATCGCGAGCGCGAAGCCGAGCTCCGCGAACGGAAGCGCGACGGTCGGAGGCGGTCTCGGCGCCGTCGAGCGCCTGGTGCGCGTCGCGCGCGATCTCGCACGGAGACCCTCGTGAGCTCTACGCCCGGCGCCCCCATTGCGCAGGTGGCCGCACGCGCGGTCGACGAGGGGACCCACGCGACCGCCGTCCGCGCGATGTTCGATCGCATCGCGCCGACGTACGACCGACTGAACCGCGTCCTCAGCGCGGGCATCGACGTCGCGTGGAGGAAGCGCGCCGTTCGTGCCGCGCTCCGTGGGGCCCCGCGCGGCGCGATTCTCGATCTGTGCGCGGGAACGATGGACCTGACGGTCCTTCTCGCCGACGCGCGCCCGAACGAGCGAATCGTCGCCGCCGACTTCGCGCCTCAGATGCTCGATGCGGGGCGCGCGAAGGTGCCGCGCGCCGAGCGCGTGGTGGCCGACGCCCTCGAGCTGCCGTTCCGCGACGGGGAGTTCTCCGTCGTCGTGTGCGGCTTCGGCGTCAGGAATCTGGCCGATCCCGCACGTGGAGCCCGCGAGGTGCGGCGCGTGCTCGCCCGCGGCGGCATCTTCGTGGTCCTCGAGTTCTTCCGACCGACGTCGCTCGTCACGCGCGCGTTCCACACCGCCTACGCGCGCGGCGTCTTGCCGGCCGTCGGCGGCATGATCTCGGGGGATCGCGCCGCGTATGCCTATCTCGCCGAGAGCATGAATGGGTTCCTCTCGCGTGAGGAATACGAGCGGCAGCTCGTCACTGCGGGCTTCGCAAACGTGACAGGCGAGGACCTCACGCTCGGCGTGGCGTCGATCGTCCGTGCGGAAGGCTGAGCGAGAAAACACGATGAAGAAGAAGATCGTCGTCGGAATCACGGGCGCGAGCGGCGCGCCCTACGCAGGGCGACTCCTTTCCTGGCTCGAAGAGCGGGCCAAGACGCGCGACGACGTCGAGGTCGGCGTGTGCCTCTCGGCCACCGCGCCGGAGGTCTGGAAGCTCGAATGTGGAGGCGATCTCCGCGAGTCGCTGCCGTTCCCGTCGTGGGGCATGCGCGACTACAAGGCCCCCTTCGCGAGCGGGAGCGCGGGGTGGCACGCGATGGTCGTCGTCCCGTGCTCGATGGGCACGGCGGCGCGGATCGCGCACGGAATCAGCGACACGCTCCTCACGCGTGCAGCCGACGTGATGCTGAAGGAGCGCCGCTCTCTCATCGTCGTTCCGCGCGAGACGCCCCTCAGCGCGATTCATCTCGAGAACCTCGCCGCGCTCGCGCGTGCGGGCGCGCTCATCCTTCCCGCGATGCCCTCCTTCTACGGGCGGCCGACGACGCTCGAACAGGCGATCGACACCGTCATCGCGCGGATCCTGGATCACCTCGGGCTCGAGCACGATCTCGTCAAGCGTTGGGGTGATCGTGTCGAGACGGAGGAGGAACGATGAGCACGCTGTCGGAACAGGCGATCGTTCGCGAGGGCCTCTGGCCGATTCTCGACGCGCGCCGGGCGCACGATCTCGAGGCCGTGCGCGGAATCGCGAACGTGCTGGAGCGAGCCGACCTGCTCGCCGTCGGCGCGCTCGCCGACCTGGTCCGCTCGGAAGAGGTGGGCGACCTCGTTCGCCTCTACGCCAACGTTCGCCCCGAGCCCACGGCGGACGCGATCGAGGTCCGGCGCGGCACGAGCGACGACGGCGCGGGAATCCGGTTCCTGCGCGCGGTCGCGATCGCGCGGATCACCGGACCGGTCGCCGCGATCGTCCGGGTCGACTGGGCCGAGATCGGCCTGGAGCTGGCGCAAGTCGCGCTCGGCTTCGGTGCCAGTGAGCTCGTGGGGCCCATCGCGAACAAGCGCGGTCTCGCCATCGCGGACGACGCCGAAAAGAAGGTGAAGGGGGCGGGAATGGTGAGCGTGCAGGCGATGAGGCAGGAGGAGCTCGCGGGGCTCGTCCGACGGAGCGGGCGTCGCGTGCTGGTCATCGGGCCGCGCGGCGTCGAGACCGAGGCACCTCGTGCGCAGGAAGCGGTAGGAGTGACATGAGCACGTTCGATCGCATCGCGGCCAAGGTCCGCGCGGGGACTCGACTCGACGCGGAAGACGCGCTGGCGTTGTTCCACGAGCCGGACGTCCTCCGCGTGGGCGCTCTCGCGAACGAAGTTCGCGAACGCCTCCACGGCGACCGCACGTACTTCAATCGCAACCTCCGCATCGAGGTCACGAACGTCTGCGTCGCGTCGTGCTTGTTCTGCTCCTTCGCGAAGCTCGAAGCGGACGCTCCCGGCGCCAGCACGATGTCGCTCGAAGAGGCGTGGCGCGAGCTCGAGACACGCATGGCCGAGCCGCCGAGCGAGGTTCACATCGTGAACGGGCTCCACCCCGGCTTGCCGTTCACCTACTACGAAGAGCTGCTGCGCGGGTTCAAGCGCATCAAGCCCGACATTCATCTCAAGTGCTTCACCGCCGTCGAGATCCACTTCTTCGCAGCCCACTACGGGATGACGTATCTCGAAGTGCTCACGAAGCTCCGCGCGGCCGGGCTGGACAGCTTGCCGGGCGGCGGTGCCGAGATCTTCCACCCCGAAGTGCGGTCGCGCATCTCGCACGACAAGGCGACCGCCGACGAGTACCTGGAAGTGCACCGCGTCGCGCACGCGATGGGGATGCCGACGAACTCGACGATGCTCTATGGGCACATCGAGACGTTCGACCATCGCGTCGATCACCTCATGCGCCTCCGCGCGCTGCAGGACGAGACCGGCGGCATGCAGGCCTTCATCCCGCTGGCGTTTCATCCGGACGGCAACGGGATGAAGCATCTCCCGGCGCCGACCGCGATCGACGACCTGCGCACCATCGCCGTATCGCGGCTCGTGCTCGACAACGTTCCGCACATCAAGGCGTACTGGGTGAGCCTCACGCCGGACGTCGCGCAGGTCGCTCTGCGCTTCGGCGCGGACGACATCGACGGGACCATCGTCCACGAGACCATCTACGCCGCGGCCGGGAGCCGGTCGCCGAGCGGCCTCTCGTACGAAGAGCTCGTTCGCCTGATTCGTGAAGCGGGGCGCACGCCGATCGAGCGCGACACGCTCTACAACGTCGTCCGCGAGCACTCGAAGAGCGCGGTGCCCGAGGCGTCCCTGAAGGTGCGCGACCGTCGTACGCAGCGAAGGCTCGAGGTGGTGTCGTGACGATCGAAAGGCAGAAGCTACGAGTCGCTGCGGTCGGGTACCTGAACGCACGCCCGCTCACCTTCGGCCTCGACCGAGAGCCTCGGGTGACCGTCGAGCAAGCGCTGCCGAGCGAGGTCGCACGACGCATCGCCGAGGACGAAGCCGACGTCGCGCTCATGCCCATCGCAGCCGCCGCCACCATCGGCGACCTGCGCCTCGTGCGCGAGTGTGCGATCGGGGCCCGCGGGCACGTACGGAGCGTCGTGCTCGCCTCGGAGCGGCCGCTGGAGGAGCTCGAGGAGATCGCGCTGGATCTCTCGTCGCGAACCAGCGTGGCGCTCGCCCGGCTCATCGTGCGACGGCTCCGCGGCGGCAAGGAGCCGCGCTGGGTGGGACGCCCGGCGGCGAAGGCGATCGAATCGATCGGTGAAAGACGAGGCGCGGTCGTCATCGGCGACCCCGCTCTCACGATCGAAGGGAAGTACCGCTACGTCGTCGACCTCGCCGAGGCGTGGCGCGAGTGGACGTCGCTCCCGTTCGTCTTCGCGGCGTGGTGCGGGCGGGAAGGGGGGCTCGACGCGGACGACGAGCGGCTCCTGCTCGACGCGAAGCACCGTGGCCTCGAGCACCGCGATCTCATCGCCGACGAGCACGCCGCGCGAACGGGGCTCGATGCGACCTCGCTGCGCGCGTACCTGCGCGAAGCCATCCGCTACGAGCTCGGTGACGAAGAGCGTCAGGGCCTCGTGCGCTTCTACGACGAAGCGGCGCGCGCGGGCATCTTGCCGAAGGTCGAGAGCGTCCGCTTCTACGACGACGACCGGCGCGCGCCGGCGCCTCGTGTCTCCATCGACGGCCTGCTCTCGCGTGCGGCCGACGGTGAGCGCCTGAGCGCTGCCGACGGCGAGCGCCTGCTGGCCGAAGGAAAGCTGTTCGACCTCGGCCTCGCCGCCGACGCCGTTCGCCGGCGCAAGCACCCGAACGACGTCGTCACGTACATCGTGGACCGCAACGTCAACTACACGAACGTGTGCATCACGAGCTGCCGCTTCTGCGCCTTCTATCGCCCCGTGGGGCACGCCGAGGGGTACGTGCTCTCGCGCGAGGTGCTCACGCAGAAGCTGTCCGAGGTCGTGGCCGCCGGCGGCGTGCAGATTCTCCTTCAGGGGGGGCTGAACCCCGATCTGCGCATCGAGTGGTACGAAGATCTCTTCCGCTGGATCAAGTCGACCTTCGGGCTCGGGCTCCACGCTCTCTCGCCCGAGGAGATCCTCTTCCTCGCCCGCCTCGAAGACCTGAGCGTTCGTCGCGTCCTCGAACGGCTGCACGAGGCAGGGCTCGACTCGGTGCCGGGCGGAGGGGCGGAGATCCTGGTCGACCACGTCCGTCGCAAGATCGCGAAGGCCAAGTGCACGAGCGAGGAGTGGCTCGAGGTGATGCGCGTCGCACACCAGATGGGGCTCCGCTCGTCCTGCACCATGATGTACGGAACGGTCGACGTGGCGCGCGATCGCGTGAACCACCTCGTGAAGCTGCGTGATCTCCAGGACGAGACGCGCGGATTCACCGCCTTCTTCTGCTGGGACTTCCAGTACGAGCAGGGGACGCACATCACCCCCGGCGAGACCGGCACGCACCTGTACCTCCGCCAGCAGGCGGTCGCGCGCTTGATGCTCGACAACGTCGATCACGTCGGCGCCTCGTGGGTGACGCAGGGGCCCGACGTCGGCCAGATCGCGCTGCGGTTCGGTGCGGACGACTTCGGCAGCGTGATGTTCGAAGAGAACGTCGTCTCCAGCGCGGGCACCACGTTCTGCACGAACGCGCAGGGGATGGAAGCGCGCATCCGCGCGGCGGGCTTCAAGGCCGTTCGACGCAACGTGCGGTACGATTGGCTGGGAGAGCCCGGATGAGAGACGCGCGCGCCGTCCACGCCGATGCGGTCATCGTCGGCGACGGTGCGCCGCTGCGAGACGGCGCGGTCGTCGTCGACGCGCAGGGGACGGTGAACGCCGTCGGCCGTGCCGGTGAGATCCTGCCGCAGCACGCGGGCATCCCCGTGGAACGCGTCCGCGGCGTCGTGTTCCCGGGGCTCGTGAACGCGCATACGCACGTCGAGCTGAGCGTGTACCGGGGGCGCGTGACGGGTGGGCGAGGGTTCGTCGATTGGGTCGACAGGTTCGTCTCGCTCCGCGCGGAGACGTCGCCGGACGAGGAGGCCGAGGCGATCGCGCGCGGGGTCGCGGAGCTGGAAGAGTCGTGCACGGCTGCCGTCGGCGACGTCACGAACTCGCTCGGCGCCGTGAGACCACTCGCGCGCGCGGGGATCGCGGGGTGCGTGTTCCACGAAGTCTTCGGCGTGAACCGCGAGCACGCGATGAAACGCGTCGCCGGGTTGAAAGTGGAGATCGAGTCGCGCGTCGGCGCGTGGCCCACCTGGGAGCTCTCCTACGCCCCTGCGCCGCACACGCTCTACACGACGCACGGCGACGCGGTGCGCGAGCTGCTCGCGAACGCCCGCGGGCTCGACGCGCGGACGAGCGTGCATCTCGCCGAGCATGCGGCCGAGCGGCGCGCGATCGAGCGCGGCGACGGCCCTCAAGTCGACTGGCTCATCGCCCGCATTCGCGCGAACGACCTCGTATGGCCCAAGATGCCGCTCTTCGACTACGCCGCGTCGCTTGGGGTGCTCGCGCCGAACGTCCTGCTCGTACACCTCACCGACGCTCGGGAGGACGAGCTCGCGCGCGTCGCCGAGTCGGGCGCCAGCGTCGTCTTCTGCCCGCGCTCGAACCTCTACATCGAAGGGAAGCTCCCGCCGCTCCTCGCGGCGCGCAAGGCGGGGATCACGCCGGCGCTCGGGACCGACTCGCTCGCGTCGAACGCATCGCTCGACGTGTTGGCCGAAGCTCGCGCACTCGGCGACCGTTTCTCGAACGTGCCGGCGCGCGAGCTCCTGACGATGGCCACGTGGAACGGCGCGCGCGCGCTCGGGCGCACCGACCTCGGACGAATCGCAAAGGGGGCGCGCCCCGGGATCGCAGCGATCGATGGGGACGTGGGTGACGACCCGAGCGCCTTCGTGTTGCGGCAAGTGAAGGCGAAGCGACGATGGATCGTGCGACGCGAAAAGGTGGAGGAACCGTGACGACTCGAGCTGACATTGAGCCTTCGACCCCGCGCGATCTCGTGGCGCGCATCCGCGCGTACGGATCCATGGTCGCCTTCGCGCACACCGTCTTCGCGCTCCCCTTCGCCGCCAGCGCCGTCGTCCTCGCCCAGCGCGACCCGAACCGCGTGCCGCTCACCCTCGGGCGCGTCGCCGCCATGCTGGTGTGCATGGTCGCTGCGCGCACGAGCGCCATGGCCTTCAACCGGTGGGCCGACCGCGACATCGACGCGCTCAACCCGCGCACGCGAACGCGTCACGTCCCGACCGGCGCCGTGAAGCCGGGCGAAGCGCTCGCCCTCGCGCTCGGATCCGGTGCCGCGTTTCTGCTATGCGCCTGCACACTCGGCTTCTGGCCCGCCGTCCTGTCGCCGGCGGTGCTGGCCATCCTGCTCGGATACTCGCTCGCGAAGCGTTTCACCTGGGGGGCGCATGCCTGGCTCGGCGTGGCCCTCGCGCTCGCGCCGGGAGGGGCATGGATCGCAGCCGGCGCCGCGCCGTCCGCTGGTATCGTTGCCCTGATGATCGGCGTCGTGACGTGGCTCCTGGGCTTCGATGTCCTGTATTCGCTGCAGGACGAGCGCTTCGATCGCGAGCATGGGCTCCGGTCGATCCCCGCGCGATTCGGTACGACGGGCGCTCTCGTCATCAGCGCTGCGGCGCACGTCGCGACCGTGGCCGCCTTCGTCACGTGCGCCATCGTCCTGCACCGCGGGCCGTTCTTCTTCGGTGGCGTGGCAATCTGCGCGGCGATCCTCGCGTACGAGCACCTGCTCGTCGGCAAGGGGAACCTGGCCAAGATCGACAAGGCGTTCTTCGACGCCAACGCCTGGGTGAGCGTCGCCTTCTTCGCGTGCACGCTGATCGATGGTCTCACGCGCTCCGCCTGAAGACCGCGAACGCGGAGGCGCGCGTGGGTAATGCGCGCAACAGGGGGATCGTGGGCCTCGTGCGCCTGGTCCTTCTCGCGTCGTGCGCGTCGTGCGCGAACGAGTCGCATGGCCATCAGTCCGCGGCCTCGATCGCGCCGAGCGCCGATTCCGGCGTGCGGCTGGATGCGAGCGCCAACGCGGAGGGCCGGGCGATCCCGACGCCGGCCCCTGCGCCGACGCGGATGGTCCCCGCGGCTCCGCCCCCTGCGTTCGATGCGGGTGTCACCGCGTGCCATCCGCTGCGCGTGCCGTACGTGGATCCCGACTTCATCGCTCCGGTCGCCCTTCGCGTCGTAGAGGACGGCGCGACTCCGGTGGCGCAGCTCGTCTTCAATGACACCGGCATTCCCCATGTCGTCGATGTCCCTGCCGACGACAAGGATGCGTCCGCGTTGATCAGCGCGTCGCGCACGCGAACAACGCTCCCTTCGTGCGCGGTCGCGGGCGACGCGATCGTCTGTCCGGACGCGAGCGGCGTCGTCCAGGTGTGGCGCGGCGACCGACACTCGATCCTCGGCCGCGCGCGCCCGGGTACCGACGTCGCCGCAGCGACGATCGACGGCAAGCTCGCGCTCGCGTTCGTGATGGACCACGTGACGACCGAAGGGGTGATGCGCGAGGCGTGGGTCGTCGTCGAAGGGGGGGCGCCCGTGCGGGTCTCCGAGGAAGGGAGCGGCGCGACCTTCATCGAGCTCGCGGCACGAGGGAAGGGGCTGCTGGCGATGACGATCGACGCCCGCGTGGCGATGACGCCTGCGCATGCGCGGTCGTTGGTCCTCGAGAACGGCGCTCTCACCCTCGGGCCGGATGCGGTCGTGTTCGTCGGTGGCTCGGCGGAGCCTCACAACGCAGGCGCTCTCGCGACGGCGAGCGACGGAACGGCCTTTGAGCTCATCGCCGTTGCCGACGGCGCGACGGCGTTCGGCATGGCCGCGATCCGCATCGAAGACCCGCCGCGCGTCGACGAGCCCGTCGTCTGGTCGCTCTATCCCAACGGCCTCGATCCAGCGCCGATCGCCGCGACCCACGACGGCGCCCGAATGATGATCGCGCGCGTCAGACCACGCGACGAGGCCCCCAAGGCGCCGCGCGATCTCGAGATCGGCGAGCTGGGGAAAGATGGAGCGTTCGTGCCGTCCTGCGTCATCGACGAGGCGCCTTTCATCAAAGACGTGGAGATCTCGCTCGATCGAAAGGGGGCACTGTGGGTTTTCTACCGAGATCCACGGGGAAGCGTTCTCGAGCGGCGCGCGCTCCCCCCACGGCGGTGACATTCGCTACGCTGCCGAGCGTGCTTCCCGACGACAGTGCGTGGCGACGACCCCGCGGCGAGAGCGCCGACCGGGCGACGTCGTTCGTCGGACGCGGCGCCGAGCTCGAGAAGCTCCACGCGCGACTCGCGCGCGCGCGTTCCGGTAGCGGAGCCGTGGTGGCGCTCGTGGGTGAAGCGGGGATCGGCAAGACCCGCGCTGCGCTCGCGTTCGCGGAGCGCGCGCGCGACGAAGGGGCCGTCGTCGCGATCGGGTCGTGCGCAGAAGGGGAGTGGAACGCGCCGCTCCGTCCATGGTCGCAGGCGCTGGGAGCGGTCGTGCGCCACGTCGGCGAGAAGATCGCGGCGCGCGCGGTGGGGTCGGCGCGCGGGACGCTCGCGTGGTTCGTGCCCGAGCTGACGGCCACGTCCGGGGCCCCCGCGCTCGATGCGCGCGACGAGCGCCTTCGCATGCATTACGCGGTCTGCGAGCTCCTGACGCGGGCATCGTGCGAATCACCGCTCGTGCTCGTGCTCGACGATCTGCAGTGGGCAGACACGGATTCGCTCGCGCTGTTGCAAGCCGTCGCGCGACAGGCCGCGAACGCCCCGTGGGTCATCGTGCTCGCCTACAGGGAAGGGGAGACGGACCTCGCGCGATCGGCGCTCGGCGAAGTGACCGGTGCGCTGAGGGACGGCGAGTTCGAGCGAATCCCGCTGCGCGGCCTGCCGCTCGAAGAGGTTGCGGCGCAAGCGCGCGCGTGCGCGGGCGCCGCACTCAGTGAAGCGTTCGTTCGCGTGCTGTTCGACGAGACCGTGGGTAACCCGTTCTACGTTTGCGAAGTGCTACGGCTGCTCGCCGACGAAGGGGCGATGGTGCGAGCCTCCTCGAATGACGACGTCACGATGCGCAGCCTCGGGATCCCGCGAGGCGTACGCGACGTGATCGGGCGGCGGCTCGCGAAGATGAGCGAGCCGGCAGCGCGCGTGGTGCGCGTCGCGTCTGCGATGGCGGCCCCGTGCGATGCGCCGATGCTCGCTGCGCTGACGGAGCTCGACGGGAGCGCGCTGCGCGCGGCGATCGCCGCCGCGCTCGCGACCGGGATGATCCAGGCATGCGACGACGCATCACCCAACGCGCCGGTCGCGCAGGCTTCCGAGGCATACGAGACGTCGCACGCGATCGTGCGACGCGTCGTTCACGACGGGCTGCAACCCGACCTGCGTGCGCGATTGCACCGTCGCATCGCGGAGGCTCTCGTCGACTCGTACGCGCGAAAGCCGGGGCTGGAGGCGCGCATCGCAGGGGAGTACTACGCGTCGTCCGCCATCCCGGGTGCGGAGCTCGGGGTCGCGCACGCCGTCGAAGCCGCGCGTGAAGCGATGGCTGCATGCGCTCATGACCGAGCGGTCGTCTTCCTGCGCCACGCGCGCGAGCTGTCGGCGAACGCGCCGGCGCACCTCCGCGCCGAGGCGATCTGCGAGCTGGCGATGGCCGAGGCGCGAGCCTCGAGGGCAGACGACGCCGCGCGTACGGTGGACGAAGCCGTCGGAGCCATGGAAGCGACCGGGGCGGCGCTCGACGACGTAGCCGCGTTCCTCGCCGAGGTCGCGCGAGAGCTGAAGAGCGGCGGCGCGCAGGCGTCGTGCTGGGGGCCGCTCGTGGAGCGAGGGCTCGCGCTCCTCGGTCGCGCGCGTTCGCTGACGTGGGCGCGCCTCGAGCTCATGGACGAGCAATACGAGCCTCTCGCGTATGGAGCGGTGAATCTGTCTCGTGCGCTCCCTCGCAACGCCGAGGCGGTCAAGCGCGCGCGGAAAGACGGAGACGAAGACGACTACGCCGCGACGCTCGACGACACACCGCGAACGCGCGCCGAGGCCGAGCAGCTGGTCCGGATGGCGGACGGGTGGCAGCGACCCACCGCGAAGCTCCGCGCGCTCAGCGTCGCCGTGCGCGAGCTCATCTATCGGCACGCCGCGTTCACCGATGCGCGACGCCACGCGGACACGATGCTCCGCACCGCCACGCGCGCAGGATCGATCCCCGGGCGAGCCGAGGCGCTCATCCACCTCGCGACGTGCGACGCTTCGCTCGGCGCAATCGAACGCAGCATGGAGGAGCGTGCACGCGCGCAGCTGCTCGCGCCGGTTTCGTCAGCGTCGCAGATGACCACGCACGTCGCGCGCCTCGGGCTCGACGCCATGCTCGCGTACTACGCGGGGGGCGAATGGCGGTCGCTCGCCGAATCGGCCGCCCGCGCGACGGCCGATCCCGCGGCGCGTCGGTCGCCCGCCGGTCACGTCGCGGCGGGCATCGCGGCGCTCGGGTACGCGCTCGCAGGCTATGCGCGCGAGGCGAGGTCGCTGCTCGGCCACCTCGCCTCCATCTTCGAGCGCTGCGACGCGAGCGTTCATCACTACGGCGTCGCCCTCGGTTGTGCCACGACCGCCGTCTGGCATCTGGGGGCGCGCGATCTCGCCGAGAAGTACCGCGCGCTCGAACGGGGAGCCCCTCCCCATGCCGGCACGGCGCCGTACGCTTCGCGTGCCCTCAACCTCGGGAGAATGGCCGTCCTGCTCGAGGAGTGGAGCGAGGCGCGGGAGCATTTGTCGCGCGCGGACGTGCTCCTCGCACGGCGAGGCCTTCGCCCGTTGCATGCCATCGCGATTCACGACGAGGCTTCGGCCGTCCTTCGGGGGGATGGTGGAGAGACCGCGTGGGCACGGGCGCGGCTCACCGAGGCGCTCCGTACGTTCCGGGTGCTCGGGATGGACCCGTGGGTGCTTCACACGCACCAGCTCCTCGGGCTCCCGCGGCCGACGTATCCGGACGGACTCACCTCGCGCGAGGTGGAGATCCTCTCGATGGTCTTCGAAGGGTGCGACGCTTCCGGGATCGCCTCGACGCTCGGCGTCCCGGCCACTGCGGCTCGACGAGAGACCTCGCGCGCCTACGCGAAGATCGGCGCCCGCGGGCGTGCGGCCGCCGCGGCCTACGTCGTCGCGCGCCGCCTCGTCGCCTCCCCCTCCTGAACCGGCCGCGCGCTACGGTGCGTGGGCCAGCAGGTACGCCTGGACGGTCGAGCCCCAGGTCGAGGGGACCAGGCTCGTCGCGCTCTGGTTCACGGTGAGGAGATCGGGCGCGCAGTCGCTGTACGAGTCGAAGTCCCACGCGAGGTTCGGGATCTGTTTGGTTTCGAGGTCGGCGTAGAACGTCGTGGAGTCGGTGAGAGTTCCGTACTCGCCGATGATCACCGGGATGTTCGCGTACGTGTACGAGCTCGCCGTCGGCGGATAGCCGTGAATCTCGTAGACGACGTTGTCGTAGGGGAGCGGGCTGGTCGCGTAGAAGCTGATGTCGCTCGTCCATCCGTTCCCCTGGACGGACACGATGTGGTGCGGGACCTTCAGCCGGTCTTCCTCGGCGCGAATGACCCCCACGGCGTGGCTCATGGCCGCGGCGATCGTCGTGTTGGAGAGAGTGTTCCCTCCCGGCTCGTTGGTGAGCCCGAAGAGCACGAAGCTCGAGCTCGCGAAGCTGTCGACGAGGGCTACGTACGTCGCGTCGGTGCCCGTCGGGTAGGTCGTGGCGTTCGGCGTCGTCGTCGTGTCCGACGGGAGCCCCGTGGCCTCCGGATCGTTCGCGGAATCTTGCCCGATCATCGAGGCGTCGCTGCGCAACGTGACCAGCACGTACACGCCGGGGTGGGTGCCGAGGGCGTCGATCACGCCGGTCATCGGTGTCTTGTACTGGGCCGCGTCCGTGCCGAGCCAGCTCGTCACGGTTGTGTAGCTGTCCATCGAGAGCGAGATGCGCACGAAGCTCGGCTTCCAGCCGCTCACCAGGCCGGAGATCACGGTCTCGAGCGTCTGATCGGGCGTCGTCATCCAGAGCGTGCTGTCGTAGCCGCAGAAGAAGATGTCATCGATGTTCACGCCGCGACCCATCCACGCGGTTCCGGCGCTGCCGGTCGACTCGTAGATCTTGCCGCCCTCCGTGTAGAGCCAGCCGGCCGGGTATCCGCCGTCGGGCGCCGGACCGTTCGCGTCGCCTACGGGGCCACTCGCGTCTCCTCCACTCGCCCCGTCGGCGCCCGGGCCGCCGTCTTCTCCCGGCGTCACGCTCGAGTCCGTGTCGGAGCTCGAGGGGCCCGCGTCGGAGGAGCCCGCATCTGCGTTCGCTCCGTTCGCGTTCGCACCGCTGCCGCTCGAGCAACCGATCGAGGCTCCGAGGAGGGCGACCGCTGTCCCCATCAAGCAGAAGCAATTCTTCATCGCCCCATCGTAACCGAACCGCCGCGGCGCGGCGGCGTGTCGAGGCACCTGAACCACGACTCCCTCTGCTTGAGCGCGCTCGCCTCTTCGGGCATAGATGGCTCCCCCAATGCACGCCCCCCGCGACCTCTCTGCCACGCGCGCTTACTACGACGAGTTCGCGACCGCGTACGAGCGCCACCGGCACGACCCCCGCGGCTACCACGCGCTGCTCGACGACCTGGAGATCGACCTCACGGAGCGCTATGGCGCCGGTCGCGACGTCCTCGAGTGCGGTTGCGGTACGGGGCTGCTGCTCGATCGCATCGCGAAGTTCGCGCGTAGCGCCAAGGGGATCGATCTGTCGCCCGGGATGCTCGAGCAGGCGCGCGCTCGCGGGCTCGACGTCCAGGAGGGGAGCGTCACGCAGCTGCCGTTCGACGCCGCGAGCTTCGACGTCACATGCGCGTTCAAGGTGCTGGCGCACGTTCCGGAGATTGGCAAGGCGCTCGCCGAGATGGCGCGCGTCACCCGTCCCGGCGGCGTGGTGCTCGCCGAGTTCTACAATCCTCTCTCGTTGCGCGCGCTGGCGAAGCGGATGGCCGGCCCCGGCAAGATCTCGGACGCGACCCGCGAGAGCGCCGTCTACACGCGGATGGACGCCCCCTGGATCATTCCCCGGCTGCTCCCGCCGGGGGTGCACGTCGAGGCGGCGCGCGGCGTTCGCATCGTCACGCCGGCTGCGCTCGCCATGCGCGTTCCCGGGCTGCGGCGCGTGCTCTGGAAGGCCGAGCACCTGCTCGCGGATACGGCGGCGTCCTTCTTCGGCGGATTCTATGTCGCAGTGCTCCGCAAGAGCTGACGCGGCCGAAATATTCCGTCGAAAATCGCTGGGAACGGCGAACCTTCGCGCGACTCGGGCGTCTATACTTCACGCCACATGCGCCTCCTCGAACGGGTCTCGAAAGTTGCCGCGCTGCTCGGCGCGTTCGCCGTCGCCTTCTATCTCGCGCTGAGCCTCCACGGCGGCAGCGGCTTGTGGGACGGCCTCTCCCCCGCGATCGCCGCCAACAACGCCGCCCTGAGCGCGACGACCACCCCCGCCTCGTACGACCTCACGCAGCTGCGTGTGGTCAACGAGGTGCTGAAGACGGTCCGCGATCGCTACGTCGATCCGAAGCGGGTGAAGCCGAAGGAGATGCTGCTGTCGGCGCTCAACTTCGTGCAGCGCGAGTTCGCGCAGGTCATCGTGCTCCACGACGACGTGTCGCCCACCGTGAAGGTGCGGGTCGACACGCAAGAGAAGGAGTTCCGCGTCGACAACGTTCAGGGGCCCTGGGACGTGAGCGCGCGCCTCCGTGACGTGTTCGCGTTCGTTCAGGAAGGGCTGCGCGGCACCGAGGTCGATCTGCGCGAGGTCGAGTACGCGGCGTGCAACGGCATGCTCCACACGCTCGACCCGCACAGCGTCCTGATGTCGCCCGAGCAGTACAAGGAGATGAGCCTGTCCACGAGCGGCCAGTTCGGCGGGCTCGGGATCGTGATTTCGATCCGCGATCAACAGCTCACCGTCATCAACCCGATGCCGGCCACGCCGGCGGGGCGCGCGGGGATCAAGAAGTACGACCGCATCGTGAAGATCAACGGCGAGTCGACGCTCAACATGGGGCTGAACGAGGCCGTGAATCACCTGCGCGGCGCCCCCGGCTCGAAGGTCACGATCTACGTGCACCGCGAGGGGCCCGACGGCTGGGCAGGGGTGAAGCCGTACGAGCTGACGCGCGAGACGATCCACGTCGCGAGCGTCGAGCACCGGCTCCTCGACGGAAACATCGGCTACGTGCGGCTGAAGCAGTTCCAGTCGAACACGGCGGCGGACCTCGAGGCGGCGCTGGCCGATCTCAAGAAGAACGGTGAGCTCAAGGGGCTCGTGCTCGACCTGCGGGGGAACCCCGGAGGCTTGCTCGACCAGGCCGCGCGCGTGGCCGACAAGTTCATCGCCGAGGGCCCCATCGTGGCCACGGTGGGGAACCCGAGCGAAGGGCGCGAGGAGAAGGACGCGCACGGGGAGGGGACGGAGCCCGAGTATCCGATCGCGATGCTCGTGAACGGCTCGTCGGCCAGCGCGAGCGAGATCGTCGCCGGTGCGATGAAGAACCACGACCGCGCGGTCATCATCGGCGAGACCTCGTTCGGCAAGGGGAGCGTGCAGCTCGTGTTCAGCGACCTGCCGGACAAGGCGGCGCTCAAGCTGACGATCGCCCAGTATCTGACCGAGCCGGGCGACGTGTCGATCCAGGGGGTCGGCGTCACGCCGGACGTGGAGCTCGACCCGATGACGGTCGACCCGCAGGAGATGGACCTCACCGTCGACTCGGGCGCGCTGAAGGAGCGCGACCTGTCGCGGAGCCTCTCGAACGCGCGGGCGCGCGAGGGCGCCAAGCCGCTCGAGATCGTGCGCTACGACCTGACCGAGCGAGACCGGCGCGATCTACGCGAGCGCGGCGGCGACCCCGACGACCTGTTCGCGATGGATTTCCCGATCAAGTTCGCCCACGACTTCGTCGCTCACGTGGGGCCCGGAAAGCGGATTGACGAGGTGCACCAGGCGAAGGCGTTCATCGCCGAGACGCGCGCGGCCGAGCTCGCGAAAGCGGCCGCCGAGCTGAAGACGATGGGCGTGGACTGGAGCGACGCGCCGGCTGACGTCGTCGCGGCGAGCCCACCGGCGCCGATGCCGAACATCGACGTGAAGCTGGAGACCGATCGGACCAACAACGAGGTCACGGCCGGCGAGGGGATGCTGCTCAAGGTCACCGTCACGAACAAGGGGACGCAGACGCTGTACCGCCTCGACGGGACGAGCAAGAGCGACGACCCGATGTTCGACAACAAGGAGCTCATTCTCGGCAAGATCGAGCCGGGCAAGTCGCGCACGGCGACAGCGCCCCTCGGCTACTGCGAGATCGAGGGGCACCGCATCGGGTCGACGGCGCCGATCGCCAAGGACGCGCCGCGCATCTGCACGATCCCGAAGGAAGCGCTCACGCGCGCAGACGGGATCAAGATCCACTTCGACGAAGCGCGCGGGCACGCACCGGCCGACGCCGAGATTCGCGGGACCATCCGCGCGCTCGAGCGGCCGACGTTCGCGTTCACCTACGACATCGAAGACAACCGCGGCGGCGCGAACGGTGACGGGCGTGCGCAGCGCGGCGAGGGGATGACGATGTACCTCTCGGTGAAGAACGTCGGAAAGGGGCGCTCGTACGAGACGCAGGCCAACCTGCGGAATCTGTCGGGCGACGGTCTCCTGCTCCACGAGGGGCGGTTCGATCTGTCGAACATGCAGCCCGGCGAGATGCGGCACGCGACGTTCACGTTCGACGTGCAGCAGCAGCTGGCCGATCCGGAAGCGAAGATCGAGCTGTCGGTCACCGACGAGGATCTGCGCGAGCAGGTGATCGAGAAGATCCGCATGCCGATCGCGCCGGCGGCCCCCATCGCGGCGGTGAACACGCCCGTGAAGGCCAAGGCCTCGGGCGCGACGCTCCTCACGTCGCCGGACGCGAGCGCCGTGGGATTCGGCAAGTTGCCGGCGGGGATGGCCGCGCAGGAGATCGGCACTTCGGGCGACTGGGCCAAGCTGTCGCTCGGGAACAATCGTTTCGGGTTCGCCCGGGCGAGCGATCTCGACGCGGGAGGGACGCCGGCTCCCGTCGTCGCGTTCGAAGAGACCATGGCGCACGCGCCTCCGCAGATCGATCTCAGCCCGCCGGCGCTCGTGACGCGCGACGCGATCACGAAGATCAAGGGGACCGCGAGCGACACCGAGCGGCTGCTCGACGCGTACATCTTCGTCGGCGCGCGGAAGGTCTTCTACCGCTCGAACCGCAACGGACAGGACGGGATGCACATGGGCTTCGAGGCCGATCTTCCGCTCCGGCCGGGCGTCAACGTGGTCTCGGTCGTGGCGCGGGAGAACCCGGACACGACCAGTCGCAAGACGTTCATCATCCGTCGCGACGGCGCGAACGGAGAGCTCTTGCAGACGCCGAAGACGGAGGACGACGAGCTCAGCGAGAACGGCGGCGCTGACGACGAGTAGCGGCGTGCCGGTTCAGGGCTGGCACTCCTCGAGGTAGCGGCGAACGGTCTCGACGAGGCCGAGCTCGAGAGCGTCGGCGATGAGTGCGTGGCCGATCGAGACCTCGGCCACGTGCGGAACCGCCGCGAGGAACCGGCGGAGGTTCGCGAGGCTGAGGTCGTGCCCCGCGTTGACTCGGAGGCCGAGCTCGTGGGCGCGCTTGGCCGCTGCCGCATACGGGGCGGCGGCCGTCGCGTCGCCGCGGGCGAAGGCGGCGGCGTACGGCTCGGTGTAGAGCTCGACGCGGTCGGCCCCCACGTCGCGCGCGAGCTCCATGTCGTCGGGCGTGGGATCCATGAAGAGGCTCACGCGTGCGCCGAGGCTCTTCAGCCGCGCGATGACCGGACGGAGGCGGGCGCCGTCCTTGCGCAGATCGAAGCCGTGATCGCTGGTGATCGCGGCCGGCGAGTCGGGAACGAGCGTGGCCTGTGCCGGGCGCACGCGCTCGATGAACGGCTCGAACTCGATGAACGGGTTCCCCTCGATGTTCAGCTCGATGCCCGGGTGCGCGGCCACGAGGCGCGCGAGGTCGTCGACGTCGTGCGGCTTGATGTGACGCTGGTCGGGCCGGGGGTGAATCGTGATCCCATGTGCGCCCGCCTTCAAGCAGAGCTCCGCGCAGCGAAGGACGCTCGGCACGTTGAGCTGCGGTCGCGTGTTCCGGAGCGTCGCGACCTTGTTCACGTTGACCGAAAGCTTCGTCATCGTCACCGCATCCTCATCCGCGCATCGTAGTCGAGCGTTACCCGCGTTCTTCGCGTCATCCTACCGCGACGCGCGCGCGCCAGCGATGTACCCTCGATCCTGACCATGATTGTCGGCATTGGCATCGACGTCTGCTCGATCGAGCGCATGCGACGCGCGCTGGAGCGGCACGGGGACAGGTTCTTCGCACGCATCTGCAGCGACAGAGAGCGGCAGGATCTCACCGGGCGCGACATCGCGACGGCGCTGTCGGGCCGCTTCGCGGTGAAGGAAGCGTTCGCGAAGGCGCTCGACGGCGCCCCGGGCGTCGGCTGGCACGAGGTGGAGGTGCGACGCGCCGAGAGCGGTCGCCCGCGCCTCGAGCTCTTCGGAAACGCGCTGGCGCTCGCGACGAAGTTCGGCGCGAACAAGTGGCACGTCACCATCTCGCACGACGCGGGGATCGCCGCCGCGGTCGTGGTGCTGGAGCAGGTCGCGCCATGAAGCCGGTGCTGACGCGCGCCGAGATGCGCGCCTTCGATGCGCACGCGATCACCACGTGCGGCGTGCCCGGCATCGTGCTGATGGAGAACGCGGGGAGCGGCGCTACGGACGTGATCGTTCGCGACGCGCTGTCCGGCGAGGCGACGGGGAAGCTCGTCGTCGTCGTGTGCGGCCCGGGCAACAACGGGGGTGACGGGTACGTGATCGCGCGTCATCTCGTCGCGCGCGGCGTGCGGGTCGCCGTGTTCGGCACGGTGCCTCCCGCGAAGCTGAAGGGGGACGCGCGGACGAACGCCGACGCGCTCGTGGGAATCGGCGGCTCGGTGCGCGCGCTCGCTACCGCGGCGGACAGGCGCGGGCTGGCCAAGGAGATCGCAGGCGCGGACGCCGTCGTCGATGCGCTGTTCGGCACGGGGCTGGATCGCGCTCTCACGCCGGATATCGCGGCGCTCATCAAGGTCATCAACGCTGCCGCGTGCCCGCGCGTCGCCGTGGACATCCCGTCGGGCATCGATGCCGATACGGGCGCGACGCTGGGCGCCTCCGTTCGCGCGGACCATACGGTGACGTTCGCGCACCCCAAGCAGGGGCTCCTCACTCCGACGGGGATCGCCGCGACCGGTGTGCTTCACGTCGTCGATCTCGGCGTCCCCGCGCTCATGGGGCCTGCGCCAGGCGCGCCCGCGGTGCTCCTCGAACGCGCGGACGTGGCGCATCTCATCGCTCCGCGCGCCGTCGATACGCACAAGAATGGCCAGGGGCACGTCGCGGTCTTCGCGGGCTCGGGCGGCAAGCTCGGTGCGGCGCTGATGGTGTCGCATGCGGCCCTGCGTGCGGGGGCGGGAGTCGCGACGATCGCGACGTGGGAAGACGCTGCGGCCGCCGTGCGCGCGCGCGTCACCGAGGCGATGGTCGCGCCGCTCACGCGGGGAGATGTGGCGCGGAGCGTCGCCGAAGCGCTTCGCGGCAAGGACGTGGTCGTGGCGGGGCCGGGGTTCGGCGTGGACGAGGCCGCGCGCGAAGCGGTGACGTGGCTCCTCGCGACGTGGGCCGGTCCGGTGCTCTACGACGCCGACGCGATCACGCTCTTCACCGGCGAGCCCGCGCGCTTCGCGAAGTCCAAGACACCGTGCGTCCTCACTCCTCACGCGGGCGAAGCGGCCCGGCTCCTCGGGGGCACCGCGGCGGCCGTCGAGTCCGATCGCTACGCCGCCGCGCGGAAGCTGGCGTCGGTGGCTCGCGCGGTCGTCGTCCTGAAGGGGGCGTGCACGCTCATCGCCGATCCGGGCGGTCGCGTCGTGGTCAACCCGTCCGCGACCCCGGCCCTGGCGACGGCCGGCTCGGGCGACACGCTCGCCGGAATCATCGGCGCGATGCTCGCTTCGCTCGATCCGTTCGACGCGGCTTGCGCCGGCGTATTCATTCACTCCGCCGCCGCAGAGGCGTGGAGCGCCGCCCACGGAGACCGGGGGCTCCTGGCCACCGAGATCGCCGACGGTGTCCCCGACGTCCTCCGCGCGTTGACGCGGGAACACACCCGCGGTCCGCGCTGACACGCCTGGGAGCCGTGGACACGCGTCTTTCCCACGGGATCGCGATACACGCGCGGTGGCACCTCCGTTGCTCAAGGGACACGACGGAGGACGTCAATGTCTCAAGCCCAACGTCTCGCAGTCGCTTCGGTCGCTTCGGTCCCCTCGGCGCCCGTGCGCGCGCCCATCGTCGCTCGCGACCTCGAATCGCTTCGCCGCGGTCTCGTCGCGCTCGTGCCCGATCTTCGCATCCGCGCGCTCCGGCTCGCGGGGGATCGCGCGACGGCCGACGATCTCGTTCAGGACGCCATCGAGCGCGCGCTCCGCTTCGCCGATCAGTACGAGCGCGGGACGAACCTGCGCGCGTGGACGCAGCAAATCCTGTTCAGCGTCTTCGTCACGCGCTACCGGCGCTCGAAGCGCGAGCGAAACGCCCTCCGCACGCTCTCCAGCGACCCGTGCGCGTGGACGCAGCCCGAGCCTTTCGCGCGTCCCGACGTCGCCATCGCGCTCACCAAGACGACGCGCGCGCGCCTCGACGCGCTCCCGAGCGGCTTTCGCGCCGTGATCGAGATCGTGGACCTCGAGCAGCAGTCGTACCGTGAGGCCGCGGCGCGTCTCGGCGTGCCGGTGGGGACGGTGATGAGCCGCCTGCACCGCGGGCGAAAGATGCTCGCCGACGAGCTGGGGACGCGCGAAGCGGCGTAGAGCGAGAGCCGGCCGGGCAGCATGCGCGCCGGTTGGACAGGATGGTCGGCTCCCTCGGCAGCATGCGCGCCGGTTGGACAGCTGGTCGGCCCCCCCCGTCAGCATGCGCGCCCCCCCGTCAGCATGCGCGCTCCCCCGTCAGCATGCGCGTCCCCCCGTCAGCATGCGCGTCCCCCCGTCAGCATGCGTGTGCCCCCGGCAGGATATTGGTTCCCCCGTCAGCATGCGTGTCCGCCCGGCAGGATATTGATCTCCCGGGCAGCATGCCTTGTCCCCGGACAACTTGTCTGTCAGGCCGTCAGCATGCGTGTCGCCCGGACAGGATGATTTCATCTTGTCGCCAAGCCGCGTTTCGGCGACAAACCACGCCATGGCTCAGGGGAGACGGCAGCTGATCGATCCGAAGCGTGTCGCGCCGCTTCTCCAGCGCGCGCGCGAAGAGGCAGGGCTGTCGCACGAGCAGCTTGCGGCGAAGGTGGGCACGACACTGCGCTCCGTGCAGCGATGGGAGACGGCGTTCGTTCCGCCGACGCGGAGCCTGAGAGCGCCCCTCATCTACGGTCTGGAGCACGCGTCCGGCGAGGCGTGGCGCGCGCTCGTCGTGCAGCTCGGTCTTCCGCTGGAGACGATGCTGGCGAAGGTCCCGCTTCAGGCAGCCAAGGCCGCACCCCCTCCCGCCGACCCGCCGCCCCCGGCGCCACCGCCGCCGCGCGATCCGCGTCCCGTCCTCGACGACGCCGTGCGCGCAACGGCGGAGGATCTCGACGTGAGCCCGCGAAAAGTGCGCGCGGCGTTCGCGCAGCTGGTCGTCGACCTCGACCGACTCGGGCTCTCCTACGCGGCGGCGCGCGACGTATTGCTCGGGCGGAAGACGGGCGATCGCGCGAAGTGATTCTTCCGCGTCACGCCCCGCCGCGCGGGTGCGGCATCCACGGCACGTCTTCGACCTTCGCTTCGACGTTCGCGCGTCGCGCGAGCACGAACAGGAGATCGCTCAGCCGGTTGAGATAGACGATGAGCTCACTCCGCGCCGGCGCGTCGTCCAGCGCGAGGCACGCCCGCTCCGCGCGTCGGCACACCGTCCGCGCGAGGTGCAGCGCCGCGGCCTGGGGCGACCCGCCGGGGAGCACGAAATACTTCAGCGGCGTCACATGCGACTCGGCCGCGTCGATCGCCTTCTCCAGGCGCTCGGCGTCCGATTCGTCCACGAGCGACATCTTCAACGACGCTTCTTTCCCCGGCACGCACGCGAGCTCCGCGCCCAGCGTGAACAGATCGACCTGCACGCGCGCGAGCACCCCCTCCGACTCCGCGTCGAGCTTCGCGGCGCGCGCGAGGCCGATCGTCGCGTTCAGCTCGTCGACCGTCCCGTACGCCTCGACCCGCGCGGAGGCCTTCTTCACGCGCGCGCCGCCGAACAGCCCCGTCGTCCCGTCGTCACCGGTCTTCGTATAGATCTTCACGCGCGGAGTGATACCGCGCGCACGCTCACCGCTGCAATCGACGCGCGGCCGAGTAGCTCAAGGCGGCGCGGATACGGTCGGGGTCGAACCCGGCGAACGTCTGCCCCTCGACGTCGAACGCAGGGACGACGCCGTCCGGCGCGATCTTCTTCCACGAAGCCTGCGCCGTCGGGTCGGCGTCGACGTTGCGCTCCTTGAACGTGTAGCCCCCGCTCGCGAGCCAAGTCCGCGCCCGCGTGCAGTCGGAGGAATCGCGGCCGTACATCGTGATCGGAACGGCGCGCATCGTCTTCTCGAGCGGAGTCATCGCCCCTTCTGCCGCGTGGACCGACGGATCGGCCGCGACCTTCGCGGGTTCCATCGGGACCAGCGGAGTCGCGCTCGAAGGCGCCGCGGGAGCCGCCGACGCTGGAGCTGCAGCCGCAGGCGCGTGCACGGGGCGCCCCCGCCACTCGATCGCGAAGCCAACGGCTGCCGCGATCAGCGCCGCGGCCACCGTTCCCGTCGCGACCATCCGCTGACGCGCACGCACCCGCGTCGCTTCCTCGCCGGCCGAAGCGTCCTCGGCTTCCCGACGGCAACGCACGCACGTCCCGTCAGGGGACATGGCGAGATCGTGCCGCGGGCACCGCACGTGGCTGAGTCTACGCGGTGCGCGAGGCCGACGAAGAAGAAGCGCTAGACCTTGAAGATCTCGGCGACGCGCGCGGCCATCTCGGCCTCGGTCACCTTCGTCGCCAGCGCGAGCTCCTTGAACAGGAGCCCCTTGGCCTGATCGAGCAGGCGGCGCTCGCCGAACGAGAGCTCCTTGTCGAACTTGAGCCGGTGCATGTCGCGGAGCACCTTGGCGATTTCGTGCGGCGAGCCGCTCTTGATCATCTCGGTGTAGGCGCGGAAACGGCGCGACCACGGCTGGAGATCGACCGCGACCTCCCGCTTCGTCATGGTCTCGAGCACCTTCTCGGCTTCCTTGGGGCTCATCACCTTGCGGAGCCCGACCTGCATGACGGCCGTGGTCGGAACCATGACCTTCATCGCGTTGTCCAGGATGCGCAGAATGTAAAAATCCCCACGAGTTCCGCCGATTTCACGGCTCTCGATGGCTGTGACCTCGCCGACACCGTGGGATGGATGGACGGCCTTGTCGCCGACGACGAACGGCTCCTCGGACGCCGGCAACCGAGGGGTCATCGGGGGGGCGTAGGAGGGGGGCTGAGAGGGGGCTGCGCCGCGGGCGGGACGGGTCATTTTTATTAGGTTCGAAACGGGGTGGCGGGACTACACCGCGGAGGCGGCGTGCGTCAATGCGTGAAGGTCAGCATAGCGCGGCGGACCCCCCCCGGCCACGTGCCCAGGCGCATGAAGCGCACCGTTGAGGCCGTCAATAAGACATGATTTCGCTGATTTCCGCCCCCATGGCCGCCCGGGCGCCGCGCGCGAGGGTTACCGCGTCGAGGACGACTCGGAGGCGGAGGGCGTCCGGCACGGCATCGACCCGCACCGGTTCGAGCGGGCGGTCGAGGCCTGCCAAGCGTGACAAACCGGTGGCGGAGAGGGCGTCGAACGCGGCACGGAGGTGCTCGGCGGCGTCGCTCGCCTTGGCGCCCCAGCCCCCGGCCAGGACGATCGTGCAATCGAGCGCCGGGTGCCCCTTGAACTCGATCGGCCGGGCGCTCACGCCGACGGCCGTGCTCGCCGCGAGGAGCCCCCCCAGCGCCTTGGCGGACTCCCCCTCGAACGGCCCCAGCGCGAACGCGCGCAGCGGCGGATCGTCGGGGCCAGGGTCCCGGAGAAGCTCCGCCACCCTCGGAAGCGGCCCGATTCGCAGCGCCGGCTCCGCGCGCTTCAGTCGCTCCTGCGCGAACAGCTCGGCCACGCGGAGGGGGCCGAACCGTCCGATCTCGAGTGCCGCGACCTGGCGACCAAAGGTAGCCACCTGCACGCGATCGCCCTGGACCGTCCCCCACAGGCGAACGATCGCGTTCGTCTTCGTGTCGCGATCGACCGCGCGCCCCCCGATGGTCTCGGCGCGTGCGCGAAACGACGCCTCGACCTTCTCCGGCGAGACCGCCCCGCGCACGAGGTAGAGCATCGTCTCTCCCTGGGGGCTCGCGTACGACGCGATCACGAGCTCCTCCAGCGACAGCAGATCCACGCCGCCGTACCGCGAGGCGATCGACGCGATCTGCGCGCTCGACAGCAGTGCGTCGACCGACGGCAACAGGTCCGTGTGCGCAGCGAGAGCGCGCGGGGCGAGGTCCATCAGCCAGAAGAGCTCCGCCCCCTGCGCGAGGTCCGTTGCCGGCGCGAGATGGAGCGGCGGACCGGAAGGCGCCGAGGGGCGCGGCTCCTCCGCCGCGCCGCAGCCGAGGAGCGCGACGCAAAGCAGCGCCGCGCGACCCAGCCTCACGATCCAACCACCAGATACGCGAACTTCCGATTCTTCGACCCCACGCGGACGAGGTACTTCTTCCCGCGCTCGAGCTTGGTCTTCGGGTCGCTCACGCGCGCGCGATCGAGCTCCACGCCGCCCTGCTCTACGAGTCGCATTCCGTCAGAAGAGGACGTCACCAGGTTCGCGATCTTGAGCGCCACGTAGATCGGAATCGTCGCTTGATCGGTCGGCACGGCGATCGTCGGCACGTCGTCCGGAATTGCGTCGGCCGTGTACGCTTTGCGGAACTCCGCCTCCGCGTGCTCGGCCGCGGCGGCGTCGTGGAAGCGCGTGATGATCTCCTTGGCGAAGATCCCCTTGGCCTCGCGCGGATCGCCCCCCACGTACTTCTTTCGCAGCTCGGCGATCTCTTCGTTCGATTTGGCCGACAGCAGCTCGAAGTAGCGCCAGATGACCTCGTCATCGACCTGCATGATCTTGCGGTACTGATCGATCGGCTTCTCGCGGATACCGACGTAGTTGTCGGCGCTCTTGCTCATCTTCTTGCCGACGACGACGCGCTTGCCGTCGCGCTCGACGATCTTCGCGTCGATGCCTTCGAGGAGGGGCGTGGTCATCACCATCTGCCCGCGCATCCCGTACTTCTCCATGAGGTCGCGCCCCATGAGGAGGTTGAAGAGCTGATCGGTGCCGCCGAGCTCGATGTCCGCCTTGATGGCGACCGAGTCGTACGCCTGCGCGAGCGGGTAGAGGAACTCGTGCTGGTAGATCGGACGGTGCGCCGCGAAGCGCTCGGCGAAGTCGTTTCGCTCGAGCATCCGCGAGACGGTGACCTTCGCCATCAGCTCGACGAACTGCGACGGCGTCAGCGCGCCGAGCCAGTCGTGGTTGTTCACGACCTCCGTCACGCTCTTGTCGAGGATGAGGAACGCTTGATCGAGGTACGTCTGCGCCGCGGCATCGACCTCTTCGCGGGTGAGGCGCGGCCGCGCTTCGTTCTGTCCGGTCGGGTCGCCGATCATCGCGGTGAAGCCGCCGACGAGAAAGATCACCTGGTGCCCGAGCACCTGGAACTGCCGCATCTTCTGCATCAGCACCGCGTGGCCGATGTGGAGATCGGGGCGCGTGGGATCGAAGCCCGCCTTCACGCGCAGCGGAACGCCGGTCTCCAGGGACTTCGTGAGGCGCTCTTCGAGCTCGGCACGAACGTGCAGGTCGACGACGCCGCGCGAGAGGAGCGCCAGCTGTTCGGCGACGGGGGGGAAGCGGACCATGGTGCGCGATCTAGCAGAAAGCGCGGACGCGCGGCCCAATCGCTGCGGCTCAGTCGTCCGAGTCGTCGCCGCCCGTGATCGCGAAGTGACGCGAATCGTTCACGAGCTCCTTCAGCTCCTTGCCGACCTTGAAGAACGGCAAGCGCTTGGCAGGTACGGGCACGGGTGCACCCGTCCGGGGATTGCGACCCGAGTACGGCTTGTACGGACGAACCGTAAAGCTGCCGAACCCGCGTATCTCGATCCCCTCGCCACGCTGTAGCGCTTCGGTCATCGCGTCGAACACGCAATTGACCACCAGTTCGGCGCGCGCCTTCGTCAGCTCGCCTCGCGCCGCCATCGCGTCGATCAGCTCACTCTTCGTCATGACCGGTCCTCGCCGCGACTGTCCCCACCCCGAAGCCCACCTTTGAGCCGTAACATCCGTACAAATGGCCCGTCAACGGGGGTCAGTCGTGAGGATGACCCGATCGAGGCGGGTTGCCCCAGGACCCTTGACGTGAATGGCCAGTGTGAGCTCGTCGGCGCCCGCAACTTCGATGACGCGGGTCATCAGGTCGGCGCAGGTCGCACCTGCTGCGCCTGGCCCCGCGCCCGCCTCGAGATCCCAGCGCAGGAGGAGTCGCCCACCCGCCGCCAATAGGTCGACGGTGCCGGCGCTCTGGTCCCCCTGCACCAGGATGCGCGGCGTCACGCGCCACCGTCCCGCGCGCGGGATCGGCAGGGCGATGGCGACGGTCCCTTCGGCCTCCGGCCCCTTGCCGGACGAGTGAATCGTGAGCACGCGCCCGGCCGCCGGAGGGGACGCGCACGTGTCGCTGGCCCAGGTGGGCTCGGCCCAAGCGTCGCCACGTTGTGCGAGCGGCGGCCACTCGTTCTCCGACTCGAAGCGCCAGGTCTCGGCGCCGTGCCCCCATCCGGGCTGCGGAAGCCACGGCTCGACCGAGCTCTCGGCTTCGCGTGCCCCTCCCGTTTCGGGAGCGCCAGCCTTCGCAGGCGGCTCGCGGTACCGGTAGATCCACGCGGACGGACCACCGAGGCGCTCGTAAACGAGACGATCGTGATCGTCGCCGCGCGAGCGCGCCACGAGGAGCCTGCCCGTCTCGTCGGTCTCTCCCCGCGCTGCCCGGTCGATGGCTTCGGGATCGTGGGCGAGACTGAATCCGTGGTCCGTCTCCACGAAGAGCAGGGCGGGGGCGCCACCGGCAGCGGCGTGTCCTTTCGCCGTGGGAGGGACGTGCGCATGCGCGAGAACCTCCGGGTCGAACATCGGGTGGCCGCCGTCGCGCGTGCGGAGCTGCTCGTGCGCGTACGCCATGTGGACCGCGAAGCCGAGCGAGGCGACCGCGACGACGACGGGGGCGAGCCGTCGCAGGGGGACGCGAAGACGGAGGCCGACGCGAGCGACGCCGAGGGCGAGCAGCACGTGCTCGACGGGGAGCGCCTCGGCGAACAAGCGAGCGCCTCCGCCCGGGTAGTCACCGTCGAAGTAGAAGGGGACGTAGGCGACGACGATGGCGACGAGCAGAGCGAGGCAGGCGCGCACGCCGCGCGTCCTCCAGGCCGCTCGCCACGCGGCGAAGAACGCGACGAGCGCGAGCGGGCCGAAGTTGGCGATGTCGGCGAAATGGTGGCCAAGTCGGCGCGCGGTCGTACCGAGCGCAGCGAGCGCGCCGTAGCCGTCCGCGAGGCGCGCGTGGACGAAGTCGCCGTGCTCGAAGAGGCAGCCGACGCCCGCGCCGAAGCCGTAGCGGAAGCATCCGGGGGGGCCGTCGCTGGTGGCGTAGTAGGCGCGCTGGGTCGTCGCGAAGGCGTCGCCGGTCGACGCGTACTGCGCGACGAGAAGAAGCGCGACGCCGGGGAGCGTGCCGAGGAGGCAGGCGACGAGTGCGGTCGCGCGCGAGCTCGCGCGGAAGGCGAGCCAGACGAGCACGGCGCCGAGGGCGAGGGCGGAGGCGAAGCGCGTCGCCACGACGAACCCGAGCGCGGCGCCCGAGAGCAGGAACATCCAGGGGGACGCGCCTTCTGCTGCGCCGCGTTTCGTCCCGCGCGCCCGTAGCGCCGCGAGCAGTGCGCACGTGAACGCGAGCGCACACGCGCCATGAGCCATCGTGTCGGCCGTGTGGTAGCGGAGCGCGGCGGAAACGACCGAGAGAACCGCAGCGAGCCGCGCCACCCCCTCCGACGACACGCGATCCAGCTGCGCCTCACGCGCCAGCTCGCGCGCGAGCAGGAACGTCGCCACGACGATCCCCGCGGCGAGCGCGGGGCCGACCGCCAGCGGTGCGCCCACCGCGAAGCCCAGCGAGAGGAGCAGCGGATAGCCGGGGGGGAAGATCCCGGCGATCGTCGCGCCGCGATGCGCGTCGTCGTGAGAGACGAGGAACCGCCCGCGGAAGCTCGCCGTCGGCTCCGGAATCTGCCAGGCGAAGTGCCCCTCGGAGAGGGCGCGCCCCTGCAGGAAGTACGTCGTCGCATCGACGATTCGCGGCCCACCGCGCAGGTAGTACGCGACGTACCCGAGCGACAGCAGCGCGGCCGCGAACGCGCAGAGCGTGACGAACGTGCGCGAGCCCACGCGCTTCATGAACGTCGAAGCGACGTTTGCCGGGGCGCATGCGAGCGCCACGGCGACGACTGCGCACACGACCGCCCCCCACGCCGGGCCGTCGGGCGGCGCCCCCCAGGGGCCGATGAACCCGAGCCACCGCGGCATCTACTGGGTGATCCACACGTGGTAGTCGAGGAAGTCGCCGGGGCCGTCGTTGAGGAGCGTGACCTCGATCGACTCCTTCACACTGAGGGCCGGAATCGCCACGACCCGCTCGACCCACGCCTCGCTCGCCTCGAACGGCACGCGCGCGATCTCCGCGCCGTCGATGACGACGCGCACCGAGCTCTCCCTCTCCGGCGCCGATCGCACGACGAGGTGCGCCGCGCGATTCGGATCGAGCTTCCGAAGGACGAACCGCTCGCGCTGTCCCCCCATCATGCGCCGCCCGCCGTCGAGCATGTCGAGCGTCGGATCGGCGGGATCGGCCAGCACCTTGAGCTCGGTGTATCCCCCCTCCGGCTGCGCCGATACGTAGGCGTGGCGCTTCTCGCTCAGGATGTCTGCGGCGTCGAGCTCGTCGCGAACCGCCTCGCCCTGGGGCGCGAGGCGCGGATCGTTGCCCGTGCCCAGCAGGTGCCAGTCGGCGCGATAGACGACGTCCTCGTACCCGCCGCAGATGACGTTCCCCTCGACCGG
>Ga0302320_10001154_pt1 | contig 63404 bp, 59 predicted proteins | sample Bog_T0_3_FD_202130 | JGI IMG/M metagenome (GOLD analysis project Ga0302320, IMG submission 202130) | Peat permafrost microbial communities from Stordalen Mire near Abisko, Sweden - Bog_T0_3 | ecosystem: Environmental > Terrestrial > Soil > Wetlands > Peat | place: Sweden: Abisko, Stordalen Mire...
GCGACGCCTTGGGAGGCGTCGCACCGCGCGCTCGGGCTCCTGGACGCGATCGTTCAGATGCAGTCGAACCTCCTCAGTTATCTCGACGCCTACCGTTTTGTGGGAATCCTTTCCATTGTGTGCATCCCCGTCATACTCCTCGCCGGCCGCCCGCGCGGGCTCCCCGCGGATGCGGCGGCCGCAGCCGCCAAGGCGCATTGACCCCGGACCCGTTACAAGACCCGCCATGAAACACACCGCAGCCCTAGTCCTGGCCCTCGCCGCGATGGGACCTTCCGCCCGGGCGCAGTCCCCGGCCGGCCCGCTAACGCTCTCGCAAACCATCGAGGCCGTGATCGCGCACTACCCGTCGATCGACGCGGCGCAGGCCGCCGTGGACGCCGCGCGCGCGCGCACCGTGCAGGCAAATGCAAGCCGCCTGCCGCAGGTGACCGGGGAGGGCGCCTACGCCTACACCTCGCTGCGCCCGTATGTCGCCTTCTCCATCCCGGGCCTGCCGGCCGGAGCCATCTACGAGAACGTCCAGGACTCCTATGCGGTGAACATCTCGGCGCGGCAGCTGCTCACGGACTTCGGGCGCACCGACAAGCTGGTCGAGATGGCCCGCTCGGGCCAGATCGCGGCCCAGGACGCGCTCGAGCAGGTCCGCCACCAGCTCGGGTACCAGGCGATCCAGTCGTTCTACGGCGTGCTGCTGCTGCGCAGCTCCGTGGCCGTCGCCCGCGAGGAGATCGCCGCCCTAGAGGAGGCCCTTCGCATCGCCCAGAGGAAGTTTGGCGCCGGAAGCGCGACCAAGTTCGACGTCCTGACCACCCAGGTCCGCCTCTCCAACGCGCGCAACCATCTCACGGACACCGCCGCCTCGCTTGAGAAGCAGGAGAACGGGCTCAGGCAGCTCCTCGGCTGGGACCTCGGCAAGCCGCTTGAGATCGCCGGCGACTTCGACGCAGAGGACCCCGCGATCCCGGAATCCGCGGCCATTTCCGACGGGCTCCTCAACCGCCCCGAAATGAAGGTGGCCCGCGACAACGAGCAGACCGCGCGGCTGCGGCTGGACGCCGCCGACCGCGGAAACCGGCCGACCCTCGCCGCGCAGGTGGCGGGCGGCGTCGAGAACGGGGTCGTGCCCAACCTCTACGACAACAGAGGCTACCTGAACGCGGGGGTTTCCCTCGAGGTGCCCATCTTCACGGGCAAAAGGGTCATGGGCGAGCGCATGGAGGCCGGAGCCGGGGTCCGCTCGGCGCAGGCGCGCGAGCGCGAGCTGGACGAGGCCATCACGACGGAGGTGGCCGACGCCTATTCGGACCTCAACGCGGCCAAGTCGAGGCTTTCGAGCGCCGACACGCTGGTCGACCAGGCGAGGGAGGCCCTGGCGCTCGCCCAGAGCCGCTACGCAAACGGCGTCATCACGAACTTCGAGCTCCTGGACGCGCAGAGTTCCCTCCGGGCGGCCGAGCTGAGCCGCCTGCAGGCGCGCTACGATTGCGTGCTGGCGCGCCAGGCCGTCGCCCGCGCCGCGGGCGTCGCCCCGCGCCCGTGACGGGGCACCGGGAGCGAGCTGTTGACGCGCCCGGCCGCCGGTGGTGAATTCGGTACATGTACACGATCATCGGAGGAGACGGGCGGGAATACGGACCGGTCACGGCTGAACAGGTCCGCTCCTGGATCGCGGGCGGCCGGGCAAACCTGCAGACCCGGATCAAGGCCGCGGGCTCCGACGCCTGGAGGACCGTAGCCGACTTTCCGGAGCTGTCGGGGGCCACCGCGCCGGCCGCCGAGATTTCGGTGGCCGCAGCCGCGCCCGCCGCGGCTCCTGCGGCCGCCCTGCTGGACGTCTTCGGCTGCTACGAGCGCAGCTGGAACCTGCTAAAGGCCAACTTCTGGGCGTTCGTGGGAGTCGGCGTCCTCACGTCGGTCATCTATGCCGTTCTGGGCTGCGGGCATTTTGCGGGCATATTAGTGGTCACGCCACTCTTCGGGGCCGTCGTCGGGGCCGGTGCCTACTATTTCGTTCTCCTCAGGGCTCGCGGCCAGCCGGCCGTGTTCGCCGACATGTTCGCGGGCTTCACGAGGGCGTTCCTCACGCTCATGGTGGCGGGCCTGCTCATCTCGGTCTTCGTCACGGTCGGGATGTTCTGCCTCATACTCCCGGGCGTGTACCTTGTGATCGCCTACTCCTTCGCCGTGATCCTCGCCGTAGACAAGAAGCTCGGTTTCTGGGAGTCGATGGAGACGAGCCGCAAGGTGGCCACCCGCCAGTGGTGGCGGGTCTTCGGCCTGATCCTTCTCGCCATTCCGTTCCTCATTCTCGGGGGCGTCGCCCTCGGCGTCGGGGTCTTCGTCGCGATCCCGCTGATCCTCGGCGCGGTGGTTTACGCCTACGAGGATCTCTTCAGCCCGGCAAAGTGACCGCCTCCCGGGCGCTCCGGGATCATTCCTTCTTCCCCCTTAGGATCAGCGCGTCGAGTGAGATCTTGCCGGGCCCGAAGACGAACACGATTAGGGCCGCGAAGAGGAACAGGAACGGGTCGGCCCCCAGGAACTTGTCCGGGTTGGAGAAGATGGAGTGCAGCGCCTCGCTGTCCGCCGTCGCGTAGGCCACGCACATCACCGCGATGAGCGCCGGCGAGACGAAGCGCGAGAACAGCCCCAGAAGGAGCAGAATGCCGCCGGTGCACTCGGTGCAGGAGGCGAGGACCGCGTTCAGCTTGGGGGCCGGGATGTTGAGGCTCGCGAAGAAGTTGACCGTCCTGTCGAGGTGCAGGAGCTTGCCCCTGCCCGTGAGGAAGAACTGCCACCCCCAGTAAAGGCGGACCACGAGCAGGAACGGGCTCTGGAGGAATCCGCCCACCGTTGCGAGCAGGGCGTTGAGCTTGGACAGGATAGACATCGGTGTTTGGGGACTAAGGCCGGAACGGCTGTGGGTTCATGTCTTCACGATGGCCGCCGGCCCCTCTTATTCCCGCGGGCGCAGAACCAGCCGAGCGCCATCCACGACTTGAACCAGTTCCGGACCCGCGCCGGCGTGGCTCCCGGGCCTGCCGCAGCGATGGCCCTCGTCAGCGTGCTGCCCTTGGACAGCGCCTCGAGGATCCGGAACGCGGCCGGATCGAGCCGCTTGTAAAAGAGGCGGTTGTCGTGCCGGTGGACCGCGACGAACGTTCGCGAGGGCCGCGGAAGGGGCACCCTGCGGATCCGCTCCCGGGCCGTGACCGTCGAGTCGGGCGTGTTGCTCGCCTCCGAGCGCATCGCGTCGCGGCGCTTCACGGAAATGACATAGCTGTCGATCGGATGGCGCAGGTCAAGGAGGGTCACGTAGGGCTGGAGCCCCAGCCTGAGCCGCCCGGGCGGGGTCCGGGCGAGCGCCGCCGCGGAGACGACCGGCCTGAACTCCCCGTCAAACGCCACCGTCTGCGCCCACTCAAACCGGGCGATCTCGAGCGCGAGCGCCGTCCGCGGGGCGGTCAGGCTCGGCCTCTCCCTGATGAACCGCACGAGCCTCGAGCTGAGATCACGCAGGGTGAAGGATTGCGACGGATACCGCGCCAGGTAGGCCTGCGCGAGACGCCCGAACGCGCGCTCGCCGAGCGCGGCCTGCAGGCCCGGGCAGTCGTCGCAGATCGCGTCGAAGAGCCGGAACCAATACATCCGGTTGTAGAGCTCGAGCCTCTCGAACGAGGTGAGCCGGTCGTTCGGCTTGATGAACTCGGCGGCGACCTTCTCCATGGGGCGGCCGTCGATCCACCGGGACTGGAGGCCGTCGTCCGCGCTGAGCGGCCTGGTGATGGCCGTCGCCATCATCCGCTGGAAGAGCCGCAGGTCGTCCGTGGACCCGATGCGGACTGGGGCGTGCTTAGGGGGCCGTTTCACACCGCCGCCCTTTTCGCCCCGTCGATGAACTCGTTGGCCTTGAGCGCCTCGTTGTGGACCTCGTCAAACGACGGGATCTTGTCGTCCCACTCAAGCAGCGTGGCCGAGATCCCGCACAGCTCGGTCGCGTGCGCGTAGAGCTTCCAGACCGGGTCGAGCACCGGGTGGTCGTGCGTGTCGAGGATGTACTTCTCAAACTTGGTGTGCCCGGCGATGTGCATCTGTCCCACGCGGCCGTGGGGGATGTTGTCCACGTAATCGTACGGGTTGAAGCCGTGGTTCTTCGACGAGACGTAGATGTTGTTCACGTCCAGGAGAATTCCGCAGTCGGCGAGCTCGACGACCTCGGTCAGGAACTCCCACTCCGTCATTTCGGAGGCATGGAACTCGGCGTAGCTGCTCACGTTCTCCACGCAGATCGGGACCTCAAGGTAGTCGCGCACCTGGCGGATCTTCTCGGCCGTGCGCCGCGCGGCCGCAAAGGTGTAGGGCATCGGCAGGAGGTCGTGCGTGTACGTTCCGTCCACGCTTCCCCAGCAGAGGTGGTCCGAGAGCCAGGGCGTCTTCGTCCGCTTCACAAGGCCCTTGAGCCTCCTCATGTGCGTCCGGTCCGGCTTGTCCGCGGACCCGAAGTACATGGAGACCCCGTGCTGAACCACCCGGTACTGCTCGAGGATCCTGTCGAGCAGCTCCAGCGGCCGCCCGCCCTCAACCATGAAGTTCTCGGAGATGATCTCGAACCAGTCCACGACCGGTTTCTTCGAGAGGATATGGGCGTAATGGGGAACCCTGAGCCCGATGCCTATCCCATAGTCACAGTGCCCGTTGAATCGATTGGCCGGCATGAAGAAAAAACGCGGCCGACTAAACGCCGGCCGCGTTGCTCGAAAAACCGCTCAGGCAAACGTGGATTTGCTCGGAGTCGGGGTGGGCGCCGCGTTGGTGCTACAGCCACCCTTGCCCTTGCAGGAATTCTGGCCCTTGCAGCCATTGTCCCCCGACTTGCAGCCGCCCGTACCCTTGCAGGAGTTTTGGCCCTTGCAGTCATGCTTGCCCGCGTCCTTGGAAGCGTCCTTGGACGAGTCGCCACTGCCCGCTGTGTCATCGGCATACGCGCGCGCAGCGAGGGAACCGGCGTAGAGCCCGGCCATGGCCGCGGCGGTGACGATGAAACGTGTCGATTTATTCATAACACTATTCTGTTGTTGGTTTTATGGGATACCGCCAAAGATCGGCGTTGTGCCTGCCCGCAGCGGTGTGGAATTAGAGTTACTAACGACACGTATTATTCCCGCTTAACCCAGGAAATACAATCGGGAACGCAAACCCGGGCCCGCCGCCATCAAAACGTCACAGGATCCGGTCGTTCATGGCCCCGCCCCTCTCGAACGCTGCGAGGTTCCCCAGGAAATGCCTGACGAGCTCAAGATTGACGCCGCTGCGCCCGCCGGCGGTGTGCGGCGTGATGAAGCAGTTCGGCGCCGTCCAGAGCGGATGGTCGGGAGGCAGGGGCTCGGGGTCCATCACATCCAGGTAGGCGGCCCCTATCCTGCCCGACTTGAGACCGTCGATGAGCGCGTTCTGGTCCACCGTGGGGCCGCGGCCCACGTTGTAGAACCGGGCGCCCACCTTGAAGCATGAGATCCGTTTCGCATTCACGTAGCCGAGCGTCGTCGGGTTCTCGGGAAGGAGGTTCACGACGTGGTCGGCCTCGGAAAGGACCTTGGTCAGGTCCTCCTCGGCGACCACGCGCACCCCGGGTTCACTGTGGATCCGGCGCCTGATGGCATAGATCCGCACGCCAAACGGGGCAAGCAGCGCGGCCAGCCTCCGCCCGATCGCGCCGAAGCCGAGAAGGACCACCGTCTGGCCGGCCAGGAGGCGCGACTTGTCGCGCCGCTCCTGGTACGGCCACGAGCGGTCCCCGAGCTGGCTCTCGTGCGAGGGAAGGAGCTGGCGGTTGAGCGCCAGCATCATGGCCAGGACATGCTCCGCGCAGGCATCCGCGTAGACCTGCGAGGCGTTGGTGAACACCGCGCCGCGCGCGAGGATCGCCTCGCGGAACAGGTCGGTGTCATAGCGCGTGTAGCCGGCGCTCGACACCTCGATCCACCGAAGCGAGGCGTATTCCACGCAGTCGGCCGGGTCGGGCTGGCCGAAGGCAATGTCGGCGCCGGCGATCGCCGGGTCACGCGTTCCCGCGGCCAGGACCGAGCTGTCGCGCCTAGCCGAGAGGACGAGCGTGTGGGCCCGGGTTCCTCCGACAAGCAGCGCCATCTCCTCCTCCCCGAAGTCGCCGTTGCACCAGATCCTCACGGGCCGACGGGGTTGACGTAGATCCGGTGGGGGTCGGAGGCGTTCCCGAGGGTCACGGCGTAGCGGCTGAGATTGTAGTAGCGGACCCGGCCGCCAATGGAGACGCGCGCCTCGATGTTGAGGCCCCTGCGAAGGACCTCGTCCTCCGCCCGGTACTCGACCCTGAAGCCGATCGGCGCGGCCCCCGGGTTCTTGATCGTCTGGGAGCCGAGCACTTCGGGTGGCATGCCCGGATTCGACGCATCCACTACCCTCACCGTGATCACGGCGTCGGTCGGGAGCGCCTCGGACGCGCCGAGTTCGACCTGGCCGGTCACGACCCGCAACGGGTCGCCCTCGGGGGAAAGCTCGAGGTGGCCGCATCCCGCAAGCGCGAGCGCGGCAGCCGCTGCCAGAAGTCCGATTGCGTGCCTCATGGGAGGAAGTCTGTCGTCATCACCTGGTCGACGGAAAGCCTTCCCTTGGGAAGGATCCCGAGCTCCTCGAGCTGCCGGATCTGTTTCGCGTACCTCTCGCGCGAGATCCGGCCTGTCTGCGAGTCGTCGGTCGCGTTGCGGCCTATCACAAGTTTCTCGTCGATGATCATCTTGCGCGAGAACGCCAGGAAGTCGTCCGCGTCGTTCGGGTTGACCTGCTTCATGAGCGCGTGCGCGGGGGCCGGATCGCCCTCGATGTAGTCCTTCCACCCCCGGATGTAGGCGGCCATGAAGGCGCGGACCCTGTCCGGGTGCTCCCTTGTCCACGGCCTGTTGGCGATCAGGCAGGTGTAGGCGTCAAAGCCCGCGTCCCACGCGTAGAGGAACTTGGGGTATTTCGCACCGCCCTTCACGATGTAGAAGGGCTCCGCGGTGTAGTATCCCTGCTGGATGAAATTGCGGTCCGCGATGAAGTTGCCGACGGCGAAGTTCTGCGGGATGACGTTGAAGTTGATGTGGTACTTGTTCCTCAGGTAGGGAAGGAACGCCCATTCGAGCCGGGCCATGATCGTCTTCCCGTCGAGGTCCTCGAAGCGCTTCACGGGGTTGTCGGCGTGGAGCATTAGCACGGACGGGTCGTTCTGGAAGACGGCGCCGATCTGGACCAGCGGAAGGCCCTGGGAGATCGCCAGAAGGGAGTTGGTGCTGTCGGACTGGCCGATGTCCGCCTTGCCGGTCGCCACCTTCTGGGTCACGAACCCGTTCGGGCCGCCCTGGAGGACGGTCACGTCGAGGCCCGCATCCCTGAAATACCCCTTTGCCAGCGCCTGGTAGAACCCTCCGTGCTCGGGTTCCGCAACCCAGTCCAGCTGGACCGTCACCTTGAAGGGCGCCGGCGCGCCCGCAGCGCCCGCCGGAGGCTGGCGGGAGCATCCCCAGCAGGCGAGCGCCACGCCGGCCGCAACAAGGAAGCTCAATCGAAGGTGACTCATCCGGGCAAAATGCGTAGAGAGCCGCCCGGGCGCCCGCAACAGCGCATTGCTCGCCGTGCAGGCATCGTTTGTGCTAGGGCGTGTTTGCAAAATCGGTCCCTCTAGAACAACCGGCATTCACACCTAACAGTGTGGGCACGAACCGGGAAATCCCAAAGCTTACCACCCACAGTCAAATCGCTAATTGCTGATTGGGGTAATTCGGCAACAATGGCGCTTTGACGACCATTCTGCTATGGAGGTTGGTCCTGCGAAGTGAGTCACTCGGATTATTCCGAGGTTCCCAATCGCAACGCTTTGCGCATGTTCATGAATCACAAGTGCCGTCTGCCAGCTGTTCGATGCCTTGGTCAACTACCGATCCTGGTTTTTTCCCTTGGGGGGCAATGCGGTTCAGTTTGGGGCCAGTTCCCGGGCGGTCCTACTTACAACACACCCTATGCGATCACCACGTTGGCTGGCACACCGCCCCCGACGCCGGGCAGCAGCCTGGACGGGACGGGATCAGCCGCGCAGTTCGACAGGCCGGGCGGCGTCGCAGTCGATGCCACCGGCAATATCTATGTTTCGGACTCGAACGATTGCATCATACGCAAGATCACCCCTGCCGGCGCGGTTACTACCTTCGCGGGTTCGGCGGTAGTCGGAATCTGGGGCGGAGGTGCCGCCAACGCCAGTGAAGCCGGGGCTCCTATAGGCAGCGCGGACGGGACGGGGCCCGCAGCGCAGTTCAGCTTCCCAGCCGGCTTGGCTTTCGACGCGAGCGGGAATCTTTATGTAGCGGACTCGTGGAACAACACGATCCGAAAGATCACGCCGGCCGCAGTGGTGACAACGCTGGCCGGCACTCCGGCATTTATAGGCGGCCCTGCGGATGGGACCGGTCCAGCTGCGCAGTTCTATCGTCCGGTCGGGTTAGCAGTGGATGCGAGCGGGAATGTCTATGTTGCCGACTCCCTGAATGACACGATCCGGAAGATCACTCCCGCCAGGGTGGTGACGACTTTGGCCGGAACGCCGGGAGTGGAAGGAAGCTCCGACGGGACAGGGTCCGCTGCTCAATTCAACGAGCCGGCCGGCGTTGCGGTGGACACGACCAACAATGTTTATGTTGCAGACACGTGGAACAACACGATCCGGAAGATCACTTCCGCAGGGGTGGTAACGACAATCGCTGGAACTGCGGGGGTCTCCGGGAGTGCGGACGGAGTCGGGACCGCAGCACAGTTCTCGCAACCCAGTGGATTGTCGATTGACGCGAACGGGAACCTCTTCGTTGCGGACACGGGAAACTCTACGATACGGGAAATCACGCCGGCCGGAGTGGTGACAACCGTGGCTGGCAACGTGGGCAACTTGGAAGCGATAGGAGCCTACGGCGATATGGCAGACGGTGTCGGCACAGCTGCCCATTTCCTGCGACCTGGCGATGTGGCGGTCGACGCTAATGGAAATGTCTATGTGGCGGACACGTACAATAATGAGATCCGGAAGATTACGCCGGCTCGCGTGGTGACGACCATGGCCGGCTCGTTCAGCGCGACAGCAGGCTATTTGGACGGAACCGGGAATGCTGCCCGGTTTAATCAACCGCAGGGCATTTCAGTGGATTTGAGCGGCAACGTCTATGTTGCGGATACCTTCAACGAGACGATCCGCAAAATCACAGCAGACGGCGAGGTGACAGCTCTTGCGGGCTCGCCAAACAATCCAACTCCAGAAGCCGCAAACGGGACTCCAGGGGAGCCAAGTGGGGCTCCCTTTGATGTGGATGGGACCGGAGCCGCCGCAACGTTCAATCTTCCCTCCGCTTTAGCGGTGGACAAGGCAGGCAACGTCTACGTTGCGGACGGTGACATTAGGAAGATTACTCCTGACGGAGTCGTCACGACTCTGGCGGGCTCGCCGGGCGCGGCAGGTGTCGGCAGTGCAGACGGCACAGGGCCGGCAGCGCAGTTTGATGGCCCACAAGGCATTGCCGTCGACGCGAGCGGAAACATTTATGTAGCTGACAACGGAAACGACACGATACGAAAGGTCACTCCGATTGGGGTTGTGACTACACTGGCGGGTACAGCAGGAGTCCGGGGCAGCGCGGACGGGACAGGATCCGCTGCACAGTTTTTCTCCCCAATGGGCTTGGCGGTGGATTGGAGCGGCAATGTATATGTCGCGGATCAAGCCAACGGCACGATTCGCAAGATATTTCCAAACGGGGCGGTCACGACTCTGGCAGGTTCATCGGGGATTGACGGCGTCGGTAATGCCGATGGAACAGGAGCCGCGGCACAGTTCAGAGGCCCTTCCGGTGTGGCAGTGGATGGGGGCGGCAACGTCTACGTTGCGGACACGGGAAACAACGAGATTCGAATGGTTACGCCGGCGGGGGTGGTAACGACGCTTGCGGGCGCGGGCCCGCCGGCTGATTCGAACAACTTCAGCTTTGCCGATGGGACCGGGGCAGCTGCGCAATTCAATTGGCCAGCCAGTATAGCGGTCGACCCGGTTGGAAACATCTATGTCGCGGACCGTTTTAATAACACGATCCGCTACGGAGTGAAGACGCCACTGGCGGGACCATCTATAACTATCGTTAACCCGTTGCCCTCCTCCTCCTTCATGAATGGCGCCTATCCGATCGGCCTATTCGTCACGGCGACCGGCAATCCGGCTTCGATTCAGTTCCAGTGGTTCCTAAACGGCGTCGCCATCGCCGGTGCGACAGGGGCCTCGTACGCTTTCTTTCCCACGGCCGCTAGTGAGGGCACCTATTCTATTGTCGCATCGAATTCCGTTGGGTCGGAGACAGCGAATTTAGGTACGTTCACCGTCCAGACGGACGCGTGGCTCATCAACCTGTCGGCACGCGCCTATTCCGCGAGCGGGGCTGGCGGCGCAAACCAGCTCATCGCCGGCTTTGTGACCGCGGGACCCGACGCAAAATCCATCCTTATCCGTGGTGACGGACCTTCGCTCGCAAACTTCGGTGTTACGGGATTCCTGACGGACCCCCAGCTCACAATAGTCTCGGGCGGCACGACCCTTGCGACCGCAACCTCATGGTCCACGACGCTCGAGGCAACTTTTGCCAAATTGGGCGCTTTTAACCTTACCGTCGGCTCCCACGACACGGCACTCCTGGAATCGCTCGCTGCCGGCCCGTACACAGCCCAGGTGATCTCGCAAACAAACAACAGCGGTGTGGCCCTTGCTGAAATCTATGATGCCGACGGCCTAGCCCCTGCGGATCGCCTGATCAACCTTTCTGCCCGCGCATTCGTCGGCACAGGGAGCGACATTCTGATTGGCGGATTCGTGATCAAAGGAAGTTCCTGGCAAACCGTTATCATCCGCGGGGACGGGCCGGCTCTTACCGGATTTGGCGTTCCCGGGGCCCTTGCAAGCCCAGTCCTAACGCTATTCGACGGCACTGGAGGAATCATCGCCACGAACACTGGTTGGGGTACCTGGCCTATCGTCGGAAGCGCCGCCACCGGCAACATCTCCGTGCAGCCGCTAACGGCCGAGCTTTCCGCGAAGGTCGGCGCTTTTGCTCTCGTGGACGGATCGGCTGACTCAGCGATAGTCGCCACATTACCTCCAGGGAACTATACAGCACAAGTGACTGGTGGCTTGAATTCGACGGGGGTCGCCTTGATCGAAATATATGAACTGCGGTAACAGGACAGACCCAGCGTCTTAGGTACGTGACGCAATGCAGTTTCTCGAAACGATTGGCGTCTCTCCAAGAAAGTCGTGCTGCGGGGCTCGACGTCTCAGGTAACTGTCGATTAACGGATAAGTACGCCCCAATGGACTTGATTCAAACGTGCCAATGACAGTGGGAACAAAGACAGAGCGAATTGATCCCACTTGGCGCATGAAACTGGTCCTGCGCAGAGAGCTGCCCGAGCCTTTGTGGCGAAGGCTAAAAAAATTAACCGCTCGCGTGACAAAACCCGCAGGTGGCCTCTACGCGGGCGACCGCCGAAAGATGATCGGCTTATGCTCACCGCGATATTCTACGTCCTGCGAACCGGTATCCCGTGGCGCGACCTGCCGGAGCAGTTTGGCCCGTGGAACTCGGTCTACTCGCGGTTTCGTCGCTGGTGTGCTGAGGGGCTCTTCTCCCGGATGCTCGCGATTGTCGCAGAGAGAGCCACAGGTCAACTGCGGCATATCGATTGCTCGCACATCAAGTTGCATCAGGACGGCGCGAATCCATGCGGCGGTCAAGCTGCTCAAGCGATCGGTCGAACTAAGGGTGGAATCAATACTAAGCTTGCTGCAATTGTCGACGGTGGTGGGCGAGCTGTGGCGCTCGGCTTGGCCGAAGGGCAACGTCACGATCTGTACGCGGTCGAGCCGCTTTTGCCTTGCTTGCGCAACCACCGTGCCGTCGCCGATAAAGGTTTCGACGCCGACTCGTTTCGGGCGCGCCTGTGCAGGCAGCGTACGCGCGTCTGTATCCCGGCGAAACGCTCTCGCCGGTGGCCAGTGGCCTTTCACCGCGGCTACTACCGGAGGCGCCACAAAGTCGAAAACTTCTTCTGCCGTCTCAAACGCTACCGGCGCCTCAGCACCAGATACGAGAAACTCGCTATTACGTTTCTCGCCTTCGTTCAGCTTGCGGCAGTCGTTGATTGGCTCATCCATTGATTTTGCAAACACTCCCTAAATCCCCGACCGATGAAACTGAGGAACCCGGCTGCGCTTGCCCTGCTCCTTCTTTCCGCGGCAACCCCGGCCGCCGCCCTGGAGCTGCACCCCGAGCGAAGCTCCCCGTACGACCTCGCGGTGACGGGCAGGCTGGCCGGCGTCCCGGACGGTGGGACCGCGTACGTGCGATGGCCAGACCTTCGCGCGCTCCCCTCGGCCCGGCTGACGGTGGACGGGGAGTTCATGATGGGCCCGCAGGTCCTGACGGTCGTGTCCCTGTCCGATCTCTGGACGGCCCTTCCGACCGGCCCCGGCACGGATTCGATCCTGGCCACGTGCGCCGACGGGTACGCGTCGGTCTACACGCTGGCATTCATCGCCGACTACCGGCCCTTCATTGTTCTTGAGATCAACGGGAAGGGCCCGAGGGACTGGCCCCCTGCCGGCGTCACCTTCAACCCCGGCCCCTACGCCATCCTTGTTTCCGCGGACTTCGAGCCCCGGGTAGCGAGCTACCCCAACGTGCAGCACAAGAAGCCGTGGGGCGTCACGACGCTCGAGGTCGCCTCCTACGCGGACCGCTTCCGGGGCTTCTACTCGGGCAAGTGGTCGTCGCTGTCCCAGGCGGCCGCCGCGGGCCGGGAGGCCTGGGTGAACACCTGCGCCAGTTGCCACGCCGGTCCGCCGGGCGCCTTCGGCGGCACCAAGGCCGGGCGCCCCTTCCCGGTCATCGCCGCGTACGCCGGCTACGACAGGGCCTTCTTCATGAAGTACGTCAGGGACCCAAAGTCGCTCGTCCCCTGCGCGAAGATGGAACCCCACCCGCGATACACGGACGGCGAGCTGTCCGGGCTGATCGAGTTCATCACCGAGGGACAACAGTAGCGCGGGCCCCCGAGCGAGACCGAATACGGTGCATGAAAAAGGGGGCCGTTTTGGGGCCCCCTTTTCCGAAGGATACGGCTCTGGCTGCCCGTCAGAGATGCATCCGGAACGTGATCGAGGCTGAGATCGGCTTGCGGACGAAGATCGTGTCGTTGCCGGCAAAGCTCACGTCGATCGGGTCAAGGATCCTGTTGTTGGTGATGTTCGTAATGTTGACCCGTACGTCCCATCGCTTGCTGGGCACCCACAGGATATATCCATCAAGCTCGTACTCCGTCGGAATGTGCAGGGTGTCCTGGTCGTTGGCGTCCTGCTTGCCGATGATCTGGGGCCCAAGGCCGACGCCCCACCCGTTCTTCGTCTTGTATTCGGCAAACACGTTGATGAGCAGCTGCGGAACGCCCGGGGCCCTCATCCGGCCGGTCGGGGGGTTCCAGCCCACGTAGTTCACCGCGCCGTTGCCGGTGCCGTACGTCCCATCGACGGGGGTCGAGGTATCGTAGGCGTCAAGGTAGCTGCCGGTCTCCTGGAAGAAGAAGCCGCCGAATTGCTCGCCGGGACCCACGCCCGTGGCGTAGCCGAACGCCGTCGCATCCTGGTACGTGAGGTTGGCGTTGAGCGTGAACGCCTTGGTCGGCTGGTACACGGTGCTGAACTCGAGCCCGTTGTCCTTCACCTTGTAGGGCAGGCCGATGACCTGCGGCTCAATCTTGATCTGCTGGAACACCGCCGCCGACACGAAGAGCGTGTTGTTGATGAAGCTCCCCTTGTACCCGAACTCGTAGAGCGTGCTCGCAACGGAGATCGAATCCTTGACGCTGTGGTTCGAGCCCGGGTTCGGCATGAAGCTCGGCTGCCCGGTGTCCGACGCGGTCGCAACCCCGTTTCCTCCGCCGTCAACGCCGCCGAAGTTCGTGGCCCCGTGCACCGCGTCGACGCGGTCGTAGGTGGCGTAGAACGACTGCGTCTCCGTCGGCTTGATGATCAGGCTGACAAAGTAGGACGGATCGAGCGCGTTGGCGCTCTCCGAGTAGGCGGCGCCGCGGTCATAAAAGACCGGGGTCGCGAGCGGAACGAATTGGGAATTCGCGTAGTAGCCTGCCTCGACGAGCGGGGGGTTCGCCGTATTCGCGGTGATATAGTCCTCGCGGAAACCAAGGATCATCGAGAGCCACTTGTTGATCTTGATGTCATCCTGGATGAAGGCCGCCGGATCCTTGATGGTGGAATCCTGGTGCTCCACGCTGCTGTACCCGGGATGACCCGGCACCTGAAGGCCGCTGCCCCAGGTCTCCCCCTCAAGGTAGTATCCCGGGTAGAAGATGTTGGACTGCGACTGGTAGACGTCGTAGATCGTGAACGGCTCCGTCTGGTAGTCGTCGTATGCCCTCAGGTACTGGAACCGGTAGTCAAGGCCCGTGATCACCGAGTTGATGACCGGGCCCGTGTTGAAGAGGCCATGGTATTCCAGGCGGTCCTGGAGGATGAGGTCCCGGGGGATATACTCGTCGTACCCATAGGTCTCGAACTTGTTCGAGTGCTCGAGGCCGTAATACATGAGGTTGACGACGCTTGAATCCGTCGTGAGATCGAGAGTCGTCTTCAGCTGGCCCTCGAAGAGCTTCGAGCGGGCGGTGTCGTTCGGGCCGAGGAGGGCGTCGTAGGCGGGAAGCTTGACCGTGTAGGCCGTCGCGGGATTGACGATCGAATACGAGCCGTCGCCCATGGATCCGTAGGTTCCCCCCGGGGGGTTCGGCGTCGTGATGATGTCGTAGCCGTAATAGGCGAACGGGCCGCTTGTCGCCGGCCCCGCAGGGCCCCCGATGTACGTGCCATTGTTGATCAGCTGCTGCGTCACGCGGTTCGCGCCGTTGATCTCGTTGTTGTGCGTGGCGAATCCCTCGGCCCAGAACTCGAACTTGAGCGACTTGGTGGCGAGGTAGGTGAGCGCGGTGTAGACATCCTGGGTCTGGTCATGGGAATTTAGGTAGTACCCGTCCCCGTACCGGCCGAGGTAGCTCACGCGGTAGGCGAGCTTGTCAGAGATCGGTCCGCCGAAATCGATCGTGTACTCGGGATTCGAATAGGAGTGCCCGCTCGTCCAGTAGCCGAGCGTCGCCGAGATATCCAGGTGGTCGCGGTCGAAATAGGGCTCCTTCATCACGAAGTTGACGTAGCCGCCCGGGCCGTTGCCCTGGGGGCCGTACGACGCGGTGCCGGGGCCCTCGACGATGTCCATCGCCTCGACGCCGTTGAACGAAAGCGACGTGCTGTTGCGCGAGTACGGGATCATCTGGCCGTTGACGTAGATCTGCCCGTAGTCGCCCCGGATCTGGGGGACGCCGGGGATGCCGTAGTTGGCGGCCGCATACACACCAGAGGAGAACTGCCCGAAATCCATCGCGTTCTTCACCTCGCGATCCTCCATCCACGCCGCGTTGACGCTCGCGACCGACCTCGGAATGTCGAGGATGTTCCGGTCGTCACCGTATACGCTGTCGATCGGCCGGACCGTGGGCAGAACCTGCTCGGAGATCGGCACGTCGCTGACCGTGTATTTCTCCAGGGTGGTCACCTTTTCCTTGGATACCGCGGACACCGCGGAAGATGAGGGTGCCGTCGACGCATCCGGCGCGCTCGCCGGCGGTGGGGTTGAGGATTGCGCTCGCAACCCAACACTGAGGGTGCCCGCCGCGCATAGCGCGGCCAGGCCCCGGAGAACAACTCTACCGAGCTTGGTGTTAGTCATTTCGGCGGGCAGGTAAGGACCGCCGGGTTTCAAGATCAAGCTTTCGCATTCCCAAAGCCCGCAAGCGGCGGTTTATGCGGCCAATAAGAAAATATTGTCACACAGGAACGGTGGCACGTTAAAGGGCCGTCGCTCAAGGAGATCCCCAATTCGCAATCGGCCATAACCGGTTCCTGATGGTCACCGAGGCCGTGATCGGCGGACGTACATAAATCGTGTCATTATCAGCAAAGCTCACGTCGATCGGGTTCAGCACCCTCGGGTTGAAAATGTTTTTTATGTTGAGGCGGATGTCCCACGCTTTCTCGCCGCAGCAGATGTAGCCGTCCCACTCCTCCTCCGTCGGAATGTGGAGCGTCTCCGGGTCATTCGCGTACTGCCGCTCCGGGATCTGCGGGCCGGCGCCCACGGCCCATCCCATCGGGGAGCTGTAGACCACGTAGAAGTTCGCCTGGAGCTGCGGGATCCCGGGGGCGCGCATCTTGCCGTTCGGCGGCTGGTAGCCCGTGAAGTTCGGTTCGCCGATCCCGGTGCCCGGCTGGCCGTCGACAATGTAGTCCGTGTTGTAGCTGTCGACGTAGTTGCCCGTCTCCTGGAAGAAGTCGCTCTCGTAGACAGTCGCGTCCTGGTACGTGAAGTTCTCGTTGACGGTCCATCGCTTCGAGGGCTGGTACACCGCATCGAGCTCTATGCCCTCGTCCATGATCGCAAGCGGCGCGCAAACCCGGCCAAAGCGAAGCAGACCGGGAGGATGTCAACATTTCCTGCGCGAACAGTGCCAAATGCCCCGGACAAGATCTACTTGGCCGCCTGAAGCTCCGGCGGAAGAAAATCGAAGCGCACGATGGTCTCCAGGACCAGCGAACCGGGGATGATCTTCAGCTGGGAAAGGGCGTCGACCTGCTCCTGCATCCGCGCACGGGTCATCATCCCGAGGCGCTCCCCGAGTTCCGGCTTTCCCGAGATGATGTGCGCGTCGCGCATCGCCTTGATCGAATACTCCATGAACTCTTTCGTCATGTTGGTGTTGCGCACCGCGATGAGCGCTTCCCCCGGAGACGGGTCCCCATTCATGAAGTCGTCCCAGCCGTGAATCGACGCCGCAACGAACCGGCGCACCTCCTGCGGATGGTCGCGAAGGAACGCCTGGGTCGTAAAGATGATGCGGTAGGGATCATAGCCGGAATCCGACAGCAGCAGCGTCCGGGGATGGCCCCCATTCTTGCGGACGTAGTAGGGCTCGTTCGTGACGAAACACTGCTGGATGAAGGTGCTGTCGGACATGAACTGCGCGATTCCGAAATTGGAGGGAATCTGCCTGAAGTCTATGTGGTAGCGCCGTTTGAGGAAATCGATCCAATGCACGCCCGGAACCGCCATGAGGGTCCGGTTGTTGAGGTCGGCAAACGTCCTCACCGTGTCTTCCTCGTGGACCAGGATCGCCTGCGGGTCATGCTCCATGTAGGCGCCGACGATGACAAAGGGGAGCCCCTGATCCGCAAAGACGAGGATGTCGTCGCTCCTGCCCATGGCGATGTCGGCCTGGCCGGAAAGCATGAGCTGGGGCACGAGGATCCCGGGCCCTCCCGGGACGATGTCGACGTCGATTCCGGCGTCCCTGTAGAAGCCCCTTGCCAGGGCTTGGTAGAAGCCGCCGTGCTCGGCCTGGGGGTACCAGTCCGTCTTGAAGCGGATCCTGGGCAGCGCGGCGGCCCCGCCGGCCTGCGAAGCCGACGGCGCCGGCTTGGAGCAGCCCGCCAGCAGCACGGCAAGGGCCGCGGCCGCGGCCGAAGTGCCCCGCGCAAGCTTGTGGGTCGTTATCACGTGTCGGACCGACTGAAGGAATCGTGCCACTTGTGGAGGGCGAGCCAGCTGAGGGCGACCACCCCTGCGACAAACACGAATCCCATGAGGCAGCCCACCGCGGCCGTGGCGAACAGCGCGCCCATCTGGAACTGCGAGCTGTAGACGATCGTGAGGAAGCCGAGGCCGCCCTGCCCTCCCGCTGAGTTGCCGGCGATGTAGTCGCCCACGATCGCCCCTATCGGCGCCAGCGTGGCGCCGATCTTCAGGCCGGTGAAGAAATAGGGCAGCGCCGCGGGCACCCGCAGCAGGAAGATCTCCTGCAGCTTCGAGGCTTTGCACATGCGGAAGAAGTCCACGAGGTTCCGGTCGGTGGAGATGAGGCCCTGGGTCGTGTTCACCACCATGGGAAAGAAGCAGATCAGGAACGTGATGATCGTGACGCTCCCTAGGCCCGGCCCCACCCAAAGGACCAGGATCGGGGCGATCACGATGATCGGCGTCATCTGGAGTACCATCAGGTAGGGGTAGAAGCTGGCCCGAATGAGGGCCGAGAGGGACAGGAAGAGCGCGAGCGCGAAGCTCAGGAACACCGCCATCCCGAACCCGAGGACGGCGCCGCTTCCCGTGGAGAGTGCGGCGCTCCAGAGGGTCGGACCCTTTTCGGCAAACGCCTGCGCCACCTCGCGCGGGGACGGCAGGAGGAACCGGTGGTCGGCGCTCAGCCCGAGGCAGACGGCATACCACGCGAGGATCATGCCGACGCCGGTCGCGACCGGCAGGAGGTTCCTTGCCAGCCGCGAGAACCTGGATCCTGTGCCCGGGGCGCTCATGCCTTCAGGCGCTCGACCGAGCGCAGGATCTTCGAGACCTCCGCCACAAGCCTCTGGTAGGGCTCGGATTCCCGGGTCTCCTCCGTCCTCGGATAAGGGAAGTCGACCCGGATCTCGTCGTGGAGCCGCCCCGGGTTGGCGGAGAAGACCAGGATCCGGTTCGAGAGGAAGACCGCCTCGGCGACCGAATGGGTGACAAAGAACGCCGTCCAGGCGAGCTGCTGACGTATCGCAAGGAGCTCCTCGTTGAGGTGGTCGCGCGTCATCTCGTCCAGGGCGCCGAACGGCTCGTCCAGGAGCATGATCCTCGGCGATACGCTGAGGGCCCGGGCGATCGATACCCTCATCTTCTGGCCCCCGGAAAGCTGCCGGGGGTAATAGTCCATCCGGTCGGCGAGCCTCACCAGCTCAAGCGAGCGCCGGGCGGTCTCGGTGCGGGTCGCAGCCTGCGTCCCGTGCAGGCGCATGGGCACCTCGACGTTCTGGGATACGGTGAGCCAGGGCAATAGCGTCGGCTCCTGGAAGACGAAAGCGAGCCTCTCGACGGCCTTCGACGGCTCCATCCCGTCGACCACGATGCTGCCCGCCGAGACCGGGTTCAGGCCGGAGATGAGCCTCAGGATCGTGGACTTCCCGCACCCGCTCGGGCCGATCAGCGTCACGAAGTCGCCCCGCTCAGCCGAGAAGCTTATGTTGTCGAGCACGAGGGGGCCGTCGCCGTAGCGCTTCTCGACGCCCTTCAGCTCGACGATGGGTGTTTGGGCCTCCCTCATCGGACAGCCGTCCCCTCTGCGAACGGATTGACCGGGTAGGTCTTCATCTTCCCGGGGTTGAGCAGCGCCACCGGGTCGACCTCGGCCTTGAACGCGCGCTTGTCGGCGATGTTCGGATGCCGGCCGCCGTCCTCGAGGAGCACGGTGTGCGGGTTGGCGATGTACACGCCGATCTCCTCGCAGACCCGGATGATCTCGGCCAGGCGCTCCTCCGACTTGAAGAAGACGAGCGGGATCCCTCCGACCACGACCTCGTCCGCGTTGTTGAGGACCGCGTTTCCCCTCATCATCTTCGCGTTGCCCGCCGTCCATTCCAGGTGGAGGAGGATCTCGCCGGGAAACCGCCTCCTCAGCTCCGCGAACTGCTCGCGGAAGTTCCTCCCGAATCCGGCCTGCAGGTAGGTTATCCTGGGGTCCGTCTTGATCGCCCACAGCGTCGTGTGGTTCCAGGTGTAGTCCGTGATGAACGGCGGCTTCGGGGGATCGCTGAGCGGCCTGCGGTAGACGCAGTCGATCCCCGCGGCCGCGGCGCTGGCGACGGCCTCGTCCGCCTGGGCCCGGTCGAGGAGGAGGAACGAGGCCGAGTCACCCGGGCGAAGGTGCTTGGCGAGCGGCTTGAAGTACGCGGGTATCGGCCACTCGAACTGGGTGACGAGGCGCTTGCGCCAGTCCAGTCGGCGCGAGGCGGCGTCCGTCCAGCTGAGCAGGCGGTCCCAGTCTGCAGCGCCCAGGATCAGCTGCTCGTAGTCAATCCTGGGGCCGAGGCGCATCTCCACCTCGACCAGGAGCCCGGTCGTCCCGTAGGTGTGGAGCGCCTTCAGGCTCTGCGCCTCCTCGAGGCGCACCAGCCGGGGTGCTTCCTCGCAGGTGAGCATCGTGAGGGACTTGATGTTGCCTGGGGCGTTGATCCCTCCCCAGGTGATCGACCCTATCCCGCCCGACCCCCCGCACAGGAACCCGCCCATCGTGCTCTTCACCCAGGTCGACGGCATGCAGCGCAGCTCCCAGCCGGACTTCCGCGCCTCGGTCTCGATGCTGCCGAGGCGCGCGCCCGCCTCGACGCGGGCCACGCCCGCGTCGACCGAGAAAATGCGGTCCATCCTTGAAAAATCGATGACCACGCCCCCAAACAGCGGCACGCACTGCCCGTAGTTGCCCGTGCCGGCGCCCCGAGCGACCACCGGGACGCGCGCGCTCCAGCACGCCGAGACTAAGGAGCGCAGCTGCCCGAGGTCCCCCGGGCGCACCACCATGTCGGCCTGCTTGTCTTGGAGCTGGCGCCTGAGCACGGGGGAATACCAGTAGAAGTCCTTGGAAAGCGCCTCCAGCGCGTCCCCGGAATCGACGAGGTTGTCCGCGCCGACCAGGGCGCGCAGCGTCGTCTTCAGTTCCTCGGTTCCGGCAGGCATTCGAAAGGGCGGCAGCAAGAATGTTGCCATCGCGAACGGCGCCGCAAGCTGTCGTTTAGACGCAGAGGCCGCGTTCCGATGGAGTCTTGCTGCGGCGCACCGTGGCACATAGCGTGCTCTGCGCAGTCACCAAAACCGGCATGCTTCTCCTTAAAAGGGCCCGTGTGCCCGCCGCCGTTCTCCCCCCCTCGGTCGCCGGCCCGGCGCCGGACCCCTTGGAGCCGACCGTCGTCTGCGACATCGGGATCGAGGGCAGCAAGATCGCTTCGGTGGCCCGCTCAGCGGACGCGGCGCCCCTTGGGGGGGCGCCCGCGCAGGGGACGTCGGACCTGGACGGGGCGGTGGTCTTCCCGGGATTCGTCGACGCCCACGTCCATCTCGACAAGGCGCACACCTGGGAGCGCGCCCCGAACAGGAGCGGCAGGTTTTCCGAGGCGCTCGATGTTTTGGCCAGGGACAAGGAGAACTGGAACCGGGCCGATCTCATGCGCAGGGCGGGCTTTGCGCTCCACTGCGCCTGGGAGCACGGGACCCGGATCCTGCGCACGCATGTCGACACGTGGCTTCCGTGGGGCGAGGTGAACCACGCGGCGATGCAGGAGCTGCGCGAGGCGTGGGAAGGGCGGATCACGCTCCAGACCGTGCCCCTCACCGGGATCGCGAACTATTCCGGGCCCGAAGGGGACGCGGTGGCTGACCTCGCGGTGAAGTACGGGGCGTGCGCCCTCGGCGGGTGGTCGCCCATGTCGCAGGACCTGCCCGGGCAGCTCGACCGGCTGCTGGCCATCGCGAGGGACCGGGGCCTTGGGCTTGACCTGCACGTGGACGAGAACGGCGACCCGAGGGAGGAGGTGCTTCGCACCCTGGCCGAGGCGGTGATCCGCAACCGGTTCGCAAACCCGGTCGTCTGCGGCCACTGCTGCAGCCTGGCCGTCCAGCCGCCGGAGCGCCAGAGGTCCACGATCGCGCTCGTCCGGGAGGCGGCGATCCGGGTGGTCTCGCTGCCCCTCTGCAACCTCTACCTTCAGGACCGCCGAGGCGGCGAATTCCCGCGCACGCCCCGCTGGAGGGGGATCACGCTCATCCACGACCTTCTCGACGCGGGCGTGCCGGTCGCCTGCGCAAGCGACAATGTCCGCGACGCCTTTCACGCGTACGGGGACCTCGACGCGGCCGAGGTCTACATCCAGAGCGTGCGGATCGCACACCTGGATTCACGCCTCTCGCAGTCCGTGGGCATGGTCACGACCGCGGCCGCCGACTTGGTCGGGCTTCCGGACATGGGCCGCGTGGCGCCGGGCGCGCCCGCCCACTTGGTCGTGTTTCCCGCCCGCTCCTTCAGCGAGTTCCTGAGCAGGCCCGGATCGGACCGCAGGCTCGTCGATGGGGAGGCCGTCCGGGACGCGCGGCCCCCGGGATACGGCGAGCTGCGTTGACCGCCTTGCAGCCACACCTTCGCGAACCCAATCCCCGCAGGAGACCTCCCCGCCCATGAACCTCCGGCTCTGCAAGATCGCCATCACGGCCCTGTCGTCCGTCTTCCTGCTCGTCGTCGTGTTCAACAACCTGACGGATCCCAATTCCAACTACCAGTTCGTCCGGCACGTCCTCAGCATGGACACGACCTTCCCCGGAAACGCGGCAATGTACCGCGCCGTCCAGACGCCGCTGGTCCACAAGGCGTTCTACGCCTCGATCATCGGCTGGGAGGCCCTCTGCTGCGGCCTCATTGGCGCCGGCGCCCTCAAGCTGTGGCGGGCGCGCGGGGCTGCCGCCGCCGAATGGAGGAAGGCCAAGGAACTGGCGTCAATCGGCCTGACGGCAAGCCTGGTCCAGTGGTACTTCGCCTTCATGACCGTGGGCGGCGAATGGTTCCTCATGTGGCAATCCCGGGCGTGGAACGGCCAGGATGCGGCGGGGCGGATGTTCCTGTTCGTGGGCATCAGCCTCCTCTTCCTCAACCAGCCCGACGACTGACGCCCGCGAAGGGGCATCAGGATTTCGCGGCGCCGGATTCGACCGCGTCAAGTACCCAAGCGAACACCCGGCTGCGCGGGTCGCTCGGAATGACCTGCAGCCCCGTTGACAACCCCGAGGGCAGCGGGACCGGAATCGTCAGCGCAGGCAGGCCCGCAAGGCTCGCGGGCGTCGTCAGATCGAGCATCCGGAGCCGGTTGGCCGGCGTGCAGTCGGCCTTGGCGAGCGCCGGGAACGGCGAGGCCGCGATAACGAGAAAATCGTAGGCCTGGAAGAAGCGCTTCCAGGCCAGCACGAGGGCCTCGAAGCTCGGCTCCACCGCGGCCACCTGCGCCGGCGAAATCCCCCGGGCCCGCTCGAGGCGGTCCTGCAGGAGGGGTCCGTACTGCGCGCGGTGCCTCTCGGCCCATTTCTTGTGGATCTTCCAGGTTTCGGCCCCGGCAAGGACGCCGTAGACCTCCGCCGCCGGCGCAAACCTAGCCAGGAGTTCCCCGCGTGTGGACTCGTCGGCGAGCCGCGCAAGCCCGGCTGCCGCCGCGCGGCATGCCACGGCGACCTGGGGCTCAAGATCGGGCATCTCGACGTAGCAGCCGCGGGGCGCAGGGCCGCCCTCGAAGGGCCCGACCAGGGCGTCCAAGACCGAACGCATGTCCGCGGCCGAGCGGGTGAACCAGCCGGCCGTGTCGAACCTCGGCGAGAGCGGGACGGCGTCCGAGATCAGGGCGTCGCCGGGAGTGCCGCGGTAGCCGTATATCCCGCAAAACGCGGCCGGCACCCGGATCGAGCCCCCCGTGTCGGTGCCCACCGCAAAGGGGACGACGTCCGCCGCGACGGCCAGCGCGGACCCGCTGCTCGACCCTCCGGTGGTGCGCCCCGGGAACCGGGGATGCTCGCAGTCCCCGTAGTGGGCGTTCTCCCCGGTGAGGCCCCAGGCGAACTCGAAAAGGTGGGTCTTGCCCGCCATGACGGCGCCCGCCGCGGCAAGGGCCTGCACGATCCTCGAGTCCGATTCCGGCTTCGCCCGGACCTCCGGGAGGAACAGGGAGCCCGCGTACGTGGGCATCCCGGCGACGTCGAACAGGTCCTTCAGCAGGTAGGGGACTCCGCGAAGGGGGTTCCCGGGGCGCGAGCCCGCGAACGCGGCCGCAAGTTCCGATTCCTCAGGAAGTACCGCCAGAGCCGCCCGGCGCTGCGATGGCGACAGAAACGCCTCGGTTCTCCGCCGCAACTCGCGAGCGGCTGCCTCCGGCGCAAGCTGCTGCCATTCGCTAAAGGTCACAGGGCACGATCCTCACCCATTTTCGCGCAAATCGCAACCAGTGAGTGCATTACCTCAGGCTTTCGAGGCGTCCGCCTCGGAACCGGCGCCGACAATGTTAGACTTGTCTAATTAACGTGTTGACTTGCACCCGAACCCGGGCCTGGCTTCGCGCCCCACCCTTCCCGGCTCCATGAATACGACCCGACAAACGGCCATCACCGTGATCCGCTTCTCCGCGCGCATCGCGCGCCAGTGCTCGTCCATGGGATCGCGGCTGCCCGATTGGATGGTGTGCGACACGATCGCGAACGGAACCAGGTTTGCCACCGGGCGCCGGGGACCCGGCGGCGGCGCCGTCTTGCGCTTTGAGCGGGCGTTCGGCGCCGGAAGCCCGGCAAACACCCGGAGGGGTGCCGGGTCCACCGTCCGGGTGCTGGCGGAGGTCGCCGGCAGCGGGTGCGTCGCGCTGAGGCTTCTCCCGGCCTTGGGGGCCGGGAAAAAAACTGGGAATATTCGGGATTTTTGAATCGCGCCGATTCAAAATGAATGCGTCAACAAGGGTCCCCCTCTAAGCCATGTCCAAAGCCACTCCCTCAAAAGCCGCAGAGACGAAGTCCCCCGCATCCGCCCCCGCCGCGCACATGCGCGACAAGAACATCGAGCTGGCCCTTTCATCGATTACGAAGGAGTTCGGCGAGGGCTCGATCATGCGCCTTGGCAGCAACGCCAAGATGAAGGTCGAGACCATGTCGACGGGCTCCCTCGCGATCGACCTCGCGCTCGGCGTGGGAGGCCTGCCCCTCGGGCGGATCGTGGAGGTCTACGGCCCGGAGTCGTCGGGCAAGACGACGTTCTGTCTGAGCGTGATCGCGGAATGCCAGCGCAGGGGCGGCCTGGCCGCGTTCATCGACGTGGAGCATGCGCTCGATCCGAAGTACGCCCGCGTCGTCGGTGTGAAGCTCGACGACCTTCTCGTCTCCCAGCCCGACAGCGGCGAGGACGCCCTGAACATCATGGAGACGCTCATCCGCTCCAACAGCATCGACGTCATCGTGCTGGACTCCGTGGCCGCCCTGATCACGAAGGCTGAGCTCGACGGCCAGATGGGCGACATGACCATGGGAAGCCAGGCGAGGCTCATGTCCCAGGCCATGCGCCGCCTGACGTCCGTCGTCAGCAAGACGAAGTGCGTCTGCATCTTCACCAATCAGATCCGCGAGAAGATCGGCGTGATGTTCGGCAATCCCGAGACGACGAGCGGCGGCCGGGCGCTGAAGTTCTTCTCCTCGATCCGGATCGACATCCGCCGCAAGGACCAGATCAAGACGCCCGAGGGCAAGGTCATCGGCAACCGCACCAAGATCAAGGTGGTGAAGAACAAGGTCGCCCCACCCTTCACGGAGGTCGAGTTCGACATCATGTACGACGAGGGCATCTCGGCGTCGGGCTCCCTCCTCGACCTCGGCCTCGAGCACCGGATCCTCGAGAAGAAGGGCGCGTGGATCACCTACCTGGGCGAGCTTGTCGGGCAGGGACGCGACGCCGCAAAGCAGGCGATCCGGGAGAAGCCGGAGCTCGCGGAGAAGATCACCAAGGCGATCCTCGAGAAGGTGAACGTCACCGGCGGGACCGTCGTCACCGGCGAGACTGCGGCTTAAAGCCGATCGCGCGCAGAAAGGCGTGGGCCAGGACCCTGTGCCCGATCTCCGTCGGGTGCACGCGGTCGGGGGCCACGATCTTGTAGTCAAGGCGGGTGAGGGCGCTGTCGATCGCCGCCTGGGTGTCGGCGAAGAGCGCCTTGTGCCGTGCCGCCAGGTCCCTCACCACCCGCCCGTACTCGTCCATCTGCAGGCGCATGATGTCCCTGCGCTCGGCCTGGACGTAGTAGGGAGTCATGAGGACGAGTCCCTTGAGCAGCGGGCGCGTCCGTGCAAGGAGGCCGTCGTACGTGCCCCGGTACTCTTCGAGCGAGACGGCCGCGGCGCTGTCTACCCCGTCGAACTGCCTCCACACGTCGTTAATGCCGATCATCACCGCAAGCCAATCCGGCTCGAGCGCGATCACGTCCTTGTCCCAGCGGGCCGCCAGGTCCCTCACCGTGTTCCCGCTGATGCCCATGTTCGTGATCCGCACGGGGCGCCTTGGGTGCACCTGGGCCAGGAGCTTGTCCACCTCGGCCACATAGCCCTCGCCGAGCGCCTGCCGGGATCCCCCTCCAACCGGGCGCAGTCGGTTGCAGTCGGTCACCGAGTCGCCGATGAATAGGAGCCGTGCCCCCGCGTTGAGCTTCACGTTTCCATTCATCACAGGTCGCCCGCGGCCGTCAATTCAGGGCGGGTAGTTCTTGCCAAAGAATCGGGGGCGTGAAAAACCTCGCGGACGCCGGCCTTGCGCACGCCTTGGGTGCACCGAGGCCTCCGCCGAGATGGCGCCGCCCAACCCACTGATTTGCCATGAAAACCAACCGACTGCTTTCTCTCGCATGCCTCGCGCTCCTCGCCGGGAGCCGCGCACTGGCCGACACGCCGCCCGCCACGCCCATCTCGCCGGTGCCACCCGGAGTCGCCCTGAGGGCCGCCACGGTGAAGGTGACCGTCGCCCCGGACCACCGGGACTGGACCTACAAGCTGGGCGAGGCCGCCCGCTTCTCGGTCGCGGTCACCGCGGACAGCGAGCCCATCGACGGGGTCATCGTGGCCTACACGGTGGGACCCGACCTGTACCCGGGCGAGATCAAGACCGCCGCGGTGCCGCTGTCCGGCCTCGTTATCGACGCGGGCACGATGAACGCACCCGGGTTCCTGCGCTGCATTGTCACCACCCAGGTCGCGGGGCACAAGTACCGGGGCCTGGCCACCGCGGCGTTCGCCCCCGAGCTGATCAAGCCCACGCAGGTCGAGCCGCCGGACTTCGACGCGTTCTGGGACGCGGGCAAGGCTGAACTGGGAAAGATCCCGGTCGACGCGCGGATGACCCTGATGCCCGAGGCGTGCACCTCGAAGGTCGACGTCTACCACGTGAGCTTCCGGACCGTGGGCCCCTCGTGGAGCCAGGTGCCCGCGCGCATTTACGGCATCCTGTGCGAGCCGAAGGCGCCCGGGCGCTACCCGGCGGTGCTGAAGGTCCCGGGGGCGGGCGTGCGCCCCTACTTCGGGGACCCCGAGCTGGCCGCAAAGGGGACCATCGTGCTCGAGATCGGCATCCACGGCATCCCGGTGAACCTGGCCAAGGAGGTCTACGACGAACTGGCGGCCGGGGCCCTGAACGGGTACTGGTTCTTCAACCTAGACGACAAGGAGACCTACTACTACCGGCGCGTCTACCTGAGCTGCGTCCGCGCGAATGACTTCCTGGCGTCGCGGCCGGACTGGGATGGCAAGAACCTGGTCGTGATGGGCGCGAGCCAGGGCGGCCAGCTCACGATCGTTACCGCAGCGCTCGATCCGAGGGTGACCGGGCTATCGGCCACGCATCCCGCCTTTTGCGACGTCACGGCGGAGCTCAACGGCCGCGCCGGCGGGTGGCCCCACCCCTTCAAGCCCGGCGAGGATGGGAAGCCCTCGGCGCAGGTCACGCCGGCCAAGACCGCAACGACCGGCTACTACGACACGGTCAATTTTGCCAGGCGGCTGAAGGTGCCCGGCTACTACAACTGGGGTTACAATGACGAGGTCTGCCCTCCGACCGCGGCCTACGCGGCGTACGGAGTCATCACCGCGCCGAAGACGCTCGGCGTGACCCTCGAGATGGGCCACAGCTATTCGACCGAGCAGTATGACGCGATCTCGGGCTGGGTCACCGCCTTCCTCGGCCTGAAATAGCCACACCCGGGATGAGAGTCGTTCCGCTCGCGCCGCTGCCCTGGAGGTTCCGGGACTGCTCGGACTCCGCGTGGCTGCCCGCGACGGTCCCCGGCTGCGTGCACACCGACCTGCGCCGGGCCGGGGCGATCCCCGACTTCCTGCGGGGTACAAACGAGGCCGGGCTGCAGTGGATCGACGAGCGCGCCTGGGAATACTCGGCAGAGTTCAAGGCGGGCGCCGCCCTGCTCGGCGAGGAGGTCGTCGAGCTCGTCGCCGACGGCCTCGACACCGTGGCGACCGTGCGCCTCAACGGCGCGGAGGTGGCCCGCACCGAGAACATGTTCATCGGCCACCGGTGGGACGTGAAGCCGCTTCTGCGGGAGGGCCTCAACCGGCTGAGCATCCGCTTCGACAGCGCGACGCGCTACATCCGCACCGAGAGGACAGGCCACAGGCCGCGCGACATCAACGACCCGGTGGGCGGCTGCACGATCATCCGCAAGGAGCAGTGCCAGTTCGGCTGGGACTGGGGCCCGCGCTACGTGACGGCCGGGGTCTGGCGCGACATCCGGCTCGAGGGATGGAGCGGCAACCGGCTGGAGGGCGTCGCCGTCACGCAGCGCCACGCCCGCGACGGGACGGTCACCCTTTCGCTCGCACCGGAGCTGGCGAGGGCCGATACCAGGCCGGTGTGCCGCTGGCGGATCTCGAGCGGCCCCGACGCGTCGTCCGGCGAGGGCACGACGATCGTCATCCGCAGGCCGCGGCTGTGGTGGCCGAGCGGCCAGGGTGGCCAGCCGCTCTACCGGCTCGAGGTCGACGTGGCCGGATCCGACGGCCGGGCCGTCGGCAAATGGACGCGCCGGATCGGCCTGAGAACGGTCGCACTCGACCGGCACCGGGACCGCTGGGGGGAGTCTTTCCAGTTCGTCGTGAACGGGAGGCCCGTGTTCGCCAAGGGGGCCAACTGGATCCCCGCGGACTGCTTTGTCGCACGGCTCGGCCGCGCCGATTACGCCCGCGACCTGGAGGCGGCGGTCGCCGCCAACATGAACATGGTGCGGGTCTGGGGCGGGGGCATCTACGAGTCCGAGGACTTCTTCGACCTGTGCGACGAGCTCGGCCTGCTCGTGTGGCAGGACTTCATGTTCGCCTGCACGCTTTATCCCGGCGACGAGCCGTTTGTCGCGAGCTCGCGCGCCGAGGCGCAGTACCAGGTCCGGCGGCTGCGCCACAGGGCCTGCCTCGCGCTCTGGTGCGGGAACAACGAGATATGGAGCATCAACGCCCGGGAGCTGACCGACCCGAAGAATGCCGGGCAGCGGGCCGACTATTACCGGCTGTTCCACCGCGTCCTGCCTTCGGTCGTCCGCAGGCTCGGCGGGGGGACCGCCTACTGGCCGTCCACGCCATGGAGCGGGGGCGAGGACGCCAGCCACGCGGCGGCCGAGAAGCGCGGGGACGCCCACTTCTGGGACGTGTGGCACGGCAGGAATCCGGTGAAGGACTACGAGAAGTGGGCGTTCAGGTTCGCGTCCGAGTTCGGGATGCAGAGCTACAGCTCCTCCGCCACGCAGGCCGCCTTCTGCCCGGACAAGGACGCCAACATCTTCGGCCCCGCGATGGAGACCCACCAGAAAAACAAGGGCGGCAGCCAGGTCATCCTCGACTACGTCTCGCGCAGGTACCGCTTCCCGAAGAACCAGGACGCGCTTATCTGCCTCTCGCAGCTCAACCAGGTGCACTGCATCCAGACCGGGGTCACCCACTACCGCCGTCTCATGCCGCGCTGCATGGGCTCGCTCTACTGGCAGCTGAACGACTGCTGGCCGGTGGCGTCGTGGAGCTCGATCGAGTTCACCGGCCGGTGGCGGGCGCTCCACCACGCGGCGCGGCGCTTCTACGCCCCGGCGCTCGTGAGCGCCCACGTGCCGGGCGACGAGGTCTTCGGGGTCAACAACTACCGGAGCTCGACCGTGCGGCACGTGCACCTCTACACGAGCTACGATGGGACCCGCGCATCTAGGGGCGTCGTCCGCTGGGACCTGTTCCACCTCGACGGCCGCGTGCTTCTCGCCGGCACCAAGAGGGTCGCGCTGCGCCCGATGCGCAGCGTCCGGCAGGTGACGCTCGACCTGGCCCGGCCCCTCGCGCACTTCGGCCGGGAGAACCTCTACCTGCGGATCGCGCTGGAGGTCGCCGGCGCCCGGGTGAGCGAGGACACCGTGCTTCTTACGCTCCCGCGATTCATGGAGCTGCCCGCACCAAGGACGAAGGTCTCCTTCAGGATGGGCCCCCAGGGGAATGCCGTCGTCGGCTTCACGTCCCCCGTGTTCCAACACCGCTTCGAGTTCGACTTCGCCAGCCACGCCTTCACCTGCAGCGACAATTTCTTCGACCTCTATCCGGGTGAGAAGCGGCTGATCCGGGTCCACTTCGCGCAGAATGCCCCGGAGGACGAGCTTGCAAGGTCCCTGACCCATAGGTCGCTCGCCGACACGTACTAAAGGCCCCATTCATCCTGCTCGTCGCAGGCGGCGCAATGGGCTATGCGTTTCCGTGAAAGCCGCCATGCCCCCAACGACCTTCTCAGGTGCAAAACTCAGTTTGGGACTCGGGCTCCTTGGGTACGCGGCGCTCCTGGTCATCATGATCGGCGCCGTCCCGGGCGGGTCCGATAACTCGGGCTATTTCAACGAGGCGCGCCTCTTCTCGCAGGGACGGATCCACGCCCCCATGCGGGTCCTTGCCGGCATTCCACCCGACGAGGCCACGCAGTACCTCTACGTGCCGCTCGGATTCAAGCCGTCCCCGGGCGGCGGCGCGGAGATGGTGCCCACCTACCCGCCCGGACTGCCGCTCCTTCTCGTCCCGGCCGCGCGCGTCGCCGGATGGGACCACGCCGGGGACCTGGTCCTGATCCTGCATTCGCTCGCGGGCATCGCGCTCACCTTCGCGCTCGGGAGGATCTGCGGCCTGCCCGGGTCATGGTCCTTGGCCGGGGCGGCGGTGCTCGCGGCGAGCCCGCTCTACCTGTTCACCTCGCTCCAGGCCTTGAGCGACGTCCCCGCGACCGCCTGGGCGACGGCGGTGGTGGTGGCGGCGATGAAGAGTCGTGACGGGCCCCGCTGGGCGCTCGTCTGCGGAGCCTGCATCTCGGTGGGATTCCTAGTGAGACCCACCAATCTCCTGATCGCGGTTCCCGTGGCCGTCGCCGTCGGCGTGTCGCCGGGGCGCCTCGCCCTTGTCGCCCTGGGGTCGCTCCCCGGCATCGCGACATGGATGGCAATAAACCACGCCGCCTACGGGAACGCCTTCCAGAGCGGCTACGGCGCGATCGGAGGCGAATTCCATTCCGGGCTGGTCGCCGGCACGCTTCGGTACTGCGCATGGTGGCTGCCGCGGCTCCTCAGCCCGATCGTGGTCGCCGCGCCGCTGCTCCTCGCCTTTCCGAGGCTCTGGCCCCGGGTCGCCGCCATCTTGGCCGCATGGGCCGCCTGCTTTGTCGCATTCTACGCGCCCTACCGGTGGACCCACGAGCAGTGGTGGTTCCTCAGGTTCCTCCTGCCCGCAGCCCCCGCGCTCATTGTGGCCGGGCTTCTGGTCGCGCGCCACCTGCTGGAGAAGGCCACCGGGCGCCTGCCGGACCATGCGCGGCGCCTGCTGCCGGCCCTTGTCCTTGCCGTCGCCGTCGGCGTCGAGCTGGGCCAGACCTCGCCCCTGCTGGAGGCCCGGACCGTGGGCCACGAGGAGCTCAAGTACGGGCGAGTGTCGAAATGGCTCACGGCGCACGTGCCGGCGAATTCCGTAATCGTCGTGTCGCAGGCCAGCGGCGCCCTGTTCTACTTCACGGATTTCACGCTGCTGCGGCACGAGCAGATCGGGCCGGCCGTCTCCAGGCGGATCCTTGCATCGCTCCAGTCCGCGGGCCGGCCCCTCTATGCCGTCCTCTGGCCGTTCGAGGCGGATGCGCTAAGGAAGCTGCCGGGAACGTGGGCCCGCGTGGGGTCGGTGAACGACGTGGGCATCTGGCGGTGCGATCCGGCCGGGCCCGCCGGGTAGCCCGCGCGCGCCGCCGCCTCGCGGCGGTCCCTTGGCGCTTGAGTCCGGGGCGCAGGGACGGTTGGTTGGGCCGCAATGGCGCGACAAAAGGACACGATCGCCGCCCTCGCGACACCCGCAGGCACTGCGGCGCTCGCGACCATACGTATCAGCGGACCTGATACACAACATCTTGCAAGGGACATCTTAGGGGTCGCCCCCCTGCCGCGCTTCGCCACGCACGGCGACTACACCGACCGGGGCGGCGACGTCGTGGACGACGTCGTCGCAACCCTCTATGCCGGGCCGAACTCCTACACCGGCGAGGATTCGCTCGAGATTTCCTGCCACGGGAGCCCGTTCATCGCCCACAAGATCCTCGCCGACCTCCTCGCGCGCGGATGCCGGCCTGCCGAGCCCGGCGAGTTCACACAGAGGGCGTTCCTGAAAGGGCGCATGGACCTGAGCCAGGCGGAGGCGGTGATGGACCTCATCAACGCACGCAGCGAGCGGGCCCTGGCGGCAGCCCGACAGGTCCTCAGGGGCGCCCTCGGCCGCCACATGACCGGGCTTGTCGACGGCGTCCTCGGCGCACTCGCGACCGTCGAGGCGTATATCGACTTTCCCGACGAGGATCTTCCCCCGGAGGACCGCGGGAGGCTTGCGCAGCGGATTGCCGCCGTGCTCAGTGGCGCCGAGCAGCTCCTCGCCACCGAGCGCACGGGCGCGCTTCTTCGGGAGGGAATCGCAACCGTCATCGTGGGCGAACCCAACGCGGGCAAAAGCTCGATCCTCAACCTGCTAGTTGGCAGCAGCCGCGCGATCGTCAGCCCGCAGCCTGGGACGACGCGGGACTTCATCGAGGAGCGGATCAATGTCGGCCCGCACGGCCTGCGCCTTGTGGACACCGCCGGCCTCAACCCCCACGCCACGGGCCTCGAGCTCCAGGGAGTCGAGAAGACCCTCGAGTGCGCCGAGCGCGCGGACCTCTTTCTCGTCGTCCTCGACGCCACCCACCCCACCCCGCCCCTTCCGGAACGGATTTCAAGGTGTATCACAGAATTAAATACACTTGTGGTGCTCAACAAGGCGGACCTGCTCGGACGGGGCGGCCCCGTCGCCGAGGCATTGCCAGGATTCCCGTCGGTCACGGTGTCGGCATTGAGGGGCGAGGGCCTCGGGGCGCTCGTCGCGCGGCTGGAGAAGCTCGCTGACAGCCTTCAGCAGACGGTCGGTGAGGAGCGGATCGCGATCAACGTCCGTCACGCCCATTTCCTATCGGAGGCGCGCGCCTGCCTGGCCGCCGCGCTCGAGAAAGTCTCCTCGAAGGGGCCTCCCGAGCTCCTTGCGAGCGACCTGCGGGGGGCGCTCGCCGCCTTCGGGGAGATCTCCGGCAAGGTGGACAACGAGCGCATGCTCGATCAATTGTTCGCATCCTTCTGCATCGGAAAATGATGGAGCTGGCCGGGGTTGCCCCTTGGCTCTGCCACATCCCAGCTGAATAAAAAGATATAAGTCGTTGTATATAAATAAACAACAATATGAAGTGATTGTGTGCGGCGCCGGGCATGCCGGCGTGGAGGCCGCGCTCGCTGCTTCGAGAACAGGTGCCTCCACCCTGCTCCTTACCGGCAACATCGACACGATCGCCCAGATGAGCTGCAACCCGGCCATAGGCGGCCAGGCCAAGGGGCAAATCGTCCGGGAGATTGATGCGCTTGGTGGAGAAATGGCGATCAACACGGATGTGACCGGGATTCAGTTCAGGCTCCTGAACGAGTCGAAGGGCCCCGCCGTTCAATCACCAAGGGCCCAGTGCGACAAGAAGGCGTATCAATTTCGGTTGAAGCATACTCTTGAACTCCAGCCCAACCTCACCCTATTCCAGGCGACTGTTACCGGCCTAATCTTCGAGAAGGATCTTGTCGTGGGCTGCCGCACGAATCTGGACATCGAGTTCCATGGGCGCTGCGTCATCATCACCACAGGCACCTTCTTGCGCGGCCTGATGCACATTGGCCAGAATAAGAATGAAGGCGGCCGCCTCGGGGATTTTAGCGCGAAGACACTCTCGGCAAGCCTTCTGGAAATTGGCATGGAATTGCGGCGCCTAAAGACCGGCACGCCGCCTAGAGTCCTGGGCCGGAGTATCGATTTTTCAAAGATGCGAGAGCAGAAGGGCGATCCCGAGCCCACACTGTTTGCGTTTCATGATACGCGTGATCCTGAGGATTTGTTCCACGTGGAACATTCCGGGGAAAGGCGGATCGGCTGGGTTCCGGGTACCGAACAGGTCTCATGCTGGATGACCCATACGACCGAATCGACTGCCGAGATCGTCCGTGCCAACCTTCACAAGTCCGCCATGTACAGCGGGGAGATTAGCGGTGTCGGCCCGAGGTACTGTCCAAGTATTGAGGACAAGTTTGTCCGCTTTGCCGACAAACCCCGACATTTGCTATTCCTAGAACCTGAGGGCCGCACAACCAACGAGTATTATGTAAACGGTCTTTCAACATCACTGCCGTTTGATGTCCAACTCGACATGGTGCACAGCATTCCTGGTCTTGAGAACGCCGTTCTTCTACGGCCCGCCTATGCCGTGGAATACGACTTCGCACCGCCGACACAACTTTACCCATCCCTGGAATCAAAGAAGGTCGGCAATCTCTTTCTAGCAGGACAAATCAACGGAACATCCGGCTATGAGGAGGCTGCTGGCCAGGGCCTTGTCGCCGGAATCAATGCCGCCTGCAAGGCTAGGGGAGAGCCCCCCCTAATTCTTGGACGCCATGAGGCTTACATCGGCGTCCTGATCGACGATCTAGTGACCAAGGGTACCGACGAACCGTACCGAATGTTCACTAGTCGCGCGGAATACAGGCTGCTTCTGAACCATGGAAGCGCAGAGCTTCGCCTTGCCCACCATGCAACAATCCACAAGTTGATCAGCCCCAGTCGCCTAGTGCGTATTCGCGAAAAAGCATCACGTATTCAGGCATGGGTGGAAAGATTTAACACAACACGTTATAATGTAGTTACTTGGGCAACAAACATTTGCAAATCTGGGGAAGGAGGCCCTCTGCCAGACGATTTTGTAAAGGAGCCTCCTGAGATTCGCCAAGAAGTTTTATATCGTGTTATTTATAAAGGATATATAGATCGTGAACAGCGTGAGGCTGAGCGCCTTAGACACGTCGAAAAGATCCGGATCCCCGTCAAATTGGACTATATGGTAATCCCAGGGCTGCGCCGTGAAAGCGCCCTGAAACTGTCTCAGATAAAACCACTTACACTTGGCCAGGCCAGTCGCATGAGCGGTGTGAACCCAACCGACATCAGCTTGCTCATGGTCGCGATCGAGGCCAGCAGGGAAGGGGAGTCCACCGCTTGAGGGCCAACCACCTGAACGAGCACACCGCGATCATTTCGGCGCGGCGTGAAGCCCTGTGCGACACCCTCGCGCGGATAATCGGGCGCTCCGACCGCTTTGTCTGGGAGATCGGAAGCGGCCACGGCCACTTCCTGACTGCATATGCCGCAGCCCATCCGGACGAGACCTGCGTGGGAATCGACATCGCATCCGAAAGGGTTGCCCGGGCTGATCTCAAGCGCCGGAGGTCCAAGCTTGAGCACCTTCACTTTGTCCGCGCCGACGCCGAGGATTTTCTGGCTTCGATGCCGCAGAACGCCCGGTTCACGTCGATCTTCATTCTGTTCCCGGACCCGTGGCCCAAACGGCGCCACCACAAGAACCGGATCATGAAGCACCAATTCCTGGCGGGCGTGGCGGCGCGGTCGGCAAAGGGAGCCCAGCTCTTCTTCAGGACTGACCATGAGCCCTATCTTCGCGACGCGGCCTCAGTTCTCCGCGAGAACGCGGATTGGATCCAGGAAGAAACGGCCACGCTGCCGTTCGAGGAGCCCACGGTTTTTCAGAAGCGCGCGGCGCGATATTTTACCCTCGTTGCAATCCGCAGATAGGCCCCAGAATCGTCATCCGGAAGCCAGCCGCCTACATGAAATACGAGGGAGAGAGTGGACATTGATCGCGCACGCGGCGCCCATCCGGGCGCCGAAGCCGCATCTTATAGGATGACCACGTCCCCAACACCTTCCCGAACGGCACTCCTGCTTGCATTCGCGGCCATCTACCTGATCTGGGGTAGCACGTATCTGGGGATCCGCGTCGCCGTCCAGACCATGCCCCCGTTCCTCATGGCGGGTATGCGGTTTGCGGTCGCGGGAGTCCTCATTTTCGGATTCCTCCGGTTCAGGGGTGCGGCCTGGCCCACCGTGAAGCAGTGGAGGGACCAGTTGGTCATCGGAATCTTCATCCTGCTCGGGGGCAACGCGGTCGTATCGTGGGCCGAGCAGCGGACGCCCTCAGGCATCACTTCCCTGATACTGGGGTCATCGCCGCTCGTCATGGTCCTCCTTGAATGGATCCGCCCGGGCGGCAGAAAACCCACGGTCAGCCTCATCGTCGGGGTGGCCGTCGGAATCCTTGGAATCGTCCTGCTCCTTGGCCCCGACGCGATCCCAGAGGGCTATCGGCCCCCTGCCGCCGACATCATTGCTCTCTTTGTGGCCAGCACAAGCTGGTGGATAGGATCGCTTTACGGCAAGCACGTCAACACGGGTACCCCGCTCCTGATGGCGGCGGCAATGCAGATGCTGGCAGGGAGTATGTGCATGCTATTGACAGGCTTTATCTTAGGGGAGGGGAGTGCCCTCCATTTCTCGTCGATCAGCCTCCACTCGTGGCTGGCGTTCAGCTACCTCGTGGTCGCGGGTTCCATTGTCGCATTCCCCGTCTACGTGTGGCTGCTCGAGCACAGCACGCCGGCCAAGGTCTCGACCTACGCCTACGTGAACCCCGTGGTCGCCGTGATCCTTGGCTGGGCCGTTCTGGGCGAGCCGCTGAACCTGCGCATACTCCTCGCATCCGTCGTGATCGTCGGGGCGGTGGCAATCATCACGATAGGAAAGACGCGGACGGCCGCGAAGCCATGAAAGGCACTTCCCCGAGGAATAAGCGCCCCGCATTTGTTGTTTCGGTTGTTGACGGAGAGAGGGCCCATTGCCTACGACTAAACGTTTCAAGTCACACCAGCTTCGAGTCCAATCCATGCGTCGGTTCACCAAACTCGCCCTGATCCTGGCATCCCTTTTGACCGGGGTGCCGGCGTTTGCCGCTGAGGGTAGTGGGGTGGAAACGGCCGCAACGCCGCTGTTCACGATCGGGCCTCTGCCCGTGACCAACAGCATGGTGACGAGCTGGGTGGTGGCTCTGGCCCTCATCATCGTTATTCGCCTGGCCATAAGGAGGCCGAAGCTCATCCCGACCCGGGCGCAGGCGATCGTTGAGAATCTGGTCCAGGGGATACTCGACCTAACCTCTCCCATCGTCGGGAGCAAGGTGGCCCTGCCGACGTTCCCCCTCCTGATCTCGCTCTTCACGTTCATCCTTATACAGAACTGGAGCGGGCTCTTCCCGGGTGTAGGCACGATCTACATGGCCGACCACAAGACGGGCGATTGGATGGAATTGATCCGGCCAGGCAATGCCGACCTTAACGGCACGCTCGCCCTCGCCGCCGTGGCCATCGCCGGCTGGTTCTATTTCATCATGCGGTACGCAGGGCCTGTCCTCGTCCTGAAGGACATTTTTGGCAATAAGGCGGACAAGAGGGAGGTCCCCGCGGTGATCTACTACCCTCTCTTTGTCATCTTCTTCCTGGTCGGGATCATAGAGGTTGTCTCGATCGCCTTCCGCCCGATTTCGCTCTCGCTGCGACTCTTCGGCAACGTTTTCGGCGGCGAGAGCCTCATGCATGCGATGAGCGGCATGCAAAAATGGGGACTTCCGGCGCCGTTCTACTTCCTCGAGCTGCTGATCGGCTTTGTCCAGGCGTTCGTCTTCACGCTCCTCGTCAGCGTCTACATTGGGCTCATCTGCAACCACGGAGACGATCACCACGAGGAACACGCCGAGGAAACCAGCGGATCCGAGCACTGAACCACACCTTTCCCGCCGGGACCGTGCCAAGCGTGCGGACGGCGGCAATCCACCAATAAATAAGCACACACCACAATGACGCACATACTCGCTGAAATGACAGGAAGCATCCAAGGCGGTTTAGGCTGCCTTGGCGCCGCCATCGGAGTCGGACTCGTTGGCTTCAAGGCCGCGGAGGCCGTCGGCCGCAACCCCGGGGCCTCAACGAAGATCCTCGTCCAAGGCATCCTTGGCATGGCCCTCGCCGAGGCGGTCGCATTCTACGCGCTCTTCATCAAGTAATCTCCCTCGATTACCCCGCGCCGGCGCAGGTCGCCGGCGCGCTCACTTCCAAAGCCCCCTGCCATGCTCTCCCATCTGATCATCCTTGCCCAGGCCGCGGCCCCCGTGGCCGATGCTGCCAACAATGGCGCGGCCGCCAGCGGCATCACGAAGATCACGCACGATTTCGGCCTCAGCTTGCCGTTCTTCTTGGCGCAGGTCGTGAACTTCTGCGTCGTCGCGGTGATTCTGTGGAAGTTTGCCTTCAAGCCCGTCCTGGCGACGCTCGACGAGCGCAACAGGAAGATCGCCGATGGGCTGCGCTATACCGACGAGATGAAGGCCAAGCTGGAGGCCGTGCAGCAGGAGAGCGCCGCGAGCGCCAAGCGCGCCCAGGCCGACGCCACGAGGATCATCGAGGAGGCCCGCAAGTCGGCGAAGGAGTTCTTCGAGAAGCAGACCCAGGAGACCGCGGCCAAGGCCGGGGACATTCTTGCGAAGGCCGAGCAGGCGATCGAGCTCGAGAAGAAGAAGATGCTCGCCGAGGCGCGCACGGAGATTGCCCGGCTGGTGGTCGAGACGACGCAGCGCGTCCTCTCCAAGGAGCTCTCCGAGGCCGACCGCAGCCGCTACAACGAGTCCGCCGCGCGCGAGCTCACCAACGTCTGATCCGAGCCTGGAGATCGAGTCAAATGGCCTCCCACGCGAAAGCCGCCCAGAAGTTCGCACGCCAGCTTTTTGCGATGAGCATCGTCGACGGCGCCGTCTCCGCCGACCGGGTGGCCGGGGTCCTCGAATACGTCGAGAAGCACCATCCCGCCAATCCGGTGATGGTGTTGAAGGCATACCGTCGCCTCGTCGCCGCCGAGATCGCAAAGAGCCTGGCGGTCGTCGAGCACGCGGGCGCGATCAACGACGCGATGCTGGCCGCCATCGCCGCCTCAATGACAAAGAAATACGGCCGCTCCGTCACCGCAACGGCTAGGCCTAGCCCCGCGCTCCTCGCCGGACTGAGGGTCCAGGTGGGCGACGACATCTACGAGTCGTCCGTCGCTGGGCAGCTGGCCGTCCTCGCCGCGTCCGTCTGAGGCATCCCACCCACCTTAACATAACCACCTCCCAACTCCCAAGAACCGCTCCATGAGCACCGTCCTCGAACAAATCGAACAGCAGATCGCCAAGCTCTCCAGCAAGGCGGTCAAGAAGAACACGGGCAACATCCGCACGGTCGCGGACGGGGTCGCCAAGATCGACGGCCTCTCCGACGTGATGTACAACGAGATGGTGCAGTTCCCCGGCGGGGCGATCGGGATCGCGCTGAACCTCGAGGAGGACGAGGTCGGATGCGTCATCCTGGGCGACATCTCCCAGCTGAAGGAGGGCGACGAGGTGACGACGACCGGCCGGCTCCTGTCCGTCCCGGTGGGCAAGGAGCTCCTCGGCCGCACGGTCGACGCGCTCGGCAACCCCGTCGACGGAAAGGGCCCGCTCGGCGCCAAGGAATTCTACCCGGTCGAGAGGATCGCGCCCGGCATCATCGTGCGCAAGGGCGTGTCCCAGCCCCTGTTCACGGGAATCATGGCGCTTGACTCGATGATCCCGATCGGCCGCGGGCAGCGCGAGCTGATCATCGGCGACCGCGGAACGGGCAAGACGACCATCACGATCGACACGATCATTAACCAGGCCAAGATCAACAAGGTCGGGCTCGCGTCGGGGGACAAGAATTTCCGGCCGGTGTACTCGATCTACGTCGCCGTCGGCCAGAAGAACTCGAACATCGTGCGCACGCTCTCGGCCCTCGAGGCGGCCGGCGCGCTCGAGTTCACGGTCGTCGTGGCGGCCCCCGCGGCCGACAATCCGGCCAACCAGTACATCGCCCCGTACTCGGGCGCGGCCATGGGAGAGTGGTTCATGGAGAATGGCATGGACGCCCTCATCGTGTACGACGACCTCTCGAAGCACGCGGTCGCCTACCGGCAGATCTCGCTGATCCTGAAGCGCCCCTCGGGCCGCGAGGCCTATCCGGGTGACGTGTTCTATCTGCACAGCCGGCTCCTCGAACGCGCCGCGCGTCTAGACGGGAAGGGCTCGCTCACGGCGCTCCCGATCGTCGAGACGCTGGCCGGCGACGTCTCGGCCTACATCCCTACGAACATCATCTCGATCACGGACGGGCAGATCTTCCTCGAGACGGACCTTTTCAACCAGGGGATCCGGCCCGCGGTTTCGGTCGGCCTCTCCGTCTCGCGCGTAGGCTCGGCCGCGCAGATCAAGGCCACAAAGCAGGTCGGCGGAAAGCTCAAGGGCGAGCTCGCCCAGTTCCGCGAGCTCGCTGCGTTCGCGCAGTTCGGATCGGACCTCGACGCGAAGACGAAGGCGCAGCTCGAGCGCGGCAACCGCATCGTCGAACTCTTTAAGCAGCCGGCCTTCGCGCCCCAGCCGATCGAGCTCCAGGTCGCCGTCCTCTTCGCCATGCAGAAGGGCCTCTTCGAGAACGTCGAGATCCAGAAGGTCTCGGCCGCCGCGGCGTCGCTTAAGAATTTCTTCACAACCCGCAAGGACGCGCTCCTTGCGGAGATCCGCACGAAGGCGGCCCTGGACAAGGACCTCGAGGCCAGGCTCCAGGCCGCGTGCGAGGAGTGGAAATCGTCCTATTCGGCCTGAGCCGGCCGCCCCGGGATCCCTGACAAACCCCTTCGATGCCCAGCACCCGCGACATCCGCCGGCGAATCAAGTCGGTCAAAAACACACGCCAGATCACGAAGGCGATGGAGCTTGTCGCGGCCTCGAAGATGAAGAAGGCGCAGCAGACGGCGATCAACGGCCTTCCGTACGCCAACCTCCTCGCCGACGTCCTGGCCTCGCTCGCTTCGAGGATAGAGGAGACCTCCCATCCCTTCCTCGTGCAGCGCCCGGTGAGGACGCGCGGCATCCTGCTCATCACGACCGACAAGGGCCTCTGCGGCCCCCTGAACGCGAACCTCTTCAAGCTCGTGTCGGAGATCCACACGCCCGTGAAGTACTACTCGATCGGGCGCAAGGGCACGCAGTTCCTTGCCCGCACGAAGCGCGCGATGGTCGCGGAATTCCAGGTCCACGACCGCGTCCCGTTCGCCGAAGTCAAGGTGGCCTCGGAGTTCATGATCAAGCAGTACCTCGAGGGGGAGATCGACACGATCGAGGTGATCTACCCGAGGTTCAAGAACACGCTCGTCCAGGTGCCTACGGTGAGGCCGGTGCTGCCGCTTGAAAGCCTCAAGGACTTTCTCGACCAGCTCGGCAAGGACACGGGCACCGTGCGGGTTCCGCATGCCGACGACAGGGAGTTCCTGTTCGAGCCCGGGATCACCGAGGTGCTCAACGCCCTCCTGCCGTTCTACGTCGACCACCAGATCCACCAGATCGCGCTCTCGGCGAAGGCGTCCGAGCACAGCGCCCGGATGGTCGCGATGAAGACGGCCAAGGACAATGCGACCGAGCTGCTGGACGACCTGACGCTCGAGTACAACAAGGCCCGCCAGGCCGCCATCACCCAGGAGATCCTCGAGATCGCCGCGGCGCAGTACAGCGCGGCCTAAGCCTCAGCCCTTTAGAACCCAACCCACCCCCTTCTCGACACAATGAATACAGGAAAAATCGTCCAAGTGATCGGCCCCGTGGTCGATGTCCAGTTCGCCGAGCACGCGATCCCGCCGATCTACCAGGCGCTCACCATCGACTTCACGGTGTCGGGCAAGAGGGAGCTTCTCACGCTGGAGATCCAGCAGCACCTCGGAGGCGGAGTGGCCCGCGCGATCGCGATGTCCTCGGTCGAGGGCCTGAAGCGCGGGATGACGGTCACGGATACCGGAGGCCCGATTACGGTGCCCGTCGGCGACGGGGTCCTCGGGCGGATCTTCAACGTCACCGGCGACACGGTCGACGGGCGCGGCGAGGTGAAATACGAGAAGCGCTACCCGATCCACCGGCCGGCGCCCTCGCTCGTGGACCAGGACACCAAGGCGGAGATCCTCGAGACCGGCATCAAGGTGATCGACCTCATCTGCCCGTTCATCAAGGGGGGCAAGGCCGGAGCGTTCGGCGGGGCCGGCGTCGGCAAGACCGTCGTGATCCTCGAGCTCATCAACAACATCGCCAAGGCCCACGGCGGATTCTCGGTGTTCGCGGGCGTCGGCGAGCGCTCCCGCGAGGGCAACGACCTCTACCACGAGATGTCCGAGGCCGGCGTCATCAACCAGAAGGACCTCTCCAAGTCCAAGGTGGCGCTCGTCTACGGGCAGATGAACGAGCCCCCGGGGGCCCGCATGCGCGTCGGCCTGTCGGCCCTCGCAATGACCGAGTACTTCCGCGACGAGAAGAACCAGGACGTGCTCCTGTTCATCGACAACATCTTCAGGTTCTCCCAGGCGGGCTCCGAGGTGTCCGCGCTCCTCGGCCGCTCGCCCTCGGCTGTCGGCTACCAGCCGACCCTGGCAAACGAGATGGGCGTGCTTCAGGAGCGGATCACCTCAACGAACAAGGGGTCCATCACCTCCGTGCAGGCCGTGTACGTGCCCGCGGACGACTTGACCGACCCGGCCCCGGCGAACACGTTCGCCCACCTCGACTCGACCATCGTCCTCGAGCGGTCGATCGCGGAACTCGGGATCTATCCGGCCGTTGACCCGCTGGCCTCCGTCTCGAAGGCCCTCGAGGTCTCGATCGTCGGAGAGGAGCACTACAACGTCACGCGCGAGCTCCAGCGGGTGCTCCAGCGCTACAAGGACCTCCAGGACATCATCGCGATCCTCGGCTTGGACGAGCTGTCGCCCGAGGACAAGCTCACGGTCTACCGCGCACGCAAGATCCAGCGCTTCCTTTCGCAGCCCTTCTCGGTCGCCGAGGTGTTCACGGGAACGCCCGGGAAGTACGTCCCTGTCAAGGAAACCGTCCGCGGGTTCAAGATGATCCTGGACGGCCAGCTCGACGACGTGCCCGAGGGCGACTTCTACATGAAGGGCGGCATCGAGGAGGTCATCGCGGCTGGCAAGAAATAGCCCCATGCCCCTCACCCTTGAGATCGTCACCCCGGAGGCCCGGGTGTACTCCCAAACGGTCGACTCGGTCGTCATTCCGACCGTGGAGGGGGAGGTGGGCATTCTCCCGGGGCACGTCCCGCTCATGACGCAGGTCGGCGCCGGCGAATTGCGGGCGACCAAGGGCAACGTGACCGAGCTCTTAATCGTCGGGGGCGGGTTCGCCCAGGTCACCGCGGAGAAAGTCTCGATACTGGCCGACAGCGCGATCGAGGCGCAGCGGATCGACGTCAACGTGGTCGAGGATGCGATGAAGCGCGCCGAGGACGCCCTGAAGGGAATGGCCCACCTTTCGCAGGCCGAGGTCGAGCGCCTCGAAGCCGTCGTTCGGTTCTCTGTTGCCCAGCTGACCGTAAAAAAGAAGCGGTGATGGGGTGGGGGTCGCACGACCCTGGGGTTGAACCAGGTCTCAAGGGATCGGAAATTGTGGATCGGGAAATCTGCCTGTTTTGGGCTGTTTTGGCTCCATTTTGCCCAATATTCATGTGTTTTTGCCAAAATTCGGCCGATTTCGTGCGATAATAGCCCGACTTGGAATGCACCGCTAGGTTCGTTGGATTCTCTCCTTTCTACATGATTATCTTGAAACTGAGTCTCAGTTCCCTTATATAATCCCTCCTTTGATGCTAGGATCTCGAAACATCCCTCCGTTTCCGCTCTGCCAGCTTCCCGCGCACGCGACGGGTCGGGTCTGCGAGCTTAAGGGCGATTCCGAGTTCTGCCAGCGGGTCCGGGAGATGGGATTTGGCGAATCCACCTTCGTGACCAAGGTCGCGGGAACCCGCACCATCCTGTGCCAGGTCAACGGCACGCGAATCGCGCTGAGCCACCGCGCAGCCAGCCAGATCTTGGTCGAGCGGATCGGGACCCGCTAAGGGCGAGGCGATCCCATGGCGGCGGTGGTCAAGCTCTCCGACCTTCCCATTGGCGCGTCAGCCGTCGTGCGTGAGTTCCCAAAGGCGGCCTCCGGCTCGGTCCGCCTGAGGGAGATGGGGCTTCTCGCGGGCACCCGGGTCACGCTCGTGCGGTGCGCCCCCTTCGGCGACCCGATTGAGATCAAAGTCCGCGGCTACCACCTGACCCTGCGCAAGAGCGAGGCGGAGCACGTGCTGGTCGAGCCCTCCGAGCCATGAACCCGGCACCGAAGGCTCCGGTCCCCTCGCGGCCGCCGGTCTACGCGCTCGTCGGCAATCCGAACTGCGGAAAGAGCACGCTTTTCAACGCCCTCACGGGACTCAAGCAGAAGGTGGGCAACTACCCGGGCGTCACCGTCGAGAAGAAGATGGGGACGGTGTACTCGCAGCACGGCCAGCCGATCTCGGTCATCGACCTGCCCGGGGCGTACTCGCTGGCCGCGCGTTCCCCCGACGAGGCGGTGACGCGCGACGTCCTCCTCGGCAGGCGCGCCGACACGCCCCAGCCGGACCGCATCCTGTGCATCGTCGACTCAACGAACCTCGAGCGGAACCTCTACCTCGTCCACCAGGTGCTGGACCTCGGCCGGCCCGTCATCCTTGTCCTCAACATGATGGACCTGGCGGCCAAGGCGGGCCTGTCCATCCGCGTCGCCCGCTTGGAGCAGATGCTCGGGATCCCGGTGATCCCGTGCGAGGCGTCGAACGGCAAAGGGATCATCGAGCTCAAGCTCGCGATGAGCCGGCACGACCTGCCCCTCTCCAGGCACGCGTGGAACATCCCGGCGGCCATCGCCTCGGCGGTCGCCGAGCTGCAGGCGTCGCTCGTCGCCAACGGCGGCAAGGCGCCGCTGATCGCGCGCGCCGAGGCGCTCCTCCTCCTCACGGACCAGGATTCCGTGCGCGTCTCGGGGTCCACGCCGCTCGACCCGCGCACCGAGGAGATCCTCAAGTCGTGGCAGGGGCGTTGGGAGGCCGACGGGATGGACTGGGCGGGCACGCTCGTGAATTCGCGCTACGAGGCGATCGGCTCCATCGCGGCCGAGGTCACCCACGCGGCCCATTCGTCAGGGCCGAGCCTGAGCGACCGGATCGACACCGTCGTCACCCACCCGGTCTGGGGCTGGCTGGTCCTCGGCGTCGTCATGACGCTGCTCTTCGTCAGCATCTTCTCCCTCGCCCAGGCGCCGATGGACTGGATCGGGAACCATACGACCCTGCTCGCGAACTGGATCAAGGCCTCGATGCCGGCGGGTGACCTGCGCAACCTGATCACGGACGGGGTCATCGGCGGGGTGGGCACCATCGTCACCTTCCTCCCCCAGATCCTCATCCTCTTCTTCTTCATAGGCCTCCTCGAGAACACCGGCTACATGGCGCGCGCCGCCTTCATCATGGACCGGCTGATGAGCCGGGTGGGGCTGAACGGCAAGTCCTTCATCCCGCTCCTCAGCTCCTACGCGTGCGCCATCCCCGGCATCATGGCGACGCGCACGATCGAGGACCCGAAGGACCGCCTCGTCACGATCCTCGTCGCGCCCCTGATGAGCTGCTCGGCGCGCCTTCCCGTCTACCTGCTGATGATCGCGGCGCTCCTGCCGGGCACCCGCGTGTCGCTCGCCGCAAAGGTGGGCATCATGGTGCTGATGTATGCGCTCGGCACGCTGGGCGCGTTCGGCTTCGCCTGGCTCTTCAAGCGCACGCTCCTCAGGGGCAAGCCGCCGCTCATGATCATGGAGCTTCCCCCCTACAGGCTTCCCCGCCTGAGGGACGTCTGCCTGCACATGCTCGAGCGGGCGGGCCTCTTCCTGAAGAGGGCGGGCACCGTGATCCTCGCCATCAGCATCGTGCTCTGGTATCTCTCGGCCCACCCGAGAGCCCCGCAGGGGGCCACCGCGACGCAGCAGCTCGCCCAGAGCTTTGCCGGCCGCGCGGGCCGCCTGATCGAGCCCGTCATCAGGCCGATCGGCTTCGACTGGCAGATCGGGATCGGGCTCATCAGCTCGTTCGCCGCGCGCGAGGTCTTCGTCAGCACGATGGGCGTGGTCTTCAACGCCGAGGCCGGCGAAGGGGACACCACGACGCTCCAAAAGGCGCTCCATTCGGCGAAATGGCCGGATGGCCGCATGCTCTTCACCCCGCTTGTCTGCTTCACACTGATGATCTTCTACGTCTTCGCGATGCAGTGTATGAGCACGATCGCCGTCGTCCGAAGGGAGACCAACTCCTGGCGCTGGCCCATCTTCCAGACCGCCTATATGACTGGCGCCGCGTGGATCTTGTCGTTCATTGTCTATCAGGCAGGCACTGCGCTTGGCTTCTGACCCCCATGTCACCCGGACTCCAGACTCTTGCAGCGCTCCTGATCGCGGCCGCGGCCGCGGCTTGGCTCGTCATGCGCTCGCTCGCCAAGCGGCGCAATCCGGGCTGCGGCGGGGACTGCGGGTGTCCGTCCGGGGACCTGCGGGCCCGGGCGCGCGACCAGGAGAAGCCCGTCCGGACGCAAGATTGACCCGTCCGGTTTGACAGGCGGGCGCAGTCCGCGCCTCAATCACGGCGCCAGGCCCGCCCCCCCCGACCGATGTCCATGCTCATCATCCACGACCCCCGGTGCGCCGAATACGGGTCCTTCCAGCACCCCGAGAGGCCCACGCGGGTGTCCCGGACGGCGGAGCACCTCCGCGGAGCCTTCCCTTCGTGGGCCTGGAGGGACATGGTGGACGACGTCCCGGACGCGACGCTGCTCCTGGCCCACACGGCCGAGCACCTCGCCCGCCTTAAGGTGCCCGCCGACTTTGACGCGGACACGGGCTATTTCCCGGACATCGGCCTGCATGCCCGGCGCTCCGTGGGGGCGGCGCTTGCCGCCGCCGACCACGTGCACAGGACCGGGCAGCCCGCCATGGCGCTCATGCGGCCCCCGGGGCACCACGCGACCGCCAGCCAGGCGATGGGCTTCTGCTACCTGAACCAGGTGGCGGTCACCGCGCTCGTCGCGCAGCGCGACCTCGGCGTGGGGCGGGTCGCCGTGTGGGACTTCGACGCGCATCACGGCAACGGCACGGAGGCCATCCTCCTCGGGCGCGAGGGCTTCCTCGTCTGTTCGGTGCACCAGTCCCCGGGGTATCCCGGCACCGGGTTGCACGACCTCGGGAACTGCCGCAACTGGCCGGTGGCGCCCGCCACCCCGCGCGAGCAGCACATGGAGGCGCTCCGCGCGTCGCTTGACGCCGTGCGCGACTTCAGGCCGGAGCTCGTGCTGGTCTCCGCCGGGTTCGACGCGTATGCCCACGACCCCCTCACGGAGCTCTGCCTCGAGAAGGAGGACTTCGCGCTCCTGGGAAAGTGGCTCCACCGCTCGGGGCTTCCGGCCGCCGCGGTCCTCGAGGGCGGCTACAGCCCCGACCTGCCGAGCCTCGTGGCGGCCTTCCTCTCGACCTGGTCGGAGTGACCGCCCCCGGGGCGGACGTGGGGCGGCCCCGGGGCCTAGCCTTTTTAAGATTCGCCCTCGTTGGCCGGGCTATTCACGCTCGGGGTAGCTTGAAATGATTTCCCGATTTCTGCCGCACCCGTTCCGCCGCCTCCTTGGCGTCAAGACACAGCATCCCCGAATCTCCGGCTTCAGCCTCATCGACCAGCCCGGGCGGCTGCAGCCCCTCCTGGCGGCCATCGACCAGTCGAACGAGGTCGTCATGGATACGGAGGCGGACAACATGTTCCGGTTCCGAGTCCGGGTGTGCCTGCTTCAGTTCTACGTGTGCGGCGAGGTCTTCCTGGTCGATGCCCTGGCCCCCATCGACCTCGGGGTCCTCTGGCCCCGCCTCGCGAAGAAGCACCTGGTCATGCACGGGAGCGACTTTGACCTGCGGCTCCTCTACGACTTCTGCCGTTTCCGGGCCAAGAGCCTCTTCGACACGATGCTGGCCGCGCAGCTGCTCGGCCGCAGCCGCATAGGGCTCGCCTCGCTGATTGAAGACAACTTTGGCGTGAAGCTCGACAAGGAGGGCCAGAAGGCCAACTGGTCGCGCCGGCCCATCACGCCGAAGCTCCTCGACTACGCGGCGCTCGACGTATGGTACCTGCCGGCGCTCCGGGACATCCTCGCCCGGGAGCTCAAGCGCCTCGGCCGCGCCGACTGGATGGAGCAGCAGTGCCGGGCGCAGATCGACGCCGGTGTCACCGGATTCGCCCCTCCCGACGAGAACGACTGGCGCATCGGCAGGTCCGAGCGCCTGCGCGCGCACGGCCAGACGGTCCTGCACGCCGTGTGGCACTGGCGCCAGGAGCAGGCGCTCCGGCTCGACACCCCGCCGTTCAAGGTCTGCTCGAACGAGCTCCTGATGAAGCTGGCGTCGTTCGCCGACGAGGGCGCCACGGCCGACGAGATCCTGTCCTCCGTGAACCTCGGCAAGCGGCACGCTCGCCTCATCGGGTCGCTCGCCGCCGCGGTCCGCGAGGGCCTCGAGCGGGACCCCCGCACGCTTCCGAGGCGGCCCGGCCGCGACCCGAACCACCACCCGCTCACCCAGTCTGAGATCGCCCTCATGGACCGGATCAAGGAGGAGCGCGACAAGATAGCCTCGAAGATCTCGATCGAGCCGACGCTCATCGCCAACCGCTCGCAGCTTTCGCAGATCGCGCGCACGCCCCGCAAGCTGGGCGAGATTCTACTGCCCTGGCAGGCCTCCCTCCTCGCCGAGGCGCCCTCGCTCAAGGTGTGAACGCAAATATCGCCCGCCATCTTGACCGGATGGCTGCTGCGCAGCCGGGGGCCACGGCGCTCAAGGTTCCGCGGGGTCGGACTTCCTCGGGCGCGATAGACTACCTTTCCCTGAGCTTTTCGGGGCTGCGGGGGGAGACCGACGCCTGGTGCTCGAGGTTGAGCGCGCGGGGAGTCGTCCGGGGAGACCGGACCCTCGTCATGGTAAGGCCGGGGCTCCCGCTCGTCGCCTCGGTGTTCGCCCTGTTCAAGCTGGGTGCCGTGCCCGTCGTCATCGACCCGGGCATGGGGCTGAGGAGCTTCCTCGCCTGCGTCGAGCGCACGCAGCCGCGGGCCCTGGTCGGCATCCCGTTGGCCCAGATCCTGTCCCGCGTGTGCAGGCGCGCCTTTCGGAGTGTCCGGGTCCGCGTTCCGGCGAGCGGCTCGCTCACGGCCCGGATCGCGCAGGGTGCGGGCGCGCCCGCGGACGCGGCCTGCGCGGAGCCCGGCGACCTCGCCGCCGTCCTCTTCACGTCCGGATCCACCGGCGCCCCAAAGGGGGTCCGCTACGAGCACGGCATGTTCGAGGCCCAGGTGGGCCTCATCCGCGAGACCTACGGCATCGAGCCGGGCGAGATCGACCTGCCCCTCCTTCCCCTCTTTGCGCTGTTCAATCCCGCGCTCGGCATGACAAGCGTCATCCCCGAGATGGATCCGCGCCGGCCGGCCATGGCCGACCCCGGCAAGATCGTCCAGGCCATCCTGCAGGAAGGTGTCACGAATTCCTTTGGCTCTCCCACGCTCTGGAGGAAGGTCGCCGAATACTGTCGCGCACGGGACCTTCGGCTTCCGAGCCTGAAGCGGGTCCTGTGCGCCGGGGCGCCCGTTCCCGCCGACCTCTGGGACGCCTCCCGCTCGTTCCTGACCGGGGGCCGGCTCCACAGCCCGTACGGCGCGACCGAGGCGCTGCCCGTGAGCACCGTCTGCGCCGACGAGATCGATCCTGCCTCCACGCGCGGCGCGTGCGTCGGGCGCCCGGTCCGGAGCATCGACGTGAGGATAATCCCCATCTCGGACGGCCCCATCGCCGCATTCCGGCAGGAGAGCGTTCTTCCCGCCGGAACGGTCGGGGAGATCATCGTGCGCGGGCCCGTCGTGACGAAGGAGTACGACGCCCTGCCCGAGGCGACCGCCGGCGCGAAGATCGCCGACCCGGTTACCGGCGGCGTCTGGCACCGGATGGGGGACTGCGGCTCCATCGACGGCGAAGGGCGCCTCTGGTACCTCGGCCGCAAGGCCGAGCGGGTCGAGACCCCGGCCGGCACTTTGTTCACGGAGCCCTGCGAGCAGGTCTTCCGCGTCCATCCGCGCGCGAGGCGGTGCGCCCTGATTGGGCTGGCCGGGGAACCCGCGCTGGTCGTCGAGACCCGTATCCGAGGCGAGGCGGACGTGCGCGCCCTTGTCGCCGAGCTTCGCGGCCTCGCGCGGGGACATCCGCACACGGCCGCGATCAGGACCTTCTTCTTCCATAGGCACCTTCCGGTCGACGTCCGCCACAATGCGAAGATCCACAGGCTCGCCCTCGCAAGGTGGGCCGCCGGAGCCAGGGCCCACCAGACCGCCTGAACCTGCGCGCCCGCCGAGACAATGAACGACGAGAAGCCGAATGATTCCGCGCTGGGCCCCGTGCTCGTCACAGGGGGAACCGGATTCCTAGGCCGCGCCATCGTCGACCGGCTTCTTTCGCAGGGTCGTCCGGTCGCCGTCGCCGGCAGGACGCCGGCGCCCGACCTGGTGGCGCGCGGAGTCCGGTTCATCCGCGTCTCGCTCGAGGACCCCGTGGGCGTGCGCGAGGCGTGCCGGGGGATGCAGGCCGTGTTCCACGTGGCCGCGAGGGTGGGCGTGTGGGGAAGGCGCGCGGATTTTTTCAGGACCAATGTGCTCGGCACGCGCGCCGTGATCGACGGATGCCGGATCCACGGTGTGAGTCGCCTCATCCACACCAGCACGCCAAGCGTCGTGTACAACGGACGCGACCTCGCCGGCGTGAACGAATCCCTTCCTCTCACGACGCACTGCCCGAGCCCTTATCCCCTAACAAAGGCCGCCGCCGAGGCGGAGGTGCTCGCGGCGCATTGCCAGGCGCTCCGGACAGTGGCACTTCGGCCTCATCTCATCTGGGGGCCGGGCGACCCCCATCTCGTGCCGCGCCTCTTGGCACGCGCGCGGGCGGGCCGCCTGAGGATCGTGGGGGAGGGGACGAACCGCGTCGACCTGGTCCATATCGAGAACGCAGCCGACGCTCACGTCGCCGCGGAAAGGTCGTTGGCCGGCGACGCCCCAGCCGCGGGCGGAAAGGCCTACTTCATCACGAACGGCGAGCCGGTCATTCTCTGGGAATGGATCAACGGCCTCTTGGTCGCCCTGGGCGAGGCGCCCGTGACCCGGAGGCTGTCCCTGCGCGCGGCGACGGCGATCGGCTGCGCCTGCGAGGCCGCGTGGAGCTTGCTTCCTCTCGCGAGCGAGCCACCCATGACCCGTTTCGTGGCCGCGGAGCTTGCCATGGACCACTGGTTCGACATCTCCGCCGCCCGCAGGGACCTGGGCTACGCCCCCCGCGTCAGCATGGCGCAGGGCACGTCCGAACTGGTCCGCCTGCTGCGGTCGAACTGATTGGAACTACCCGCGCCGCTGCCTCACCGCCTCGAAGAGCGTGATCAGCGCAGCCATCGCCACGTTGAGCGAGTCGGCCTGGCCGGCCATGGGGATCCGCACGGGAAGATCCGCGTTCTTGAGCCAGAACTCGCTCAGCCCGTACTGCTCGCTCCCCATGACGACAGCCAGCGGGCCCCTCAAGTCGCAGTCCGAGTAGACGGCCTTCGCTGCGGGTGTGGTGGCCACGGTGCGCATCCCGCGCTCGCGGAGCCACGCCAGGACCGCCGTTCCCTCCTCGACCACGCAGGGCACCGAGAAGAGGACCCCCGTCGACGCACGGACGACGTTTGGGTTAAAGAGGTCGGTCACCGGGTCGCAAACGATCACCGCGTCGCACCCGGCCGCGTCGGCGCTCCTGAGGATCGTTCCCAGGTTTCCAGGCTTCTCGATGGCCTCGACCACGAGCACAAACGGGTTCGCGGCCACGGGCAGGTCCGAAAGCGCCTTCCGCCACTGCGGCGCCACCGCAAGGATGCCGTCGGGCCGTTCGCGGTAGGCGACCTTTGCGAACGCCTCCTTAGACAGCTCGTAGAGCGTGGCCCCGGCGGCCTCGGCCGCGGCCAGAAGCGCCGGCTCGTTCGCCCCGAGGAACCAATCCCTCGAGAAATACAGCTCGTCCAGCGCCACCTTCTTCTCAAGGGCGCGCCGAACCTCGCGGTAGCCCTCGACGAGGAAGGCGCGCTCCTCGTCCCGGGCCCGGCGGTCGCGCAGCCGCACGAGGCGCTTCAACCTTGGGTTCTGCAGGCTGGTGATTATCTCGACGGGCATCGCCCTATTTGAATTGTAGTTGGGGTCCGTGTCCAAAAAGAAAAAATTCAACGACAGGCCCTTCGGCTACCACCAGGAGATCGAGCTGACGATTTCGACGCTGACCAACCTGGGGATCGGGCTTGGCCGCATGGACCTCGAGGGCTCGGCGGGCGGGCGCAAATGGGTGGTCATGGTCGCCTTCGCGCTCCCGGGGGAGCGCGTCCGGGCGAGGGTCTTCCGCAACCACGCGAACTATTCGGACGCAGACCTTCTTGAGGTCCTTGAGGCCTCGCCGGACCGGATCCCCCCCAGGTGCGCCCTTTTCGGCCGCTGCGGCGGGTGCCAGTACCAAAACCTGCGCTACGAGGAGCAGCTCGAATGGAAGCGCCGCCAGGTCGCGGAGCTGATCGAGCACATGGCGGGGCTCACCGTCGCCGTCTCGCCGGTCATCGGCTCGCCCCAACCCTACGGCTACCGCTCGAAGATCACCCCCCACTTCAACGCCCCGCGCGCAGGTTCCGAGCTGGCGATCGGGTTCCTCAGGCAGGGGACCCGCTTCGATATTGTCGACGTCCCGCGTTGCGAGATCGCGACCGACGCGATCAATGCCCGACTGGTCGGCGCCCGTGCCGACATCCGACGGCAGTCGCAAGAGGGCACCTTCAGCCGGGGGGCGACGCTGCTCTTGCGCGACGCCGGAGGCGTGGTCACCACAAGCCACGAAGAGCGGGTGGTGGAGGCTCTTCCCTTGGGTCCCGGCGAAACACTCAGGCTCGGCTTCCTTGCCCGGGACTTCTTCCAGAACAACCCGTTCATCCTTCCGGCCTTCGCGGGCTACGTCCGTGACCAGGCGCGGTCGAGCGGGGCCCGCTTCCTCGTGGACGCGTACTGCGGGAGCGGGCTCTTCGCCCTGGCCGCAGCCAGGGCCTTCGAGCGCGTCGCCGGGGTCGAGCTGAGCGAGTCGTCGGTCGCCTTCGCGAGGGAAAATGCCGCTACAAACGGGATCACCAACGCGTCTTTCCTCGCAGGGGACGCCTCCGCCATCTTCTCGGGCCTCGGTTTCCCCGGCGAGGACACGGCCGTGGTGATCGACCCCCCGCGCAAGGGATGCGACGAGGCTTTCCTCAGCCAGCTTTTTTCGTTCGGCCCGAGGGCCGTCGTATACGTGAGCTGCGATCCGGCAACGCAGATGCGCGACCTGAGGGTGTTCCTGGCGGCCGGGTACTCCCCGGGCGCCGTCCAGCCCTTCGACCTGTTCCCGCAGACCCGACACCTGGAATGCGTGATCACGCTCGCTCGGCCCGGGTATTGCCAAGGCGGGGGAGCCTTACGATGATCCTCCTATGAGCACCACGGCCGCGGCCGCCCATTCCTGGAAGTTTGTCCGCAGCGGCGGGCTGGACCAGGTCTCGCTCGAGACGGGGGACGATCTGAGAGCGCTCGGTGGGCTGGACCAGAAGCTCTGGGTGGCCCTCAGCTGCCCCGTCAAGGGCCTGCAGGTCGACGAGCGCACGCTGGCAATCATCGACGCGGATGGGGACGGCCACGTCCGGCCGCCGGACATCATCGCGGCCGTCTCGTGGGCCTGCGCGCGGCTCAGGGATCCGGCCATGCTGCTCGAGGGCGCGGAGATCCTGCCGTTAGCGGCCATCGGGGACAATCCCGAGGGCCGGGCCGTGTCGGACGCCGCGAGCTGGATTCTTTCAGCCCTCGGAAAGCCCGCCGCCGTCGCGGTGTCGGCCACTGATGCGGCCGAAGTCTCCAAGTCCGTGGCAAAGGGCCCGCTGAAGGGCGACGGCGTCCTCAGGCCCGAGGCCGCCCCGGATGAGCAGACCCGCGCCTTGATCGGCGACATCGCATCCTGCCTTAAGGAGGTGACGGAGTCCTCCGTCGCCTCGTTCTATTCCGATCTCGAGGCTTTCAAGGCGTGGCACGCGGCCGGTGGCGCAGCGACCGCCGCGGGCATCGGGCCCGCTGCGGCCGAAGCCTTCCAAGCGGTGGCCGCGGTGCGCGCCAAGGTCGTGGACTATTTCACCCGCACGCAGCTTGCCTCCTTCGACCCTTCAGCGGTCCCCGGGCTCAACCGCGACGAGGAGGCCTACCGAGCGCTCTCGGGCGCCGACCTGGCGGCCGATTCCCCGGTGCTTGAGGCGCTTCCTCTTGCCCGGATCGAGGCGGGCCGGCCGCTGCCCCTTCTGGAGCGCGTCAATCCCGCCTGGGCGGGCGCCCTGGCCCGGCTTCACGACGCCGCAGTCGTTCCCCTTCTCGGAACCGGCATCACCGCGCTCACGCCCGCGAACTGGGCCTCCCTTGGGGAAAAGCTGCGCCCCTACGAGGCATGGATCGGGACAAGGCCAACGTCTCCCGTCGCGAGTCTGGGCCTCGAGCGCACCGAAGCCATCCTGGCCGGCACGGGCCGAGAGGCGCTGGCGGACCTTTTCGCCGAGGATAAGCTGCTGGCGCCGAGAGTCGCCGCGGCCGCTGATGTCGAGCGCCTCGCCCTCTTCTACAGGGACCTGGGGACGATCCTGAGGAACTTCGTGAACTTCTTCGACTTCTACTCGAGGTCACGGCCCGCCGTCTTCCAGGCGGGCACCCTGTTCCTGGACAGCCGCTCCTGCCGGCTGTGCATCCAGGTGGACGATTTCGCGGCGCATGCGGTGTTTGCAGCCATGAGCCGCGTCTATGTCGCCTACGTCGAGTGCCGCCGCAAGGGAGGCCAGACGATGAGGATCGCGGCGGCCTTTACGCAGGGCGACAGCGACTACCTCTTCGTCGGGCGAAACGGCGTCTTTTACGACCGCGCCGGCCGTGACTGGGACGCCATGATTGTAAAAATATCCGACGCGCCGATCAGCATCCGGCAGTCGTTCTTCACCCCGTACAAGAAGGTCTCCTCGTTCGTCGGGGACCAGATCGCGAAGTTTGCCGCGTCAAAGGACAAGGTGGTCCAGGACAGTTTCGAGACGGCGGCTGTGCTGCCGGTGGTCCCGCCGCCCCCCCAGTCCCAGTCGTTCGACATCGCCAAGTTCGCCGGAATCTTCGCCGCCATCGGGCTGGCGATCGGCGCAATCGGCGGGGCGCTGGCGAGCGTCTTCAGCGGGCTCCTGCACCTGACGCCATGGATGTGGCCGGTCGCTGTGGCCGCCGCGCTGCTGATCATCTCCGGTCCCTCGATGCTCCTCGCGGCGCTCAAGCTTCGCCAGAGGAACCTGGGACCTCTCCTCGAGGGGACCGGCTGGGCGGTGAACGGGCGGGTGAAGATCAACATGCCCCTCGGAGCCGCGCTGACCGACCGCGGCGTCCTTCCGCCGGATTCCACGCGGCTCACGGTGGATCCCTACGAGGACGAGGCTGCGAACCGTCGGCGCATGATCGCGTACGCGGTCGTCCTGGCCGTGATCGCTTGGCTTGCCGTGGCGCGGATATTTCGCCTCTGGCCTTTTTGATCTGAAGGGCGCGGGCCGGTCAGCGGAACTCCATCCAGTCGGGCGACGAGTACTGCTCCACGAGGCCCTCCATCTCCTCCTCGCTGAAATCGGGCCACGGCGTCTCGGCGGGCTGCGCACCGAGCGCCGCCCCCAGGCGCAGGACAAAGTCCTCGCCGAACTTTTCCCAGGCGGCGGAGCCGCCGCCGGCGGCCGGCTTCCAGACGGACCCCTGGAAGAGGAGCCCGCGCTTGTTGCGCTTCTGCGCGCCCCCGGCGATCTTGGCGCCGCTCTGCGCGTGGATGACATCGTAGATCTCCGCCCGCTCAAAGCACACGCCCGCCGGCCCTCCAGGCTCGCCGGCCGCGGCCGACCCGGCGACGGGCTTGAGCGCGGCCGGCACGCCGACGCCCCCGAGGGCCCCGGCGAGCGCCTCGTGGATGGCGCGGTAGCTCTGCGTCGCGCGCGCCTCCTCGAACGGGTGTCCACGCGGGATCACCAGGCAGTAGGTCCAGTCGTCGCGGTGATCCACGATGCCGCCGCCGGTCGGCCGGCGGCAGAGGTCGAAGGCCTCCCCGGGTGGGAGCTGGCTCCTCACAAAGGAGATCTTCTGGCTGTACCCGAATGTGAACGCGGGCGACCGCCACTCGTAGTGGCGGTAGCGCGCCGGGCCTTCCCGGGGATAGCGCTGCAGGAGCATGAAGTCCGCCGCCATGTTTTCCGCCGCACCGCCCGTCCGCGTCGGAAGGACATCGAGCTTCATGGATGGCGGACGAGCCATCCGGCCCGCCAGCGCTTTCCCTCGCGGGAAAGGGCAAGGACCCCCGCCTTCGCGAACGGGTAGAACACGCCAGCGCGCTCGGGTCCATGAACCAGCATCGAGGCGAGGACACCGAGGTGCGGCTCGTGCCCGACGACGGCCACGTCGCCCTTGTGGGATTCAAGGACCGCCGCGACCGGCGTCGGATCGTCGTTGGGGCGGAGCCCGGCGGTCGGCACGAGCGGGGCCGACAACTTCAGGCCCTGCGCCAATAGCTCGGCCGTCTCCCGCGCGCGGGCAAGCGGGCTGTGCCAAATCTCGGACGGGCTGAAGCCCTGGGCGGCTCCGAGGGCAGCGCAAACCCGGGCAACCTGGTCGCGACCCTTCGCGCTCAGCGGCCGCGCAGGGTCCACCTCGTCGGAGACCGCGTCGGCGTGGCGCATGAGGTAGATCATCGTCTTGCGCTCGGCAGCGTCCAATCAGGGCGCAAGGCGCTCGATCACCCAGGCGCCCGTTCCCTCGCGGCGGTACCGGATGCGGTCATGGAGTCGGCTCCGGCGTCCCTGCCAGAACTCAACAAGCTCCGGGACGATCCTGAATCCACCCCAGTTCGGGGGAAGGGGAGCCTCGATGCCCATATACTTCCGCTCAACCGACTTCATCGCCCCCTCTAGGGCTTCGCGCCCAGAAATAATGGAGCTCTGCGCCGAGGCCCACGCCGCAAGCTGGCTTGCCCGGGGGCGGCTGTGGAAATAAGCCTCGCTCTCCTCGCGGGCGACCTTCGTCACGGTTCCCTCCGCGGTCACCTGGCGCTCAAGGTCCACCCAGGGAAAGGTGAGGGCCGCGCGGGGGTTCGCCTCCAGTTCGCGCCCCTTCCGGCTGTCGTAGCTTGTGTAGAACACGAACCCGCGCCCATCGACGCCCTTCAGGAGGACCATCCGCGCCGAGGGGCGGCCGTCCCTCGTCGCGGTCGCGAGAACCGCCGCATTCGGCTCGCGGATCTTCGCCGCCTCGGCCTCCTGGAACCACTTCTCGAACTGCCGGAAGGGATCGCGGGTGACGTCCTTTTCCGAAAGGCCGGCAAGCGAGTATTCCGTCCTTAGGTCGGCCAGGCTCATTGCCGGGCACCTTGCCCGCGCGCAGTTGCCCTGTCAAAACATCCTCCGACGCTAACGCGTGAGCGCCCGAATCACCCCGGCGTGCGCGGGAAACTCGCTGACAAGGGACTCCCGCAGCCCCAGCTCGAATTCCTGCTCGGTCCACGCCGGCGAAAGCGTGCATCCGAAGAGAGCCCATCCCCGGGAGCCGGATCCCGCGCCGGGACAGAGTCGCGCGCCCTGCCAGGTGCCGGCCTTGACGACCGCCTGGGGCACGTGGTTCCCGCGCACGTCGGGCCCCAGGATGCAGGTCCGGCAGGAGCCCGATATAGGGTCGATCTGGATCAGTTCCACCGGATCCCCCGCATGAAAATGCCAAAGCTCGTCCGTCCGGAGGCGATGAAGCGCAGAGAAATCGGCGTCCGTGATCAGGAACAGGATCGCCGATCCGCAGGCGCGACCGCCGGGCCCGGTCTCCGGGCTTGTCCAGGTGGAGACAAAGAAACCGCCTTCCCCGGGGAGCGGAGCAAGCCCCAGCTTGGAAATCAATTGCCGCGCTTCGGCGTTCATGCACAGCAAGATAGGCAATCCGCCCTGGGTTTGCACGCCATTCCGGGCTTTCCAGCCAAACCCCTATTCGCGATGCTCCCTGAATGGACAGGCTCAACACCTTCATCGATCGAAGCGGCCCGGCCCTGCTCGGCCGCCTCAAGCGCCTCGTAGGCTTCCAGACGATCAACCCGCCGGGAGCGGACTATGAGGGTGTAACGGGATACCTTACCCGGGAACTCGCCAAGATAGGCCTTTCGGCGCGCCGGCTTCCGATCCCTGAGAAGCTGCTGCGCGCCAGCCTGCCCGCCTCGCAGCACAGGTACCCGCGCTACAACGTGCTCGGAAAGCTGCGGGCTCCCGGCGCCCGCAAGACAATCCATTTCAATGCGCACTACGACGTCGTGCCGGTCTCCGGGACATGGCGGCACGGCAGCCCCTTTAGCGGCGCCGTTGAGAAGGGCCTGATCTACGGCCGCGGCACGGCCGACATGAAGGGTTCGATCGCCAGCCTGTTGACCGCCATCGACGCGCTCCAGAAGACGCGGGCCCAGCCCCTGATGAACATCGAGGTCTCCTTCACGGCGGATGAGGAGACCGACTCCTTCCTCGGCGCACGGTGGGTGGTGGACGAGGCGCCGATTCGGCCGGACTACGCGATCGTGATGGAGGGAGGGGAAGGCGACCAGGTGTGCTGCGGACACAACGGGACCCTCTGGCTCGAGGTCACGGTCCACGGGCGCGCCGCGCACGGCTCCACTCCCGAGGAGGGCGTCAACGCCCTTGAGAAGATGTCGGCCCTGGTCCTCGAGCTCGAGGCCTACAAGAAAAGGATCGCCCGCAGGACGTTCGTGACCCCGGAGGGCAAGACGATGCGCCCGACGATAAACGTGGGCGGCGTCTTCTCCTGCGGCGAGGGCGCGAAGATCAACACGGTCCCCGCCCAGGCGTCCTTCTCCGTTGACCGGCGCGTCCTCGCCATAGAGGACCATGCCGCGGCCGAGCGCGACCTGCGCGCGTTCCTAGCCGCCGCCGCGAGGCGGATCCCGGGCTGCCGGATCACCGTGTCCAAGGTGTCCGAGAACTTCTCGTGCTTCACGAAGCCGACCGACCCGTTCTTCACGGCCATGGCGTCCAGTGTCCGGCGCGTGCGCGGGAAGCCCACGGTCTTCCGCGTCTCAACCGGCTTCAACGACATCCACTACTTCGCGCAACATCTGAAAATCCCCACGCTCGGCTACGGTCCGGGTGGCGACGATATTCACGCCGTGGACGAGCGAGCGCGGGTCAAGGACCTGATCGCGGCGGCCAAGATCTACGCGAACCTCCTGACGACGTTCGCCGGCTGAGCGCGCCTCAGGGGCTCAGCAACCCGAGGCGCACGAAGTGCACCGCGATGGCCGCCAAGAGGAGGGCGATGATCTTTGAGACCGCCCGCAGGCCCATCTGCCCGATCATCCGCTCCAGGCGCTCGCTCACGGCGAACGCCAGGGCCACGAGCCCCAGGTTGGCCGCGAGCGCGATCAGCGTCATCACGAGGCCGAAGGACTGGGAGATGACGAGAAGCGTCGTGATGGTCGCGGGCCCGGCGATCAGCGGCATGCCGAGCGGAACAATGCCGAAGTCCTCCGGAAGGCTGACCTTGTCCTGCGACGGGGACTGCACCAGATCCCGCGAGGCGAGGATGAAGAGGATCAGCCCGCCGGCGATCTCGAAGTCCCCTTCGCCGATCCCGATCGCGATGAAGATGCTCCGGCCGAGCAGAAGGAAGAGCAGCGCGACGATGCCCCCCGTCCACGTCGCCTGGGTGGCGATCTTCTTGCGCCTGTCCACCGGGACGTCCCTGCCAAGCGCCATGAAGATAGCGGCGAGCCCGATCGGATCGATCGTCACGAAGAGTGGGATGAAGCACTCGAGGAATTTCCGGACCAGGTCCATGAAAGGACAGACTGGAGCGGCCGACCTGAAAGGCAATCTACCTTGCGCCCCCGGGAGGGTCGGCCCTTCATTCTGGATCCCCTTGGACGCCGACCCGACCGACCTCTACGGCCTCACCCGACCCGAGCTTCGGTCGCTCGTGGAGGGGTGGGGGCTGAGCCCGATCCATGCCGACACGCTCTGGAGCCTCCTTTACCAGGGTTTGGCCTGCTCGGCCGACCAGCTTGCGGGCCTTCCCGCCCGGGTGCGGGCACACCTCTCCGCGCAAACCCGCATCGGGTGCCTTCCCGTCGTGGCCGGCACCGACTCAGGCGACGGATTCACCCGGAAGTACCTCCTCGGGCTCGCCGACGGCGAGCGGATTGAGACCGTCCTCATGCGCTTCACCGGCCGCGTGACCGCGTGCGTCAGCAGCCAGGTGGGCTGCGCCATGGGCTGCGTCTTCTGCGCCACAGGGCAGATGGGGTACCGGCGCAACCTGGCGCCGGCCGAGATCGTCGCGCAGGTGGTTCACGTCGCCCGGGCCCTGGGACCCTTGTGCGGGACCCGCCAGCTGCGCAACGTCGTCTTCATGGGGATGGGAGAGCCCCTCCATAACTACGATGCCGTCATGAAGGCGGTGGAGATCCTCCGCGACCCGAACGGCCTGTGCCTCGGCGCGGGGCGGATCACCGTCAGCACGGTCGGCGTCGTGCCCGGCATCCGCCGAATGGCCGACGAGGCGAGCCCGGTGCACCTGGCGGTGTCCCTGCACGCGGCGACCCAGGACGAGCGCGCCGCGCTCGTCCCGGTCGCCCGCAAATGGCCCCTCGATGAGCTCATCGACGCCTGCCATCACTACTGCTCGAAGCTCGGCCGCCGGATCTTCTTCGAGTGGACGCTGATCGAAGGAAAGAACGACTCGGCCGACCACGCGCACGCCGTCGGCGCCCTGGTCCTCGGGCTTCCCGCCCAGGTGAACCTGATTCCGCTGAACCCGACGCCGGGCTACGAGGGCTCCCCCTCCCGCAGCGACGCCGCAAGACGCTTCCAGAGGATCCTTGCAGAGGACTACGGGCTGCCGAGCACGATGCGCCAGCGCCGGGGAATAGACATTGCGGCGGGATGCGGCCAATTGGCCGCGTCCCCATGAGGCCCCGTCAATCGTAGCGCGCCGCGCGCCCGAGATAATTGAGCATCCAGATCTCCTTCCAGACCCGGTAGCGGCCCTCGTTGGAGATCTTTCCGTGGTCCTCGCGCGCACCCTGGGGGTTGAGGAAGCCGAGCTCCGTGTTCACCCGGTCCAGCTCGCGCTGCGTGTCGTTCAGGTCGACCATAGGCTCGACCTGGAACGGCACGAGGGCACGCCCCATTGACGAGATCCTCGCGCGGTGCAGCGCCAGGAGCCGCGGAAGCGACCTGCAGCAGGGGCGCCGGTCGACGAACCACGACTCGGGGTAGAACCCGCCGAAGGGAATATAGAGGTTGTCGGTGACGTACCTCGAGCCGTCGAGGGCCGCCGACGTCAGCGAATAGCAGACGTCGATCGCCCCGTTGTTCTGGGGAAGAAACGTCACCTGAATGCGCAGAAGCGCCGCCTCGTCCTGGTACACCGAGACCCGCAGGAAGATGTCGCCGCCCACCTCCGCCTTGAGTGCCTGGATCTGGCGGAATCCCTGGGCGCGGAGCCACTCGCGGATCTTGAGGAACCTCGGCTGCACCGGCCACTCCTCGCCGCTGCTGTTGATGGCGTAGCGGGGGAAGAGGGGGAACGGGCTCACGCTCAGCGCCGCGATGGCCAGCCAGTTGTAGAGCGTTTCGACGAGGAACCAGACGAGGAAGCCCGCCACCGCGATGGCCCACATCGGACGGTCGATGACCTCAAAGTGCCGGCAGAGCCACGCGCCGACGATAGGGAAGATGATCCAGCGCAGCCACCTGTCGGCGATCGCGATGACGGGCGACGCGAGGCGCTGGTTGACGTGCACCAGGATGAACGACAGCAGGATCGCGAAGAAGATGACGTACTGAATGTCCATGGGCGGGCGGGCCTCAGCTGCGCGCTTTGGGCGCCGTCACGCGGTGGGGCATGCGGGTAAGGCTTATCATTGCGGTCTTGGACATGGGTTACCGCAGTTAGTGCAAGTAATATGTGGTACGGAAGCAAGCCGAAGGCTCGGGTGAAGGGGAAATTCCACAGGGGCCGGCGGTATTTGTCGGGTGGACGCGGCGGCACTCCCCGGCCTATCTTTGTGCGTGGAACAACCCAGCGAGTACGCAGACGCTTGGCAGCGGCGTTATGCCGAACTTCTCAGCCACGGCGTGCCGGACGACAAGGCAAGGCTCCTTGCGTCAGAGTTGGCCGCGGGTGAGATCCTCGCGGCCGCCCAGGCCCGCCAGGGTGTCCTGCCGACTTCCGGGCGCCCGGCGCCGGTGAAGCTGAGGATGGCTAAGGGGGATGGTTACGGCCTCCTTGTGATGGGAATCCTATCGCTCATCATTGCCGGCATCTCCGTAAGTGTCGGAGGAATCGTCGTCGGCGCCCTGGTGGCCGCCGCCGGCTGGTGCGAGCTCGACGGTTACAGCCGGTATATGGACGGGCGTCCGGGGTCGCGCCTAAGACTCATGGGCAGCCAGCTCGTGATTCTGGGGATCGCCTGGGCCTATGCCGGATGGACCCTTCTGCATCCGGAACCCCTGTCTCCCGACATCAAGGAAATGCTCGCCGCATCCGGCGAGCAGGCGTCGGCGATGCAGGGAATGGTCGACAGCGTGCGATCCCTGGTGGCCACGGTCATCTGCGCGGTGTCACTTTTGTACCAGGGCGGACTCGCGTGGTACTACTTCCACAAGACCAAGCCGGCGGCATGACGGTTCGCTGCGTGTAGGTCCGAACGGAGCCGCCCCCTCAGGGGTGTCCCGCGCCAATCCTCCTGCAACAAGGGTTCCGCCCCAACAATTATTGCATCTCTTCGGGACAGAATTGCGTATAATGGGTCGTGCAGCAGAGGTCTCCACCTCGCTCGGCCCCGGTTCGTTCAAGGCGTTCGGCCCGCGTCAATGCAGGCATGTCCTGGCAGCGCATGCGCAGGACCGGCTTTCTCGTTGCCGTGGTGATGTCGGTCCTCGGGGCGAACAGGCCGGTTGAGGCTCAACCGGTTTATACCCCCTACTATTTTGCCACCTATGCGGGCATCTACGGCAATGCGAGTGGTCCGACCTTGGCCCTGCGCCTCAATAATCCTGTTGGCATCGCGATCGATGGGGGTGGGAACATGTTCGTCTCCGAGCAGGGAACGAATTCGGACCTAGTCATTATGGCTGCGTGCAAGGCGCAGCCAAGAAGCGGCGGGTAGACGGGGTGACGCCGTCAGGGGGGGGGGCGGGCGGCGCGGGGGGCGCCCCCCCCCCACCGCCCCCGCCC
>Ga0302320_10001155_pt1 | contig 63389 bp, 49 predicted proteins | sample Bog_T0_3_FD_202130 | JGI IMG/M metagenome (GOLD analysis project Ga0302320, IMG submission 202130) | Peat permafrost microbial communities from Stordalen Mire near Abisko, Sweden - Bog_T0_3 | ecosystem: Environmental > Terrestrial > Soil > Wetlands > Peat | place: Sweden: Abisko, Stordalen Mire...
TGTCAACACACGCAAAGATGTCTTCTACTGTCACGGCTGCGGGCGGGGCGGCGATCTGATTCGCTTCGTCCAGTTATCGCGCGGCCTATCCTTCCGCCAGAGCCTGGCTTGTCTCGATCCGGAGATCGCTCCAGAAGTTGATTCCAGTGCTGTGCTCAAGGAGGCCGCAACGTTTTATCAGCAGCAACTAGATCGTCGCCTCGAGGCACTCGACTATCTCCACCGGCGCGGAGTGCATGATGTGGCACTGCTCCGGGAACTCGGCATCGGCTACGCACCCGGTGGAGCCCTGCGGCGATATCTGACCGCGCAGGGGTATTCGTTCGATGTGTTGCGAAGGCTCGGCCTCATTAACGCTCGCGGTGCGGACGCTCTCTATCAGCGCATCATGTTTCCGTTGCGGCAGGGCGAGCACATCGTCAACCTCTACGGCCGCAGCATCGGTTCTGCGTTCGCCCACCGCTTCCTGCCCGGGAGCAAGGGCGGCCTGTATGCATGGGAGAAGGTTCGCAACTGCTCTGAAGTGATCCTGGTCGAAGGACTGTTCGACTATGCGGTGTTGCGTCAGGCCGGCTTTTCGAATGTGACCTGCTCGCTGGGTACGCATCTGAATGACACCCAGTTCGGCCAACTCTGTGAAGGCCAGCGCACTGTGTATGTCGCCTTCGATGTCGATCAGAATCAGAGCGGCCAGCAAGCTGCAGAGCAACTGGCTCAGCGTCTTGTCGTGCGCGATATCTCGGCACGTCACGTTCTCCTGCCTGAGGGGCATGATCCCAACTCCTTCTTCGTTCAGGGAGGAAACGCACACCAGTTCCAGTCGCTGCTGGAGGCTGCACAGCCATGAAGTTCCGCGTGATCTGCCAGAAGACTTCTTCAGGCGCACATAGTCCGATTCAAGTGGTCGAGCAATCCACTGGCAACGGCGTTGCATGGATCAATCGGTACCTCGACCGCGAGTATATCCGTCGCCTCGCAGACAAGTCCCTCTACAGCTACGCGCACAGCCTGTTGCACTTCGTACGCTGGTGGGTGAGCGTCCATCACACGGGCGAAATCTCTGCCGCGGACCTCACTGAGTCAACGCTGTTCGATTACGTACGCTTCCAGTCCAGCCTGCGACCTCCGCCTTCCGCCTCCACCATCAACGACCGTACCGCCACTGCCGATCGCGCTATCCGCAATCAGTTCCCTGATGCTCCATGTCAGGTCGCGCACGGCTTCCATCAACCCTTCCTGCACCGCAGGCCGATGGGCCTGGGACGCCCCAGGTTCGAACTGAGCAGACTCCGAGTGCGGGAGCCTAAACTCAACGTGGTTCCTCTCTCTGTCGATGAAGTGGCGCGCTTCTGGCGAAGTTTTCGAAACGCTCGCGATCTGGCCATCGTCGGCCTGATGCTGATGCAGGGGCTCCGCTCCGCCGAAGTGATGGCCTTGAACCGTGATGATGTGCTGTTCTCCGAAGGACAGATCCGCGTTCGTGGCAAGGGGAACAAGCTACGCTTGCTGCCCCTGGCGCCGGAAACCACGCAACTGCTCGATCACTATCTTCGCGTGGAGCGCCCCGATCCCTGCTCGGCGGCACTGTTCGTGGTGTTGAAAGGGCCCGCTCGCGGCCAACGCATGACACCTGCGGGATTACGCTCTCTGTTCCGCCATCATCGCCATACCACCGGGGTACAGTTGGCTAATCCCCACCGGTTCCGACACACCTTCGCCTCGGATATGGTGCGTGCTGGCATCAGCCTGCCCGCACTGATGCAGTTGATGGGCCACGCCGACATCGAAACCACCATGCACTACGTAAAGGTCTCGTCGCAGGATGTCTACCTGCAGTATGCCCGCGCGGCGGCGCAGTGCATCCATCCTCAACCGAGGATCTCGTGATGCGCTGGCGTCGCCCACCGCTTGAGCATCCCCTGATGCCGGTCTTCGCGCACGCGATCGAGTCTCTGTGCACAGCACTCACACCTTCCAGCAAGCGCAACTACGACATCGTAGTGCGTAGCTTCCTCGTTTATCTGGGCGCAGAATATCCGAAGATTACTCGTCTCGAACAACTGCGCCGCGATCCTCATATCCTCGGATGGATGGCGCACCTGCACGCCCAGAATCCGCCCCTGGCAACGGCAACCTGCATCGGCCGGCTCTTCGCGCTGCGCACCATCTTCCATGAGCTGGCACGCGCCAGCCATCGCGCGGAACTGGCCCACTTGCTGCTGCGCGAGGATATCCCGCGCTCGCCCCACACTCTGCCACGACCGCTCACTCCCGAACAGGATCAACTCCTCCAGCAGGAGTTCATGCGCCGCAACGATCTGGGCGGAAATGTCTTCCTGTTACTCCGCTCGACCGGAATGCGCATCGGCGAATGCGCCGATCTCTCCTATGACTGTCTGCGCTCCACGGGGCCGAGCCAATGGGCGATTCATGTTCCCCTCGGCAAACTCAAGACCGAGCGCATGGTCCCCATCGATGCCTTCGGCCGTGATCTCGTTCACCGCTTGCGCTTCTTCCGTTCTCTCGACCCGCTGCCAGCCGATGGACGGCTCCTGGCACGACCCGGAAGTAAAGTGGCCATCGTTGTTCAACTCCGTGATTACCTGCATCAGGTCTGTCACTCGCTCGGACTTCCCACAGCTATCGTCCCGCATCAGTTCCGGCATACTTACGCCACGGAGATGCTTCGCTCCGGCATCAGCTTCCCCGTCCTGATGAAATTACTCGGCCATGTCGATCCGGGTATGACCATGCGTTACGTCGATGTCGCCCTCACCGATCTCGAACGCGAGTTCCAGTTGGCTCGTTCCAAACCCAGGCATCTGGCTCCACAGCCAAAGATATCCGCCGCACCCGCACGTACAGGCATCGACGGCGTCATCGACGCCTTAATCGCCGCTCAACATGTCATGGAGATGTTCCGCCGCTCGCTCACAAACGGCAGCGCCCGCAATCGGCTCCTCAGGCTATCCAAACGCCTCATAAAGATCCTCGCCGAGATAAGGAAACTTCGCACCACCTGAATGAAAATGGGCACCGATTGGCCGGTTATGGCGATTTACCATCAATCCAGAAACGATTCAGGCGACATCGGCGTTTATCGGTACTGATCGAAACGCACAAGTTTCGGATTGCCCGTGATCTGCGCGAAATCTGGCTCCCCACTCTGGACGCATTTAGAGCTCTTGCTGGCTAAATCCAGTGTCGCTCGAACCCCAGCAACTTCTGCCTCGGATGCCATAGCTTACACTCAAACAACATGCTCAACCGGGGCTATGCCTACACCACAATCATCAGCGGCAAATACCATGGACAAACCCTGCTCTCCTACCTGGCAAGCCTTTATCCCCACTCAACCCCGCAAGCCTGGCAACAAAAACTGAACAACGGCGAAGTCACCCTCAACGGCGTCACCGCTGCCGGAAGCGAATCGGTGATTTCAGGACAGACACTTGTCTGGAACCGTACCCCCTGGATCGAGCCAAACGCCCCGCAGCACTTCGAAGTTCTGTTCGATGACTTAAATCTGTTGGCCGTCAACAAACCCAGCGGGCTGCCCACCCTCCCCGGCGGCGGCTTCATGGAAAACACCCTCCTGCGCCTGGTGCAAAAGCAATTCCCCAACGCAAACCCTGTCCACCGGTTGGGCCGGGCCACCAGCGGTATCGTCCTCTTCGCCAAAAATGCGCAGACGGCCGCTCATCTATCTGCAAACTGGAACACACCCAAAATTCAAAAAATCTACCGCGCGCTGGCTCAAAACATTGCACAGCACGACGCCTACGAAATCCTCACACCCATCGGCCTGGTACCGCACCCGCGCCTCGGTTTCGTGTGGGCCGCGAAGTCAGGGGGCAAACCGTCCAAGTCATTGGCAAGTGTGATCGCACGCAGCGCAAGCAACACAACAGGCGACACGACAGGCACCACAACATTTGAGGTAAGCCTGCATTCGGGCCGCCCTCATCAAATCAGAATCCATCTGGCATCCATCGGCCATCCCCTGGTCGGCGATCCTCTGTACGGCTTAGCCGGCCAGCTTCTTGAAAATCTCCCCGGCCTCCCCGGCGACGGAGGATATTTCCTGCACGCCCAATTTCTGAGATTCCACCACCCCATCACCGGAGAACCAATCAACCTTGAGGCGCCCTTGTCGTCCGGATTCTCCCCGGTCCCCAACAGCGAGGGGCCGGGGGCACCCTCGGTGTAGTTTTAGGGCGTCGAGACCGAGGCCACCCGCCCGGGGTCCGGGTTCCCTACACACTCGAATAGCCGATGTAAGATGCCTTGCGTCATTGGCGTTTCCCGTCACGGATGCAGCTTAGGCGGCCTGTCGCTGCAGGCGGTGTCAAAGCAGATGCGCTTCCTCAATAGCCGCCAGATAGCTATGCCGTAGCCCGCTGCTGCTCCTGATGCCCCAGGCGCACGCTGACCACCTTGGAGACGCCCGGCTCCTGCATGGTGACCCCGTAGATCAGATCTGCCGACTGCATCATGCGCTTCGAGTGGGTCACCAGCAGGAACTGCGTTTCGCGGCTGAGCGAGTGCAGCAGGTCGGCGAGCCGGCCCACGTTGGTCTCGTCCAGCGGCGCGTCCACTTCGTCGAGCACGCAGAAGGGGCTAGGCTGGAACTGGAAGATGCCCACCAGCAGCGCCAGCGCGGTGAGCGCTTTTTCTCCGCCGGAGAGCAGCAGCACGTTTTGCAGCTTCTTGCCCGGCGGCGAGGCCACGATTTCGAGTCCGCTCTCCGCCTGATTCTCGACATCCGTCAGCCGCAGGAAAGCCTGCCCGCCCTGGAAGAGCCGCGAGAACACATGGGCAAAGTTCTCGTTGATGCGCGCAAAGGCCTCGTCGAACCTGGTGCGCGAGATCTGGTCGATCTCCTTGATGGTCTCCTGCGTGTTTTCGATTGACTCCATCAGATCCTTGCGCTGGGTTTCAAGGAACAGGTGCCGCTCCGCCGTCTCCTTGTATTCATCGAGAGCCATCATGTTCACCGGGCCCATTTGCTCGATGCGCTGGCGGAGCCCGCGGCAGGTCTCTTCCTCGGTCGCGAGCGCTTCTTCGGCAAGCCGCTCGATGAGGGCATCCTCGCGCAGAACCTGGGCTTCGACGTTCACCTCGGCCAGGCAACTGGCCTCCTGGTACTCGAGATCGGAGCGCAGCTTGGCCACCTGGCTGGAGCGGTTGGCGCGGTCGTCGCGCAACTCGTCAAGCGCCACACGCGAAGTCTTCAATTGCGTCTCGATGGAGTTCAGCTGCAGGCGCAGCTCCTGCGATTGCACAACCAGCGCATGCGCGAGGGCCAAGGCCTCGGTGCGCGCGTTGGCCAGCTCTTCCATGCGGCCGGCCAAGGCCGCGGTGTCGGCAATGCGCCGCTCACGCTCAGCTTCCGCGGCCGCGCGCTGCTGCTCGATTCCCAGCACCCGCCGCTCCAGGTCCGCATGCAGCCGGTCGATCCGCTGGAAGGCCGCCTCCGCGCCGCGCCGCCGCTCTTCCAGTCCGGCCAGCTCCGCGGTCACCTGTGCGGCTTCCTGCTGCAATCCCTCGCGCGTCTGGCGCAGCAGAGCGAGTTGCGCCTGCAACTCGTCGAGCGAGGCCTCGGCCTGGTGGTTTTCTTCTTCCAGCCGCGAAGTCTCTTCGCGTTTCTGCTCGATGGAAACATGCTTGGTCTCGCGCGCATCCTTGTTCCGCGCCGCCTGCAAGGTCCACTCCTGCAGGCGCCGCTCCACGCGCTGAACTTCAGATTCCATTTGTTTCAGCGCCGCACCCTGGTTGGCTGCTTCAGTCTCCACGTGGCGTCGTTCCGCGCTGCTCGATTCGAGCTGCGCCGACATCTCCTCCAGCGCGCGTGTGAGTGCGGCAGCCTCGCTTTCTGCCTGCGCCAGCGCGATCTCCATCTTGCCCAGCCTGTTCTCCGCCTCGCGCAGCTCGCGCTTCAGCGCCAGCGGACCCTCGCTGGCCGGCTTGCCGCCGGTCACCGTCCCGTTGTGGAAGCACTCGCCTTCCGGCGTCAGGAAGAACGCAAATCCAAACTCGCCGGCCAGGGTCTTGGCGCGAATCGCGTCGTCCACCAGGTAGCCGTGCCGCAGCTTGGGCAGAATCGTCTCCAGCGATCGCGCAAATCCCTCCTGCACGCGGATGGCGTCCTTGAGCGGCGTCGCGCCGGGCACATTCACCGTCTGCACGTTCTCTTCAAAAAGCACGCCCTGCGCCCCGTCGTGTATCAGGAAGGTCGCGCGCCCGTCCACGCCCGACTTGAGCAGCCGCACGCCCTCTTCTGCCGCGCCCCAGCTCTTGACCACAACAAAGTTCAGCTCGTCGCGCAGAAACTCGTCCACCACTCCTTCGTGCTCGCCGCTGACCTCGAGGAAATCCGCCAGCGTGCCCACGGGCGCCATGCCTGGGGCCAGCGCGCCCGGCTTCAGCAGCCGTCGCACCGTGTCGGTCGAGTAGCCGTGGTTGCGAATGAGCGCTTGCAACGAGTCGCGCCTACCGGCAATGGCCGCCTGCTCGCCGCGCAGCTGGTTGATGCGCGCGCGCAGCGCATTCTCCTCCGCGCGCCTGGCCTGGAGCGACTCGCGCAGCGCGGCAATCTCGCTCTCCAGCCGCTTGAGCGCATCGGCGGCCGACTCGAACTTGAGCCGCGCCTGTCCGCTCTCCACGCCCAGATTCTCGCGTTCGTTGCGCGCCTGCGTCATCTCCGCTTCCAGGCGCTCCGCCTCGCGCTCAAGCGCGGCCAGGCTCTCTTCTGCCTGCGCCGTGTGGTTGCGCGCATTGCCGGCCAGCGTGAGCAAGTGCATGGCGTGACGCCGCGTCGTCTCCAGGTTGCGCTCCGCCGTGAACACCTCTTCGGCGGCCGCGCGCGCCTCCTGCTGGCGGGACTCCACCCGCTGGCGGAATGTCCGCGCTTCCCCGGCCGCGGTCTCAAGGAACGCATGCTGCTGCACGCGTTCTTCGGCAATGCCGCCCAGCTGCGTCCGCGTCACTTCAAGCTCTGCCGCCGCCGCCGCGATCCGTCCTTCGAGGTCGGCTACCCGCTCGGTGTTGGCCCGCTCCCGCGCCGTGGCCCGCTCCAGCTCGAGCGCCGCCTGGTTCGCGCGTCCCTGCGCCTCCTGGCCCTCGCGGTCCAGCTCGTAGCCGCGCTCAGTCAGGCTGTGCTGATTGGTTTCAAGCGCACCAATCTCCGTCGCCGAGCCGTTGATCCGCTCTGACAGCCCGGCAATCTCCTCGTCCAGCCGCGCCTGTTCGGCGTCCATCAGCGCCATGCGGCTGGCCAGCACCACGCGCAGCCGTCCGCGCAGCTCGTCGCGGACCGCGGCAAAGCGTTCCGCTTTGGCCGCTTGCCGCTTCAGGCTGTTCATCTGCCGCGTCACTTCTTCAAAAATGTCGTCGACGCGGGCCAGGTTCTGCTTGGCGCTCTCCAGGCGCAACTCTGCAAGCCGCTTCTTGTTCTTGAATCGCGTAATGCCGGCCGCTTCCTCGATGATCGCCCGCCGGTCGTGGGGCTTGGAGCTGAGCAGTTGCCCAATCCGCTCCTGGCCGATGATCGCGTAGCTCTCCGGCCCCAGGCCGGTGCCCATGAAGATGTCCTGGATGTCGCGCAGCCGGCACAGCTTACCGTTGAGCAGGTACTCGCTCTCGCCGGTGCGGAAGAGGCGCCGCGTGATCACGATCTCGCCCTTCTGCGGCGTGCGCTGGAACTTGCGGCGGCGAATCTTGAGCACCACCGCCTGCGGCCCGGCCGCTTCCGCCACCTGCGGTGGGGCTGACCCCTCTTGGGTATCGTAGTCGAGCACCTGTCCCGGCTGCTCGTTGGCGATGATCTCTTCGGCCTCCGAGGCACGTTCCCGGCGCATCTCGTCTTCGTCCCAATCGGTGGGCTCGTCGTGCTCCACCGCGACCTCCGGCTCCACCGGCACTGGCCCTTCGTAGGCCTCGGGGTCAACCAGGGTCAGCGTTACCTCAGCCATGCCCAGCGCCTTGCGGTCGCGCGTTCCTGCGAAGATCACGTCCTGCATGTGCGTGCCGCGCAACGACTTGGCGCTCTGCTCGCCCAGTACCCAGCTTACCCCGTCCAGAATGTTGGACTTGCCGCAGCCGTTCGGCCCAACCACCACGGCAATCCCGGTCCCCGGCACGGTCAATTCCGTGCGGTCACAGAAGCTTTTGAAGCCGAGGATATGGATCTTCTTTAGTTTCAACATTGTCGCTCCGAATAAATGAAGTTCTGGTCAAGGTCCTTAGGCAGCTGCGGATGGGATGGTTCCGCGGGAAAAAGAGGAATGAAAAATTCTCCCACCCGATTACAGACTCTAAGCAGCGGAGAGGGTGCGGTCAACGGAGGAAGGGTGCGCTTTTGTGGATAAGGCAGCCCGGAATTCGACTTCCGGAAAAATAGCCGCGGTCAGCCGAAAAATTGCCCGGAATCAACCGGTTTGGTGCCGCTTTCCCACAGTTCCCGGAAGCCCCCGAAGCCGCGCACCCACCTGCCTGCATGTCCACTTGCAACCAGCGGCTAGAAAGTTGCGACGAAAGGTGTATTGCAGATTGGGCTTTAACATTAGATTCTATGGGTTAGGTGGGTTTCGGGTTCGATTTGAGTGGTCCTGAACGCGCGTGCCTTTTGTGAGTCCGAGGGTGAGATAATCCCCTTGGTGCGGCAAACGTTTCATTCGCGCGGCTTTATCATCAGTCCAGCATTTTGCTTGCAACGCGTCCCGGCGAACGGCTGAAAAGCGTGTGAACGACGAGCTGGTGTGAAGTGCGCCCGCCGGCGTAGACCTGGTCTCTGAATTTATTTGCACGTTTTTGAGAGGTTCAATTGCAACAGTCAACGCGCGGCACGCACGGTTCACTGGTCACTCCGAAGGAAGATCTCGTCCTTACGGACCTGTGGCTCATCGTGCGCAAACGGCGCTGGCTGCTCGCGGCTGTGGCGGTTGGCGCGGCGCTGCTGGCGGCCACGGTCGGCCTTTATCGCGGGAAAATGTATACGGCCACGGGCGAGATCCAGATCCAGCCCGGTTCGGCCGCGGATCTCAAGCAGTCCATTACTTCGGTGCTGGGCGGCGGCAGCACCCTCGACGTGATCATCGAGAGCGACAGCCGCATCCTGGAAAGCGACAAGCTGCTCAGCACGGTGGCCAAGACCCTGAAGCTCCAGGACGATCCCAGGTTCCTGGGCAGCCAGAGCCCCCTCAAGGCATCGCTGTTCGGCACAAAAACGCCGCCGCTGCTGCATGGCAATCTCGACGATCCGTTCGTGCGCAACGCCATCCTGGGCAACCTGCGCGCGCATCTGACCATTGCCCGCGTTCCGCGCACGCAGATGATCACCATCTCCTATGTCAGCCGCTCGCCGCAGCTCTCGGCAGACATTGTGAATGCGCTGGAGAGCGAGTTCATCAAGAACAACTTCATTGCCCACTACAACAGCACCCAGCAGGTGACCAACTGGCTCACCGGGCAGATCGACGACCTGCGGACCATCGTGCAGAACTCGCAAGACCGCATGGTCGACCTGCAAAAGAAGCTGGGCATCTCGGCGCTCGATCCCAGCCACTCCATGATCGTGCAGGAGATTACCGATCTCGAAAAAGGCGCGGCCGACGCCACCGAGCAGCGGGTCCTTGAAGAAGCCCGCTACCACATTCTTCAATCGCTTCCGCCCAATCGCATTCAGGACGGCCCTTCGCCGGTCAGCATGGATGGCACGCAGGGGCTGCTGGAGAATCTTCGCTCGCAGCGCGCCACCCTGACCGCTCAGCTGGCGCACGATCAAACCTACTACGGGCCTAATTATCCCGAGATCAAGAAGCTTAACGGACAGCTCAAGGCGATGGATCGCGAGATTGCCGAAGAGGAAGAGGCCGTCGTCAACAAGGCCAAAGACGCGTACGGCATTGCCCACTCGGCAGAGGACAAGGCCAAGAGCGTCCTCAACGACCGGGTAAAGGAGATCTACGGACAGCGCGACGACATTGTGCGCTACGAACTGCTGACGGAAGAGTACGAGTCCAATCGTCACATGTATGAGAGCATTCTGGCCCGTTTGCGTGAGGCTGCCGTGGATGCGGGACTCGACTCGGCCGACATCAGCGTGGTCGATCTGGCCTCGCTGCCCATCGAACCGTCCAGCATGTCCGCGGTGTCACTCGGTGAACTGGGCCTGCTTTTCGGAATCTTCGGCGGGCTGGCACTGGCGCTGCTCCTGGAGCGAATGGACACGCGCATGCGCGACTCGCGGCAGATTCAGGAGCTGCTCGGCGTGCCGGCCATCGCCATCGTTCCGCAAACCAACTGGAAGGGCAAAGGCCCGGAGCCCGATGCCGGGAGTGGCCCCGAGATTCTGTGGGACGCGCGCTCACCCTTCGCCGAGTCCATGCGCGTCTTCCGCACATCGATCCAGTTGTCGAGCACCTCGCGCCAGTCCAGGGTGATTGCTATAACAAGCTGCCAGCCAGGCGAAGGCAAATCCACCTTGTCGATGAACCTGGCCGCGGCGCTCGCCCAGGGCGGCAAGAAAGTTGTTCTCGTCGATACGGACATGCGCCGCCCCAGCGTCTACTGGCGCCTCGGCCTGAGCGACAAGAAGGGTCTGTCGGAGTTTCTCACTGGCCTTGAAACTCTGGATGCAATCATCCAAACGCACAAGACGCTCGCTTCGCTGGACGTGATTGCCTCCGGCATCTGCCCGCCCTTGCCGGCCGACCTGCTTGCCTCCGAGCAGATGAAGAAGTTTGTCGAGGTGCTGCGCGAGCGCTACGACTACGTGATCTTCGATTCGCCGCCGGCTCTGTCTGTGACCGATCCGCTAATTGTTGCTTCATTGTCCGACGGCCTGGTGCTGGTGATTCGCCAGGGATACTGCACTCGTGCCATGCTGGCGCGTTCCGCGGAGATGTTCCGCGGCGTGGGCGTGAAAGTCTACGGCTTCGTTCTCAACGGCGTGGACGCCAGTCTTCCCGAATACTACGGCTATCTCGGCTATTACTCCTATGACTATAAAAAGTAAGTGCGCTGGTAAGTGGAGGGATCATGAAACTCGGGTCGATGAAAGCTGGAAGTCTCGTTATTGTGTCCGCCGCCGCGCTGAGCGCGGGCAGCCTGACCGGTTATGCGCAATATCTTGGACCGGCCGTCACCTCGCCTCCCACCGCGGCCAGCGCGCCGGTCTCCGCGGGTAACTACCAGTTGCGCGAGATCAAGATAGCACCGGGCGATGTCATCTCCATTGCCACGTATGGAGCGCCCGAACTGACGACAACCTCGCAAACCACCTCAGGTTCAACCGTCCTTGGCGCAACGCCTCCGGTTCTGCAAGGTATCAAGGTCGGAACACGAGGCGAGATATCGCTGCCCTATCTCGGTTCGGTGAAAGTCTCCGGACTCACTCCATCGGAAGCAGCAGCCTATCTCACCCGGCAACTCAAGGAAGGCGGCTTCCTGGTCGATCCGCAGGTAAGTGTGCAGTTAGTCGATTCTCCGACCAGTGCCATTACCGTGGTCGGCGAAGTGCTCAAGCCGTCGCCCATTCCCGCCTTCGGACAGATGCGCCTGCTCGATGCGATCTCCGCATGCGGAGGACTCACGCCCCTGGCCAGTCATCGGGTTACCATTCGCCGCGCAGCTAACGCCGATCCCATCACGATCGACCTGGGAACAGATCCGAGCAACTCCAGCGACAGCAATGTCGCGGTATATCCCGGCGACACCATCATCATCGCAAAAGTCGGAAGCGTCTTTGTACTCGGCTATGTCAAGACGCCTTCGGCTATTCCGCTTTCCAGCAACGCTCCCGTCACTGTGCTGCGCGCGCTGGCCATGGCCGGTGGCGTGAATTATGGCGCGGGACTTTCGAAAGCCAGGATTATCCGCACCACCGGCGATAACCAGCAGGTTGAGATCAGGCTCGACCTGCGCAAGATCATGTTCGGCAAGCAGCAGGACGTCGCGCTGATGTCCAATGACATTCTGCTCGTGCCCGGAAATGCATTCAAAGCCGGCATGGCGGCCGGCGGAGCAGGCGTCGCCGCATCCCTGCTTTATGGTGTGAGCGATACGGCAACAATCTTCAAGTAACTCAGCTTGCAATGAAGAAAGAGATGCGCCGCGAAGCTGTGAAGACAGGCCCAATGCAATGAGGAACGCAGATGCTCAAGCCGTATAAGATTCCCACGACGCTGCTGTTTGTCACAGTAGTGCTGTTGGCGCTGGGGGAGATTGCTACGGGCACTCAGCCTCTTTTTGTCTTCTTTATGGCGAGCACTCTTATCTGCATCGGCGTTACGTACAACGTCCTCGGCGGGGCAAGCTCGATTGGTGGCATCGCCTTCGCCGGGTTCGCATCGACCACCATCGTCATCTCCCAGTTCGCGAAAGTCATCTTCATGGAGCCGGCGGACAAAACGCTGGAATCGGCTGAACTGACCATCAAGGTTTACTTCGTGTTTTATTTTTGCGCACTGATCGGCTGTTTCGTCTATAAAAGCCTGCGCATCAAGCTACCCAGGCCGCTGGAGCCGGCGACCTTTGCCCAGGCCGATTTGCAATACGGGATCTCTGTTTCCGTGGGTTTGCTCGCCAGCCTGGTCTATGAAATATATGAGTCGTCTCCCAATCCTGACCAGAGAGCTTCCACAGCGCATAGCATCGGACTTGCTTTCTCTGTGTTGCTGCTTTTCTCGCTCGTTCTTGCGGTGCAGAGTCATATAAGAGCCACGCAAGGGCGGCATAGCTTCAGTCTCAAGGCATTCATCCCCTGGATGGCTACCGTCTTCTTCGGATTCATCGAGACATCGCGCAGCCATATGATGCTGTCGACCGTCGTTTATATCTTCACATGTTACGTAAGCGGTTATCAGTTCAGAAGAAGGCACTATCTTGCAGCGCTCGCGGGCGTGGTTGGATTCGTATCGATTATCTCGCCCTTTGAGATTTATGCCCGGGGACCGATCCGGCAGCTGGAGTTTCGGGACAGGCTTTCAGAAAGCGTCCGCCTCATCACGACATTGCCGGATTGGTCGGTGGTGCAGGAGCCAAGCAGTGCCGGAGTCGATTCCGGATCGCGAGAAGAATATTATGAGCGACCGGGCACATTTGTTCTCAGCCGGCTTTCCGCCATCCGCGCCGACAGTAACATGATCAACGCTTGCGCAGGCGGCTATCACTATGGCTTTACAGCTCTCAAGATTGACGTTCTACGCGCGCTGCCGCGATTCCTTGCCAAGAACAAACCGGACTCGGACGGCGCCGCATTTACCGGCCGCGTAACGGGTATCAATGGAGACGAGGTGGAAAATGGCGAGTTTCTGATCACCGCGGTCAGCGATAGTTATGGGGCGTTTGGCTGGATTGGCGTCATCGTTGTATCGCTGCTTGCGTTCCCGTCGATCTTTATCTTGTACGAGAGCATGTTCGACATGAGAAAGCCATGGGGCACAGTTGCCACATGCGCATTCTGCTTTCAATTTTCGCAGGTGAGCATGGGCGGGCTGATGACGCTCGCGGTTCGCTCGCCGCTCGCCATCCTTCTGATGTCCTATTTCATCGGGATTGTCGTTCGCATGATTCCCGTCAAAGGCGACGAGGCCGTTCTCCATGACCAGGGGACACTCGACGGGGCGTTAGGCTCGTGAACAAGCAATGGGAGAGGGGCGGAACCTCATGAACAGCCGCGAAACTTCCGCAGTTGGCCTGCGCGGCAGGCATCGCGCCGGTCGGGGTGTGGCCTCTACGCTGGCCGTGCTTCTCCTTTGCGTTGCTATAACTGAGGTCATCTTGCGTTTTGTGGTTGGATTGGGTAATCCGATTCTGATTCAAGCTGATCCGGACTGCGCGTACATTCTCAAGCCGGACCAGAATGTCTACCGGTTCTTCGTCCATACGCGCACCAATCGCTATGGCATGCGATCCGATGAAGTGCGGGCCATGCGCGATGCCAGCGCTCTGCGGATTTTGTTTGTCGGCGACTCGATCACCTATGGCACCACGCGTGTGGATCAGTCGGATATTTTCACCGAATTCCTTCACCGCGATCTTCCAGCCTTGATCAATCGGCCAGTAGAGGTTCTGAATGCGTCGGCCGGTGCGTGGGCTCCGGACAATGAGTTGTCCTATCTCCGGTCGCGCGGTATCTTCCATGCCGATCTTGTAGTGCTGGTGCTCAACAATGGCGATCTGACGCAGCCCCGGGCGACAGTCGCGGAGGTTGGAGAGGACTTACCGCTCAAGCGCCCGACGACGGCAATTGAGGAGTTTTGCACCCGCTATATCCGTCCCCGGATGATTCACTGGCTGCGGCGAAAGGACGCCGGGGATAGCGTGGTCGCGAATGCCGATTGGATAACTCGCGAGAATCTGGCTGACCTCGATAACATCGAACAACTGGTTATGAGTCAAGGCGCGCGGTTGATTGTCGCGTATATTCCATTCAGAAGAGATATTCCCGAACGGGCGTATGGCGCGGAGAATAGCTTTAAGATATGGGCGGCCGCGCATCGTGTAGCCATGTTCGATCTAACTGCGGCAGAGCTTCCTTACTCCGCAAAAGATATCACGCTTGACAATGGCGTCCACTTCAACGCAAAGGGTAATTCGATTATCGCCCATGCAGTGGAACAGGCCTGGCCGCAGGTGGTCGGGAGCCACTAAGCTGGAGTTACGGTTGCTGGGATATGAACACGGATCGTCTTGGAGAGACTTGAAATGCGGACCGCATTTGACCTGCGACGCTCACTGACCGGAGAGGGAAGCCGGCCATGAACGTATCCGTGTTTACCGTCGGGAGGTTTCATCACTTCGATCTGGGGCGGCAGATTCTTCGCCTCAATCATCGGCTTGCACTCTTCACCAGCAATCCGCGCAGCAGAGTGGACTCCGAATTGCTGCCCTTCGCCAAGACCCACCCCATCTTTCGCATTCCCTTTGCGGTCGCTGGCCGGCTTGGATTTGCCGCGCAGCTTTATTGGCTGGATGAGGTGCTGCTCAAGGATCTTGGCCGCTGGTTAGCGCGCTCGCTGGATCTGCAATGGACCGATGTCTTTCACGCCTTGGATGGTGTGGGGCCCGAAGCCGGCCGGCGCGTGAAAGAGGCAGGAAAGCTTTGGATCTGCGATCGAGGCTGCTCCCACATCCTGAGCCAGAGGGAGATTTTGCTGGACGAGTACAGACTATGGAATGTTCCTCCACCGCAGTTCGCGCCAGATCGCATCGATCGCTGTGTAGCCGAGTACGAGGAAGCCCATGCGGTCACGGTTCCATCGCAGTTTGCAAGAAGGACGTTCCTGGAACAGGGTATAGCTCCGGAGCGAGTCTTTGTAACTCCCTATGGAGTGAATCTGTCGGAGTTTCGTCCGGGCGTTAAAGACGATCAAGTCTTTCGCGTAATCTATGTAGGTCAGATCACGGTTCGCAAGGGAATCGGGTACCTGCTTCAGGCAGTTGAACCGCTGACAAGAAAGGGGAAGTGCGAACTTTGGCTTGTGGGTGAAATTGACGATCGTATGCGCCCGATTCTGGATCAATACAAGGACGTGTTTGTCTACAAAGGTGTATCTCAACGGCGGCAGTTGTGGCGACTCTATTCTCAGGCATCGGTTCTGGTGTTAGCTTCAGTGGAGGAGGGCCTTGCGCTAGTGCAGGCACAGGCGATGGCTTGCGGTTTGCCGGTGATTGCAACCACGAACACCGGAGCAGAAGATTTGTTTACCAATTCCATTGAGGGCTTCATTGTTCCGATTCGCAGTCCGGAAGCAATCCGGGAAAAGCTTGAGTGGATGATGGACAACCGGGCATTGCGCGACCAGATGGCGGTGTCTGCGTTGGAGCGGGTCAAGAAGCTGGGAGGCTGGGATAGTTACGGCGATCGGGTGCAGTCGGTGTACAGTCAACTTGTAAGTCGTCCTAACATTCAGCCGCATGAGGCAATCTAACATGGGTGAGCGCATTCAGGATCTTTCCGGGGCGCACGTGCCGGCTGGATTTCGTGGCCGGCCAGCCTGGTTTGTGCAGCTCTGGTGGATCGTTGAAACGCTCCTGTTTCGTCCTTCGCCGCAAGTGCTTTATGGCTGGCGGCGCTTTCTTTTGCGTGCATTCGGAGCTCGAATCGGCAAAGGTGTACTGATCCGGCCTTCGGTCAGCGTGACATATCCGTGGAAGCTTAGCATTGGAGACTGGAGCTGGGTGGGCGACCACGTGACTCTTTACACGCTCGGTGAAATATCCATCGGAGAGAGCGCGGTGGTCTCGCAGCATTCTTATCTTTGCACGGGTTCGCATGACTATACACAGCCCGCTTTCGAGATTTACGCGAAGAGGATCCAGGTGGAGTCGGAGTCATGGATCGCCACGCACGTGTTTGTCGGCCCTGGAGTCACGATCGGACGCGGAGCGATTGTGGGAGCGTGCAGCGCAGTGCTCAAGGATGTTCCATCCATGACGATCTGCGCGGGAAACCCGCTCAGGGTGCTGCGAGCGAGGCCAACCCAGCGTGATTAAGCTAGGATTGAACCGACGCTCGCAATGCGAGGATCAAGCGTGAGAATATTGCACGTGATTCCAACTGTGAATCCGGCCAGTGGAGGCCCGGCAGAGGGGCTCAGGCAGCTTTGCCAGATTTATCGCATGGGAGGTCACGAGGTAGACGTTGCCTCACTCGACTCTCCTGAGTCCATCCCTCAGTACAACTTTCCAGCTACTGTCTATGCGCTGGGGCCGGGCTGGGGCCTCTACGGATATTCACCGCGCGCGGTGCGTTGGTTCAAGAATCACATATCCAGTTACGACGTGGTATTTATTAACTGCATCTGGCAGTACAATACGCTGGCGGCATATCGCGCACTGGCTGGCACAAAAACTCCTTATGGGGTATTCACGCATGGCATGCTCGATCCCTATTTCAAGAAGACCTTTCCGCTCAAACACATCAAGAAATCAATTTATTGGCATCTTTTCCTGCAGCGGATTTTGCGTCATGCAAACATGGTCATGTTTACCTGCGAGGAAGAGAAGATTCTTGCCCGGCAGTCGTTTCCGCGCTATCGAGTTAGAGAGACGGTTGTACCTTATGGTATCTTCGGGCCGGATTGCGACAGTCAAGGTGCAGCCGAAGAGTTTCTCGCCCAATGGCCGGGCTTAAGAGGCAAGAGGCTGGCTATCTCGATTGGCAGGATTCATCCAAAGAAGGGAACCGACATTCTGATCGAAGCCTTTGCAGAGACGATGGCCAAGGATACTGCATGGCGCCTGGTGGTCGCGGGCCCGGATCCGATCGGACTGCGTCAGGAGCTTGAAGCGCTCGCGACCCGCCTGGGCGTGGCCGACAGAATTACCTGGACCGGCATGCTCCAGGGAACGCTGAAGTGGGGTGCATTTGCGGCCTCGGAGGTCTTTGTTCTGCCGTCGCATCAGGAGAATTTTGGGATTGTGGTTGCGGAAGCGATGGTTTGCAGTTTGCCGGTGATTATTTCAGACAAGGTGAATATCTGGCGCGAAGTTTCCAACTACTGGGCTGGGCTGGTTTGCGACGACACGCTAGAGGGAACCAAGGCCAGCCTCAGGCGCTGGCAGGCATTGAGCCAGCAAGAGCGGGAAGCGCTGCGGCTTCGCAGCCGGCGGTGTTTCGATCAGTTATTCAACTATGAGGTAACAGCCAAGAAGGCATTGGAAGTGGTCGATGCAGTGGCCCGCGAAGCAGGGCGAGGATAAGTCCCGATCTGCAATGCAGGCTCTAGTAAGCGACCCCAGGTGGCGATGATTCAGCGAATCCTCAAGATGCTCGGCGCGTTGGGTACGAGCATGGGTCTGATGGTTGCAACGCAGTTGCTTCTGCCGCCCGCATTCCTCCACTCCTATGGCCTAAGAATGTATGGCGAGTGGATCGTTCTCTCCGGCACGGTGAGTTATCTGGCGACGTTGAACTTTGGAATTACCACGTATGCAAGCAACGAACTAACGATGCTGTACAAGCGGGAAGAGAGGCAGAAGTACTGCGAACTGCAAGCGAGTACGCAGGCGCTCCTGTTCGGTATGGTATGCCTCGGCGTTGGCCTGACGGCGACTGTTTTCATTCTGCCACTCGCGAGGCTGCTGCATCTGTCTTCCATTGCGCCCGAAGACGTGACACTGACCGCGTTCTTCCTGGGCTTGCAGGTGATGGCGAATATCCTTGCCGGCTATTACAACGGCTTGTTCATGGTGGTGGAGAAGACGCACAGGGGATTGTCCTGGGGAAATGCGCGCGTGTTTGCCGGGACCAGTGCTTGCTTTGTGCTGGCGCTGTTTCGGCTGCCTTTCCCGATCCTTGCCCTGGGCCAGCTGATTGCAGTCGTACTGATCACGCTGCTTTCAATTCACGATTTGAAGAGGCATTTGGGCGACTTACCGCTGGGACTTCGCGGCGCTAACTGGAAGACGGCCAAAGCGACACTCAGGCCCAGCGGGATGTTCGCCATGATCTTTGCGCAGCAATTCCTGGTCTTCCAGGTTCCGGTCAACCTGCTGCAATGGATTCTGGGGCCGACCGTTGTGGTTTTGTTCAGCACCAGCCGTACAATTCTATCCAGTGCCCGGCAACTGCTGAGCCCCATAACCAATGCGGTTGCGCCGGAAGTTACTTTCAGCTTTGCGAAGCGCGATATGAAGAAGATGCTGTATATCTTTCATCATTCGGAGAAGATTGTTTTTGCAGGTATTCCGATTGCGAATCTTGGAGCCTATCTGCTTTCTCCAATCCTGGTTCGCGTCTGGCTGCACAAGCCCTTGCTGTTTGACTCTTCCGTCTACGCTCTCATGGCACTGATTTCCGCGGCTATGAGCATGCGCGACCACAAGCAGTTCTTTCAATTCTCGACCAACATGCACAAACGGCTCTCGATCATTGTGTTTTTCGGCAACGTGCTGATGATCTGTGTGAGCCTGCCGTTCACCGTTAAGTATGGGTTGATGGGCTTCATGTCTGTATGGCTTGTATCCGAGGTCTTGCAGATGGGGTTTATCTATCTGGAGAACAGGAGACTCTTCGATCACGACCCTTCCATTACATTTGTTCCGGTGCTCAAGCTCGGACTGCTGATGCTGGTTTCGCTGCCCGTCTGCATGGGATTGCTGCGCTTTGCAATGCTGCGAACGCTGGGGATGATTGGCGCGGTGGCCGCGGCCGGCATCGCCGGGCTGATTGTCGAATGTTACTTTGTGTTTGGGCTGCGAGACGTGTGGACGGAGTTTGCGCAGAAGTTGCGGCGCAGCGCTCGGACGGCATGAGCTTGTGACAGATTCAGACGCGGCCCGTTCAGAGAGCGATGCGTGCGATGAATGAATCCGCCAGCGCTTCCACGTTGAGCGCGAGGTTGTAGCTCTCCAGTATGCGGGAGCGACCGCTCCTGGCCAGGTGTTCGCGCAGATCGCTGTCGTCCATCAACTTTGCCAGAGCTTCAGACAGCGCGCCGCTGTCGCCGGGCGTTACCAGCAGGCCGTCGACCTGGTCGCGGATCAGTTCCGGAATGCCGGTGATGCAGGTGGAGACGCAGGGAATGCGCATGGACATGGCTTCCATGAGCACCACCGGAACGCCCTCGGCAAAGCTGGGCAGGCAGAAGACATGCGACTGCGCGTAGAGGCTGCGGATGCGGTCCTGATTGACGGCGCCCTCAAAGACGACGCAATCGGGATGGGCAAGGCGCGCGGCGTGCGCTCGCAGGGATGCGTCATCGGGGCCGCTGCCCACCAAGCGAAGGCGCACACTGCGGCCCTGGACTGCAAGACGATCAACGGCATCGAGCAACAGATGCTGACCCTTGGCTGGGGTGAGACGGCCGACGCACAGAATCTCAAAGCAAGCTGCCGCGGTGTTCGCAGGCAGCGGAGAAAAGAGCGCGGGATCGACGCCGAGACGCACAACAAGAAACTTCGCCCAATGCTCATGCGGAGAGAGATTCATCAACTGGCTGCGCGTGTAGCTGCTAATGCAGATCAGGAAATCGGCGGCGGCGATCTTGCGCGCCAGGTGCTGGCCATGCACATCGTAGAATTCGTCGGGGCCGTGCGCGGTGAGCGAATAGCCCACGCGGAAGATCTTCTGCACCAGGAGTCCGACGGTGGCGGCCTGCGAGGCCAGGTGAACGTGCAGGTGGGTCTGCCGGTTGCACCGCATCCATTGGCCGACCATCAAGGCTTCCGTGAAATACATCAAGTGCTTGAAGAGCCGAGCGAGGTCCATGCCTCCCAGGCGCAACGCCAGCGCCGCGCCGCGCCAGTAGCCGGCGAAGTTGAAAGCGAAGGTTTTGCCGTGCGCAGCTGCGGCGCCCACGACTCCGTGGCATTTGACGCAGTAGGTACGCGCGGTCTCGTCGCGCTCCTGCGGAGTGAGCCTGTCCGGATGCCGGTCGGGAGGGTTGATGGAGGCGGTCTCAATCCGGAAGCCGAGCGCGCGCAGGCCGAGCACTTCGCGCAGCACGAAAGTCATGGACAAGGTGGGGTAGGTGCTGACCAGGTAGGCGATGGAGCGCGGCGGGCAGGCGGGTTCCGGGGCGGCGGTTTCGGGTTGGTGCGGAGTTGACATGCCGGCTAGCCTCTAAACCAGTGATTCTTCTTGATTCCGCAGTTCCTAAATAGGCTGAGGGAAAAGGACATCTTTCGGGCAAAATGCACGAAGAGCATACGCGCAGGGGCTAATGCCCATGTTGATTTTGCGGTATCTGCGGCACGACTGAAGTCGTGCCCTGACACTTCTTGCCCCTTCCGATAAGTTTTCTCGCAACCTGTAAAACCCATGCCCTTCAAACTCAAGCCGGTACCCTTCAAGCAAAGGAGCAAAGGCCCGTGCCCTGCAAATCTGCGACCGGTGCAGTGGCTCTCCAAAGTATAGGGTCTGGGCGCCGGCCGCAAGCCGCGTGACCAGGTTCGCTGGCCGGCAAGCAGAGAGTACTGCGCCAGGGGCGCCTTTGGTGTTACTTTACCTTTTGGCCGTGTTCCGGCCCGGCGGGTGCGCTCAACGGGCGTGATGCGACGCGAGGTCACCCCGGTTGCGGTATGGGCAATTTGACCGGCTGAATGAGTTCGGGAGCAAGTTTCTTATGATGGAATTCCACGTATCGCGAAGCGCGCGGGAACGCTACCAGTTTGCGGAGCCCCTGTTCTCTTATACCGGGAACGTGGTGTTCGCCAACGTGGCGGCTTGCCGCGCGTTCGCGTTTCGCATCAATACGGTCCGCGGCGCCCAAAAACATCCGGAGCAGGCGGTGCATGCCGGCCAGCTTTTTGCCATGGGCCTGATCGACGAGGCCAGCCATGCGGTGATGGCGCGCTACCGCGAGCAGTTCGATCCCGAGGTGATGACCAAGGCGCTCGACTGGTTCTCGGCGCAGGTGGGTCCGGAGCAACTGGACAAGCTGCTGCTCACCTTTGTCGAGCATTTTCCAGGCCAAAGCGTGATGCGCGGCGTGGAAACTGCGCGGCAATGGCTCGCCGGCGCAAGCGAAGGTACGACGCACCGCGCTGCCGCGCTGGAAGAACTGCTGTTGCTGTGGACAGCCAATCGCAACCAGGCCTTTCGGCCGTTTGAAGAGCTTTTTGAAGAGAAGCCACTGGCCGAGAAGACGGTCTACCACCAGGTGACGAAGCAGCTGCCGGAGTATTTTGCCACCCGTCCGCTGATACCGCTGGAAGGCGCAACGCCGGTGAGCCTGCTCGATCTGCTGCGCAAGCCGGCCATGGATTCGCCCACCTCGCTCAGCGAGCAACTGGCGCTGATTCGCAAGCTGTGGATGCCGCTTCTGGGCGACAGCCTGGAGCGCTTCCTGCTGATGGCCGCAGAGATTTTGCATGAAGAAGAACTGGCCATCTGGGCCATGTACAACCCGCCCGACCCGGAGGCCGAAGCGAAGGCCGCAGAGGCTGCACGGGCCGCAGCGGCGCGGCGCCGCGAGCGGGGCGAGCAGCAGTGGCCCTCGCCGGTCAGTCATTCCGAGGTGCCGGTGTTTGGCGATCCGGCCCATGAGTATGAAAAGTTCTCACCCGACACGGCCTGGATGCCCAACACCGTGCTCATCGCCAAGAGCACGTATGTGTGGCTGGCGCAGCTCAGCAAGCAGTACGGCCGGGAGATCAACCGTCTGGACCAGATCCCCGACGAGGAGCTGGCCACGCTTGCCAGCCGCGGGCTCAACTCGCTCTGGTTGATCGGCGTGTGGGAGCGCAGCCGCGCCTCGAAGACCATCAAGCAGCTCTGCGGCAACTCCGACGCGGTCGCTTCCGCCTACTCGCTCTTTGACTACACCATTGCCGAGGACCTGGGCGGCGAATCGGCCTATGTGAACCTGCGCGACCGCGCCTATCGACACGGTGTACGCCTGGCCAGCGACATGGTACCGAATCACATGGGCATCGACTCGCCCTGGGTCGTTGAGCATCCGGAGTGGTTCATCTCGCGGCCGGAATCGCCCTATCCCGCTTACAGCTTCAACGGCCCCGATCTCTCCCATGATGGCCGTGTCGAAATCAAGATCGACGACCACTACTACGAGCAGAGCGACGCCGCGGTTGTCTTCCGCCGCCGCGACCGCTATACGGACGAGACCCGCTACATCTATCACGGCAACGACGGCACCAGCTTTCCTTGGAACGACACCGCGCAGCTCGACTACCTGAATCCCGCCGTGCGCGAGCAGGTCATCCAGACCATTCTCCACGTCGCGCGGCTCTTCCCGGTCATTCGCTTCGATGCTGCGATGACCCTGGCCAAGCGCCACTTCCATCGCCTCTGGTTTCCCGGCCCCGGCTCCAGCGGCGCCATCCCCTCACGCGCCGAGTCAGGCATGAGCGATGCCGAGTTCGACCGCGCCATGCCCCACGAGTTCTGGCGCGAGGTGGTTGATCGCGTGGCTGCCGAAGTCCCCGGCACCTTGCTGCTGGCCGAGGCCTTCTGGCTCATGGAGGGCTACTTCGTCCGCACCCTCGGCATGCATCGCGTCTACAACTCAGCCTTCATGAACATGATGCGCGACGAGAAGAACGCCGAATACCGCTCCGTCATCAAGAACACCCTCGAGTTCGATCCCGACATCATGAAGCGCTATGTGAACTTCATGAGCAATCCGGACGAGCGTACCGCCGTCGACCAGTTCGGCACCGGCGACAAGTGCTTTGGCGTGGCGGTGCTGATGGCTACGCTGCCCGGCCTGCCCATGTTCGGCCACGGCCAAGTGGAGGGATTCACCGAAAAGTACGGCATGGAGTACCGCCGCCCCCGCTACAACGAGACTCCCAACCACTGGCTCGTCGAGCGCCACGACCGCGAGATCGCGCCTCTGCTCAAGCGCCGCTGGCTGTTTGCCGAGAGCTCCAACTTCCTAATGTACGACTTCTATCAGGATGGCGGACGGGTGGACGAGAACGTCTTCGCCTACTCCAACCGCAACGGGAGCGAGCGCGCCCTGGTGGTCTACAACAACCGCTACGGGGCAACGCGGGGGACCATCGATTTCTCTGCCGCCTACGCCGACAAGGGCGCCGGTCACCTGCGCCAGCAGCGGCTGCGCGAAGGACTGGGCCTGGGCGATGATTCGGGCGCGATCTTAGCCTTCTGCGACTCGCTCACCGGCCTCGAATACCTGCGCCGCGCCGGGCAGCTTGGCTCGCAAGGGCTCACGATCGATCTGCACGCCTACCAGTGCCATGTTTTTCTCGACTGGCGCGAACTGCACGCGACGGCCGAACGGCCTTGGGACAGGCTCTCGGATCAGCTCAACAGCCGCGGCGTCCCCAGCCTGGACGATGCGCTGGTGAATCTTGAGCTCGAGCCGGTGCACGATGCACTGCGCCTGGCGTTGGACGCCGGCGTAGTACGGCTGCTCGCCGACCTGGCCGAGCATCCCCGCACCACTCCCGACGGCAAGGACAAGAAGCTCACTGCCGAGCGCAAGGAGTTCTTTGAACTGGCCGGACGCCGCTGCGACGGCTTCCTGCGCGCCGCGCAAACTGCTTATCTTTCCCTGGCCGCGAAAGAGAATCGGGCCGTGCTCGCGCCACCCACAAGGCCGGCACAGCTTGCGCCCGTCTTCCGCGAGCGGATCGCCGCGGCCATGCGACTGCCTGTTATCGAGGCTGCGTTTGCCCATCCCTGGACCGCTGCCGCCCGGCGCGTGCTGCCCAGCCCCAGCCCGCAGTTCACCGCGACGGCTATCTGGGGACCGCTGCTTGGCTGGTGCTTGCTGGAACTGTTGGCCGAGTCCATCGATGCCGAAAACCCACAGCAGACGGCGCTGGATCTGTTTGACCGGCTGCGCCTGCGCGAGCCGCTAGCCCAGGCGTTGAGCGCTCTCGGCTTCGAGGGCGAAGAAGGCTGGCGCGTGGCCGCCCGCATCAAGGTAGTGCTGCTGAGCGAAGCCGGCGTGGGCAAGGCTGCGCCGTCTGCTGCCGAGACTGCCGAGGACGTGGAGGCGATTTCCACGTTCGATTCCGAATCGCCCGCGGCCCAGGAGGAGACTCCTGGTTCGACGGTCGAGGGTGCTGCGGAGGCAGTCGAGCGCGTTGCGCTGGCGCCGTCGCTCTGGCTCGATCCGGATGTCCGCTGGCTGACCGGCGCTCATGAGGCCGGAGGCCACTCCTACCTGGTGCGCGAGCCGTATGAAGAGCTGCTCTGGTGGCTGCTCATGCCCGCTCTGCTGCGCCTGGCCGGCGAGCCAACCCTCGACCGCGCCGCCATCGCCGAGATGGGCCGCTTCGTCGACGAAGCCCTGGCCAGCGCCGAGGCCGCCGGCTATCGCATCGATGCTCTGCTCGGGCCCGCTGCGGAAGCGCCTGCGGGAGACGTCGCAGAGCCGGAGGTCGAACCGCAACCGGCGGCGCAGGCTGAACCTGAGGCGACGGAGGCCGAAGCACAGATTGACGCCGCGCCGGACCATTCCGTGCCTTTGTAGCATGGCGGGTGCGGTGCAGGCCAGGGGACTCTATTTGTCCCAACCGGCCTGGACCCGTAGAATCACTGGAGGGCGGCGGACGAGCGCTGCCCACGGCAGTACCAGGGACCGATGAGCGAACAAGAGACAGGGAATTCCATTCAGGCGCAGGCGGTTTCGCCGGCATGGACCAGAATCGAGCGGGCGCGGCATCCCCAGCGGCCTTACCCCATGGATTTCATCGAGCGTATCTTCTCCGATTTCAGCGAGATCCACGGGGATCGCGCCTATGGCGACGACGAGGCCGTTTCCTGCGGCATGGCCCGGCTGGGCTCGGACGAGGTGATGGTGATCGGCAATCGCAAGGGCGGCAGCACCAAGGAGCGGGTGCGCCGCAACTTCGGCATGCCCAACCCCGAGGGTTATCGCAAGGCGCTGCGCTGCATGAAGATCGCAGAGAAATTCGGCCGTCCGGTGATCAGCTTCATCGATCTGCCCGGCGCCTACCCCGGCCTGGGCGCCGAGGAGCGTGGCCAGGCGGAAGCTATCGCCCGCAACATCCTGGAGATGTCGCGGCTGCGCGTCCCCACCATTTCCATCATCACCGGCGAGGGCGGCTCCGGCGGCGCGTTGGCCCTGGCCGTCAGCGACCGCGTGCTGATCCTGGAGAACGCACTCTACTTTGTCATCACGCCCGAGTCCTGCGCGGCCATTATGTGGCGCGACGCGGCCCACAAGCAGCTTGCCGCCGAGGCCATGCGCATCTCCGCGCCGGAGGTTGCCGCCATGGGCTGCGTAGACGAGATCATTTCCGAGCCGCCCGAGGGTGCGCACGCCGACCGCGAGACCGGCGCCGGCCTGCTGGGAACAGCCCTCCAGAGGCACCTTGTCGTGCTCAAGGCCACGCCCATTGACACCCTGGTGGCCGCGCGCCAGGAGAAATTCCGCAACATCGCGCAGTTCTATACGGAAGGGTAATTCGGGTGTCGTATCGGGTGCGGAAAAACCTTGAAACATTCCCCGCAGGCAATAGATGGACCGCCCCGGCTGGCTGCCTGGACGCAAACCGGTCCGCGACCGGGAGCCGCGCATGAGCCCGTCCGAGACCGGCGGCGGCCGCATCCGCGCCTACCTGCAATTCATCATCGCCGTCTGCTACTTCTTTCTGGCCCGCTCGCTGGCTCGCCATGGCGCGCTGGGCTTGACCAGCCAGGACTGGGCTCCGCTCACCGAGCAGGCCATGCTCGTCTTTCTACTGCTGCTCGGCTATGCCGCCTTCGGCTCCTGGATGGATCGCCAAGCGAGCCCGATCAGCCAGCAGGGGCTGCCGCGCCGCGCCGGCTGGACAACTGAAGCAGGGATGGGTCTGGTGACCGGCTGGTCCATCGCTGTGGTCTGCGTGCTGCCCATGGTTCTCGCTGGCGGCATTGCCATTGTGCTCAACCTGCAACCCTCCGCCTGGGGCTGGCTGCTGGCCGACGCCGCCTTCTTCGCGTTGCTGTCGCTGGGCGAAGAGATCGCCTTCCGCGGCTACGGATTCCAGCGCTTTGTCTATGCGGTCGGACCCGTCGGCGCGTGCCTGGGCTATGCGGCCTTCTACGCCATCGTGCAGGCTCTGGTGCCCGGCTCCAGCCACTCGAGCGTCTCGGTCTCCGTGATGCTTTCGCTGGTGTTGTCGATGGCTTACCTGCGCACCCGCGCGCTGTGGGTAAGCTGGGGCATCAACTTCGGCTGGAAGGCCAGCCGCGCCCTGCTCTTCGGGCTGGCCGTGAACGGCGTCAACAACCACTCGCCGGTTGTTCAGGGAGACCCGATGGGCCCCTTCTGGCTGACCGGCGGCGGCTATGGCGTTGACGGCAGCTGGGTCACCTTTTTCATCCTCCTCGCCGCACTCCCCGTCGTTTATCGATTGACCCGCGAACTCGACTACCGCTACAACGCCCCGGTCATTATTCCGGGCGGCATCGCCGTTGACCTGGACGCCGCGTCCCGCCGCCAGCATCAAGCTGCCACGCGCCCAGCCGAACCCGCCGCGCCCACGCTGGTGCAGATTCTCCCCGTTGCCGCGCCTTCGCCTGCTCCCGTGTCCGATGCCTCCCCAGCAGACACCGCCAGCAATTCCTAACAGAAGCTCCGGAAGTTTCTAAGAATTCGTCTAGTGTCCTGAGTCTGAAATATGCAACACAAAACTGTCTGTCATTCTGAGCGAACGGGGCCCGAACGTCTTTCAGTTCGGGGGTGGTGAGTCGAAGAATCTGCGGTTGTTCTTCGATGAACTTCAGACTCACTACACGAGAACCTCACCTTTGAAGTAGCCCGTGGCTAAAGCCACTGTCGATTGTGTCGGCCTGTTGCGGGGGTTGAAACCCCCGCCTCCCTTCGGTCCCGCTTTCTAGAGGCGCTAAGGACCGCGATCCTCCTGGCGTGTCGGCGCCGACTGCCGCACCGCCGGTGGCTGCCCCATCGCCGATGCCTCAAGCGGCGTCTGCCTGCCGCAGGCAGCGGGTGGTTGACCTTTCTGGCTTAACCGGGCTATTGTTTGGCCAGTGCAGCTCGCATGCATGGGAGGTTCCCATGACCCAGTTGTTCCTACCCTCGATGACTTCGACCCAGGCGAAGCGGTCACCTCTGCTGGCTGTCGCCGGTGGGTGCAGCATGCACCTTCACCTGCGCCTGGCCCTCGTGTGCGCTGCTGCCGCTCTCGGACTTGCCGCCGCGCTCCCGGCCCAGATCACTATCGACTCCCACACCGGGGCCGTGATCAATGGCGCCGGCGGAAGCAGCCAGACCAATGTCGATCGCCGCTATCAGCAGATCAGGCCCACCAACGTTCCACTGACCAAGATTGAACTCGATCCCAAGACTCGCCTCGAACTGATCCGCCTCATCCAGGCAGAACAGGGGTTTGCCATGCGGCCGTTCCCGCGCGGGCACAAGGGGCTAATCCTGGTGGCCAACGGAAAGCTCGAGCCGGCGGGGGAAGCGTACGTGTCCATGGTGACCAGCGAGGGCATCTCGGCCAAAGCCGGGGACCGCGTGGTGCTGACCGACCTCAAGATCGACCGCAGCAAGATCGTCTTTGAGCTGAATGGAGGCCCCGACCCCAGGCACCGCTTTTTGCGCCACATCCAGATTGGCACTGGGCCCATGATGAATCCGGTCGTGCAGGGAGACGACCAGGAGCCGGTGGGCGCACGGCTCACCCTTGCCTTTCCCAGCCACGTTCCCGAGCTAACCGGGGCCGAGGTGAAGGCGCTGCTGGCGCCGCTCATCTCCTTCGATGTCAAGACGCCCATTCAGGCCTTTACCGACACACTGCCCACCACGCTGAAGGACGCTATTCTCACGCACCATGTGCTGGTGGGCATGAGCACGGATATGGTGCTCTTCGCCAAGGGCCAGCCGGAGTCCAAGTCGCGCGAGATGGATGGGCAGATGCCCTTCGAGGAGTGGATCTACGGCCAGCCTCCCAAGGAGGTTGACTTCGTCCGCATCAACGGCAACCGCGTGATTCGTGTCGAGATCGCGAAAATGGGCGAGACTCCGGTTATTTTCACCAAGGATGTGGTCGAGGGCCTGATGCGCACCGACGGCACGGCTCTGGAGGCCAGCGCCACTCCGCACACGGCCAAAGTGGGCGATGTGCAGCGCGACTCGGACAAGGAAGCGCCGTCCGCGCCGCCCAGCCTGATGAAGCCAGGCGAGGCCGCGCCCGACGCAGACGTGGACAAAAGCTCGCGCGTGGGCGTGATGAAGCCGGTGCAGTTCCCCAAGCAAAAGCCCGATCTGCAGCCCGGAGAAAACCCGGACGGGCCGCCGGACGTGCAGCAACCGGCGGCACAGACGTCGCAAACCGCTCAGCCGGCGGGCGATCCGGCCAAGGCGCAGCCAAAGCCTGCAGATGCGTCGCAGCCAAGCCTTGCCAAGCCGCAGCCTCCGCAGCCGGCGGGTTCCAGCCAGTTCGCCAGAGTGCCCGGATGAGTGTGCACTTGAATCTCAACTGGAGCGGTGAGCCCAATGCCAGGGTCACCGGCGCCGTTTATTTGCTTTACTTTCTCACAGCGGTCCTGGCCCAGACCTTCGTCAGCTGGAAGCTCGTTTTCTATGGCAACGCCGTGAATGTCATCGCATTCGCGTTCTATATGCTTTTGACGCTGCTTTTCTATTTCATGTTCAAGCCCGTGAACCGGATGCTCTCGTTGCTTGCCGCGCTCATCAGCCTTGCCGGAAGCATCATCGGGCTTCTTGACCTCTTTGATCTCGCACCTCCCAAACTCAGCCCGCTGCTATTTTTCGGGCCCTATTGTCTTCTGATCGGCTTCCTCATCCTCAGGTCGACATTCCTGCCTGGAGCACTAGGTTGCCTGATGATGCTTGCGGGGTTGGGCTGGCTGGCCTTTCTGTCCCCGCCGATCGCAAATCATCTATCCCTCTACATTGAAATTCTTGGCGTCGTTGCCGAAGCATCGCTGATGTTCTGGCTGCTGGTGAAGGGCGTGAACGTTCCACGATGGAAGGAGCAGGCCAGATCGGCATCCATCGGCACATGACCATACGCGCGTGAAGGGCAAAGCGCTGCAAGCTGCCTTGATGTAAACTTGAGCAAGCGAGTCCGGCTTCCTCCAGGCAGATCCCATTGCCCAGATAACCTGGCGATCCCTTTGCAACAGAGGTTGGCCCCATGACCGCGCCGTTGAAGCCGTCCGCCGTCCGCCACCCCAGCGACGAACACCTGTCGCTGGGAACCCCGGTCCGGCGGATGCGTGCAGAGACAACCCCAAAAGGAGAAACACCCTACCGATGGCCAAGATTGCAAAAACAGGTGACCGCAAGAAGGAAATGGACACGACGAAGTCGACCGACTGTCCCAAGTGCAGCAAGCCCACGCGCATCGTCAAGCGTGTCAAGGACCGCGAGCGCGGCATCCCCGGCGGAGTCTACATCTCGTGCTCTTCGTGCGAGTTCTACGAAAAACTTTAAGCGCTAGTTGAGGTTTGATGCGGAAAAAGCCCGGCCAGAAGCCGGGCTTTTTCACGTACATGTCCAACTTAAACTGCTTCGGCCATCTCCAGCAGAATCGCCTCAGCCGCCCGCGCAGGATCGGCCGCCTGCGTAATCGGCCGGCCAACCACCAGGTAGCTCGCTCCCAGCCGCATAGCCTCGGCTGGCGTGGCAATCCGCGTCTGGTCGCCGATGCCAGCCCCGGCCGGGCGGATGCCGGGAATCACCAGCACCCCCTCGGGGCCGGTGAGCGTCCTGAGCGCGGCCACCTCCTGCGGCGAGCAGACAAAGCCGCGCACCCCGGCGCTAAGCCCGATGCGCGCCAGCGCTTCCACTTGCGCCGCTGGTTCATATTCGACGCCGACGGCGTGCAACTGCGCCGAATCCATGCTGGTAAGCACTGTCACGGCCAGCAGCTCGGGAGCATCGGCCACGCCTTCCAGGGCAGCACGCGCGGCGGCCAGCATGGCCGGACCTCCGCCGGCGTGGACGGTGAGCATCTTCGCGCCCAGTGCCGCGGCCGAGCGTACCGCTCCGGCCACCGTGTTGGGAATGTCGTGGAACTTGAGGTCGAGAAAGGTGGAGTGCCCGCGCATGAGGATCGGCTCCAGCACCGCCGGCCCTGCGGCCACAAACAGCTCCAGGCCCACCTTGAACCAGGTGCAGGTGCCCTCAAGGCGCGCAACCAAGGCCTCGGCCGCGGCGCCGTCGGGCACATCGAGAGCCACGATGAGCCGCTTGCGGGCCTCATCGACGGGGTTCAAAACGGTTGCGGTGGCCGACGCGAAGACAGGATTCAGCCGCTCCGGAATAGGCATGCCTTTATCGTAAGGCAAAACGGGAAACGGCGGGATGGATTTCTCTTGCCCCGGGTTCGGGGTTGGGTTCGCAGGACTGCTGGTGGTGCTTCTTGGTTCCTCACCCTTTTTACAAGAGAACGCAAAAAGGATGGGGCACGGAGCCTTTGCCGGTCCTCAGGCCTGCGCCGCTATGGCTGGTGTTTCCGTGGGCCGCAGCGTGATCTGGTCCTGCGCCGGCAGAAAACGGCAAAGGTAGTCGATCGGGTTGTCCGCCGCGGCCATCTGCCGCAGGTGGTACTTCCACACGTCCGCCTTGATGGTGCGCCGGGTAAACGGCTTGCGGGTGACCTGGACAACCTCGCCTTGCGCGGTGACCCTGGGGTAGGTGACGGAGGGAATCATGAAGCTCATGTGCGCTCCGCTCCGCCAGAAGCAGCGCGCGAAGTCGTGCGAGAACAGGAGCGTAAAGTAGCGCCCCTCGGTGGAGAGCAGGCTCAACGCTTCTTCCGCGCCGGGCCAGATGGGACGCACATGCCCCTGAAACCAGCGGCGGAACTCGAATCCGTTAAACTGAGCCTGATTGAGCAACAAACGCAGCAACTCTTTTCGATTCATGACACCATTCCTTGAGCGAAGAGCCTGTAGAGGAATCCGGGATAAAGCGGCGCTTCAGGAACGCCGCGCAAACGAGCCCACAAGGTGAATCAAATCCGATAGCCTGCTATGAGTGGATTAACGTCGAAAGGCGATGAGTTTCCTTTTTTTGGCAACAGGGAAGGACAATCTGAGTCTTTCGTGAGTCGGCGATACACCGGCAACGCGGAATATCGGCTCTCACATAGTCAAAGTGAGAAATGCGGCCAGAATGTGACATGAATTCTCAAGAAAGTTTCTGACGAAGTTTTGTCCTGAAGCTCCGGCGCGGCCGGCCACCCGGTTTTGGAACGGCCGGCAGCAACGGGTGGACGGCAGCAGATTCGAGGTCGAGATTGGGATCGTTTTGGAAAAGAAGCCTGGGATGGGCGTTGGTTCTTGTGGCAGCGGGGCTGTGCCGCGCCGACCAGGTCCACACCAATCCCCTCAACAGCGATCCCCTGGTCAAGGAAGCCTTCGAGCACTTTTACAATCTTGACTACGCAGGCGCGGTGGAGCGCTTCAGCCGTTTTCACTCGCAGCATCCCGGCGACCCTCAGCCGACCGCGCTGCTGCTTGAAGCCGAAGTCTTTCAAGAGCTCTACCGCCAGGACCTGCTGGATACCACCTTCTACGCCAACGATGGTTTTCTCACCGGCCGCCACGCGACCCAGGAGGACCCCGCCACGCGCCAGCGCATTCTTGGCCTGGCCGATGAGACCGTGCACGAGGCCGACTGGCGCCTGAGCAAGAATCCCAACGACGTGGACGCGCTCCATGCCCGCGCCTTTGCGCGTTCGCTCGAATGCACTTATGTATCCATGGTCGAGCGCAGCTACGGCGCCGGCTTTCGCCTGGCCACCAAGGCCAAGGACGACGACATGCGCGTGCTCCAGCTCGACCCCGACTACGTGGACGCCAAGCTGGTGGCCGGCGTCTACGAGTACGTGGTGGGCGCGCTACCCTGGCCCTTCAAGCTGCTGATCGGCTTTGCCGGCATCACCGGTTCGAAGACGCGCGGCCTGGAGATGCTCACCGACGCTGGCAACCGCGGCCCGGTGACCAGCGTGGAGGCGCGCACCACCATCGCGCTCTTCCTGCGCCGCGAAGGCCGCTACAAGGAGGCCGTCCAGGTGGTGCGCAAACTCAAGAGCGAGTATCCGCGCAACTACCTGTTCAGCCTGGAAGAGGCCAACCTGCGCAAGGATGCGGGCGAGGGGATGGCCGCAGCCGACGCCTACCGCGCGATCCTCACCGCTAACGCCAGACCAGGCTACTTCTACGCTCCGCGTCTGGAACTCACTTACTTCGGTCTCGGCGACGCGCTGCGCGGTCAGCGCCACTTCGGCGAGGCGGCAGAGGCTTACGAGCAGGCCGCGGCTGCGCCCGCCGTCGGCCCCGAGCTGAAAATTCGCTCACTCCTCGACGCCGGCCAGTGCCACGATCTCAACCACGAGCGCCCGCTCGCGCTTAAGGACTACCAGGCCAGCATCGACGCCGGCCCCACCACCAGTCGGGCCGACCAGGCCCGCAAGTATCTGCTCAGTGCATACACCGGGAATTGAATTGTGCAGCTGGCGATCTCGTGGTAGTTTATAAACTACAGGCCACTCAATGGTCGAATTCAAGCAGACCGAGAACTTCCGGAAATGGCGTACCCGCTTGAAAGATGAGCGAGCCCGCGCTCTGATCGCGTCGCGGCTAGACCGGTTGGCATTTGGAAATGCCGGCGATGTAAAGCCGGTGGGGCAGGGAATCAGCGAGCTGCGGATCGATTACGGACCCGGCTACCGGGTGTACTTTCTCCGACGGGGCGGCGAGATCATCATCCTGCTCTGCGGCGGCGACAAGAGCACGCAGGCATCCGACATCAAGACTGCAAAACGGTTGGCAGACGAGTGGAGAGGGCAACATGCCTAGAAATCGAGAAAAACTCAGCAACTACGATCCGGCCGAAGACCTGGGTTCCGACGAAGCGATTGCCGTCTTCATGGCCGAGGCGCTCCAGACCAACGACGTGGCTTACATCTCACACGCGCTCGGTGTGGTGGCGCGCGCCAAAGGCATGGCCCAGATCGCCAGCCAGACAGGCCTGTCGCGCGAGCAGCTCTATCGCTCCTTCAGCGCCAAAGGCAACCCGACACTGAAGACGACGCTCGCGGTGATGAAGGCGCTGGGGGTGCAGTTGACGACGAAGGCTTCGGCGGTGGCTTGACCGGGGTCGGGTTGGTAGGCCGGGGATTTATCCCCGGCACAGATGCCGGCAAAATCGACGGGGTTTCAACCCCTGAGGTATGCTTTCTGCTGTCGGCCATGGAAACCTATTCGCTAACCACCACGACGTACCAAAGGCGCGCCCTCTTTGCCAGGACGGCAAATGCAGAGTTGCTGGTGAAGACGCTCTTTCACTATCGGGATCAGGGGCGATCCGCTTTGCATGGGTTCGTTGTGATGCCGGAACATTTACACGTCTTGCTGACGCCTGCAGAAGGCCAGCCGGTCGAGCGTTGCGCTCAATGCATCAAAGGCGGCTTTTCCCATGAAGTGCGCGAGCAATTTCCAGGGGAGGTCTGGCAAAAGGGATTCCACGAGCATCGGATTCGCGACGCGGAGGATTTTCAGAGGCAGCTTGGGTATATTGCGGCGAATCCAGGGAAGCGCGGGCTCGTGGATTGGGGTTTTGTGCATACGCGGTTTTTGGACCGGGTCGACCATATGCCGGACAGATTCGAGCGGTAGGTCGGGGTTTTAACCCCGACGCGAGAGCGATTGGAATGGGCGTGCCTTTAGGCCCTGAGGTATGCCCTTCAGAACGAGAAGCATACCTCAGGGGTTAAAACCCCGCTCCCGAAGGGCCGCGGTATTGCCGGGGATAAATCCCGGGCCTACCGATCCCGGGCACAGATATTCTGCGGGCTCGCAGCATCTCTCGCTTGTCGGCCGTTGAGCTTTTGACTAGAATTACGCCCAATACAATGCCAAGAATCACTGGTTTACGCTGCGTGGATGAAAACGATCGAAACGTTCCTTGTGATGCGTTCAGGAATAACGTTGCCTTTACTTGCCCAGGCTGCGGCCACCCAATGCTGGCCATCGTTCGTGAGCACCAGCGCGGATCGAATGCAGACAATCCAGGGTTCTGTCTCGGGTGCGGCTCTCGTTTTTCGATAAGCGGGGACTCCGCGTTGAGTCTCCTTAGGCTTCACAAGGTTGTGATTTGAGGAGTCTTTGCGATGAATTTGGAGCGTTCATGAATTCGGCAACAATCACGCTGTTCCTTCCTCTCGGAGACGCGAAGAGTCTTCGCACCGCAGAGATATCCAATTGGAGCGGAAAGGCCGTTGCTGCTCCGCGCACCGAGCTCGAAGAGCTTCTAGCTCGCGAGGAACTCGACAAGGCGGGAGTCTACATCCTTATTGGGAGCGATCCGAAATCTGGCGCGCCGCACGCTTACATCGGTGAAGCGGAAGTGATCCGTGATCGACTCAAGCAGCATAAGACCAAAGAATTCTGGGTGTCGGCCATTGTGTTCACCAGCAAAGATGAGAATCTGACAAAGGCGCATGTCAGGTATCTTGAGTTGCTGATTCTCGCGGAGGCCGCTCGGATAAACAGAATTTCTCTTGATCAGAATCAGTCTGGCGGCTCAAAGCTCCCCGAGTCGGACCGTGCAGATATGGAGGTGTTTTTTGGACGAATTCGGCAGCTCCTCCCTGTCCTTGGCTCCGACATTCTGACGCCAATTGCCCAGCCCGCCGCAAAGGCTCAGCCGGGCGGAGTGCTGTTCTGTCGCATGAAGGGCGCAGTGGCAAGAGGTCAACGCACCGCCGGGGGATTCGTCGTATTCCATGGGTCGACCGCCGTTTTGAAGGAACGGCCGGCCGCTGAAAGCTATCCCACTGTATTAGCTCAGCGAAAACAGTTCATTGCGGATGGGACTCTCATCGAAAAGGGCGGCTTTTTTGTGTTTACCAAAGATGCAGAGTTTTCGAGTCCTTCTGCGGCGGCGGTTGTGATTCACGGTGGCAGTGCGAATGGTCTGATTGCCTGGAAAACGGAAGGTGGAATAACCCTAAAGCAGCTTGACGAACAGGCATAGCCGATTATCGAACTTTCGGATTTAGGCGGGTTCCGATGCGAGCGAAAAGCATACCTCAGGTGTTAAAGCCCCTTTTCCGTAGAGGCGCCGTATTGCCGGGGATAAATCCCCGGCAATACGGCACCGAAATTAGTTATGCTTCCCCTTCCACTCCGCATACGGCCCCTGGAAGTCTTCTATGCCATCCGATTTGAAGTTCCAGAGTCTTGTGGCTACTTCGTCGATCAGGTCGTGGTCGTGAGTGACTAACAGGACCGTGCCTTCATAGCGCTGCAAAGCGATGTTCAGCGCGTTGATGGCTTCTAAGTCGAGGTGATTAGTCGGCTCGTCGAAGATTAGTATGTTGGGCTTCGTCAGGATTAACTTGCAGAAGGCTAACCTGGCTTGCTCGCCGCCGCTCAGGGCCTTGGTTTGCTTGTCGCCTTCTTCGCCGCTGAATAACATCTGGCCCAGGATGCCGCGAATCTCTTCGGAGTGGGCGGCGGGGTTCCAGCGATGGAGCCACTCGGCTACAGTGAGGCCATGTTCGATGGTGGCGCCTACGTCCTGGGGGAAGTAACCGATCTGCGCTTCGTGGCCCCAGAAAACGGAGCCGGAGTCGAGCTCGAAGTCCTTGTCGGCGAGGCCGGGATAGTTGGCCAGCAGGCTCTTTATCAGCGTGGTTTTGCCAGCGCCGTTGCGGCCCATGAGGCAGATGCGCTCGCCGCGCAGGACATTGCCGGTGAAGCCGTCGAGGACCTTGTGGTCGCCATACAACTTGGTGAGGTGCTTGAACTCGAGGATGTGCTTGCCGGAGGGGCGGATCTGGTCGAAGCGGATGTAAGGGCGCTGAATGTTGGAGCGGGCCAGCTCGTTGGTCTGCAGGCGCTCGACTTCCTTGCGGCGGCTGGTGACCTGCGAGGAGCGGGTTCCGGCGGCGAAGCGGGCGATGAAGTCGTTGAGCTGGGCGATCTTCTTATCGCGCTGGGCGTTCTGCGATTCGAGCGTGGAGCGGATCTGCGTCTTGGCCATTACCATGTCGTCGTAGCCGCCGGTGTAGACGATGATGGTCTGGTAGTCGATGTCGGCGGTGTGGGTGGTGACGGAGTTGAGGAAGTGGCGGTCGTGGGAGATGCAGATCAGCGTGCCGTCGTAGTGGTCGAGGAAGTCCTGGAGCCAATGAATGGAGTCGAGATCGAGATAGTTGGTGGGCTCGTCGAGCAGCAGCGCCTCGGGCTTGCCGAACAGGGCCTGCGCCAGTAGCACGCGGACCTTCTGGCCGCCTTGCAGCTCGCCCATCTTGCGCTCGTGGATCTCCTCGGGAATGTCGAGGCCGTCGAGCAGGATGGCGGCGTCGGCCTCGGCGGTGTAGCCGTCCTCGTCGCCGATGACGCCTTCGAGTTCACCCAGGCGCATGCCGTCTTCGTCGGTCATCTCGGGCTTCTCGTAGATGCGGTCGCGCTCTTCAAGCGCGGCCCACAGCGGCTTGTTGCCCATGATGACCGTGTCGATGACGCGATAGGCGTCGAAGGCGAACTGGTCCTGGCGGAGCACGCCGAACTTGCGCGGGCGGACGACGGAGCCTTTCTGCGCGTCGAGCTCGCCGGTGAGGACTTTCATGAACGTCGATTTGCCGGAGCCATTGGGGCCGGTCAGGCCGTAGCGGCGGCCGGGGACAAAGCTGACACTGACTTCTTCGAAGAGGATCTTGGCGCCGTAGCGCATGGAGACATTGCTGACAGAGAGCATTCTTGGTCTGGTTCCTATTCGTCTATGAGGGCCGCAGCGATGAGACGACGCTGGCGGGCCGGAGATAGCTGGGGTTGGTTCTGGTTGATGGCGCGCAGCACCCAAAGGGTACAGGGCAGCGCCTGGAGAACTTCGGCTCTTTTAGTTTCTCACAGAAGCCACTTGGGCTGCGGTTGAAGCCGCGCTCTCATTTGGAGCCAGGACTGGCTACTGACTATCTCGGGATCAAGAAGGACCCTGGAATCCGTTCGTCCAGGGTGGCGAATTGCGCGCCATGATCCGCAGCGAGTTGGACAAGATGGCCATCGGTGACCTGAGCAGGAACACCGACCCACTTCGGGACCATGGAAATATCACTTCCATCCAGAAGAAAGGTCAGCGGCTGTGTTTTATTCGTCTTCATTCCAAGAAGAAGGCTTCTGGCCTGCGCAACGTTGAGGCCATACATGGCCACGCTTGCCACGACCCGCACAAAGCCGATCTCTGTGATCGGAGTTGTCAGGAAGGTAGAATCGCGCTGGTCCTTCACCCAGCCGGCGACACGCTGATGGAATTGATGCTGTGGTATGCCGAAAGCGATGAGCGCGTTTGCATCAAGCAGGTATTTCATGGGAAGTCGACGAGTAGCTCACGGACCATTTCACTGGTTAGGGCGGGCGCATCGGGCCCCAGATCGATGACCGTAAATCCGGTTATCGGATCTTCGACAATGCGCGCCTGGTATTTCGGCTTTGCGGGCTGCGACAGCACAATCCTGTCCTGCTCGACGGCGATTTCCAACGCATCGCCGGCAGAGATGCCCAGCCTGCGCCGCAGGGGAGCTGGGAGGACGATCTGGCCCTTGGTCGAGACGCGCGTCTGCATGGTAAGACAATCTTACCTCGTATGGCGCCATTCCTCAAGAAGCGAATCTGACAGAACTCAGCCCCGCTCAGCGCGCCGGCACGCTCGCGTATTTGCCGGCCTTGGCGTAGAGCCAGTCGCCGCAGTCGGCGGGGTTGCTGGGATCTTTGATCACGTAGTAAAGCATGGTGACGGGCGCAAAGCACTGGCGGTAGATGAGGCCCACGTCGGCGCCGCGGTTGGGCGTTGGAATGTTGACGCCGAACATGAAGTAGGCAGGGGGATTGTCAAGGCGCAACATCCCGTCATGGACCTGGTTGCTAATCTCGTGCAGGCCGCCGCCAGCGTAGGTCGAAGTGCCGTCGTTGCCCACGCCGAACTCGTAGTGACGCGGGGTGGGCGCGTCCTGGTTGTAGGTGGTGTCAATGGCGGCCTGATACTTGCGGCTGATGGGAGCCATGGTCCTGGCCGCAACCACGCGGACAAGGATCGAGCAGGAGTTTGCGGAGCCGGGGCCGTAGCTGGCGTTGACGAAGTTGGCGGCGCTGTCGCCGGTTTCCTCGGCCATGAGCTCGGCCGGGGTGGGCGGTGGCTTGACGCCAGCGCAGGACGCAGGCAACGAAAAGAGTGTGTCCGCAGGGGTGCTGAGGGAGACTTTGGTGATGTTGACCAGAGGCTGCAAGGCGCCGCCGGGAGCGCCAATCATGGCGCGCATCACGAGGCCGTCCTTCTCGTCGAGCCAGGCCTTGATGCCCGTGCCGCCGGTGGCGCCGGCGTAAACCTTTGTCGGAACTCCGCCCACGGTCTCGGTGCCGGCCGGCTTCAGATCGCCTTTGGCGACGCTCTTCATCAGGTCCGGCGTCATGGCGAAGGGATCTCCCCAGTCCCCGGAAAAGTGGTTGGCGCTGCAGGCGACGGGTGTTGCGGCCGGGTCCCAGGACCACGAATTGCCGCTGGCGATGTCGTAAAGGGTAAGGGTATGACTGGCCGCAGTGCCAGCCTGCGTGGGACGGAAGACATCGATCAGCGCCTTTGCACCGTTTCGATACACTGTCATGGTAGAGCCAATGGGCGGGAAGGCGGTGGTTTGCGTGATGGTGTAGACCGTGGGGGGTGTCTGCGCGGGCAGCAGCGACGCGAGAGCAAGAAAGGCTATAGAGGCGGCGATTCGGGGGGCTTCCATGGGAAAAACTCCTACAAGGTGGATCGGGGTGCGACCAGCACCGTTGCGGCAGACGAATACGGGGTGGGAAGCCAGCGAGGACGGCGCACGGAGTGCGTTTCCGATCTTCGAAGCTATTGCTTGGCGGGGATGCGGACGGTCGTCTCCTGGATCTCGATGATGCCGCAGCCGGTGCGGTTTTCCAGCTCGGGTAGCAGAGCGTCGACCTTCTCGCGGGTCTCGACGAACTCAATCTTGATGGGCAGATGGTCAGAGATCTCCAGGATGTGGGCGGAGTGGATGCGATGCCTGGAGCCGAAGCCGGCTACGCCCTTGAGCGCGGTGGCGCCGTAAACGCCGCTCTTGAATAGGAAGTCCAGCAGGCTGGTGTAGATGGGAATGCCGTGATGCTTGGCGCCGTCGCTCAGGTAGATGGAGACTTTGACTGCGGGGCCGCTGGTGAGCATGGGGGTTCCTCCTCGCGGTGCACCCTGGCGCGGATGGGCGCGCATGGGGCAACGATGGATTGAAGCACCGGCCGGGGGTGGTTGGCAAGCCACCCGGGCATATGGCAGGAGCAAACCCATGGAAGGTTGATAGCCTTGAGGCGCGGGCGCGTCTTTCGCTGGCAAGCAAGATCCCGGGGCGGAAGCCGAATTGGACCCAGAAATCGTTTGAGGGGGCACGAATGCCCTGCGCCCTCCCCAAAAGAGCAAAAAAATCCCGAGCGGCTAGAGCATCTCGCCCAGTGCTGCGCCGGCCCAGGTTGCGGCCAGGCCCAGGATGAGGCTGCCGCCGGCATAGAGAGCAGCCAGCATGAAGGCGCCGGAGCGAAGGGTGGAGAGAGTCTCCCACTCGTAGGTGGAGAAAGTGGAGTAAGCGCCAATGAAGCCGATGGGGATGAGAAAGCGCCAGGCGGGGTTGAGGTCGGCGCGCCGGCCCATGTAGCTGAGCGTGAAGCCGATCACCAGGCATGCAGTGAGATTGACGACCAGGGTTCCGTAAGGGAATTTGAATCCCATGCGGCCGGCAATGGTGGAACCAACCCAGAATCGGGCGACGGAGCCAAGCGCGCCGCCGATGGCAATGAGCAGGTATTTCTGCAATGTCCCTCTCCTCTTCCACCTGCGGTGGGGCAGCCACCTGCGGTGGGGCAGTCACCTGCGGTGGGGCAGACGCTCGTTAGTCGCTCGCAGGAGCCTTGCGGCCTCCCGATTTCTGCTCCGCTAACCGTGCGGAAGGAGCAGACGCGGAACCGCGCAGCCGATGCGATGGAACTCGACAAGTTGTTCTCGGGGATCGTGCCGGGATATGACTCCGCAACAGGATTCCCTGTCAGGAGTCATCATCTGTCCGGCCGAAACAAGGAGGGACAGCGGTTAAGGGTGAACTCCTTCACCACAACCAACAAGCCCAATTACACGCCTGGGTGGGGTGGGCTGTCAATGAGAAATGCGAAGAGACTCAACCGGCCAGAGCTTCAATGGGCACACTATAATTCCCGCCGGGAGGAGACGCCTTGAAAACAAGTCGCTGGATGGAACTGTGCGCATGCGTGGTGGCGGGGTTGCTGTGCTCTAGCGCAGCCGGGGGGCAGGAGCTTTCGGCCAAGCTGCAGAACGCGGTCGGCCACTGGCAGGTGGTGAACGGCGACGGCACGCCGGGCGGGAAGGTGGAGACATACCTTGAGAAGGGGTTGCTGTTTGGACGCGTGACCGAGGTGCGACCGGGGCGAACGGCTAAGGATGTGTGCGACAAGTGCGCGAGCGAGTTCAAGGGCCAGCTGATTCTGAGCATGGTAAACATGCGCAACTTCCACGCCGAGGGCGACGACTGGGTTGGCGGAACGGTGGTGGACCCGGAGAACGGCAAGCAATACAAGGGCAAGATATGGGCGGTGGGCAAGGACACCCTGCACATGCGCGGGTTTGTGGGCATCTCGCTGCTGGGACGGACAGAGAGCTGGGTGAGGATCCCATGAGCTCGACAAAAAGAACGGCCTCGCGGAAGCGGGCTTCCGCGAGGCCAGTTGAGGGCTGGAGCGATTCTTACGGTGTGGCTACTTTGTTCTGGCCTTCGGCGGGCTGGTTGGCTACTTGCAGGTAGTTCTTCACGCTGAAGACCCCCGGGACGCCGTTGGCGCGCAGATAAGCCACTTCCTTGTCGGCCTGGGTATCGACGGTGCCATAGAGCTCGACGTTGCCGTTCTGCACCGAGATGCGGATGGGCTTGACTGGGTCAATGGAATACCGGCTCAGCGAGGGGTAGCCATAGACGGCGCGAGCAACCTCCATGCGGGTGCGGTCATCCATGATGGAGACGGGATCGACCTCAATCTCGCCGACAACGTCCTTGACCCCGGGGTAGGTGCTGACCAGGGCCAGTGCCGAGTCCTTGTCGACATCGGTGCGGGCATGGCCGCCGAGGGTGACGACGCCGTTCTGCACGTTGAGGGTGATGGCGTTGAAGGCGTTGCCGTAGCCGACGCGGTCATAGGCGAGCTTCTCGCCCAGCTTGGCCTGCAGCTCGGAGTCGGAGACGGTGGGTCCGGCGACTTCGATGAGGTTGCGCACGGCGGTGACGCCCTTGGCCTTGTGCATGCGCTTCTCTGCGTCAGCCTTGTACTCGAACAGGTCGACGGTGCCGGAGAGCGTGGCGATGCCGTTGTCTACGCTGACGGTGACGTCTTTGTATTGCTTCTTGTTGAGGCGGGCAGCAGCGTCGCTGTCCGTCGAGTTGGTTGTTTGCGCCTGCGCGGGAACGCCGGAGCCTGAAGCCGCAGCCAAAGAAGATTGGGGAAGGCTCAGGAGGGCTCCGGCGATTGTGACCGCCAGCAGTGCGGTCCGGGTGGTACGCATCGTCGTTGTCATGTTTTTAACTCCTCCTCTTTCACTTGCGTTTGTTACAACAAGTCGGATGCAGGATCTTGGGCGAAGGATTCACGTGCGCCCAACCTGCGACCTATGAACTAATAGACACTTCTTGTTGGGAAAAGTTACGTTTGCGCCGCGGGTGCGCTGCTTATGAAGAACAATGCAACCTTCGGGACAGCAAATGCGTCTAACTGCGGCCAATCTAACTGCGGCTAAGTTGATGGATAGGTCAAGATAGGTTGTGGATTCATCTGAAGTACATCGTTTCCGATGCGGAATGCGCGGTCAAGCGCGATTTGAAATTCGATTTTGGCTGGTTCGAATAGGTGAAAATGTGGAGGGCACGACGAAGAACAATCGCGGGTCCCCTTCGGCTGTGCTCAGAGCAGGCTTTCGACTCCCTGCGTCCGCCGCAGCGGACTTCGGTCGCTCAGGATGACAGTCTTGTGAGGGAAAGGAGAGGAGGCGCTAGCGGTAGCGGCGGGTGGCTTTGACGACCATGGAGAAGACGCCGGATTCGTCTCGCGCTACGAGTAGGGAGACGTGGCGGTTGATGGCGATTTCGGCTTGCAGAAGCTGCTGGCCGGTGGTGTCCACATTAGTGGCGTAGGTGAGGGTAACGTTGCGGCCCAGCTGCTCCTCGACGGTGATGCGGGAGGTGGAGTTGCCGAGGGTGCCAATGTAGTTGGGATCGACTTTGACGGAGCCGGCGCCGAAGAGCTTTTGCACGCGGCTGGAGACAGTGGCGTTGAGCGCGCCGCCGAGCAGGGCGTCGGTGGTGGGGTTGGCCACGGACTGCTCCTGCTGCTGGGTGAAGAGGCGCTGCTGGCTCTCGGTGCGGCCCAGGGCGAGCAGGGCCACGACGTCGGCTTCGGGCAGCGGCGGATCGCTACGGTAGCTGACGGAGAGTTTTTGCGGTGTTCCGTGCAGGCCGAGGGTGATGTCGTAGTCTTCGACGCGGGCGGTGGCGTTGAGATCGATGGAGGGCTCGATGCGGACCGGGTTGGTGAAGAAGATGTCGCCGCGCTGCAGGTCGTAGCGGGTGCCGGCGATGACGGCGCTTCCCTCGGTGATGGAGACGCGGCCAAGGAGCGAAGGAGAGGCGACGGTGCCGCGCAGGCGCAAATCGACGTTGCCGGCCAGCTTGGCGTAGGCGTTCTGGAAGTTCAACTGCGGCGAGGAAGACAGGTGAACGTCGAGGCGGATGTGGTTGGAGGGCGCGTCGGGCGGGGCGATGGCCTGGACGGAGTTGGCCTGGGCGGCGAGGGCGGCAATGTCCAGATCGGGGCTGACGGAAAAGCGGGTGATGAGAACGCTGCCGGAGAGCAGCAGGTTGTTTTGCGAGCCTTGCAGGCGGAGCGTGGTGTCGGCCAAAGAACTGACGCCCTCAGGATAGCGGATGCGCACGCTCTTGCCGGTGACGGAGAGGTCGGCATAGAGGCCGTGCTGATAGGCCAGGTAGCCGCCTACGCTGAGCAGGCCGCCGCCGCTCATGGCGGTGAGGGATTTGACTTCAAGGCGGTTCTGGTTGAACTCGAGAGTGCCGTGCAGCTGGCTGAGCCCGTTGGGCACGTCTTCGAGCGATAAGGAGCCGTTCTGGAAGTCGATGCGGCCTTGGAGGCCGGGGTTTTTGAGCGGGCCGTGGGCTTCGACCTGGAAGGTGGTGATGCCGCTGGCGGTCAGGTCGGGGTCGACGGTCTCGGCGAGCTTGAGGTTGATGGAGCCGCTGGCGGCGAAGTCGAGCTGCTTCTTGTCTTTGAAGTTGAGGCTGCCCTGGGCGTGAAGGTCGGTTTCTTCGCCGGTGACGTGGAGGGGATCAAGGAGGACGCGTCCGCCGGCCAGCGTGGCGTGGACGCCGCCCTGGCTGGCGAGGTGGACTCCGGCGATGGTGGCGGCGAGTTGCTGCAAGCGGGCCTCGCCGCGGAGTTCGAGCGGGCGGGCGAGGGGGCCTGCGAGGGTGACCGTGCCGGCCAGGGCGGACTCGCCGGTGAGGCCCTGCACATGGGCGGTATTGAGCAGGCCCTCGATGTTGAAGTGGGAGAACTCGAGTTTGGCCTGGGTGGCGTAGTCGCCGGTGAGAGCGGTCTGGCCGGTGAGGTCGACTTCAGCGCCTTCCAGGCGTGTGGATGCAGTGTAGGTGGCGGAGCGGTTGGCGGTGTGGCCGACGAGGACCAGCGAGCCGAGCGGCTCGCCGCCCAGAGCCAGGCCGCTGAGGGTGGCGTGGGCCTCGATGCGCGGGTCCTCGAGGGTACCGGAGCCGATGACGGAGAAGCCCAGCGTGCCGACGAGGTCCGAGTCCTGGCGGCGCAGGCTTTCGATTTTGGCCACGTCGATGCCGACGCCTTTGGCGTTGCCCAGAAAATGGTGGGATTTGATGTCGTAAGTGCCGACGGCGGTGAGGGTTCCGGCCGGAGCGCTGGCGGTGACAGAGGTGAGCTTGATGACCTGGTTGGTCATGCCTCCCTGGGCGCGGAGATGGGTGAGGGGCTCGCCATAGATTGTGGCGCTGTTCAACTCGGCCCAGCCGGAGCCGCTGAGGCTGCGGACGGGGCCGTCGACCTGGAGCTGGGCATCGAGAGTGCCGGCGAGATCGAGGTTCTGGCCGGTGAGCGGTAACAGGTCGTCGAGGCCAACCTGGGCCGCCTTGATGTGGGCGTGGAGCAGGGAGTTGGCGTCGAAGTCCGGAGGGCGGCCGGAAACCGTGTCCAGGGTCCCGTCGAGGTCGATCTCGGCTTTGCCGCGGCGCAAGGCGCTTTGGGAGATTTCGATGCGCTCGGGAGCGTAGCTGCCGGTGGCTTCGACGGTGTCCCAGCGGATGAACCGGGGCTGAACGGTCTGCGGTTTCCTGTCGTTCGAGGCGGGCTTGATAGGCAGCAACTCGATGGAAAGCTGGGTTGCCTTGAGGCTTCCGGCGATGCGGGGTGCGACAAGCGAGCCGTTCCAGGCTCCGTGGAGAAAATCCATTTGCCCACCCAGGGCGATGGGCAGTGCGGCTGTCCCTGACTTGCCGTAGCGGTTCAGGCCCAGGTCGCGGAGAACGGCGTCGAACTCATTGAGGTCGTGGGAGTGAAAGTCGACATTGAAGGCGGAGGGGCTGGTGAGGGGATAGGCGCCGAGGTGACCTTGCGCTTCGAGCTCGCTGGCGGGGGTAAAGATCTCGAACTTGCGCAGATCGACAGCACCGTTGGACTGGGTGTAGGTGGCATCGACGGAGCCCTGGGCAGGGACTTCGCCGGCAACGGCCTGGGCAGGCGGGGCAAGGGTGAACGCGGCAGAGACGACGATGGTGTTCTGGTCGCCCTTGATCCAGTTGGTGGTGGTGGTGCCGTTGAGGCGGGTGTCGAGGCCGAGGCGGAGAAAGGGCGGCTGGCCGACCATGTCCATGATGGCGTCGAGGGAGACGTTTTGGAAGTTGGCGATGACCTTGCCGTTGACGGGGATGTTGATGACGTCGGGATTGGGCGGCGGGGGACGATGCCAGGGCACAGGGCCGGTGGCGTGAAAGGAGCTGCCTCCGGAGCGTGCAAGCATTGCCGGCGCGGGAGAACTGGGCAGCCAGGGGGCGAGATCGACTTCGCCTTGCATCTGGCCGCCCTGGCGAAGGTGCAGGTCCACCTTGCTGATGAGCAGCTGGCGGGGATCGGCGTGGACGCGGGCATCGAGCCGGAAGCCGGTGGCAGCGACGCCGGTGCCGACGTAAGCGCCGTTGTCGATGTGAACGCCGCCGTCGAAGCGGAAGTCGCCCGCGGCTCCGGCGCTGTCGAGGTCGAGATGGGCGATGCCCTGGGGGACAAAGGGGTAGCCGAGCGCGGGGCTGAGCAGCCGCATGTCCAGCTCGCCGGCGATGGCTGCCTGCCAGCGGGGATGGGCGAAGTTCTGCAACAGGCCGGAGACCCGCAGGGTGTGGTTTTCCTGCGAGTGCGGCTTGAGGCCGGGGAAGCTGGTGGTGAGCACGAGCGAGCGGAGATAGGCGGCGGTGCGGGTGAGGTCGAGCGTGGCTTGCAGGGCGCCGAGGGCCGGCTTTTCCTTCCCGCGCTGGACGCTGAGCTCTGCGGCGCTGGTTTCAATGCGGTAGGTTTCCGGGTCGGCGCCGGCGGGTGGGACGTAGCGCATGAACACGGCGACGTTGCGGGCATCGAAGTCGAGGCTGGTGAAGCGGTTCTGAAAGTCGAACTCGGCGGCGCGATTTTCGAAGTCGAGGGCGCCCTGCTGGATGGAGACGTGGCCGGCCTGGAGATCGAAGAGGGTCTCGAGGACGGGCTTGCCGGGCTTGGCAGGCTTGCGCGGCTGGGGCACGTTGGTGGCGCCGTCCGGGTAGACGATGAGGTGGAAGTCGGGATGGTCAATCTCGAGATCGCGCAGCAGGATGCGCGGACTGAAGAGGCCGAGCAGGCTGATGCGGACGTTGAGGTGGTCGGCCTGGGCGAGGGGCGCTTCGCCGGGGGCTTCAAGGCCGTGAATCACCAGGCCGCCGGCGTCGGCTTCGAGGTTGAGCAGATGCCAGTGGAAGGTGGCGATCTCGGCACGGCCGCCGGTGGTTTCTTCCAGCGTGGCGATGAGGTGGCGGCGGACCAGGTCCTGGGTTGCGGCTGAGCTGGCCCAGAGATAAAAGACGATGGGGGCGGCGATGGCGACGGAGGCCAAGCAGGCGGCAACGAAAAGAGAACGACGCCAGCGGCGGCGCGGCGGCGGCGGGTCGGCAGGGATGGGAAGCGTGGACTCGGGCTCGGTCATTGGCTTCCTGTTCCGCTGCCGGCGGGAGCGGCGGCCGGGGCTTCGGGCGCCCGGGGCTGGATGGTGGGGTCAGGGATGGTGGGGGCCTGGATGGTGGGGTCGAGGACTTCGATGTTGCCCTGCTTGCGCAGGTTCGAGAGCCAGTCGTCAAAGAGGACGTTCACTTGCTGCTGGAGCAGGATCTCCTGAATGCGGGCGGAGACCTGGTCGAGCGGCGGGATGGCTTCTCCTTTGGGGTATTGGGGCAGCAAGGTGTTTTTGTAGTAGGTCTCGATCTCCTGGGGCTGGATGTTGATGCCCTGGCGGAAGCGCTGCTCGACGAAGCGGAGAATCTCGACGCGGTAGCGGAGATAGGCTTCGACGCGCTCCTGGGTGAGGCTGTGGAGGTCGAGAAAGGTCTTCCATCCCTCGGGGGTGGAGCAGTGGCTGCGGACGCAGGATGGGAGCTGGCGGCGGATCTGGCTGAGGCGCTCGTCGACTTCGGCCTGGGTGGGCTCGGCGGCTTCCAGGTCTTCCTGGCGGATCTGCTGCTGGATCAGGTCGCGGCCGATCAGCTGGTCGAGCGCGCGGGCGCGGGTGAGGACGCCGAGGCCAACGCGGCCGGGATCGAGGACGGAGAGACGGATCTCGTCGTCGATGTCGCTGTCGAGGATGGCCTGGTTATTGACCACGGCGACGACACGGTCGAGAACGACAGGGCGTAGGGATTGGGCGTGGGTTGACGAGACAGTCAGGGATAGGAGGAGGGTGCAGGCAAGGGCGAAGGTTTGAGCGATCCTGGTTCCTGCGGATCGGTTCTGCATTTGTGCTCTCCCACCCTTTCGGTCGCCGCGGCGACAGCGCGCAAGGATGGGGCACCCGCACCCGCGCTGGTGCTGCACTCGCTGGCCGGGGGGGCGCTGCGTGACGCGGGCGTTCCGGATTGGGAGCAGACTTCGCATTAGAAGGTTTGTCCCAGGCTGAAGAAGAAGTTGAAGTGGTTCGCTTCGCCAACGTGGGGGTTGGAGTTCGGATTGGTGAGCGAGTAGTCGTAAATGACGGGGAAGATGGGCGTATTCAGGTTATAGCTGAAGTCCAGGCGGAGGGGGCCGGCGGGGGTGTGGTAGCGCAGGCCGGCGCCGATGGCGTGGGAGAAGTAGTTGAAGCTGCACTCGCCTTGCCAGCCGGTGGAGGTGATGGGGCCGGCCGGGGCCTTATCGGGGTGGGCGGGATCGACGATGTTGAGGTTGGTGCAGGTGCTGCGGTTGGGCTGGCGGACACGCAGGGCGCTGGACCAGGCATCCGAGGCATTGGCGAAGATGTTGCCCATGTCGTGGAACAGAACCAGGCTGAGGGAGTCGCCGAAGAAGGGCAGCATGGGCGGGGGCAGACGCAGCTCGGTGGAGTTGATGAGCGCGCCGGCGCCGCCAATGGGGTAGCCGGTCTCCGGATCGCGGGGGCCGGCGGCGTTGATGGAGAAGCCGCGCAGGGAGGTGGGTCCGCCGGCGTAGAGGCGCTCGGGGAGAGGGATCAACTCGCTGTCGGGCGAACCGAAGGCGCGTTCCTGGCCGTAGCGGGTGTTGCGGGCGAGGACCAGGCGGCCCTTGTCGAAGCTCCAGTAGCTGGAGTTGGAGACGTCGAGGCGGTTGAAGGCGACCTGGGCGCCGAAGGTCCTGGCGGAGAGGAACTCCTGGAAGCTGGTGTAGGTGCCGCGGTGGGCGTCGAGGATGGAGTCGCGGGTGTCGCGAATCCAGGTGAGGGCGGGGCCACCGACGCGGACGGCAGTCGCGAGGGTCGAGATCTCGCCGGGCGAGACCTGCAGGCTATTGGCCTGCACCTTGACGCGGCGGAAGTTGAACTCGTAGATGAAGGTGTTGGCTTTGGAGAGGAAGCTCTTCTGTCCGCTGAAGTGCTCGGTCCAGCGCATGCCGGCTTCGAGCTTAGCGGCCACGTAGGTGGTGACATCGAGGGAGTTGGCATAGCCGCCGGAGAGGTTGAGCCCGAAGTCACGAGCGCCTTCAAAATGAGGAACTTGGAAGAGAAGATTCACCTTTTGCTCGAGCAGGCCGTAGGTGGCCTGGAGGGAGGCTGACTGCTCGCGGCCGAAGAGGTTGTTGCGGGTGATGTCGGCGAGGACGCGGGGGCTGACGCCGGTTTTGCCAGCGGTGTTGCAGGGAGCGCCGCTGAGGGCAACCAGGCCGCAGTTGTAGTGGGGGGTGCCGGTCTGGGCCTCGAAGCCGAAGCCGTAGGTGAGGGCCCAGCGATTGGCTTCGACGGCCTGGATCAGGACGGTCTTGCGGGTGTCGCCACCGACGGGGTTTTCGACGGCCGTATCGACTTCGTTGAAGAGGGCAAACTCATAGAGATTGCGCTGGGTGTCCATGAGCGCGGTCTGGTTGAGGGGGTCGCCGGAATGAATAGTGATGGCCCGGGCGACGGTGTCCGGGCGAGTGTAATGGAGGCCTGTGAAGAGCACCTTGCGGACGAAGACCTGGGTGCCTTCGGTGATGTGGAAGGCGACGTCGACCTTTTCCGGGTCATTGGAGTCGGGCTGCTGGGTAACGTCAACCTGCACGTGCTCGAAGCCGCGGCTAAGGTAGTTAGTGGCCAAAGTGTCGCGGTCTCCGGCAAGGGCGCGGGGCGAGAGGAGCTGGCCGGCGGTGGTGTTGAGCAGCGGGGTGAGACTGGCGGCATCCACCTGGGTGTCGCCTTCAATTTTGACGATGCCCACCCGCTGCTGGACGCCTTCTTCGATGTGGTAGACGACGGTGAGAGGAGCTGTCTTGTTCTTCGCGGACGCAGACTTGGCGGCGGGGATGGTGCTTGCCGGGGGCGGGTTGGCGCCGGGAGGTGGGTTGTCGGCAAGGACGGTCTCCGCGGTGCTGGTTGCGGGGGTGATCCTTACCTTGGAGAAGCCGTTGTTGCGGTAGACGGACTCGAGGGCGGAGATGTCCGAGGAGACCAGGGCCTGGCTGTATGCGCCGTGAGGGTCGAGGGAGTCGGCGGCATGGACATTCAACAGTTCCTTGAGAGTATCTGAAGCAAAGTAACGATTTCCTGCGACTTCAACGCGCTGGACGCGGCGGCGCGGGCCCAGGGTTACGCGGAAGAGAATCTCGACGTGGTCGGCGTTGGCGGTTTGCTCCTGGTGATCGACTTTGACATCGAAGTAGCCGAGGCGCTGGTAGTAGTCGCGCAGGCGGCGATTGCCCTCGTTGAGCAGATCCTCATCCACGGTGCCCTCTTCGTAGATGGGGATGACGTGGCGGACGTGATCCTGATCCATGCTGACGCCCTGGACAACAACTTTAACCTGCGGGCCCTGGGTGGCGGAGAAGCGGAAGTTGGTGCGGCCGGTGGCGGGGTCGAAGCTGGCGGACTCGAGCTTGATTTCGGCCTCGAGGCGCTGCTGGTTGCGGTAGTGCTTGAGGACGCCGGCGAGAGCGCGGTTGGCGGTGTCGTGGTCGACGTGGGCGCCGGTGCGCAGACGGGCGAAGTGCCTGAACTCGTCGGCGCTCATGCCGGCATCGCCGGTGAGCTGGACGGCGCCGATGCGCGCCTGGGGGCCGCTGACGACCTGAAAGGCGACGTCGACGAGTTGATCTTCAGGGTGTGTGGCGAGGGTCTCGGTGATCTGCGCCTGGTGGAAGCCGTTGTCGGCCAAGAGGGTTTGCATGTCGGCGAGGGCCTGGGTGAGCTTGGCCTGGGTGAAACGGGTTCCGGCGGTGAGCTGGCTGGCGCGGCTGAGCTGGGTATTGACGGTTGCGCCTTTGGCTCCGCCGACGGTGACGGTGCCGATGAAGCTGCGCGGGGTTCCCTCGAAAAGAAGAGCTACGCCCTGGTCGAGTGGCGCGGCGGCAACGTCGATAGTTTCATAGAGGCCGGTCTGGAAGAGCTGGCGGAGGCTGCGGCGCACGTTTTCCGCGGTGAGCGGAGCGCCTTCGGCCTGGGCGAGATGGCCGGGAAGGGGCTCAAGACGGGCAGGGTCAACCCCCAGGAAGGAGATGCGGCGGACGGGCAGCCCCTGCCATTGGCCCAGGGCGTCGGTTTCCTCTGCAGTGACAGATGGCTGGGCGGCTGCAGCTGGGCCCGCGTCCTGGCCCCAGCCTCGGATTGACCAAGGGAGAACAAAAAGAAGGGCAATGGCGGCCAGGGCGCCGCATCGCCCGCGATTCATCAAGGCCCTGTTCCACGAGGCCGGCTTTGTCTTTACCCGCTTTGTCCTCACCCGCTTTGCCCTGGAAATCATCTCTCTCTCAAAACGTCTGGGGAACACATTGCATTGGCCGGCCTGCCGAAGGATATCAAGAGCTGGAGCCCGCAAAGCTTCTTGCACCCTGATCTTGCACTGCCGTTGGGTTTGCCCCGGCGGCTCCCCTTATACTAACGAGGAAAGCAGCCCCGCGCAGCACCACCCGGAATGTTGGACCGGGGCCGAGGAAGCAGATGCCCCAGTCGAGGTTCCCGACGCGTCAGCCTGATCCCGAACCTGGTACCCCTGGCCTGAGAGCGGGCGCGCCGGTTGCGGATGTTGCGCCGCCGGCGATGGCAGTTTCCTCGGCATCCGCGCCGGACGATGTGCTTGCCCGCGCCCAGGCTGGGGACCATCTGGCATTTGCCCAGTTGTACTCTCTGCATAAAAGACGCATCTACTCTTTATGCCTGCGCATGGTGGGCAACATCGCCGAGGCCGAAGACCTGACGCAGGAGGCATTTCTTCAGCTGCACCGCAAGATTGCAACCTTCCGGGGCGACTCGGCGTTTTCCACCTGGTTGCACCGGCTGGCCATCAATGTAGTTTTGATGCAATTGCGCAAGAAGGGGCTTTCTCTGATCTCGCTGGACGAGGCCATGGAGCCGGCTCCCGAGGAGCGGCCGGGGCGCAGCTTTGGAGCTCCCGATCTGACGCTCTCAGGCGCCATCGACAGGCTGGCGCTGCAGAAGGCCATCGACGATCTGCCGGCCGGATACAGGCTGATCTTTGTGCTGCACGACATTGAAGGGTATGAGCATAACGAGATTGCCGCGATGCTGGAGTGTTCGATCGGCAACAGCAAATCGCAGCTGCACAAGGCGCGGCTGAAGCTGAGAGAGGCGCTCAGGATGCATACCCAAGAGGGGGGCCGGCGATGACAGAACACGCGAACGGATTAAGCTGCGCGGCCTTCCAGGCCCAGTTGCCGGAGCTGATCGGTTCCGGTGAGAATGTGGCGGGCCATCCGCATCTAAAAGATTGCGAGCTTTGCCGGGCGTTGCTGGCGGACCTGGAAACGATTGCCGAGGCAGCCAGGCAGCTTTTCCCAATTGTGGAGCCGCCAGACGAACTTTGGGAGCAGATTGAATCGAAGATCAAGCTTGAGGAAGGCTCCGGGAACCTAGGCTGACGGGCCGGGCCGCAAAAAACGGCCTGCAGTGTTCGTCCGCACCCATCTTCCTGACGGGGTCCTGACGGGTTGCCGGTGCCGCGATTTCGCACTCTGGAGTTCGCGGCTGCCCACATTTTCCGCCAGAAATACGAGACGCAGGTCCCCGTTCGACTGCGCTCACGGCAGGCCTTCGACTCCGTCCGCCGCGGCGGACTTCGCTCAGGATGACAGGGTGCGGAGCACTTTGCGATTCACGGTTTCCCCAGGGGAGACTGTTCCTCTAACGATTCCTTCCCCGTTCCTCACCTTCCCGCGAGATTGGCCGATACACCACTCGAACAACTGTGCATCTAATCTGGCAGGGGCGATGGGCTCGCACCCGGATGCTGTTGACAAGCACCAACAGATGGAACGGGTCGAGCGGTGGAGAAGGGAACCTTCCCGAGGGGCTGACCGTATTTCAGAGGACGGGGAGAGAGGCCCGGGGGTTGAGCCAGTTGGACGAGTAGACCGCTGGAGGGGAATTCTGAAACTTTTTTAAACCTGCGTTGTCTAATGAAGGAAAGTTGACAAGAGGACACTCAATGCCAAATCAGCCTACGATCCCACCCCCCGATAAGAGCAAGTCAGGAAAGATCAGCTTAGGACTGCGCAGAATTCCCGTGCTTCCGGTGCGCGACACCGTGTTGTTTCCCCATGCCGTTTTGCCGTTGACGGTAGGACGGGAGAGCTCCATCCAGTTGATTGAGTCGCTGGGCGAGGAGCGGACGATTATTGTGGCGGCGCAGCTGGACCCGCGACTGGATGCGCCCAAACCTGGCGATATGCATGGGGTGGGGACGCTGGCCACGGTGCACAAGGTTGTACGCATGCCCAACCAGAGCCGCTTTGTGTTTACCGAGGGCGTGGAGCGGGTGCGGCTGCTGCGCTATGTGCAGACCGACCCGTTTATGGTGGCCGAGGTGGAGACTCTGGAAGACGTGGAGCCGGAGGCCAGTTCGGGCGTGGAAGCGCTGGTGCGCAATGTGATTGGCCAGTTCCAACAGATTGTGGCCGAGTCGCAGACGCTCTCCGACGAGCTCAGGACCATTGCGGCCAACATCGAGGAGCCGAGCAGGCTGGTGGATTTTGTGGCTTCTTCGCTGCCCTTTCTGACGACCGACGACAAGCAGCAGCTGCTGGAGACGGCGGGGATTGTGGAGCGTTTGGAGCAGTTGAACAAGCACCTGGCCAAGGAGCTGGAGGTGCAGCAGCTGCGCACCAAGATCCAGACCGAGGTGCAGGACCAAGTGCAGCAGTCGCAGCGCGACTACTATCTGCGCGAGCAGATGAAGGCCATCCAGAAGGAGCTGGGCGAACAGGACGAAGGCCAGCGCGAGGTCGAGGACCTGCGCAAGAAGATCGACGACGCCAACATGCCTGAGGAGGTGAAGAAGGAGGCGCTGAAGGAGCTTTCGCGGTTGGGCCGCATGTCTCCGATGGCGGCCGACTACTCGCTCACGCGCAACTACATTGAGTGGCTGGCGGTGTTGCCGTGGAGCAGAAGTTCGGGCGAGAAGATCGACATCGGCAAGGCCAAGGAGATTCTGGACGAGGACCATTACGAACTGAAGAAAGTGAAGGACCGCATTCTCGATTACCTGAGCGTGCTGGAACTGAAGCCGGACATGAAGGGGCCGATCCTGTGCTTTGTGGGGCCTCCTGGAGTGGGCAAGACCAGCCTGGGCCGCTCGATTGCGCGCTCTCTGGGGCGCAAGTTCCAGCGCATCTCGCTGGGCGGCATGCATGACGAGGCGGAGATCCGCGGGCATCGCCGGACCTACATTGGCGCATTGCCGGGGCAGATCATCCAGAGCATCCGGCGCGCGGATTGCAACGATCCGGTGATTATGCTCGACGAGATCGACAAGCTGGGAAGGGACTTCCGCGGCGATCCTGCGTCCGCGCTTCTTGAAACGCTGGATCCGGAGCAGAACAATACGTTCCGCGACAACTATCTGGATGTGCCATTTGACCTTTCCAAGGTGCTGTTCATTTGCACGGCGAACATGCTCGATCCGGTGCCGCCGCCGCTTTTGGACAGGATGGAGCTGATCTTCCTGCAAGGGTACAGTGAAGAGGAGAAAGTGCATATTGCCAACCGGTACCTGATTCCGCGGCAGATCAAGGAGAACGGGATCAACACGGACCAGATCGAGTTTCCCGAGGACGCGGTGCGCTGGGTGGTGCGCCACTATACGCGCGAAGCCGGGGTGCGCAAGCTGGAGCAGGTGCTGGGTACGGTTTGCAGGAAGCAGGCGCGGCGGGTGGTCGAGGGCAAGACGGACAAGCTCGTCGTTGACCGCGACGTCCTGAAGGAGTTTCTGGGCGGCATTCAGGTGCGGGTGGAGACCGAAGTCTCCGAGCGAGTGAAGCGGCCGGGGGTGGCTGTGGGACTGGCGTGGACGCCGGCCGGCGGCGACATTCTCTTCATCGAGGCCAACAAGATGAAGGGCAAGGGCGGGTTCACGATGACCGGACAAATTGGCGAGGTGATGCAGGAGTCGATGCAGGCCGCGCTGACTTGGGTGCGGTCAAACGCCGCCAGCCTGGGACTGGAAGAGGACTTCACCAAGGACATCGACCTGCACATTCATGTGCCGGCGGGGGCGATTCCCAAGGACGGACCGTCGGCCGGGGTGACTATGACCACGGTGCTGGCGTCGCTCTTGACGGATACGCCGGTTCGTCCGCTGACGGCCATGACCGGGGAGATCACGCTGAGCGGCAATGTGCTGCCGGTGGGCGGCATCAAGGAGAAGTTCCTGGCGGCGCGCCGGGCGGGAATCGAAACCATCATTCTGCCGGCGGAAAACCGGCAGGATGTGGAAGAGGACCTGACGCCGGAACTGATTGGCGGCGTAAATATTCATTACGCCAGCCGTATCGAGGATGTGCTTGCGGTGGCGCTGCCGCTGCTGAAGGCGCGGCCGGATACCAAGCCGGCCGAAGCGGAGCTTCCGGTAGGTGCAATTGCGTAGGCAGCGAACGCAGCGGAATATGAGGAAGGCCGGCGAAGATGCCGGCCTTTTTTCATTCCAAGGAGCGCTGACAGCACTGAAGTAACGGTCCATGCTGCCGATGAGAAAGGGAGAGTCCAGTGCGCTTGTGCGCAGAGAGCGGCAACCATGGCAACTTCGCATGTAACTCCCCACCAGATTGTGCCCCTGCATTTGTCTGGAAATACGACGGAACAGCAGAACCGGATGCTGCAGGAGTTTTTGGGCGATGCAATGCAGGAGGCGTATCGAACGGCGATCGAACAGTTGGACCGGCAGAGCGCGCAGTCGGTGCTGGACATGGGCCGGAAGCTGAAGGCCGAGGTGGCGGAGCGAGTGGTGGAGATTGTGCATCGCCACACCGCCAGCGACAAGTTCAAGGACGAGGAAGTCGGGTCCAACCGCGTGTATCCGCCCACCTACCGGGTTCGGCCGCTGGAGGCTCAGGTGACAGAGCTGCGCAAGCTGTTTCCGGGACTGGGCGGCTGCAATGAGCGCCTGGGGCGCAAGCCGCTGCCCGAAGGCGCGGAGGCGTGGTTTGCGATTCCGCGCTGGCAGGCGCTGGCGCCCACCTACAACGAGGCGTTGGAGAGGATGGTGGAGGTGTTGTCGACGCGGCGCAAGTTCTCCAACCGCATCATCGGCAAGATGGGGGACAAGTTTCTGCGCCAGTGTGAGCGGTCAAAGCTGGCCCAGAAGATTTTGTGCGAACAGCAGGAAGGGAACGACATTCTGGTGGTGGGCGTGCAAGCGGGGATGTTGCATCGCGGTTCGTCGGCGCGCAGGACGCGCGTAACCATGGCGGGGAACGAGTATGGACTGGGCGTGTTTGCCATCGGCTGCATCCTGCTTACGCATCCGGAGCGGCTGTCGACCGGAGATACGCTGATGATTGACTGCAGCGGGGATGAGTACTCGGTGCGCGGAGACTACACGTTCGACCGTGTACCCCTGTTCGACTACGATATGGCCGGGATTGAGTTCAGCATCTTCTACGAAGACCGGGCGCGGAACCTGTGGGGCACGCCTACGGGGTTCCTTTACAAGATGGTTTGAGGCGGGGCGCTCTGCGCTGCCTGTGTGGATGAAGAACGGACTGAATTCCGCCTGCTGCGTCTAACCAGCAGGCGGTATTCTTTTAAGCGTGATGCAAGTGCGAGTTGTTTGCTTTGGGGTTTTGAAAGACTGGCGGGGCGCGGCGGCCGTGGTGCAGTTGCCGGAGGGCGCTACCGTGGGAGCGCTGCTGGATGTGCTGCGCGCGCAAAAGCCAGCGCTCCCGTTGCGTGGGATTGCGGTGAGCGTGAATGCCGAGTACGCCGCGGCGGGGCAGGTGCTGCGCGAGGGCGACGAGGTGGGGCTGCTGCCGCCTGTCTCCGGCGGCGCGGCGGGTGCGGCAAACGATCCAGATGAAGACGAGGCGCCGGTTGTTGCGCTGACCCGCGAGCGGATTGACGCGGAGGCTCTGGTGCGCACGGCCAAGCGGGGCGAGGACGGCGCGGTCGTGGTCTTCGACGGGATCGTGCGCAACCACACGCGCGGGCGAGAGACGCTTTACCTGGACTACGAGGCCTATGAAGAGATGGCCGCGAAGCAGATGCGCGAGTTGGTTGCGCAGGCGCGGACGCGCTTTGGCGTGCGGCAGGTGACGATGATACACAGGCTCGGGCGCCTGGAAGTGGGCGAGACCAGCGTGCTGATCGTGGTGGCTTCGGCGCACAGGGCGGCGGCGTATGAGGCTTCGCGCTGGCTGATCGATACGCTGAAGAAGACGGTGCCCATCTGGAAGAAAGAGACATTTGCGGATGGGGCGGTGTGGGCGGATGGAGAGCCGTTTCCCGCGGGGCTGGCGGTCGAGCCGGAGGCTGCGCATGAGGGGTGAGAGCAGAGACGCAGGTCCCCTTCGGCAGGCTCAGGGCAGGCTTTCGAATTCGTCCGCCGCGGCGGACTCCGCTCAGGATGACAGCTGTTTTGAATCGTTCCGGCATTCTTGCTCTCCCACCCATGCGCCGGAAAGACGGCGCATGGATGGGGCACCCAGGTTCTCACTGATCTTCGCGGCGATCTTCGCGCTCTCGCAGTTGGTGCTTTTGGCGCAGGAGCCTACACTGCGCGTGGATGTGCGGTTGGTGAACGTGTTTGTGAATGTGACGGATCGCAATGGGGCGATTGTGGGCGGGCTGACGAAGGACGATTTTGCGGTGAAGGAAGACGGACGGCCGCAGCAGATTGCGGTGTTCGAGAGGCAATCGGAGCTGCCGCTGAACATGACTCTGGCCATCGACACCAGCGGCAGCGTGAAGAAGGACATGGGCGAAGAGGCGGATGCAGCGCGGCGGTTTGTGCATGCAATTCTGCGTCCCCAGGACCAGATGAGCCTGCTCCAATTCGCTACCGACGTGAAGGAGCTGACGCCGTTCACCAACAAGGTGTCAGCGATCGACCGCGGGCTGGCGCAGTTGCACTCGGATTTTGCAACCGCGCTCTACGACGCGATTCTGCTGGGGGCAGAGGGGCTGGGCAAGAAGGATGGGCGGCGGGTGCTGGTGCTTGTCTCCGACGGCGGCGACACGGCCCAGAACACCACCTATGCCCAGGCTCTGGAAGCCGCGCTGCGCCACGAGGCGATGATCTACTCCATCATCGACGTGCCCATCGAGGCCAGCGCAGGGCGCGACCTGGGCGGGGAACACGCGCTGATTACGCTTGCGGAACAGACCGGCGGCAAGAGCTTTTATGTGAGCGAGGGCGGACTGGACAAGGCCTTTGCACAGGTGAGCGACGATTTGCGCACGCAATACTTGATTGGGTATTATCCGCACAATCAGGAGCCGGGGCGGACGTTTCATCGCATCGATGTGACCGTGCCGCGTGCGGCGGCGCAGGACTTCAACATCCGGCACAAGACGGGGTACTACGGGGACGGGCCGGCCAGGAAGAACTGAGCTGCGCTGCCTGTGGTAAATTCCGTTACGGCAGGGAGGCAGCGCATGATTTTTGGCGCGCATGTGGTGTTGTATAGCAAGGATGCGGCAGCTGACCGCGCCTTCCTGCGCGCTGTCCTCGGGTTCACTTCCGTGGACGCTGGGCATGGGTGGCTGATCTTCGCGCTGCCTCCGGCGGAAGCGGCGGTGCACCCGGCCGAAGAGAACGACCGGCCTCAGCTTTACCTGATGTGCGACGACCTGGATGCCGAGATCGAGGCGCTGCAAGCGAAGGGCGTGGCCTGTTCCGCGGCGCGCGTGGAGCGGTGGGGATCGATCACCATGATCCGGCTGCCGGGCGGGGGCGAGGTGGGGCTCTATCAGCCGAAGCATCCGACGGCGTTGAACCGCAACGCAAGCGCATGATTGGCTCTAGCAGCCCGGACGGGGTTTCTTGTACTCAACCTCGATCGGCAGCCAGTCTGACAGGCGCTTGGTGTTCAGCTCGGCATCGGTGGCCTGATTGGTGAGCGACGAATTGGCAATAGCCACGGTGATCTTGATTTTTCCTTTGAGGCAGTAGGCCCCGAGAAACTTCGACAGCTCCTTGTTGGCAGCGTTCATGTAGTCGGCGGAAAGGGCGCCCTCAGTGCCGGAGATGTCGACCGGGGCCATGACCATCTGGTTCATCGCCGGCGCGTTTTTGGTGATCGCCGAAGGGTCGAATCGCACCACCAGGGTGGCTCGCTTTTCCACGAAGTCGGGGTTGGCCGTGTACTTGATGATCGGAATGGTGACGCCCTCCGGGTTTGGTTTTGCGGCAGCCGTGTCAAACGCGATGTGGTAGGGCGCTCCCTGCCACTTGGGCGTAGCCGGAACGCTGGCCTTGTTGCCCTGGTTTCCGCAGCCCGCCACAAGCGCCAACGCTCCCAGCGCCACGATGATGGTTTTTCTCACGTCATTCTCCTCGTTCATTTCAAACGACGTGCAAGAATACCACTCCTTTGTGGCGTGGAACAGTGATGGCGACGGGTTGACAGGGCTGCGGGAGAAGTTGGTCGACTTGCCCGGTCGCGTCCGCCGAATGCGACGTATGGCTGTTTCCCGGCGGCTTTTCGGTAATTTATCAGCTATCGAGGAGTAATTTCCGGATTGCCGGTGATTCGGGAAGAATGGACGTTTGATAGTGAAAGTATTGCATCTGAGAGAATGGTTCGATGCAAGATCAGACCTTCAGGCCGGGGGATAAGACCCTTTTCACGAGTGAATCTCTCACCCTCCCTCATAGCGCGTTTTTTGAGGATGACGGAGACACAGGCTACTTCTATGCAGCGAACCTGGACATGGTCCTCGACGCAGTACACAGTTACAACGTTGCGAATGTTTCGGATCGCGACCGTGAATCATCTCTTTCAATTCTCTGGTCGGAAGACGGAATGAAGTGTGCCTTGTTGATCAATGGCTATCCGCACGCTGCCTTCGATTTCGATGCGAAACGGGGCTATTGCCGAACCAACTATCCAAGCTTTCCGAAGACTTCGGCAGGTTGCTGGGACAGCTCCGATCATCACTGGTCGGATGATGCGATTGCCTGGCTGGACTAGCACAGAGCCGAATTGCGCCCGGATGGTCGCCAACTCGGAAGGAATCCGCCTGCTGATTTCTTCGCCATGCGTCCTGCGCGAGCGGCGCTGCATCTAAAATGGCACTATGACTTCTCCACTTTCCGCGCGCCGCCGTTCCAAGGCGCCTCCGCCGGGCGATACTGGGCAGGAGGCGCTCTATCTACGTTCCCTCAGCGACCGCCAGGTTGTTGTGACGGTGAAGCTGCGCGATGGCGAGACGGTGCGCGGCTGGATTGAGTACTTCGACGACACCATGGTGCGGCTGACGCGCGAAGGGCTGCCGAATCTGTTCATCTACAAGCACCAGATCCGCTCGATCGCCGAGGTGGCGCGGCGGCGCGAACCGCGCGTGGAGAAAGAGGCAAAGCCGGCTGGGAGCGGCGGTGTCTCCAACGGTGCGGCGTCTTGAGCGGCGCGGCAGAGTATCTGATTGGAGCGGAGGATCTGGTTTGGGTTCCCAAGGCCTCGGCCATTGCGCGCGAGGCGGGAGCGCGGCTGCGGGAGTTCTTTGCGCAGGGGGTTGAGACCGAGTACAAGGGCGACGTGGACCTGGTGACGGTGGCCGACCGGGCCGCGGAGAAATTGATCCGCGAGCGGCTGGGCGAGGCCTTTCCCGAGCACGGCGTCTACGGCGAAGAGGGCACGCGGGAGCGGATGGAAGGCGAGCTCCGCTGGTATGTGGACCCGCTGGACGGAACCACCAACTTTGCCCATGGGTTTCCGCAGTTCTGCGTTTCGCTGGGGCTGGAGCAGCGGCCGGCTGGGCTGGACGCCGGGCAGGATGGGACGATTGTGGCCGGGGTCATCTACGACCCGATGCGCGACGAGCTCTATACGGCTGAGCGGGGACGTGGGGCGCGGCTGAACGGCAAACCGATGCGGGTTTCGAAGACGCCGGAGCTGGCCGAGTCGCTGATTGCGACCGGCTTCCCCAGCCGCAAACGGCACGACAGCCCGAATGTGCATTTCTATCACGAGTTCACGTTGCGTTCGCATGGAGTGCGGCGGGCTGGGTCGGCGGCGCTGGACCTGGCGTATGTGGCGGCAGGCCGGCTGGAGGCCTTCTGGGAGTTCAACCTGAACCCGTGGGATACGGCAGCGGGGATTCTGCTGGTGGAGGAAGCCGGCGGGCGGGTGACGGACTTTGCCGGCGGGCCGTTCCAACTGAACAGCCGCGAGGTGCTGGCGTCGAATGGGCTGATTCACGCCGAGCTGGTGGGGCTGTTCGAGACGATGTTTGCCGGGCGGGAGCTTGCGCCGATTCCTACACCGCAGGAGTTTGCGGCGCGGCGGGCGGCGCGGTCGGCGGCTGCGAGGTAAGGCTCCGATAGAAGACAGCGCTGGTGTAGTGTCTCAATGATTGGGTCTATTTTCAGAGCCCCGTAAAGGTTGAGACCAGCAAACCGGCACTCCCTCGGGGGCTAAAGCCCCATATTTCATGGGCCTGTTAGGCGGCGCGGATAAATCCGCGCCCTTTCAAAACACGGCCAAAAGAGCTTGTTCAGACCTTCCCTAGATGTATTCGCGGTAGAGCTCTGGGGAGGGGGCGGGGATGACGCCGCGGCCAACGAGCATGCCATCGTCGCCGGCCACCTTGGAGCCGGCGGCGACGGCGGCCTGGACGCTGGAGACATCCCCGGCCATGAGCACGAATCCTTTGCCGCCGAGGGCCATGGCCAGATGGACACGGAGCAGGGTGACGTTGGCGGCTTTGACGGCGGTGTCTGCGACCTCAATGATGCTGGCGGCGGAGAAGGTCTCAATGACGCCGAGAGAGCGCAATTCCTTGGGATCGATGTCGACGGCATTGGAGATGGCGGCGAGAACGGATGGATGCACGCGCGCGATCTGGCGGCGCTCAATGAGCGAGGCGCCAGCCACGGCAGCGCCGGCCAGCAGCGCGGCCTGGACCGAGGTGACGTCGCCGGAGACGACGATGAGGAACTTTCCCGAGCAGATGCTGCGAGCCATGAGCAGCTGAATGTTGCCGGCCTTGAGCATGGTGTCCTCGACCAGGAAGCCGGTGGCCACGCTGGAGAGCTCGATGAGTCCGATGGAGTTGATTTCAGGCACTGGATTGGCTCCTTGTTCTTTTGGTGCTTTGCGAGGGTTCTGAATGGGCTGCCCGCATTTCCTCGGGGACTAGAGCGGTTCTCCAATTTATGTCATCTTGGACCGATTTCACACCGTCCCTACGGGACGAAAGCTTTTGTTGGACTCTGACCCAGGACTGCGTCCGCCGCGGCGGACTTGTCCTGGGCTATTGTCGTTTCTCCCTCCGGGAGAAGATGCTTCGACGGTTTCATCTACGGTGGACCAGCGAAGTTGCTGGATGGCTACTACAAAACCTTGGTGATACAAGCTGAAACGAAGGCAAACTAGGCTTCAATGACGATGGCTTCGCGGTGGACGGTGACGACGCCGGCGATGCTTGCGTGGATGCGTGCGCCGAGTTTGCCGGCTTCCGGCGCTGCTAACAGATCGCCGGTCTTGACGCGGTCTCCACACTTGACGACTGGGACGGAGGGCGCGCCGGCGTGCTGCTTGAGCAGGATGTTCGCCTTGCGCGGGGCGAAGGCGTGCTCGACCAGGGGCCCTGTGTTGTTGAACTCGCCCAGGCCGAGCTTGGCGATGAGGCGGCGCATGGGCACGCGGCGGAACTCGGCCATGGGATGCGGAGTGATGGACTCGGGCGTGCCCTTGAAGGTGAGATCGCGCTCGCGGGCCAGCGGCTTGTTCTGCACGCAGACGGTTTTGGGGTCCAGATCTTCAGGGCAGGCGAACATCGTACACAAATTGCACTCGCAGCAGTAGAGCGTGGCCACGTGGGCGTCGGCTCCGGTGGCGAAGCCGAGCGAGCGCATGGCGGCGTGCGGCTCAATGGGATGGCCGAGCAGAAAGCGCGGGCAGAACTCGGTGCAGAAGCGGCACTGATCGCAGGCCGAGCGGCCGATGCGCTGCACATGCAGCCAGGGCGCGTTGTGGCGGCGGATGAGGCTGTGCGTGGCGGGCAGCACGATGATGCCGCCGGTGGTCTTGGTGACGGGAATGTCGAGGCTGGCCGCGGGCTTGGCCATCATGACGCCACCGATCAGAACGCCGATGTCGTCGACCGTTGCGCCGCCGGCGGCTTCAATCACTTCGCCGATGGTGACGCCAATGGGAACCTTGAGCGTGACTGGATTTGCAACGGCTCCGGCAACAGTGAGGTATTTGTGCGTGACCGGCTGGTCGAGGCCGATGTTCATCATGGTTTCCACGTTGGCGACGACGGTGTCAACGTCTTTGGGCAGGCCGCCGGGCGGGATGACGCGGCCGGTGACCATGTGGACGAGGATGAACTCATCGCCCGCCGGGTAGCAGTCGGGCAGGGGCATGACACGGATGGATGCGGGCACCTGCTGCTCGAGCGTGGCGATCAGGTCGTGGTACTTCTCCTTGATGCCGATGACGCCTTCGCGCGCACCGACCAGCTCCATGGTGGCCAACATGCCGCGCAGGAAGGGCTCGTAGTGGTGATGGAGCAGCTCCTTGTCCTTGTGCAGCAGGGGCTCGCACTCGGCAGCGTTGGCAATGACCATGGAGACCTGGGTCTTGAGCTTGGCCGCGGTGGGAAATCCGCCGCCGCCGGCGCCGACGATTCCCAGCTCGGCGATGCGGTCGAGCGTGGCGGGGTGATGCGAGGGGGCGA
>Ga0302320_10001156_pt1 | contig 63363 bp, 48 predicted proteins | sample Bog_T0_3_FD_202130 | JGI IMG/M metagenome (GOLD analysis project Ga0302320, IMG submission 202130) | Peat permafrost microbial communities from Stordalen Mire near Abisko, Sweden - Bog_T0_3 | ecosystem: Environmental > Terrestrial > Soil > Wetlands > Peat | place: Sweden: Abisko, Stordalen Mire...
GATCCTGCATGCCTGTATATGCCTTTGGCTTGGTGCCCGGACGGCGCGGGTTAGCTGCCGCGAAGTGGCAACTGATGCAATTCTGGGTAGATCTTTTTTGCAAATCTTTGCCAATTGATCGGACACTCCCCGCACCCGAACCGCTAAGGGGGGAGAGAAGGGCCGCTAATGATCGTAGCCGAGGGAGGAATGCCGGCCGTGCGCCGAGTGCAGGTTAAAGCATGCGATTCGACCGCAAAGTATCCTGCACCATCGTAGTCCCGGGACGGTGGCACGCGTTCGATCTCGCCCGCGAGCTCTCCGGGCTGGATGCGCTTCACCGCCTGGTGACGAATTATCCCAAGAGCCGGACGCGCCGCTGGGGCATACCCGATTCCAAGGTGGTGAGCCTGCCCCTCACGCTTCTCCTCACCAAGCTGGCATGGAGGATGGGCGGCGAATCCCTCGCGATGCGGCAACAATTTCGGATCAACGACCTCTTCGCCAGGAAGGCGTCCCGGGCGCTCGGAACACCGACCATTGTCCACGCCTGGTCTTCAACGGCGGAACCGAGCCTGCTCGCCGCCCGAAGCCGCGGGATCGCAACGGTGCTCGAGCGGAGTTCGTCCCACATGCTGGAACAATGCCGATTGCTTCGCGAGGAATTTGCGTCCCTCGGACTCACCTGGGTGGAAACACCTTCGGCGACCGTCGCGCGGGAGATCCGGGAATACCAGCTGGCCGACCGCATCTTTGTGCCGAGCCTCTTTGTCAGGCGTTCATTCGAGGCTGCCGGAGTCCCTTCGGACCGGCTTTTCCTGAACGGGTTTGGAGTCGACCTCGGGCGTTTCAAGCCGGCGGAGAAGGGCGACGGCGTCTTCCGCGTCATCTATGCCGGTTCCCTCGGCGTACGAAAGGGCATCCACCATCTCACTGCCGCATTTCGCATGGCCGACATCGCGGGAAGCCAGCTTTTGCTGGTCGGCGGCGCCACGGGCGAGACCGGTCGATTGATCGGCAGGGCGGACCCCAGAATCCGGCTCAGGGGCCACGTCCCGCAGCATGAGCTGCCCTCACTTTACGGCGAGGCCTCCGTGTTCGCCATGGCAAGCGTGGAGGAGGGACAGGCGATGGTCCAGGCCCAGGCGCTGGCCTGCGGCCTTCCGCTTGTCTGCACCTCGAACACGGGCGGCGAGGACCTTTTGGAGCAGGGAGGCGTGGGGAGGGAGATCGCCCCGGGGATCCGGGAGTTTCCCGCGGGAATCGTGGTTCCGGCCCGGGCCCCAGAGCTATTTGCGGAGGCGCTGCGGAGGCTTGCGGCGGACCCCCGCCGTCTGGCCCAAATGGGCAAATCCGCGGCGGCCCTCGCGCACAAGGACCTTTCCTGGCGGCGGTATGCCGAAGCGAATCTCGAACAGTACGACTTGATGACCCAAGCCCCGACTAAGGCCGTTGCACGATGAGGCGCCCTGGACAAGTTCTGCGGCTGGCGGCCTGCGCGACCCATCCCATCCAATACCAGGCTCCCGTATGGCGGGTACTGGCGGCCGACCCCGGGATCGAACTTCATGTTTTCTTCGGCACCGACATGAGTCTGCGCGGATATCACGACCCTGAATTCGGCGCCCACGTGGCATGGGATTCACCCCTTACGGCCGGATATGCGCATACCTTCCTTTCGGGCGGCGCCCAGCTGCAAAAGGTTGGCAAATGGTCCCCTGGCGCGGATGGCCTGCGGCAGAGACTCCGGGAATTCAAGCCCGACGTGGCCCTGCTCACGGCTTATGGCAGCCGGTTTCAAATGGGGGCGCTGCTGGCTGCAAAGCGGGTCGGCGCAAGAGTCATCATGAGGCACGAGGCTTCGGATGTGGCAGTCTCGCGAACACGCTTCAAAGGATGGCTGAGGGATCGGTTCCTCAGGTGGCTCTATGCGAGGGTCGATGGCTTTGCCGTCATCGGCATCGAGGCGGGGCGGCATCTTGAGCGGCTCGGAGTGGCGCGGCCGAGGATGGTTCCCGCGCCCTACTGCGTGGACTCGGACTTTTTCGCCGGAGAAGCCGCCAGGTGGTGTCCGAACCGGAAGGCGATCCGCGCTGAGCTTGGCATCGGCGAAGGCCAGGTCGCGCTTGTCTTTTCCGGCAAGCTGATCCCAAAGAAGGATCCGCTATTGATTGTCGAAGCGCTGCGCTGCGTGGCGCCGGAGTTCCGGAACCGCCTGCATCTGCTTGTCGCAGGTGACGGCGAATTGCGCCGGGAGTTGGAGGAAGCGGCCGGGGAGGCCTTCGCCGGGCGGTTCCGCTTCTTCGGCTTTCTCAACCAGTCGGAGATCGGGCGGGTCTATGCCGCCGGGGACCTGCTCATTCTCCCGTCGCGTCGTGGTGCCGGCGAGACCTGGGGACTCGTTGTGAACGAGGCCATGCAATTTGGCCTGGGTATCGTGGCCAGCGACGGCGTCGGATGCTGGCCCGACCTGGTGAATCGCGGGACAGGGAGGGTTTTCCCTGCAGGCGATCCGGCCGCGGCGGGGGCAGCCATCCGCGAGTGTGTCGAGGCAATCGACAGGGACCCCAGGGGCTTTTCAACAACGTCCCGCGAAAGGGTCGCAAGATTCAATCCTTTCTCCGCCGCGGCCGGCATCGCCGGCATCGCCGGCTCAACATTAAGATCATGAACAGGGACGAATTCAGAAACCTGGCGTACGGCACCTACGTCACCGCGTTCAAGGGGGTGGTGACAACGAGCAATGCCGGGGACTCCCCCCTGGCGTTGCGCTACCGCTCCTACCTTCGACGCCGGCTGGGTCCATGGCTCGATGGAGTTCCCCGCTCGGCCTCCGTGGCGGATCTGGGATGCGGGGATGGCATGCTTCTCAGGGTTTTCCAGGAACTCGGCTTCTCGAACCTTCACGGCGTCGAGGGCAGCGCGGAGATGTGCGCACTTTGCCGCCGGCATTTCCCGGGCGTGGAGCATGGCGACCTTCGGGAGTTCCTTAGGAGGAATGCAGGGAAATTCGACGTGATCGCGCTTTTCGATGTGCTTGAACATTTCACCAGGGAGGAGGCCGTCGGACTGCTCGCAGAGATAAATGCGGCATTGCGGCCGTCGGGCAGGCTTCTGCTCCAGCTTCCAAACGGAGATTCGCCGTTTTCCGGTGGTGTTTTCGCGGCGGATCTGACCCACGAGACACTCTATACAGCCGGCAGCCTGGGACATATGCTGGCGTTGGGCTGGTTCGATCTCGTCGCCGTGGACGAACACTCCGCCGAGCCCGTCGACCTGCGTTCGGCGGTCCGATGGGCTGGTTGGGGAATCCTGCGCCGGTTGATCGGGCTGTGCCACCGGATGGAGACAGGAGGGGTATCGTCAGGGATCTATACCAGGGTGATGAGGGCCCTTGCGATAAAGCAGGGGCCTGACGCGTCCAAGTCGGAATGAGAATCCTTTACCTGGGCGATGACTCCGAGGACCGGACAAGTGTGCATCGCGCGCGCGCTTTGGTCCGGCTTGGGCACGATGTCCTGCACGTGAACCCGCAGAACGCGATACCGGGGTCGCGTGCAATCGCAGCCCTCAATGTGAGGACGGGATTCCGGCTGTTCCAAAGCCGGGTCAATCGCCACATCCTCTTGGCGATTGAAGGGCGACGGTTCGACCTGGCGTGGATCGACTGTGGCGAGCAGCTCGGCGCGGCCGTCCATAAAGTCCTAAAGGCGATGGGAGCGGCCATCGTAAATTACAACGTCGACAATCCATTCTGCCGCCGCGACCGCCGCAAATGGGATCTCTACAGGCGTTGCGTGAGATTCCACGATATCACCGTCGTGGTCAGGAAGGAAAACGTTGACGAAGCCAAATCCTTCGGGGCGAACAGGGTGGTGAGGGTCTTTTTCTCTTACGATCCGGTGGCTCACAGATCCGAGGGTCTGCCGGTCTCAGAATCCGGCCGGCATTCGGCTGGAGTCGTTTTTGTGGGCAGCTGGATGCCGGAGCGCGGGCCGCTGATGGTGGAGCTTCGCAAGAGGGGTGTTCCCCTCTCCATCCTGGGGGACCATTGGAAGAAGGCGAAGGAATGGCCGTTGCTCAGGGACGTCGTTCGCGGGCCGGCGGTCTATGGCCGGGACTACGTGGAGGCTATCCGGTCGGGCCGTGTGGCGCTGGGCCTCGTCTCAGCCGGAAACCGCGACCTGCATACGACGCGAAGCGCCGAGATTCCGTTCGTGGGAGGGGCGGCATTCTGCGCGCAGCGGACTTCAGAACACGAGGCCATGTACCGCGAAGGTAAGGAAGCAGCCTTTTGGAGGACCCCGGCCGAATGCGCCGAGCAATGCAGGCGGCTTCTGGCCGACGAGGCCGAGCGCCTCTCGGTGGTGGACGCGGCCCGCAGGCGTGTGGTCAGCCTGGGTCTCTCGAATGACGAAGTCCTTGCCTGGATCCTCGAGCGGCTGGCCGGGGCCGAGGGGCGGGAGTGTTATCCGGAATCCCTATGCACGTGAAAGACAGGCCATTGCTCGAAGGCCGGAGTGATGCGGAAGGGCTGATCCCTGTGTTCTGCCGATTTCCGATCTGGCCATTTGTCTCCCTTTCGATCCTTGCGGGCATAGCCGCTGTGCTATTCCCGCCTTCGGACATGGGTCTGATGCTCTGGTGCATTTCCGCATTCGGCCTGAACACGGCCGTCTGTCTCAAGATACTGCGTTCCTGGCGGGAGGGAATCGCAGTACTCGGGCTGTGCATCAACTATACCCTGCAATCGGTCAGCCTGGCCGCGATGTGCGTTGCGGGAATGCTCGGCTACCTGGATTTCTTTGGGAACTACGCGATGATGACGGAGCGTGCCCCCGCGGTTTTTCTTGCGCTGACTGTCGCTTCCTGGGCCGCAATTGCCGTTTTCCTCCTGTTCAACCTGTTTAAGGGTGGGTCCGACACGACCCACGACACGGAGGCCATCCGGATCGACGAGGACCCGCAATTGCGTGCAGTGTTGATCCTGGCCGCTGCCTTCAGCGTGCTTTTCTGGGTCGGGAGCTCGCTCAATTTCGGAGTGCTTCGTTCGGTGCTCCAAGTGTTCCAAAGGGCATTCCTGCTCGTCCCGTTGATAGCGGGGATCCACTATCGGGCCTCCCGTTTGGCCACGGCAACCTGGTGCGCCGTGCTCCTGATCAACCTGGCCGTTGGAATCGGCACGGGTTCCCGCAGTCCGGCGTTTGCTCCGCTGGCATTCTTTGCAATCGGAGTCGTGCTCGGAGCGGCAAAAAAAGTCCGGTGGCGCATCATACTCGTCGTCTTTGCGATGGCGATTCCGTTGGGTTACATCTTTGGAATCATGGAGGTCGTGCGGGGGGAGGTGGGTTACATCAGGGCGAGCGACATCTCGCTGGAGTCGATCGCGAACGTCCGGGAAGCCATAAGGGAGAAGAGGCCGGGCCAGATCGACGAATACGACGCACTGCCTGCCTGGGTCCGCACGTGCTGGCGCCTGGTGACGTGGCCGACCTACGTGGTTGCCTCCGCCGCGGCCCCGCCGTACCGGGGCTTCGACGATATATGGACCCAGATCGTGTCGTCCGCGAACATCGTCACCTTTACCAGACAGACGGACGAAAACTCCGAGGAGGAGCTCTTCAATGTGAGGGCCCGCGACTATGGGTTCCTCGTCAATGAGGGAACGAACGTGGAGTTCGGCCTTGTGGCCGAGTCGTGGGACCGGGGAGGTCCAGTGGCCGCGTTTGGGTACTGCCTGCTGACCGTCGCCATCCTCGCCGGCCTGGAGATGGCAATCAGAAGGCTTCTCGCGCACCGCCCCGCATTCGCCGCGGTGGCCATATCCGTCCTCGGGGCCGCGTCCTTCTGGACGCTGAATATCTACAACCTTCCGCTTTCGCTTCGGATCCTGATGGTCAATCTGGCGTTTTGCGCGTTCCTCCTGGGGCTGGTCGCCGTGTTTGTTCCTCCCGGCAACTCAAGAAAGAGGCCTGGTGGTTGACGTCGTCCATCATGCGCGGAAGCCCGGCCCGCGGGCGTTCAGCATCGAGCGGCTCTTTGCGGACATTAGGGAGGGAATGCCCCCCGACATCCGCTGCCGCTCCCACGTGGCGCCGTTCCGCAGCCTCGGCCTTGGGCCCCGGGCGAGAAACATCATCGATGCCCGGCGCCACAGCGGGCAGGTCAACCACGTGATCGGCGACGTGCACTACCTCGCGCTCGGGCTGCCCGCCGCGAACACAATTGTGACGGTGCACGACTGCGGCATGCTTTTGCGCCTGCGAGGCTGGCGCCGAACGGTGATGCAGGTGTTCTGGTTTTCCTGGCCCATCGCCCGATGCAGGATCGTCACGGCCGTCTCGGAGGCCACCAAACGCGATCTTGTCGAAATTGCCGGGGCGCCTCCTGAAAAAATCCGCGTGATCCACAACTGCGTTTCGTCCCGCTTCGTTCCGGAGCCGGCCGCCTTCAACGCGAGCCAACCCCGCATTCTGCTCATTGGCACGTCGCCGAACAAGAACCTTGGGCGAATGGCCGCGGCTCTGGCCGGGCTGGCATGCGCCGTCGAGTTGGTGGGGACACCCTCCGGGGAGCAGATGGCCGAGTTCGAAAGGCACGCCGTCAGCCTGAGGGCGCTCGGCGACATAGGGGAGACGGAGCTTCATGACGCCTATCGCCGCTGCGACCTCGTGCTTTTCGCGTCGATCCACGAGGGCTTCGGTTTGCCGATCCTCGAGGCCCAGGCAATAGGCCGACCGGTCGTCACGGGCGACTGCTCGTCGATGCCCGAGGTGGCCGGCGGCGGCGCATGCCTTGTCGATCCGTTGGATCCGTCCTCGATTCGGGAAGGCGTAAGGAGGGTGGCTGACAGCGCGGCCTATAGGAGCACCCTGATTGCGGCCGGCCTTGAGAATGTGCGCCGCTTCACGGTGGCTCGGACTGCGGAAAGCTATGCGGAAGTCTATCGCGAGATTGCGGCGGATTCTGATCGGGCATGAATGCGCTTCAGATCTGTCCGAATCCCTTCCCGTCGCTTGGGGGTCCCGCGAAAACCTACCGCCAATTCCACGAGGCCGTGGGGGTGCGCTCCCTCGGGTTCGTCGCCCCTAGTGACGGGATCAACCAGAATCCGGTCGTGCCGCTGGCGGACGTTGTTCGCACCCTGGGGGGGCGGGGCATCCGGAAATATTATTACGCGCCACCCGCGCGTCTTCGGAAGGCGGAGAAAGAAATCGGGTCGGCCGACCTGGTCTTTATCCACGGTCTGTTCACGCACCCCGGAGTCTGGGCGGCGAAGACCTGTCGGCGGCTCGGCGTGCCCTACGCCATCGCGCTCCACGGCATCCTCGACCCATGGGCTCTCCGGAGGACCCGGATTGCGAAGCAGCTTTGGCTCAGGGTGTTTGGAAGTGCAATGCTGGAGAAATCGGCGGCGGTCATCTGCGCCACCCACCGGGAGGCGCAGAAGGCGGCTCCCTATCTGGCGGGTTCGGTCATGACGAGCGTCATAGGCTGGGCGTGCGACGAAACAGAGGGTCTCCCGGTGGGGCGCGACCGTATCGCGTTGCGACGGGAGCTTGGATTTTCCGAATCCGACCGGGTTCTCGTCTTCCTTGGACGCCTGCATTCGATGAAGCGGCCGGTCGAGACAGTGAGGGCGATGTCAAGGCTGGGCGATTCCCGGCTGAAGCTGTTGGTGGTCGGTCCCGACGACGACGTGACCACGGCGGATCTTGAGGCGGAGGCACGGGCCTTGGGCTGGGACGGCTTGAGGGTGGTCGGGCCCGTCTTTGGGGCCGAAAAGTTCGGCTACCTTTGCGCGGGCGACGGATTCATTTCGTTGTCCCACCGCGAGAATTTCAATTTCAGCCTGGTGGAGGCCATGGCTGCCGGCCTTCCCCCGATCCTTTCTCCCGGAAACGACCTTGGATGGGAGTTTGCGGGGGAGGGCTTCAGCTGGCAGCTCAGGACAGAGGATATGGCCGAGGCCGGTGCCGCCATCCAGGAGTTTGCGAATCTCCCGGGCGAAGGGCTTCGCCGGCGGGGGGAGGCTGCCGCGAAATGGGCCGAAGAAAACCTGGGAATGGACCGGCTCCGCTCGAATCTGGAGATTCTGTTTGAGACCGTGGCCGGCCGGCGGAGGACCCAGCGGGCCTAAAAAAGGCTGCCTGGAAGCAATCCAGGGCAGCGCGCGGGAAATTTTCCACATGGCAGCAACAAGGGATAGCGGGTTGATAACGACCATCGTCCTCACGAAGGATGAGGCGCAGAATCTCGGTCGCTGCCTCGCCTCACTGTCGTGGTGCGCGGACATCGTCGTGGTCGACTCCGGAAGCACGGACGGCACCCAGGCTGCGGCCCGGGCGCTGGGAGCGAGGGTCTTTGAGCACCTGCGGGAGCCGCCGTTCAGGATCGATCTCCAGAGAAACTGGGCTCTCGAGAACACCGAGGTCGTTACGCCGTGGGTCCTGTTCCTGGATGCAGACGAAGCCGTGCCGGCTGGCCTCGCCAGGGAGCTGGAGCGCGTATGCGGGGATCCGGATTGCCGGTACGACGGGCTGGAGATCAGCCCGCGCTACCTATTCTGGGGCAGGTGGCTCAAGCGGACCCAGGGTTTTCCGAACTGGCACGCCAGGGCGGTCCGCGTGGGCCCGACCCGCTTTACGGGCGGAGTTTGGGAGCATTTTGCGCCTGGCTCCAGGATAGGGCGCCTCTCCGAGCCGTACGACCACCATGCCAATTCCAAGGGATTCTCAGATTGGCTGGCCAGGCACGACCGCTACTCGACATGGGATGCGGAGAGGATCGTGGACTTCCTCGAGAGCGGAGACACTTCCCGGCTTGGAACGTCGCGCAAACTTGGGCTGCGGCGCCTTGCAGCGCGGCTGTGGCCGCTCCGGCCCTGGGCGCGTTTCCTCCAGATGTACATTGCGCGGCTGGGATTTCTCGAGGGCGCGCCGGCCTTTGCCTTCTGCATGCTCTATTTTTTCTACGAATGGATGACGGTGATCAAGATAGTCGAGGTTCGACGACGGCGGCGGGGCCTTCCCCTGTGAACGGGCGACTGCCCGGAAAGGTGTGGTTTTGCACCAGCGTCGGCGGGGGCATATTCGGGGCGAGCCAGTCGGCCGCCTGGAGGGCCATGGGCTTCGACGCCCGGCTGCATCACGAGGTGGAACTCGCCGATTACTGGCGTTTCAAGTCGGGACTGCTCGCCTCCCTTCGGCTTCGGTGGGCCATGTATGTGGGCTATCCGCGGCGCCTGCGGGGGGCGGTGCTCGCGGCCCGAAAAGAGGAGTTGTTTGTGGCCACCACCAATCCGTTCTTTCTTCCAGCCCTCGCGGCGCGCGCGGCGAGGAGGAGCGGCGCGAAGGTCGTCAACCTCGTGTACGACCTTTATCCCGACGCGCTCGTGTTTGGGGGCGGAATGTCCTCGGGACATCCGGTGGCGCGCCTCGCGGCCGCCGCGACGCGTTCGGCCATCGCCGGGTGCGATGCCACGGTTTACCTTGGCGAGAGGCTCCGGCGCCACGCTGAGGAAAGGTACGGCTCGGCTCCCCGGACCGCGGTGATCCCGGTCGGCACCGATGTCTCCCCGTTCAAGGAATTCAGCCCTGAGCCGCGCGAAAGGGCGGCCATACGATGCCTCTATTCGGGGCACATGGGAAGGTTGCACGATTGGAGGACCCTCGCCGGTGCGGTGGCCGGAGGCGTGCCGGTCGGCATTGAGATCGAACTCGCCTCCGACGGCCCGGCATCGAGGGAGCTCTGCAGGGCGCTCATGCCGGTCGCGGGGCGCGATCCCATGCGCCTGACGATGTCCGGGACCCTGGGCGACGGAGAGTGGCGCAAGGCGATGACCCTCGCCGATGTCGCCCTTGTGACGATGCGTCCAGGGGCCGGCAAGGTTGTGATGCCAAGCAAGACCTTCAGCGCCATGGCGGCGGGGCAGGCCGTGCTTGCGGTCTGCCAAAGGGAGTCCGACCTGGCCGATCTTGTCGCCCGGCACGATTGCGGCTGGATCGTCGAACCCGGCGACACAGCGGGGCTCAGGGCTCTTCTCGCGGCCCTGCCGCGAATGCGCCCCGAGATCCTTCGAAAGCGCCAAAACTCCTGGAAGGCCGCCCATGCGCACTACTCGATGGAGGCGGTGGGCGTCCTGTGGCGCGATTTGTTCGAATCACTCCATGAACGATGATGCCTCGCGCATCCTTGTCACCGGTGCCTCCGGGTTTGTCGGCAGGCACCTGACGGCGGCCCTTGCCCAGCGGGGGGCGCGGGTGCGCGCCTCGACGCGGGGCATTCACCCTGTCCCGGTAATCGGCGCCGGGGAGTGGGTCGCGGTTGGCCGGATCTCCGGGGACACGGACTGGACGTCCGCGATCCGTGGAGTCGGAACCGTCGTCCATCTTGCGGCCCTGGCTCACCAGGTGGATCCCCGGCATCAGCCGCGGCTCGAGGACTACATGGAGGTGAATGCGGCGGGATCGGGAAGGCTGGCGCAGGCGGCGGCCCGGAGCGGCTCCGTGCGCCGATTCATATTCGTCTCGTCGATCGGAGCGGTCAGGGAGGCAAGCAATGTCCCGGTGGACGAGGACACGAGTCCCCGACCGTCCTCGTCGTACGGACGCAGCAAGCTTGCGGGCGAACAAGCGGTGCGGGAGGCGCTCAACGGCACGGGCACGGACTGGTGCATACTGCGGCCGGTGCTGGTCTACGGCCCCGGAAATCCCGGCAACATGGCCCGGCTTCTGCGCCTCGTGCGCACGGGGGTGCCGCTGCCGCTTGGCGGGATTCAAAACCGGCGAAGCCTCGTCTTCGTGGGGAACCTCGCCGATGCGATCATCCGGATGGTCGAGGCCCCAGGACCGCTGAACGGCGTCTTCCATGTCGCCGACGACGAGGTGGTTTCCACTCCGGGCCTGGTCCGCCTGGTCGCTGCCGCGGACGGCCGGACGGCGCGTCTCTGGCCCGCGCCGGGATGGGCGCTGCGCCTCGCCGCGAGGTGCGGGGACGCAGCCGGGTGTGTCGGGCTTCGAACGGGGGTCGACAGCTATTCCCTGAACCGGCTTCGGGAGTCGCTTGAGGTTCCCAACCGGGCGCTGCGCCGGAATTTCGGCTGGAGCCCGGGGACGACGCTTGAGGAGGGATTGAGGGCGACGCTGTCTGCGCGATGAACTTCGATCTGACGACACTGCTTGTGATAGGGGAGGGTGCGACCCTCGGGGCATGGGCCATTGTATCCCTGCTGATCGAGCAGGCTCCGAAGTTCGGCCTTCTGGACAGGCCGAACGACAGGAGCATGCACATCCGGGTGACTCCCCGCGGGGGAGGCATCGGGATCGTGCTCGCGGTCCTGGTTGCGCCCGGGCTCCTGCCGGCCTTCAGGACGACGCCGGGGCTGCCGGTCGTGATTTGCCTCAGCTCGGCCCTGCTCATCGCGGCGGTCAGCCTGCGGGATGACTTCAAGTCCCTCAGCGCCGGGGTGAGGTTCCTGTGCCACCTCCTTCTTGCGGGCGTTGTCATCGGCGGCACCGGCTACTACAGGCGCGCGTCGGTGCCGTTTGGAGGCATTGTGGATTTCGGGTGGATGGGAGTGCCCCTGACGGTCGTCTGGATTGTCGGGCTCACCAACGTCTACAATTTCATGGACGGCATCGACGGGATTGCGGGCGTCCAGGGCCTGACGGCCGGGTTGGCGTGGATGGCCGCGGGTTGGTGGCTTTCCTCGCCCGCGGTGGCGCTGCTGGGCACCGCCCTTGCGGGCGGCTGCCTGGGGTTTCTCATCCACAACTGGCCGCCTGCCCGGATTTTCATGGGCGACGTCGGGAGCGCCTTCCTGGGATTCCTGTTCGCGCTGCTGCCGCTGGTCGCCCTTCGCGAGCCCTCGCTGCAGGGCAGGCCATTTGAAGCGGAGGTCCTGCCGGTGTTCGGGCTTCTCGTTGTATGGCCGTTTGTCGGCGACGGGTTCTACACCTTTGTCCGCCGCGCCTGCCGGGGGGAGATAGTCTGGAAGCCGCATCGCGCCCATCTCTACCAGAGACTGGTGGCCGTCGGATGGCGCCATTCGAAGGTCAGCAGCCTGTACGCCGCTTGGTGCGGCGTCTCGGCGCTGGTCGGGCTGCTCTGGCTCACCGGCGATCTGAGTGCCGGAGTCGGGGTGGCCGTGGTTCCGGTCCTGACGCTGGCGGCCATGATAGCCCTGGTCGCGCATCTGGAGCGCAGGCTTGCCCGGCCGGGCTCCGGGACAGAGGTGAAGCCATGACGACCTGCTCCATTGCAAGATTCGCCTCCCGGGGCGCAAGGGGCGTGGCCATCCTCGGGACTTCCCTCCTTGCGCCTGTGTGGGCGCGAGCCTCAATCCCCGTGTTCGGCGCCGGTCGGGCTCCCCTGCCTGTGATCGTTGCTGCGGACGCGGCGCCCGCCGAACGCCGCGCCGCGGAGGAACTCGCGAACGTGCTTGGCGCGATGTCGGGTCTGAAATGGCCAGAGCGGCTCGAAGGCGCGGCGGAGGGCCCGGCGATTTTTGTTGGCCGCACAAGGGAGTCGGACGATCTGGGGTTTCGTCTAAAGGCATCGGACGACCTGCTCACCCCCGGCCCCGGCGAGGTGGAGCCCGATGCCTTCATGGTCCGCTCGAGCCGGGGCAGCGTGTTCATCGTTGGTGCGACTCCCGGGGCCACGATGGACGGTGTCTTCTGGCTTCTCGGGAGGGAGAGCGGCGTCCGCTGGTTCGCGCCCGGCCTGGCCGGGAGGGTGGTGCCCGCGCGAACGGGATGGACGCTGCCTGACATCGATGTGGTCGTGGAGCCCGCGTTTGTCTCGCGCGAATTATACGGGATGGCCTCGCCGGACGAGAAGGATTGGGCGGTACGGAACGGATTGGGAGGGCATCTCAGGTTCAGCCATGCCCTGGAAGGCGTCTTTTCGCCGGAGTCCGTCGCCGATCATCCGGATTGGGCTCCGCTTCTGCAGGGGGCCCGCTACCGCCCGGCAGGGGCCGACGACGGAAACTGGCAGCCCAACCTGGCGCTTGGCGCCGTGTCGGCGCGGGCTGCTGCGGCTGCTGCGGTGGCCTTTTCCCGAGATCCGGAGGAGCGGAGCTTTTCGCTGGCGATCAACGACACGGTCCGCTTCGACCAGGGCCCGGAGACAAGGGCCCTCGTGGAGCCGCTTCGCTATTTCCGCGGCCGGCCGGATTACTCCCCGCTTGTGTTCAGCTTCATGAACAGGGCGGCCGATTCGCTCGATGGGGCCTTTCCGGGACGCTACCTCGGATGCCTCGCCTATTTTTGGTGCGAGAATGTGCCTCCCTTTCGCGTGAATCCGAGGGTCGTTCCCTTTGTCACGGGCGATCGTAGCCAATACTACGACCCGGCCTACCGCCGGGAGGACCTTGAGCTGATGTCGCGCTGGCAAGCCTCGGGGGTGAGGGCCTACGGCGTCTGGGACTACGCCTATGGACGGGACTTTCTGGTGCCCCGGGAGCCGAACCGGGCGCTGGCCGACGCCCTGCGCGAGGCATGGAGGAGGGGAGCACGCGGCTACTTCGCGGAAGCCGACCCCGATTGGGGTTTTGACGCTTTCAAATGCTGGATGCTCGGGCGGCTACTTTGGGAACCGGGGCGGCCCTATGGGGAGCTGGCGGACGAGTTTTACCGCGGATACTACGGCCCGGCTGCCTCGCCGATGCGGATGTTCTTCGAGCGCTGCGAGGAGCAGTGGATGTCCCAACCCGGCCCGGCCTTCTGGCTCAAGTTCTACCGGCAGGAGGATCAGGCGCTTCTTTTCCCCCCGGCCGTCTGCGGGGAATTGCGGGCACTATTGGACAAGGCGGCCGGGTCCGTTGGGCAAGACGATGTCCTCGCGGCGAGGGTGGTGGCGACCTCGGCTGCATTTTCGCTCACCGAAGCGTATGTCGCCTTTGACGGGTTGAGGCGGAGCCTCGCGGCGCGAGGGGATGAGGACGGGGGCGCTCCGGTGGACTTTGCGCGCACTGTCGATGGGATCCGCGGTCTTGCGCTTCTCCGCAAGAGTCTCTACGCCGCCTATGATGGGTCCCGGGGCAAGCGAGCCTCGGACGCCGCGCCCGCGGAACTCGAGGATGTCGTGCGAAACGACCCTGTTCCCCGCCTCCTTCTTCTTGCCGGGCGGAGGGACCCCACAGTGCCTTCCCGGATGCTTGAGGCCGCGGGAGTCTCCGCCGGGCGGTGTGTGCCATGGAGGGCCCTCGCCTGCGTTATTGCCTCGGGCGCGCTGGGTGGGGCGCCGGATGTGGAGGACAACGCCTACTTTCTACGGGAGGATCCCGAGGGGGAGAAGCCCAGGTTTCTCTATCCGAACTACGGAGCCCTTCCGGCGGGATGGGTGGTGAGGGCGATGCCGACCCAGGCAGGGAGAGTTTCCCTTGTGAGCCCCGCCGAGGGGCCGGTTCGGCGCGCCCTGCGGATCGAGGGGGCGTGGGACACTCAGGTCTACCAATGGAAGGCGGCGAAGCCCGGGTTTGTCTATGTGGCCACGGGGCGGCTTCGGGGGATTTCAGGGCCGGGCGGCGATGAGGCGCTGTTCCTAACGTTTCTCGACTCCCGTGGAAAGGTGGCCGGGGAGCATCGCATGCAATCGCTGCCCAAGGGCCTCACGTCGCAATGGCGGACGATGGCCCTGGCCGACATCGCACCCGCAGGGACCGCCTGGGTGGGCTTCGGAATTGGATCGGCCCGCCAGGAAGGCGGAGACTGGCTCGAGGCCGCCGAACTGAGGCTGCGATGCGTGAAGCCATGAAGCGGGCCGTGGACATTGCCGGGGCGCTGGGAGCTCTCCTCCTGCTCTCTCCACTGCTGCTCGCCGTCGCTGCGCTTGTTCGCATCAGGCTCGGATCCCCGGTTCTGTTCGCCCAGCCGCGGGCGGGCCTTAAGGGGCGGGTATTCCTCCTTTTCAAGTTTCGGACTATGACGGAGGCGCACGGCGGCGATGGCCGGCTGCTTCCCGACAGCGAACGCCTGACCCGATTGGGCACCCTCCTCCGCGAGACGAGCCTCGACGAATTGCCCGGTTTTTGGAACGTCCTGCGCGGAGACATGAGTTTGGTGGGCCCCCGTCCGCTGCTGCCATGCTACCTGGAGCGTTATACCACATTCGAGGCGCGGCGCCACGAGGTGAAGGCCGGCCTCACCGGTTGGGCGCAGGTCCACGGCCGCAACGATACGACCTGGGAGGAGCGCCTGCGGCTTGATGTCTGGTATGTGGACAACAGGGGCTGGAGGATCGACCTCCGGATATTGGCCCGGACCGTGGCGCACGTCCTCGGCCGCAGGGGAATCCGGGCCCGTGGACACGCGACGATGCCTGAATTCCGGCCGCCGGGCCCCGGCGCCCCGTCTAAAGCCGGAAACGACTGAGAATCACCATGGACCCGAACCCCAATAAGCCCAATGAGAAACGCGAACGGGCGGCCGTCATCCGCCGCCTGATCCACGAAACCCTTCCCGGCGCCGCGGGTGCAAACCCGGCGATCTTCGGACCGGGGTCTCCACTGGACAGCCTGGGCCTGGTCAATTTTCTCGCGGACCTGGAATACAGGCTGGGGGAGGAGTTCGGCCGCGAGATTGTCCTTGCGAGCGAAAGGGCGATGAGCCGCAGCCGATCTCCGTTTCGTGACGCCGATGCCCTTTCGGCCTATATTGAAGAAATCCTGAACACATGAAAACACGGCGAATCATCATCATCACGGGATCGAGCCGCGGCATCGGCCTTGGGCTGACGAAACACTTCCTGGCGAGGGGAGACATCGTCGCGGGGTGCAGCCGGGGTGCCTCAGTGCTACGGCACGCACGCTACGATCATTTTGAACTCGATGTGGCGGACGAAAAGGCGGTTGTCGCGATGGTGCGGGCGGTCGTCCGCAGGCGCGGCCGGATCGACGCCCTCCTCAACAACGCGGGCATAGCGTCGATGAACCTGTTCCTGCTTTCGACAGCCGCTACTGCGCGCTCGGTCTTCGACACCAACCTTCACGGGACCTTCCTGTTCTGCCGCGAGGCAGCAAAGGCGATGGTGCGCCGGCGGGCAGGACGGATCGTGAACTTCAGCTCGGTGGCCAGGCCGCTTCGCCTTGAGGGGGAGGCGCTCTACGCTGCGAGCAAGGCCGCGGTGGAATCGCTCACCCAGGTGCTCGCGAGGGAGCTTGGGCCGGCGAACATCACCGTGAACGCCGTGGGACCGACGCCTGTCCCAACCGACCTGGTGAGGAACGTTCCCAAGGCTAAGATGGATGCCCTGCTGGCGAGGCAGGCGATCGCACGGTTCGGTTCGATTGCCGATGTGGCGAACGTCGTTGAGTTTTTCCTCGCCCCCACGAGCAGCTTTGTCACCGGGCAGGTCATGTACCTCGGGGGTGTGGATGGCTGATACCAGGACGGCACCACGGCGGCTTTCGGTCGGCTCCATCTCCGGGCTGTCAGCAGAAAGGGCCGGCATGGAGCTTTGGATAGGGGCGATGGGCCCGCGTAACTGGGACGATTTTGGCCGGACGGTAGGCGAGTCCGAAAAAATGTGCGAACAGGCGGGGATCCGTGCGGGCGACATCGTGCTCATCTCCGCCGCATCCGGGTTCGATCTCCTCGCCAGGTTTTTTGGCGCCGCCTCGCTGGGGGCGGTGGTTGCTCCGCTGGCGCCGGACAGGCTCGTCGAATCGGAAGCCTGGAAGGCGCATTTCAGGGTCGACTGGCGGCTCGACGACGGAGGACTCGAACGGATGGACGCGGGGGGTGGGACGGAGGTTTCGAGGGCTCTCCTCGGCGAGTTGCGCGGCAGGGGGCATCCGGGATTGATCCTTGCGACCGGAGGAACGACCGGCAGCCCCAAGCTCGTGTTGCATGACCTGGCCTCGCTTCTGGCGACCGTTCCGGTGAAGGACGGCCGGCGGCTGAGGATTCTGCCGCTGATGCACCTCGACCACATCGGGGGGCTGGATGCTGCCTGGCGGGCGTTGGGGGGCGGGCACATCCTCGTGGAACCGCCGGCGAATTTGGACCCCTGGGCCGTTGCCGAGGCGGTCGCGCGCCACAAGGTGGAGGTGTTGCCGGCGACTCCAAGTTTTCTGAATCTGCTTCTGATCGCCGGGCCGAAGCTGACCGGGACGCTGGGGTCACTCAAGGTTGTGCCCTACGGGGCGGAACCGATGCCGCCCGGCCTGCTTGCCAGGCTGCGGGAGGCGCTCCCGGGCGCCGAGTTTGTCGAGCGTTTCGGCACAAGCGAGACGGGTGCGCTGCCAGTCCGCCGCGGGGGCGGCGGACTCGAGCTGCGGGGCTCGGCAACCGGATTCGATTGGAAGGTGTTCGACGGGGAGCTTTGGGTGCGAAGCCCGGCGAGGGCCCTCGGATACCTGGCTGGAGGCTCCGGGGAATTCGGAAAGGATGGTTGGTTCCGGACCGGAGACCTCGCGGAAACACACTCCGACGGCTCGATCCGCGTGCTGGGGCGCCGGGAGGACATCATCAACGTGGGAGGAGAGAAAGTGCTGCCGGACGGCGTCGAGGAGGCGCTGCGTTCCCATCCCCTCGTGGCGGATTGCAGGGTGACGGCCCTTCCGAACGCCTTGCTCGGCCAGGTGGTTGCAGCCGAGGTTGTCTGGCTCGGCATCCAGAGGGACGCCGTTGCAGTAAAACATCTGCTTCATGATCACGCGGCCGGCTCGTTACCCAAATGTCACCTTCCGGCGGTTGTACGTTTGGTGGATGCCATCGACACTAACCGGAACCTGAAGAGGAGCCGAACCCCAAGACCATGAAGCAACTCATCATCGTCGGAGCCGGAGGATTCGGCCGTGAAATGCTGGCGTGGGCCCGTCAGTCGAACGAAGGGTGGAAGGTCAGGGGCTTCCTTGACGACAATGCCGCCGCCTTGGACGGCTTCGAAAGGGATGTCGGGATCCTTGGCCCAGTCGAAGGGCATGTTCCATCGGCTTCCGACGTGTTCGTCTGCGCCATCGGCCGGGTGGAAATTAAACGGAGGTGCGTCGAGTCGATCGTTCGCCTGGGAGGCGCCTTTGGGAACGTCGTCCATCGCTCCGCTGTGTTGGGCGACAATGTCTCCCTCGGGGACGGAGTCATCCTGTGCCCCCACGCGGTCGTCGGCTCGGACGCCAGGCTGGGCGACTTCGTCACGGTGAACCTTCATTCGACCGTGGCGCACGACTCGGTGATCGGGAACTGGAGCCAGCTGCATTGCCACGTGGACATCACGGGCGGGGTCGTCCTTGGCGAGGGGGTCACCGTGGGAAGCCATGCGTCGATTCTTCCCGGCGTGAAGGTGGGCGCCGGCGCGACCATCGGATCCGGCGCCGTGGTGATGCGGGATGTCCCTGCAGGCGCAACCGTCTTCGGGATGCCCGCCCGCCCCTATGCCGTGAGGGAGGAGTCCTATGCCTGAGGGCCAAAAACCTCGCTGGGTGGCATCCCTGGTATTGCCTGCGGTTGTGCTGGCAGCGGCCGTCACACTTCAGGGGGTGCACCTTTTTCGCCGGCCCCAGAAACCTCGTGCATCGAACCTGGCCCAGGCGGTTCCCGCTGCCGTTGAAGGATGGAAGGGCCGCGACGTGCCCCTGGGGTCGAATGAGTTTCTCTCCGGGGAGGTGGAAAAGGTGCTCAATTACGACGACGTGGTGAACCGCGAGTTCGATCGGGGGGCGGAGTCCTTCGGGGTCTATGTGGCGTACTGGGGCCCGGGGAAAATGCCCACCCAGCTGGTGGCCTCGCACACCCCCGACCGCTGCTGGACCGAGAATGGCTGGCGCTGCCTTGCCATGAGGTTCCAGGAACCCGAGACGCTTGACGGCTCCGCGCTTCTCCCTGCCGAATGGAGAATCTTCGAGCCGCCCTCCGGCGGGCGGCCGGTCTACGTGCTTTACTGGCATCTTGTGGGCGGGCGCCGCTACGACTATGGCCGGCGGTTCAACGCGATCCCGAGCCCCCTGCTCTGGTGGAAGGGCGCCGTCCAGCAGATGCTCCTCGGCAGCGGAGAGCAGTACTTCATCCGCATAACGAGCAACGAACCCATTGAAGGCCTGTGGAGCGACAGAGGTTTTGCCGAGATGCTGCGCGGCCTTGGACACCTCGGGCTGGCGGCGGGGATCGGGGCGGCCAATCCGGGCTGAGTCGCGCCATGAAGCATACCTTCCCACCGAGCCCGAGGATCCATCTGTCGCCTCCCCATGTGGGGGCGGGCGAATTCGGCCGGGTCCGCGAGGCGTTTGCAACCAACTGGATCGCGCCCGCCGGGCCCCAGCTGGAAGCCTTCGAACGCGAGATGTGCGAGGCGAACGGGGCGGGGGCCGCCGTCTGCCTGTCCTCCGGCACGGCGGCCCTCCACCTGGCAGGGCGCCTGCTGGACGTTGGTCCGGGAGACGAGGTTTTCTGCTCCTCGTTCACCTTTGTCGCGAGTGCGAACCCCTTCGTTTACCTGGGGGCGAGGCCCACCTTCATCGATGCCGAGTCCCGCTCCTGGAACATGGATCCAGCCCTCCTGGCGGAGGCCCTGGCAGTCCGCGCGAAGAGCGGCCGACTGCCCCGGGCGATTGTCGTCGTCGACATCTACGGCCAGTGCGCGGAATGGGACGGGATCCGGGATGCGGCGGCCGGCTACGGCGTCCCGCTGATCGAGGATGCCGCCGAATCCGTGGGCGCCACCTATCGGGGTGAATGGGCCGGCACCTTCGGAGCATTCGGGATCTATTCATTCAACGGCAACAAGATCCTGACCACCGGCGGCGGAGGCATGCTCCTTTCGCAGGACGCCGCGCTCATTGGAAGGGCGCAGAAGCTGGCCACCCAGGCCCGCGACGCGGCGCCGCACTACGAGCACAGCGAGCTCGGCTACAATTATCGGCTGAGCAACGTGCTCGCCGGAATCGGGCGGGGGCAGCTTGAGTCCCTGGCGGGACGGGTTGAGAGAAGGCGGGCCCTATTCGAGTTCTATCGCAGGGAATTGGGAGACCTTCCCGGTGTCGAATTCATGCCGGAGCCGCCCGGGGCGCGGAGCACCCGCTGGCTCACCTGCCTGACCGTCGACCCGGTCCTTTCCGGCACCTGCAGGGACGAAGTGCTCGCCGCGCTGGAGGCCGACAACATCGAGGCGAGGCCGCTTTGGAAGCCCCTCCACAGGCAGCCGCTTTTCAGCGGTGCGGACTTTTTCGGCGGGGCGGTTTCGGAAGGACTCTTCTCCCGTGGGCTCTGCCTCCCGTCGGGCTCGGCCATGACGGAGGTAGATCTGCACCGGGTGGTCCGGGCGGTGCGAGCCGCCTTTCCTTATGAACGATTTCAGGCAAATGGACCTCCAAACCAATCGGCCGGAAATCCGGAGTTTCACGCAGACTGTGCGGGAGAGGCTTGTGATCGGCCTTCGAAGGCTGCTCGAGCTGGCTGACCGGATCGCTGGCAGGCACCGGGCGCTCAGGTTCGCCGCCATCGTCCTGGTCTATGCGACCGACGTGGCCGGGATGTTCTGGCTCGCCTACGGGTTGCGTTGGGACTTTTCCCCTCCCCCCGTATTCCTCCGTCAATGCGCGATCCTTGTCGGGCCGGTCGTCCTGTGCAAGCTGCTCCTGCTGGATTCCTTCGGGCAGTTTCGAACCGTGATGAGCTACTTCGGGCTTGCCGATTTTGGCGGGGTGGTGCTTTCGATGGCCACCGCCGGCGCGAGCATGATGGCACTCTGGTTTGTCGCCGCAACCGCGGCGGCGCCGCCCAGGGGGGTGATCATCATGGATTTTGTGCTGAGCGTGGGGATCCTTTCCTCGTTCAGGCTCTCGCTGCGCCTGGCGAGGGCCTGGAGCGACGGCAAGCCGGGCGGTGCCGGGCTCCGGGAGCGGCGCGTGGCGATCGTGGGCGCGGGGGACGCCGGGGAGGCGCTCGCACGCGACCTGCTCGCCAGGAGGGGTAGCGGTCTCGTGCCTGTATTCTTCGTGGACGACGATCCGAAAATGGCCGGTCGCAGCATCCATGGGCTGCCCGTCCTCGGGCCCCTCGGGAAGATCGCCAAATCCGCAACGGCTGAGCGCATCAACGAATTCCTCATCACGTCGGCGGAGGCTGGGCCGAAGCGGGTCAAGGAGGTTGTCGAACTCGGGCGGCAGGTGGGCGCCAACGCCCGGATCGTGCCGTCATTCGCCCAGATGGCATCGGGGGAGGTGAGGATGGAGCGGATCCGTCCCGTGGCGATCGAGGACCTCCTCGGCCGGGAGGCCGTCAATCTCGACTCCGACGCCATCCGAAATCTGCTCAGGGAGCGCATCGTGATGGTGACGGGCGCGGGTGGCAGCATCGGGAGCGAGCTCTGCCGACAGATCGCCGCGCTAGGGCCGGGGAGGCTGGTGATGGTGGACCAGGCCGAAGGGGCGCTCTTCGAGATCGAACAGGAACTGATCGGCGCGGGATACGAAGACCGGATCCTCGGGCAGGTGGTCGACGTGGCCGACGAGCCGGCGATCAGGGGTCTGTTCGGGCTGTTCCGCCCGGAGATCGTCTTTCATGCCGCCGCGCACAAGCATGTTCCCCTCATGGAGCGCCAGCCCGCCGAGGCCGTGAAGAACAACACCCTCGCGTCCGCCGCGCTTGCCCGCGTTGCCAGCGAGCACGGAACCGAACGCTTCGTGCTCATCTCCACGGACAAGGCGATCAATCCCACGAGCGTGATGGGCTGCAGCAAGCGCATTGCTGAAAGGGCGCTCCAGGCCGCGCAGCGGATGCCGGGCAACCGGACGGTGTTCCTGGCGGTCAGGTTCGGGAACGTGCTCGGCTCAAGCGGAAGCGTGATCCCGACCTTCAGGCGCCAGATCGCCAATGGAGGACCGGTGACCGTCACCCACGGGGACATGACGCGCTATTTCATGACGATTCCCGAGGCCGCGGGGCTTGTCCTCCAGGCCGCGGCCCTTGGCCGTGGCGGGGAGATCTTCATCCTCGACATGGGAGATCCGGTCCGGATCGTCGACCTGGCCAGGCAGATGATCGAGCTCAGCGGCTACCGCCCCGGGGCCGACATCGAGATCAGGATCACAGGCATGCGCCCCGGCGAAAAACTTTTCGAGGAACTCCGCCACACCGGAGAGACCCACGAGCCCACGGAGCATCCGAGGATCTTCCGGCTCAGGAGCGAGCCCGGACAGGGTGCGGCGGGCTGGCTTTCGGAAATCGCGGCGGCGGTTGCGACCGGGGATCCGCGGACCATCAAGCAGGCGATGAGGAAGGTCGTCCCCGAATACTCCCCCTATGAGAACTGAGGCCGGAAGCGGGGGTCTCGAGCTCCATCCAGCGAAGGGTCCCAGCGAGAATCACGGCCCAGGTGACAAGCACCGCCGGATTCTGGAGGACAAAATCGACCCACGCATGCACGGGAAGCATGAGGCAGCCGAGCGCGGCGGGCAGCGCCACGGCGTGGCGCCAGAACCGGAGGCGCACGAGGCGGGCGGCGCCCCACGCCAGGGCCACCGCGACAGGGGCCATGCCCGCGAGGCCAAGCTCGGCGGGAAACTCCAGCAAGTCGTCGTGGGCGTGCTCCCAATAGCGGAGATTGCCGGACTCGCTGTAATAGATTTCTGGATACCTCCTGGCATAGGGCGGGAAGACGTAGCGGAAGCAGCCGGCGCCCCATCCGAGAAGGGGGCGGTCGCGCCGCAGGTCGCCGGCGGCACGGCGAACCAGGGCGCGGTCCCTGGCCGAGGACGACGGATCGGCGGCAAGCTCGGCGAATCGGTGCCAGAGCTTCTCGGAATTGAGGGATACAAGCACGATGCCCAGGATGCTTGCGAGGGCGACGGCCAGTGCGGCGAATTCCGCACGTCGCCTGAGGGGGCCCTTCTGCCCAGGAAGGCGGAGGGCGAGGGCGGCCGCGAGAAGCACGGTGAAGACGAGGAGCAGGACGACAGAGGTCCGGGAGTAGGTGATGAGCACCATGACCCCGGCCCAGACTGCGGCAAACCCGTAGAAGACGGAGGCGCCCTGGCCTTCCAGGCGGCGGCGGGCCCGCCGCAGGTGCCACAGCGCCATGCCGGTCGAGAGGGCCGCGACGAGGTTGAAGTAGGCCCCGGCATGATTGCGGTAGATGAAGCTCGCGGCGAAGGAACCGTTGCTCGGGAGGTACGTCCAGAATATCCTCCTCGTTTCGGTGAGGCGCTCGGCGAAGCCGAGCAGCGCCAGCAGGAAGCCCCCGGCGACGAGCGCCCCAAAGAGGATCCTGTAGCTCCTTCTGCGCCGGAATCCACACCAGAGGGAACAGAGGAGCAGCCAGAGCGAGCCGAACACCACCAGCTCCCTCCAGGGATTCGAGCGGGCGAACGGGCCTTCGACGCCCGCCGGCAGCCAGGGCACATGGCCGATCGGGACGAGCCACCAGGAGCGGGAGTCGGTTTCGAAGCGCCAGGCGGGGTTGAGCCCCTGCACCGCCACGTAGGCCAACAGGACCAGCCCGCACCAAAAGACGGGAAACCGGAGCAGGCTTGCCGTGGGGGGCTCGGCAGGCCCCGCGGGGGCCGCCCGCGGCAGGAGGGCGAGGATGAAGCCCGCGAGGGAGGCGCCCAGGCTTGCGCACTGGCTCCACGCGTGCATGTCGCCGAGGGCCCACGGGAGGGCGCAGACGTGGAGCGAGGTCACCGCCACGAGGGCCGACTCGAGCGGAGGAAGCGTCAGCCCACCCGCCGCGCCGCGGCCGGCGGTCGGTGCGGGCTGGGGGATCGGAAAAGGTCGGGCCACGCGACCCTGTTGAAGCGTCCCCGGCGAAGCCCGTCGAGAGCGTTCTGGCGAAATCGTCACGCCGGAGGAGCGCCGGACATCCGTAGCCCGCGGCCATGACCCCGCCTGCGAGAAGCAATCGCCACGGTGTGCCCGGCCGTTTTCGCGCCGCGCTAGCCGTTGTGTTCGGTTTCGCGGCATTCCTGACCGTGGACCAGCAGCACTGGTGGCGGCTCAAGCCCGACTACGTGTTCGGATGGCTCGCGCCTGTGTTCTTCGCCTTCCTCATCCGCGAGCGCTGGCCGGCGATCGCCGCCGTATTCCGGGCCGGGAAGGGAAGCCCGCTTCCGGGATGGCTCCGGGCGGCCGTTTGGGCGTCGGCGTTCCTTGCGCTGGGCTCCGGGCTGGGGCTTTTCCTCATCGGTGCCGCCTACAGGGCGGCCGCCGGGGTCACCCAGCCCGGCTCGTTCGCGCTGGCCCTTGGCTTCTCGGGCATCCTTCTCGGAATGGTCTATTTCAATGTCCCCGAAGGGCGGCTGGGTTCCGACCCGACGCCGTGCGGGTGGCGGGTGCTACGGTCAGACGCCCGGCTCCGTGCGGTTTCACTCTTCCTGTTTCCGGCGCTCATATGGATGGTCTCGGCCCCGCTTGCCACGGCGGTCGAAAACGCGGTGAGCCTCTTCCTCCTTCGGAAGGTGGTGGCGGTGGTGTTCACCGTCTTCAGCCTGCTGGGGTACCCGCTGGTGCAGGAGGGCAACGTGCTCGTGCTCCCGCACGGGCAGGTGGGCGTCGCCGATGCGTGTTCGGGGATTCGCTCGCTGACGGGATGCCTTTTCGCGGGCTCCTTCCTCGCCGCGGTTTTTCTCGACCGGTTTTGGAAGAAGGTGCTGCTCGTGGCGGCGGCGATGGGGTTCGCCTTCCTGACGAACCTTCTCCGCAGCCTCTTCCTCACGGGATGGGCCTACGCCTACGGGAGCGACGCTATCGAGGGGAGGCTGCACGACGGCACCGGCTACGCCGTGCTCGGCCTCACGTGCGCCGGACTTTTCGCCCTTCTTCCATTCTTCAACGGAGCGAACTGGAGGCGGTGGCTGGGTGTGGATTCGGCGAGGTGAGTTGACCTCGGCATGCACTGCGAAGCTTTCCCAGTCCGGCGTCAACAGCCTGTTAAGGCTGCGCAGGAGATTCGGAGCCGGCACCCTCGGCGAGGGCCCGCAAATACCGACGGCGCTCCAGATTCCTCTTGATCGCAGCCTGATCCAGGCGCGGGTAGGACGCCGGCTGGGAACCATCGGCCTGGACAATCGACCCGGCGGATGAGGCAGATCCGACAAACGGTTCGATCTTTGGGCTCCGCAGCACCAGGACTTGCTGGCCGGCTCCCGTAACCTCAACGGTCACCTTATCGTTGAAGTCGTCCGCCGAGTTGACGACAAACGGAAACCCAGCCTCGCGCAAACGCACCCACGCACCGACCTTGGTCGCCGGGTCGTAAATGTAGTAACGACTGCCATCCGCCGCAGACATGATGCCGCGCAACTCATAGGCGCTGCTTGTCGCGGAGGAAGCGTCCGAGGCGCCCAGGGGCAGGAACGGCGACGCATCGACCAGGCCGGGCATCCGGGCTTCGTAGGCAGCGGGCGTTTCATGAACCTCATAGTGCGCGGAGTCCCCTGGGGCGGTGGCGACAGGCGCCTTGGGCTCTGCGGCCTGGCTCAGGGACAAGCCATCGGCTGACGCGGCATACGAATTTGCGCGGGCCCGCGCCGTCGCCGCAACGGCCCTTGCCCTGGCGACAAGGTCCTCCGCCGCCCGTACTTGAACGTCGAATTCGTCGGCCTTGGCCCGGGCAATCGCAACACCGGCCAGCATTGCTAGGATGCGCACGGTGAAAAGGCGGGGAGTGCGAATGCCGGGGCTCAAGGGAAAGTCGGCATGCATCATTGCGGCCACGCGGTCAAGTTTTGAGAGGATCGAGTGTGGACCATCGAACCGATGGGCAATTCAAGAAATGCCATTTGTTACGAAAAGGTCCCGGGCGGGTGACATTGCGCGTTCATTCCTGCGGTTCGCTTGCCCCGGGTATTTCTCCCCAGCGAGCCTCAGTCGGAGTCAGGCGCCGTCTTTCATGAAATCCGAAGCTCGCGATGTCGGTTGCCGGATTCTCCTCCTGCACGTGAATAATCCGCTGACATCAGAAAACGTTTCAAAACGGTCACAGTACCGGTGGGATGACCGTAACATTGGGGGATTATCCTCATCCGCGAGTTAGGGTCTCTCCGCAATCCGCTTGGGCCCCTCTCAGAAAACCACAACACATCAGATCCAGGAAATCCCCAGGAAAATGAAAACGTTCAATAAACTGTTCGCGGCGGGCCTGCTCGCCCTATCGGTCGGAAGCCTGGCTTCCGCTCAAGTCATTCTCAACGTAGCCGGGTCGACGGCGTTCCGGACCGCGGCGGTCAACGGAGAGATCGCAGCTGCCAGTTTTGCTGCGACGAGCACCGTGGCTGTCCCTGTGGCTCAGGCTGCAACAAGCGGCTACACACTCCTTCCCGGTTCCACTGCAACAAACGGCGCGGTCATTTCCATCGTCCATGGATGGCTGGTTGACGGTACCGAAGTGTACTATCGCAATCATTGGACCGGCGCCTGCGCGGGCCCGGCCGACCTGACCATTGGCAACCAGACGCTTTCCTGGATTCCGGCGACCCCGGCCATCCTGGCCCAGCTGACGACCAGCGGGTTTGGATTCCCTGTCGGGACCGAGGCTGTGGACAGTACCGCCCCCTCCGTCGCCTTTTCGGACTCCCAGTTCCTCGACGCCCAGAATTCAGTCGTGACCCAGGGCACGGTCGGAAAAGCCTTCGCGGGAATCATGTCGACGGCAGTTGCAAACGAGGGGCTGAGCGATGCCGGAGCCGGCACCCCCGTTGGGGCGGTCGTCTTCGAGTGGGTGTTGGGCGTCCAGGGTGACGGAAACCCGGCTCCTTTCACGAACATCACCCAGCAGCAAGCGGCGGCGCTCATCAAGACCGGCTTCCTTCCCCTCAGCGTCTTCACCGGCAATGCGGCGGACTCCAGCAATTATGTGATCCTCACGGGCCGCAACGAGGACTCCGGCACCCGGTATGACACCTTTGCCGAATCCCAGACGGGCTTTGGCCAGAATGCGGTGCAGTTCATGATCAAGCAGGCAAACCACGCCTATCCCGCAAACAATCTCTATCCCTTCAGCTCCGGAACCGCCCTGTCTGTTGACACAGGCATCGCTGGCTTCCAGTCGTGGCCGAAGACGGCCGGCGCCAACAGCTGGGCCTTCAATACCGACCCGACACTGGATTGGAAGACGCCCGGTCACTCCGGTTACATCAACGGCGGCGACGTGGCCACGATCCTCAGGACACCCAACCCGGTTGTGACAACCGGCTGGGTCGTCCCTGCCGCGACCCAGGCGCTCTTCCCCTCGTTTACGCCCGGGACCACCAAGGTCTACGTCATCTCCTACCTCGGCGTCTCGGACGGCAACAAGATCACCTCCGGCAATGCGGTGAATGGCACGGCGCTTACCTATAATGGCGTGTCCTTCAGCACCTCGAATGTGGCCAACGGCAACTACTCCTTCTGGGCGTACGAGCATGAGTACTACCTCACAGGAGCGCCCGTGGCCACAGCGTATGGCACGACGAATCCGGTGGGTTTGGGAACGGGAGCGCAGGAGGCGGCCGACGCCATTGCAAACACACTGGTCGGCCTCACTCAGGCTCAACTCGGAGCCGCTGGCGTTCCCTACCCTTCGCTGCAGGCCGTACGCGGCAACTCGGCCGGATCCTTCATCAACTGATGCGCCTAACATAGATCAACAAGCACTCGGGAGAAAACAAACAAGATTAAGCACAACAAAATGAATATCAAAGCACTTATTCCAACATGCGCGTTCGCGCTGGCGTCCATCGCCGGTGTCGCCAACGCCCAGACGATCCCGGCCCTCCCGGATCTGAATTCGGAAAACGACGGCGATCTGGTCCTGGGATTTGAGAACACAACAACCGCGCCTACGGCCGGTGATCTTGTCGTCGATCTCGGCTCCGCCGACAACTTCTACACGACCGGAAACACAACCGGTTCGGTCTCCGGCGGCCCCTTGACCGCCGGAACGACCTACACCGTGGCAGCGTTCAACAGCGCCGATCTTGCGGCCACTTATGGTGGCACAGGATTCAGCACGAACACGCTGTGGACGGTATTCGGCGGCAATGGAGCTGCTGCCGGACCTGGCAACGAGAGTGTCGACACCCTCTGGGCGTCTTCCGGGGATGGGCAGACCTTGCTAGCCAAAGCCAAGACGCTGCAGTCGGGAACCTCCGGCAATCTCGATCAGTTCACGAATTCGCTGAGCGGCGCCGGCAATGCAACCACATCCGGCGCCTACGCCTCCAATGATGCCACAAACGTTCCCACGGGCGCCGGCGGCTTGGCTCCGTTGGCCCAAACGGGCAATAACTTCGGCTATTTCAGCTCCTCGGTCTTTGACTCGACTGCGGGGACGACGAAGCTGGAGCTGTATGAACTGCTGCCCACCACGTCCGGAACCAAGGCCGGAATCGACCTGGGAACGTTCACGCTCAACAGCACGACTGGCCTCCTGACGTTCACGGCCATCCCGGAACCATCGTTCTACGCGGCAGTTCTCGGCGCGCTGACAATTGGTTTTGTGATGATCCGCCGCAGGTCCCAGACTGCGGGCATGAGCGCGATTGCCTGATCTGGAGCCACTGTCTGTTATCTCGACCGGCGGCCGCCCAAGGGGACGGCCGCCGGTTTTATTTTCGGGGTTTCCGTAATGTTACAATTGTGCGTAGGACGCGACATTACTTGAAACGCAAGGCTTGGGGCCATCTTCTCGAACTTGTCGTTTAGCGCGCCGCTTCCGGTCGGTCGTGCCGTAGCGCAGGCGTTGCTTGTCTGGTTTTCGTCCACCTTTTGCGGTTCGCATTCGCCACTCGAGCCCGAACGAATCTCCATCCATGTCACAGACTCCCATTCTTCGGACTGCTTCTTTCGGTTTCCGGTTCGTGGTTTGGGCCTTGATTTTGGTTCTGCCGGATTGGCAGATCATGGCAAATCCTGGGTTTCAATGGCCGAGTTCTGGCGGCGCGCCGTCCGCCGCGGCGGGGTCGGCTGCAAGCCACGGTCCCACCGGTTCGACCGGGGTGCCTGGCGCTGTCGCTGGGGTGAAATGGCTCCAGCGATCATCGGCCGCGCTGCAGGCGGTCCAGGCCATGCAGATTGCGGCAGCGGCGGCGGCAGCCGCTCCGAAAAATCTTGGTTTGAATCCAAACAGCCCCGGGCAACAGCTGCCCGATGTCCCGGACGGTCTGGCGAGTCCCCAAATACCCGCATCGGGCCCGACCCCCGCCGGACCCGGACTTCGTATCGCCGTCGATGCCAGCGGCAATCCCGTGCTTTGGCAGGGTGCCGGAACTCCGGTGGCCGCGAGCGCCGATCCCAACAGTGTCACGGTTGTCCAGAACCAGCAGCAGGCTTTCCTGCAGTGGCAGACGTTCGACATCGGGAAAAACACCACCCTCACATTTGACCAGAGCGCGGGCGGCGCGGCCGTGGATTCGTGGATCGCCTTCAATTTTGTCCGGGATCCGTCCGGGCGCCCCTCGCAAATCCTCGGCACCCTCAGGACCGCGAATGGACTGATGGACGCGAATGGAAATCCGGAGGTGGGCGGCCAGGTTTACGTGATCAACGCCGACGGAATCATCTTCGGCGGGTCGTCCCAGGTGAACACGCATTCGCTTGTGGCGTCGTCGCTCCCGATCAATGCCAACCTCCTGCAACTCGGGCTGTTGAACAACCCCGACGGCCAGTTCCTCTTCTCCGCCGTGCCGCAGCCTGCGGGCAGCAATGGGCCGACGCCGGCATTCGATCCCTCTGTTCCCACGGCGGGAGTCGCGCCGGTGCAGACACCGCTGACCTCCGGAGGGGGCTACGGCGACGTGGTTGTCCAGCCCGGCGCGCAGATTTCCGCCCCCACCACGGCTGGAAACGTCGGTGGCCTTGTCGCATTGATCGGGCCCAACGTCACAAACTCCGGCTCAATCGCCAGCCCCGATGGACAGACGATTCTTGCCGCGGGCCTGGAGGTTGGCCTGGTGGCCCACACCACCGGCGATCCGAGCCTGCGGGGGCTCGACGCGTACGTCGGCCAGATTGCGAATCCGGGGGTGGCCACAGTTTCGGCGTCCGCAGGCGCTGCGACCAATGCGGATGCCACCATCGACACCGGAGCCCCCACCGGAGCGCCGGGTTTGATCGAGGCCCCTCGGGGCGATGTAACCATCGAGGGCGCGGCCGTCAACCAACTCGGAGCCATCGAAAGCAGCACTTCCGTGTCGTTGAACGGCCGGATCGATCTACTTGCAGACTACGGCGCCGTGAGCAGCGGATCGGGCACGGGAACCCCCTATTATCAAACGGGCGCGGGTCCTGTCTTCCTCGGGTCCGGAAGCCTGACGCAGATACTGCCGGAGCTCGCAAGCACATCCACGGTGGTTGGCGCCACATTGGCGCTTCCGTCCCAGGTGAATATCCAGGGAAGTACAGTCAGCCTTTCCGGCTCCGGCTCCTCGGGTGCGGGCGCCGCATTGGTCGCACCCAACGCGAACATCAGCGTCAATGCCGGCAGCTGGAAATTCACAGAGGGTGGGGTGAATCCAACGACGGGGATCGCCCTCCCGGTCACCGCCGACGCCTTCACTTACGATGGCGGCTCGATATCCGTGGGTTCCGGCGCCGGGATCGACGTGTCTGGCTCCGAGAACGTGAGCGCCTCCGTCGCCGAGAACATTGTTTCAGTGCAGCTGCTCGGTCCCCAGCTTGCGAACTCCCCCCTGCAGCGCGGTGGGGTGCTGCAGGGGCAGACCATCCAGATCGATATCCGGGACACTGGAACCTATGACGGGACGCCGTGGATCGGCACTCCGCTCGCGGATACCACCGGCTACGTTGGATTGATACAGCACACGGTGGGCGAGCTGACGACCGGCGGTGGAACCGTGGATCTGAACGCCGGAGGATCCGTGGCGCTACAACCGGGCTCCACGGTCGACGTGTCGGGAGGTTGGATCGACTATCAGGGGGCGAATGTCCAGACAACAAAGCTGGTCATGCAGGGAGGCAGGATCATCGACATCTCCCAGGCGACGCCGAACGTCAGCTACCAGGGAATCTATACCGGATCGACGTCTTCGACGGATTCCAAATGGGGTGTCACACAGGCTTCGGCAGACCCGGTTTCTTTGGCGACCTATGATCCTGGTTATGTCCAGGGAGGCGGCGGCGGGTCGCTCTCCATCACGGCGCCGGCAATGACGCTCACCGGCAATCTGGTCGGCCAGACATTTCCGGGTCCAAATCAGCTGAAGCCCTTCATCCCCTATACTTCGGCATCCCTGCAGGCCCTGCAGACGGCGGGAGCGTCGGCAATCGCCCCGCAGGTATGGGAGCTCGAAAACCTGCCGATGCCGTCGACTCTTTCGCTCGTCTTTAAGAAGCAATACCAGGTGGCGGGTTCCTCGACGTACGATTGGAATTCGCCGACTCCGCCGGACATCTACTTCCAGTCGGGCCCCGGCGCGCTGACCGAAAGCGACCCGCGGGCGCTGATTCTGTCCCCCGACCTCGTGAGCCCCAATGCCGGCGAAAACGGCGGCAATTACGGCGGCTTCGGCAACCTCTCCATCGACGACAGTGCGGACAATTACCAGATCAACACGACACTCCAGTACGTGATCCCGGTCGATCCCACCACGAACCAGCCGAATCCGGAGTTCGGTAGCATAACGGTTGGCGCCAATCCCTCCGATCCGAACAACATCGCGATGGAGATGGCGTCCGGCGGTTCGATAACCCTGGACGCGGCCAACATCGATCTGGAAGGGGGCATTGTCGCTCCGGGCGGAGTGTTGAGCTTCTCGGCCCATGATTTCTGGGGGCATTCGACCTACTCGGTTTCCTCCTACGGAGCCCCGGCCTACGATCCTAACCGGGGCAATCTCACGGTGGCATCGGGGGTCTTACTGAGCACGGCCGGCTTGATCGTCGACAACAAGGCCGTCTCGGTTCCCATCGGCACCGATCCGCTCGCGGTCAAGGGAGGTGCAATCTCCCTTGCCGGCCAGGATGTCACGCTGGATCCGACCAGCGAGCTGAGCGTGAATGGCGGGGCGGCAATCGGTACAACCGGCTCCGTCTCCTATGGCTCCGCAGGGGCGATATCGCTGAAAGCCGGGGTCGACCCGTCGATAGGTTCCCTTGTCGGAGGCCAGCTGGCATTCGGCAGCGGCGATCAGTCCAGCCTTCCCGCGACGATGAAGCCGCTGCAGGGCTATTCCGGTGCGGGTGGAGGCTCCTTGTCCCTGGAGGCGCCCTTGGTGGATGTGGGCGCTTCACCAGCGGCGGCACCCCAGGCTGGAACGCTCGAGCTCTCCCCGGACTTTTTCAGCGATGGTGGTTTCAGCACGTTCACCCTCAAGGGACTCGGTCGCGCGGCGACGGATTCGCTCGGCAACGACCTGACGGACGCCTCCGGGAATACAATCTACATTCCCGCCGTTTACGTGGAGCCCGGCACCCAGATCCACCCGCGCGTCCAGCAACTGGAGGTCCTGTCCACGGCTGGCGGGGCACAGTCGCAGGTGATCGCACCCCCCTCCTACCAGGAGACGCCGGTGAACATCACCCTCGATGCCCTTGGCATAACGGCTTCTCAAAATGGGCTGCCCCGCCTGGTTGCGCGCGGCGACCTGCTGGTGGGCGATGGCGCCGTGATTGAATCGGATCCCGAGTCCAATCCCTTGGATGGAGTCTCATTGATTGGGCAGACTGTCGCCGTGCTCGGGTCCGTGATCGTGCCGGGTGGCGCGATCAGCGTGAACGATGGATCGGCTTCGGGCGGAAGCAGTGTCGCGCTATTCAATGGGGCAGCGGGCGCCTTGGCAACGGTGGATCTTGGCCCCAACAGCTTCCTATCCGCAGCCGGGACGACGGTGCTCACGGCCGACCCTGTGGGCAACCTGCCCGGAGACCCGGGATACATAAACACCGGGTCTGTTCTTCCAGGCGGATCGATTTCGATCGGAGGAAACGTCGTCGTGGAAGCCGGTGCCCGCCTGGATGTTTCGGGATGGAGCGACTCAAACGACGCGGGAGGCCTTCTTTATCTGGCCCCTTCGCTCGGCGGCGGTGGAACGGCGCGCGGCGTCGTGACACAGGGCTTGTCGGCGGTGCCGACCGTCGAGGCCAGCAATGGGGGGAGCCTCACGTTCACGGGAAACCAGGAGCTTATCGTCGACACCGCCAATTTGGCCGGGTCTGCCGGCGGTCCGACGGCGCATGGCGGCAGCCTTTCGATTTCGTCGGGCGCAACGGATGCCAGTTCTCCTGTCGTCCCGACGCTGCTGGTCACGGCCCACGTGGCATCCCTCCCGGTCCCTTCATATACGGTGGATCCGACCGCGATCGACAGCCCGGGGCAGACCGCTGTCGGTCACGTGGCGATCGATGGCACGGGGAACCCGGTACCTGGGATGGGCTATTTTGCGGCGGAGCAGTTCAACGGGAGCGGGTTTGACGCACTCGCCCTGAAGGGCAGCGTCAGCTTTCAGGGACCCGTGACTCTTGCGGCCCGCGGGAGCCTTGCCGTAGGCGACAACGGCGTCATCCAGGCGAACGGGCCCGTGAGTCTCACGGCACCCTACGTCGCGTTGGGACAGCCCTATCAAAACCCGATCCCCTCGGGGCAGACGGACTACCCGTTCATTGGGGCCGTCGGGGTCGAATACGTTCCGCCTACGTACGGGAGTGGGTCGATATCGGTCACCGCGGGGGGAGCCGGCGGTCCCGGTTTGATCGACGTCGGCAATCTGTCGCTGCAGCAGATTGGCCAGACGAGTCTTACGGTTGCGGATGGCGACGTGCGGGGGTTTGGGACGCTCGATGTTGCCGGCAGCCTGACGATCAAGGCATCGCAGGTCTATCCGCCGACGGCGGAGGCGTTCACCATCGATGCCTACGACTATCGACTTGCGGGCGATCCTTCCGGCGCTCCCGCGCACCCGGGCTCGGTCACGTTCCTCCAGTCGGGCGCCTCCCAGATTCCGTTGTCGGCCGGCGGGACGCTGAGCGTCTATGCGACGGAGATCGACCAGGGCGGCAATTTGGAGGCTCCCATTGGCACGATCAACCTCGGCTGGGACGGAAGCGGATCCGCTCCGATCGATCCGATAACGAATGCTGCGGTCCCCGCAAGCCGGCAACTGATCCTGGAAAAAGGGAGCACGACGTCAGTCTCGGCGGTATTGTCGGACTCGGTGACCGGAACCCCTTTGCCGATTCCCTACGGCATCAATGCCAATGGCACCCAATGGATCGACCCGACTGGAACGGACATAACGACGACCGGCTTGCCGGGGAAGGAGATCAATCTTTCGGGGACGACAATAAATGCGAATTCCGGCGCAGTCATCGACGCGGCCGGAGGAGGCGACCTCTTCTCCTACCAGTTTGTCCCCGGTGTCGGGGGAACCGACGACATTCTCTCGGCTTCCTCGACGAGCTTTGCCGTGCTGCCGGGATATGGCGGGGCCTACGCGCCGGATGCCAGCTTTAACGCCAATCCGGGCACGGCCTCCTCGCCCAACCTGGCCCTGGGCGATCCGGGCTATGTCAGCGCGAGTGCCGGCGGCAGGAGCCTCCTTGCGGTCGGCGATCGGATCACCATTGATTTGGGCAACGGGCAGGGAGCCCAGGGTTACACGTTGCTGCCGGCACGTTACGCGCTCCTTCCAGGGGCCTACCTCATCACCCCGGAAGGCATTGCCGCGATTCCGCCTGCCGGGGACATTTCGCAGCCCGACGGCTCCGTAATGGCCGCGGGGTTTCGTTCCAATGCCTTCGATCCATCGCAGCCTTTGAACAGCGAGTTCGATGTCGCTTCTGCATCGGTGCTCCAGGCCCGGGCCAAGTTTGACCTCTTCTCCGCCAACAGCTTCTTTGGCCGGAATTCGCCGGCGTCCGGGCTATCCGACTTTCAAGTGCCGGTTGACGCGGGCCACCTGGCAATCGCCGCGACGGGAGGCCTTGCGTTTCAGGGGACCCTCGAAGCCCAGGCTGCGGCAGGCGGCGCCGGTAGTCTCGTGGATGTCAGCGGCGGCAATTCGGAAGACATCGTGATCAATGACACCGGAACCGGGTCGGCGGGCACAAGCCTTTACCTCAGTTCGGCCGAGCTGACAAGTTTTGGCGCGGGCAGCCTGTTGATTGGGGGAAGCCGCACTGCAACCGCCGGCGGGGCCATGGTCGATGTGACGGCCCCGAGCCTGGAAATAGCCAACGATTCGACAGAGCCTTTGTCGGCGGCCGATCTTATCCTGGTGGCAAACCAGAGCCTGACTGCCGGCGGCGATGCATCGATCGAAAGCCTGACCGGCGTGTCCAGCCCGTCCGACACCCTGGTCTTCGGCGGGGCGGCCGCAACCGGAGTTGCCCAAGTCAGCGGCAATGGCGTCATGGTGCGGGTGAGCAGCGATCCGTCGGCCCAGAGCACCCGCACGGCCGTCACTCCGTATGCTGCTGAGTCGGGATCCGCCGACCCGGGGCCGACCCTGACGATCATGGCCGGAGCACGGATCGCGGGCGGAAACGGGAGCGTGACGCTCGACTCGACCTATGGGACATCACTGGATCCAACAGCTGCGATCAGCGGCAAGACCATCGATCTGGACAGCGGACGGATAACCCTCCAACTCGGCGCGGGAAACGGGGCGCCGGCCGGCGCCGGACTGGTTTTGGCCGGAGGAACGCTGACGTCGCTTCAAAACTCGGCGACGTCGCTGTCGCTCTTGAGCTACTCATCGATCGACACCTACGGAACGGGCGCAATTGGCGCCTTGGATGCGAACGGCAAACCCACGCTCGTGAACCTGGCGCTCCACTCAGGCGAGATCCTTGGCGATGGAGGCAATGTGACCTTTAACGCCCAAAACATCCTCCTCGACAATAGCGCCTCGGCGCCGGCGCCGGCGTCAACCGCCGTGGTGCAAGGAGGGACCGTGACCTTCAATGCCGACTCCGAAGCGGGTACGGGAACGATCCAATTGGGAGCCGCACTGCCCGGAGCGTCAACGCTCAACAACAAACTGACCGTCGACGGGTATTCCGGCCTGGCGCTTCTGGCGTCCGGCGAGGTGCTGTTGCAGGGCTCGGGTGGAGTCAATCCAGGTCTGACGACGCCTGGTAACCTGGCGATAAACACCCCGCTGATCACGGGCGCCGCGGGCGCAAAGCAGACCCTAGCGTCCGGGGGTGCCATCTCGATCGGGCCCGAATCCGGTGGAGCCGGCCAATCGGTGGCCGGCGGACTTGGCGCAAATCTGACCCTGCAGGGTGCGAGCGTCGCCGTCGCCGCAAACTCCGATATCGAGCTGCCGAGCGGGATCCTGACCCTCCATGCTGAGGGTGCAAATGCGAACGGAGACTCCGTGTCGGTTGCAGGCACGCTCGACGTGAGCGGGTCCGCCAAGGTCTTCAATGATCTCACCACCACCAGCGATGGGGGCCAGATCAACCTGGTCTCCGATCATGGGAACGTGTTGGTGGCGGCGGGCGGCTCTGTCAACGTCGCCGCCCAGCCGGCCGGGGGGAACGCCGGAACCCTGTCGGTGGGGGCGCCCGAGGGAACCTTTTCGGCGGCCTCCACGACTGCCCAAACAGCCGGAGCAGGCCGCGCCGCGGTTCCGACGCTCGACGCCGACAATGGCAGCGGCGGTGTCTTTACGCTCGACGTTCTGAACCTGAGCGATGCCGGCGGCAATCCGACCGATTCCCTGGCCGCGATTGAGGCCGACCTTGCGGCAGGAGGCTTCACACAGTCGCAGACCATTCGCGTTCGCAACGGCAGCGTTGCCGTCGGGGAGACGGTCAAGGCGCAGATCTTCGATCTCTCGACCGACAACGGCTCCATCGACGTGACGGGTTCCGGGGCGATCGACGCCTCGGGCGCGACGGGCGGAACAATCGACCTTATGGCCAGCGGCAGCGTCACCCTGGAGCCCGGATCGTCGCTATCGGTGCGGGGAACGAATTTCAACGATGCCGGGAAGGGCGGAACGGTCGCACTGGGGGCCGGTTCCTACACGGTCGCCGACGCCTCGGCCGCGGGCGGTTCGCGGAACGCGGCGACCGGCCTCTTTGGCACCGGGGTGGCGGTGGTCGACATCGAACCCGGCTCGACCATCGACCTTTCCGTCGTCAACGACCGCACCCTCGAACTCGACCCGATCGTCGGAAGCTCGATCGGCGTCGCGGGCGGCACCACGCTTTTTTTGCCGGGCGGCACTCCCGGCAATGACGAGGTTTCCTTCACCAGCGGCGGCACGATCACCGCTCCCGGAGCGGCGGCTAGATCCTTCTCGGCGACGGCGGCTGAGCCGTATCTGACGACGCTTCTCCCAGGCAGCTCGGTCGCGCTTTCGGGGGCGGGGACGATCGCGTTTGCCGGCGGCACGGGCGGATCCGTCCCCGTGAGCCTCCCATCGGCGCAGCCGGACGGCAGCCCACTTGCCATGACAACGGTGAACGTCACGGACCTCACGCAGTACAATTCGACCGGCGTTCTGCATCTCAGGGCGCCGCAGGTTCTCGACGGGGCCGGGAATCCCTACGATGTCCAGATCGATCCGATAGGGGGGACGATCATCGATCCGTCCAACATCGAGGTCGAGGGCTATCAGGTGTTCGATCTCACACCGGTCAACGGCGTCATCAGCGGATCCGAGACGGCCACTGTCAGCCAGCCCTCCGGGGGGCTGATCACGAGCGCGGCCGTCAACGTGCAGGCGAGCGTTGAGGACAATGGGGCGCTTTTTGCCGGCGGCATTTTGTCCACCGGCGCCATTGCCGGGGGCAACACCGCGGGGATCGTTCAATCGTTGACGGCCGGCAACCCTGGGCTGCAGGCACTGATTCTTGCGAGCCCGGGCGCGTTCAACGTCGAACCGGGAGCGGAAATCATCAACCGGGCGGGAGATCTTACCCTGTCGAGCACATGGGATTTGGCGGCGGGAGCGGTGTATTCGGGCGCCGGTGATCCCGCGCTTGCGAGCAATTGGGATCTGTCGGGCATGACTTATCGCTTTGGGCCAGGCCTCACCGAACCGGGGTTCCTGACCCTGCGGGCATCGGGAAATGTCGTGTTCGGAGTGGATCCGAACACGGGCGCGCCCGTTTCGCTGAGCGATGGCTTTGCCGGCTATGACGGTTCGGACAATTCCACCCTATGGCAGGCGATCCTGTTGCCCGCGGGAGTCCGGTCGTGGTCCTATCAACTTGTATCGGGCGCGGATCTCGGCGCGGCCGACGTTTCCCGCGTGCTTCCGGAGTCCAGCCTTGGATCGGGCGGGGGATCGGTCCTGCTCGGGATGGGCGTGCCTTCCCTCGCAAGCAACCCCATTCCGGACACGACGATCGGAATCGTTCCCGGCAACTATCAGGTGATCCGCACCGGGACGGGCGATATCCAGATCGACTCCGGCATGGATGTCCAGCTGTTGAACAATCTGGCGACCATTTACACGGCCGGCACCCAGACGGCTCCCCTTTCCAATTTCGAGCTCCCGGTCGTCGGTTATGTCGATAACGCGGCACAGTACACAACAGGTGGCGGCAACCTGACGATTGTCGCCCAGAACAACATTGAGCACCTTACGCCGCAGGGAACGCCGGATTCATCGAAGGAGTTGCCGACCAATTGGCTCCTTCGCCGGGGAGCAGTCAACCAGCAGGGCGAATTTGGGACCGTGGGCGGCGATCCAACCATCGATTCAACGTCCTGGTGGGTCGACTTCACCAACTTCTTCGAGGGGGTTGGGGCCCTCGGAGGCGGGAATGTGAGCCTCGTCGCCGGAAACGACGTCGCCAATGTCGATGCCGCGTTGCCGACGAACGACCGCACGACCTACCAGACGGACGCCGCGGGTTCCGCCGGTCCCGCCAACGACAGCCTAGCCTCCAACCAACCAGCGTTGGAGCTTGGCGGCGGCGATCTCGCCGTCAAAGCGGGCAACGACATCAACGGGGGGGCCTACTACGTCGAACGAGGAAACGCGGTTCTGACGGCGGGGGAGAGCATACTCACAAATGCGACGAGGACGACGCTCACGCCGGCGCAGATCAACGCGTTTCCCAAAGGCGCGAATAACCCCGTCGAATGGCTTCCGACCACGCTGTTTTTTGGGCAGGGCGATCTTACGGTCAGCGCCACGAACAACGTCCTCCTGGGCGCCGTCGCGAATCCATTTTTGCTCCCACAGGCACTGGGAAATGGTGTTCACCTTCAGACTTTCTTCTCGACCCTTTCCCCCAACGACATCGTGGCTGTTTCCTCGCTGGCCGGATCGGTGACCCTCAAGGACGATCCCGTCAACGATTCCAATGGCGCCCTCCTGGGTTGGTATACCACGGTGCTCAACACCGCGCCGGGCACCCTGGCGACCGTGTCCGAGCCGTGGCTTGGATTGGTGGAGAATCCCATGCTTGTCTCCCCATTTTCAGCGGTTGCCGGGGTGATGCCGTCGTCGCTCTATGTCACGGCCTTTGGCGGCGACATCAACGTCGACGGGAGCCTTGATCTCTCGCCCTCCCCGCAGGGACAGGTGGAATTTGCGGCCGAGGGGGCGATCAACGGCCTCCAGGCCAATGGCGTCAACATCTCGACGAACCAGCTGCAGTGGGGGACGGCCATGATCAATCTTTCGGACGCGGATCCTTCCCGTATCCCGGGTGTGGACACGCCTTTGGCTCTGGAATTTCCCGCTGTACCTTCGATTTCGGATTCAAAGCTGAGCGCGGCGGTCACGCTCGCTGCCATTGACAGCCTGTTCGCCGCATCGGGCTCCCTGACCGGAACCTACGCGGTGAGCCAGACGCAGGATGCATTGCACGCACCCGGGCCGTTGCATGCGGGCGATCCGAACCCCGTGATGCTGTATGCCCAGGCGGGGGATATTTCCGGCCTCACGCTTTTCGCCGGAAAGAGCGCACAGGTCGTCGCAGGCCGGGATCTGACCGACGTGGCCCTTTATGTCCAAAACGTCAACCCAACCGACGCCACCGAGGTGATTGCAGGCCGCAACCTGATCGCCTACGACCCGACGTCGGCTTTGCGCTCGGAAGCCCAGGCGAGCGGCAACACTCTGTTTGCAATTCCGACGACCTCGTCGGCGCCGGGCGGCACTCCCACGACTGGCGACATCCAGATTGCCGGGCCGGGAACACTGGAGGTTCTTGCCGGCGGAAACCTCGAGCTGGGCACTGGCCCCAAGGCGGCGGACGGCACCTCCGTCGGGATAACAAGCATCGGCAATTCATCCAATCCCCATCTGCCGTTCGCCGGCGCCGACATCATCGCGGCCGCTGGAGTGGATGGATTGGACGGGTTGCTGGCCCCCCATCTTGGCCTGTCCGGCACTCAACTCGCCACACAGAACTTCATAGCCCAGTTCCTGGACCCGGCGACCGCAGGCGCCAACGCAGCCCGCTACCTTCCGGAATTGGCGGCGATGGAAGGAGTGACGGTCGCGGGTGATGGCACGCCCCAAGCCCTATGGGCCGCCTTGCTGGCGCCGTACTCCGGTCTTCCCTCCGTGCAGGTGACGGAGGCGAAGGATAGGCTGGCCCTCGATGCCTTTTACCTTGTGCTTCGCGATGCCGGCCGCGACCGGAACAACCCGGCCAGCCCGGCTTTTGGAACCTATGCCGCCGGCTATGCGGCAATCGCCGCAATGTTCCCTTCCAATCTGTTCCCGGTCGTGCCAACCGAGGCGTCCCAATTGTCGCTCTCGATGCCCACGAGGGAGATTGCCACAACCAACGGAGGAAACATCGCCCTGCTCGCCCCGCTGGGAACGATCACCGTCGGGCAGCCCACCGATCCGCAGTCTGCCAATCAGGGCGTCCTGACGGAAAATGGCGGAAACATCTCCATCTTCGCCCAAAGCAGCGTCAACGTCGGAACCTCGCGCATCTTCACCCTGTTTGGCGGCAACGAGATCATCTGGTCGAGCCTCGGTGATATCGCGGCCGGCAGCAGCTCGAAGACGGTGTTTTCTGCGCCGCCCACCCGGGTGTTGGTCAATCCGCAAAGCGCCAGCGTCGAGAACGATCTTGCCGGACTGGCCACCGGCGGCGGTATCGGCGTGTTGGCGACCCTGGCGGGGGTTGCGCCCGGCGACGTCGACCTGATAGCTCCGGCCGGGACGGTGAATGCCGGCGATGCCGGCATCCGCGCTTCGGGTAACGTCAGCATCTCGGCGCTGCACATCGTCAATGCCTCCAACATTTCGGCGGGAGGCACCACGGCGGGCGTCCCTGTCGTCGCCGCGCCCAACATCGGCGGCCTGACAGCCGCCTCAAGTTCCGCGGCCGCCTCGTCGAGCGCGGCGGGTTCGGTCGCCAGCCAGCAGCAGAATGCCGCGCAGACCCAGGCGGTGGTGGTTCCCTCGATCATCACGGTTGAGGTTCTGGGTTACGGCGGCGGAGACGACTTCTCGGACAACTCGGCGAACGGCGGCGGCTCCGGATAGGCCCATCGTGGGAAAAGCGCGCACAGTGGGCGGAATCCTCGTCGCGGTTGCCGCCATGGCCGCCGGGATCCACGCCCAGAACCTGACCCCGTGGGCTGTCGCCTCAGTGCAGGAGCGCCTGCTGGCGGCCGCCGATCCCGCGATTGCGATGACGCTTTGGTCGACGCGCCGCGATTCACCCCCGGCGGGGTATGTGCGAAATCCCCGGGTCTGGACCGGCCCATCCGTCGACCTCACCGGCAAGGCTGTCTGGAACAGCTGGACGGGGTCCTACGGAACAACGGCGATCTCGCCGCGCCACGTCGTCTATGCCGAGCATGTCAACGGGCTGTACCCGGCCGGCACGATCGTGAGGTTTGTGGCGGGCGACAACTCCGTGGTTGAGCGGATCGTGGCGGCCTCCGTGCGGATAGGTGCCACCGACCTCGACATCTCCACGCTGGACGACCCTCTGCCGGGCACGATCCACTGGTTCAGGATCATGCCAAGGCACTGGTTCCTCCACTGTGCCAGGACGGTTCCCGGGATCGAGGGCGCGATGCCCTGCCTTGTGATGGACGGCAACACTCAGTCGGTGTCGGTCAAGGATCTGGCGGGCTTCTCCGAGGGTGTATTCCTGACGACGGCGCCGGTGGACGCCAGGCGCCGCCAATTCACCCGGAACCTTCGGCTGGGGGACAGCGGGAGCCCGATGTTCATCCTCCTGGGAGGGGAGGCTGTCCTCGACGGACTTTACCATACGGCCCAGGGGGGCGTTGAAGTCGGTTCCTATGCCCGGGAACTGGATGCCGCAATGGCGGGCAGCGGTTTCCAGGCGACAATCGCCGATTTTTCAGGGGTAACCCCTCCCTGACAGGGGAGGGGAGGCACATTGGGCGCCGGCATTTTGTTACAATTGTGCGCAGGACGCCGCCGGACTTGAAATGGCGACCAGCGGGGAGTTTTCTGATTTTCGCCAGCATTTCATGCGCCTTTTCCGTCCATTCCTGGTCCCCGCGGTCCATCCCGTGAATCCCGGGCGAACTGCACTTCCCGTCAGGTGGTTGCGCATTTTGCTCGCCCTGCCGTTTTCGGCCGGCCTGGGCATGCTTGCGGCCGAGGCGCCGGCTGCGTTTCTGATCTCGGAATACCGGGTGCACGGCGCCCACGGGTTGACCCGCCTGGAGATTGAGACGGCCGTCTACCCCTATCTGGGCCCGGGACGGACCGAGGAGGATGTCAAGGCCGCCTGCAGTTCGCTCGAAAAGGCCTATCGGGCAAGGGGATTTGGCGCCGCTTCCGTGCAATACGACGCGCAGATCGGTGACGGAGGAGTGGTGCACCTCCGGGTCTCGGAAGGCACGGTGGCGCGCCTGAGGGTGACGGGAGCCCGCTTCTTCTCCCCCGAGAAGATCAAGACGGAGGCTCCCTCCCTGGCCGAGGGCCGGGTCATCAACTTCGACGACGTCAACCGGGACATGATCGCCCTAAACCAGCTCAAGGACAGGACCGTGACGCCATCGCTCGAGCCGGGCGCCGCCCCGGGGACGTTCAACATCAACCTTGACGTGAAGGACTCGCCGCCGGTGCACGCGAGTGCGGAGATCAACAACTACAGGAGCCCCAACACTACACCGCTTCGCGCGACCGCATCGGTGAGCGACTCCAACCTCGCCCAATCTGGCCAGGGTGCGGGCGTGAGCCTTGAGGTGGCCCCGGAACGGCGCACCGACGCCGAGGTGCTCTCGGCCTATTATCTTGCGCATTTTTCAGGGCTCAGCCGGCTGAGCCTGCTGGTCCAGGGAACAAAGCAGGACAGCGACATATCCACCCTCGGAGGGTCCACGGTTGCGGGCCCGGGGCGGACGCTCGAGTTGGCGGCCATCTATGCCCTGCCCAACGGGAAGGATTGGGCCACCGGGAGGGACTGGGATGATTTTTCCCACTCCTTCACGCTGGCGGTGAACTACAAGCACTACCAGCAGACGCTGAAGGCCGGATCGTCGTCCGCGTCGGCGGCGATCGTCACGCCGATCACGTATTTTCCGATTACGGCCACCTACTCGGCGACCCTGGTGGGCCTGGGAGGCAAGGGCTCTGTCACCGAACTGAACGTGGGGACGGCCTTCAATTTCCGGGGGCTCGGGAGCGGCCCCTCGACGTTCGACCGGAACCGCTTTGGCGCGGACGGCAGCTTCATCACCTTTCACGGGGACCTTTCCCACACCCAGAACCTCCCGGCTGGCCTGCAGGTCTTTGCCAAGGTGCAGGGCCAGCTGGCGAGCGAACCCCTGGTGAGCAGCGAGGAAATGAGCGGCGGCGGCCAGTCGAGCGTGCGCGGATACCTGGAGTCCGAGACGGTCGGCGACAACGGGGGCTTTGCGACGCTCGAACTGCGCAGTCCCTCGCTTCTCGGGTGGTTTGGACTCAAGACCGGAGACTGGCGGGTCTATGCGTTCAGCGATGCGGGCGGCCTCGCCCTGATCGATCCCCTCCCCGAGCAGCAGTCGAGATTTGCGCTGTCGAGTGTCGGCCTTGGAAGCCGCCTGGCAGCGGGAGACCATCTCAGCAGCTCCTGCGATGTCGCCTATCCCCTCGACAGCGAGGCCTACACGAGAGCCCACGACCTGCGGGTCACTTTCCGCGTGGGCCTGGATTACTGAATCCCGCCGATGAAACGCAATTCCATCCTCCTGCTGGCGCTGATTGCATGGGTGGCTCCCGCCCGCGCCTGGTGGGATGGCGATTGGACGTTCCGCAAACAGATCACCCTGGATGCCTCGGCCTCAGGCGTGCCCATTTCGGATGCGATCGGAACATCGCCGGTGCTGATCAGGCTCTTTGACGGCAATTTCCGCTTTGCCGACGCGAAGGCCGACGGCACCGACATCCGCTTTGTCGCCGCGGACGACAAGACGCTGCTCCCCTACCACATCGAGAAATTCGACTCGCTGCTCAACGAGGCTTTTGTCTGGGTGGACGTTCCCGACCTGAAGCCGGGCTCCAAGACCGTCTTCTGGCTCTACTATGGGAATGCCGGGCCAAAGGCGGTCAAGGTGGAGAACGCCAAGGATACCTACGACGCCGACACGGTGTTGGTGTACCATTTCAACGAGCGGGGACAACCGAGCTACGATTTCACGGGCCAGGGAAACAATGCGCAGAACGCCGGCCTCGCCGCGGATGGCTCTCTGATCGGCAGCGGCCTTCGGCTCGATGGGAAAGCCGCGGTGACCATCCCGGGGTCCCCTTCGCTTGCCTGGACCGGGGGCGGCTCAATGACATGGTCGGCCTGGGTCAAGTTTGGCCAGCCGCAGGCAAACGCGATCCTGTTCAGCCGCCGCGATGCGACGAATTTCCTGGCCATCGGCGCAGACATGGGTTCGCCCTTTGTGGCGGTCACTTACCAGGGCGCCGGGCTGAGAAACCAGGCCGGTCCGCCGGTCGCCCCCAACTCGTGGCATCACCTGGCGGTTGTCGCCGCGGGCGGAGGCATCTCAATCTACCTCGACGGCGCCCAGTATTCCTCCGTGGCGGCGCAGCTTCCGGCGCTCGACTCAGCCGCGATTCTCGGCGGCGACGGCGGCGCAGGCTCAATGCTCCCGGGAGCCACAGGATTCGTCGGGGAGATGGACGAGCTTGAGATCTCGAGGACGGCGCGTCCGGGGGGCTTCCTGAGGCTTGCAGCCGCGGGGCAGGGCGGGGATCCCGCCTCCAGGCTCCTGACAATCGGCGAGGACGAACAGCAATCGAGCTGGTTCGGGTTCCTGAAGAAAGGGTACGTGGGGGTGATTCTCGGTTCGCTCACCGCCGACGGATGGGTGGTCATCGGCCTGCTTGCCGTGATGTCCTGCGTCAGTTGGGCGGTGATGATCGGCAAGGCCCGCTACCTGAACAGGGTGAACAAGGGCAACGAGCTCTTCCTGAAGGAGTGGCGCCGAGTGGCCGCGGACCTGTCGGTGCTCGACAGTGACGACGAACCCCCGGCGCAGCAGGGCGCGAAGCTGAAGTCGGGCGCCGCCCCCGGAGCCGAAGCCCGTAACGCGACCAGGCATTCGCCGCTGTTCCGCATCTACCATATCGGGGTGGGGGAGATCCGGCACCGGCTCTCCGCGGACCGGGGGAACGGAGCCGCGGGGAAAAAATACGTTTCCGCCCGTTCCATCGAGGCCATCCGGGCCAGCCTGGATGGCGGCCTGGTCAGGGAGTCCCAGCGCCTGAGCAGCCAGATGGTGCTCCTGACGATCGCCATTTCCGGCGGACCCTTCCTTGGCCTGCTCGGGACGGTCGTGGGTGTGATGATCACCTTTGCGGCCGTCGCCCAGGCCGGAGACGTCAACGTGAATGCCATCGCGCCCGGCATCGCCGCTGCTCTTGCCGCCACGGTTGCCGGTCTCGCCGTGGCAATACCCTCGCTCTTCGGCTACAACTACCTGGTCACGCAGATCAAGTCGGCGACCAGCAACATGCACGTCTTCATCGACGAGTTCGTGACAAAGCTCGCGGAGTTTTATGGTGGCACCTCTGAGTGACCGCGATCCCCCGACCCATGCAAGTCCAGGCGGAAGAGAAGCCCTACGACGACATCAACATCACGCCGATGCTGGACCTGGCGTATGTGCTCCTCGTCATCTTCATCCTTATGTGCACGGCCTCCGTGCAGGGGGTGAAGGTCAACCTGCCGAAGGCCAGCGCGGCCCCGAGTCTGGCCAAGCCGAAGACCAAGGCGATCTCCGTCAACAACGAGGGCAAGATCTTCCTCGATACGGTCCCTGTCACCTTGCAGGAACTCGAGCAGCGCCTGGCGCAGCAGAAGGCGGTGACCCCGGATTTCCCCGTCGTCATCAAGGGCGACAGCCAGACGCAGTACCAGGCGATCATGGACGTGCTCGACGTCCTCGGAAGGCTCGGCCTTTCCCAGGTGGGGCTTGCAACCAAGGCGAGGTCATGAAGCGCCGGGCCGGCCCGGCATTTATCCGATGAACTACGACGACAGCTACGAGAAGAGGGGTTTTCTCCAGAAGTACGGATTTGTCGTCGGCATCGGGGGGATCGTCCTGGCCGTCGGCGCGATGGTGATCGGCCAGATCACAAAGGGAGGCACGGCGGCTCCCCGGCGCATGATGCCCGAGGTCGTGATGATCCGTCCCCTGCCACCCCCTCCACCCCCCCCACCGGAGCCTCCCAAGGAGGTCGTCCAGAAGATGATCGAGCAGGATCCGATCGATCAGCCGGAGCAAAAGCCCGACAACAGCCCGAAGAGCCCGGCTCCGGCCGCGGTCACCACGAACGTCACCGGACCCGGGGGCGACGCCTTTGGGCTCGGCGGTCCTGGAAGCGGGGGGAAGCTCGGCGGAGGCGGGACGGGCGGGCACCACAGCAGGTTCGGCTGGTACGCGGGCGAGGTGCAGAAGACCATACAGGAGGCGTTGAGCAGGAACACCGTCACCGGCCGGTCCGAGTTCGCCAGGAGAGTCCGCATCTGGGCCGATGCCAGCGGTCGGGTGACCAAGGTGAAGCTCGACGCCTCGATGGAGGACCCGGCGCTCAACCGAGCGATCGGCGACGCAATCACCGGCCTGCAGTTGCCCGAGGCTCCGCCCAGGGACATGCCCATGCCGATTGTCATGCGACTGGTTGCCCGCCGTCCAAACTGATCCCCCCTTTAATTCTCGCGTCTCCGTGTCCCCGAAGAAATCAACCTCCCTACTGCTGATCGCCGCGCTCCTTGCCCTCCTCGGCTGGACCGCCGCCTCCCTGAATGGCCAGGCAGCGCCGGATGCCGGCGCTGCGCCGCCCCGGGCCCCGGCCCAGCAGGGGGCCATGGTCGATCTGATCAACCGGCTCGTGGCGCGCGGATCGCTCAGCAAGCAGGATGCCGCGGAACTCATAGCCCAGGCCGAGGCCGACTCCGCGGATTCCAGGGTCCAGGCCGCAGAGGTCCTGCTGGCCACGGCCAAGGCCGACGCAGCGGCCGCAAGGGCCCAGGCCGCGCTTTCCCAGGCGCAGGCCGCAGTCGGGCAGGCTGAGGAGGCGCGGGCAAGCGTTGCCAGGATGGCGGAGGCCCAAAGGGAGGCCGCGAGGATACTGATGGGCGGCACCCTGCCCGCCACCGTCCCAACAGCAGCCCAGTCGATTCCTGTAAACGTCCCGGAGCCCCAGGCTGCCGCTCCCGCCCCGCCCGAACCGGTTGTGGTGGCAGCTCCGGCCCAGGCGCCACCTCCCGCTGCGCCCTATGTCCAGCCCTCCCTGGAGACGACTGCCGCCCCGGTGGCGGCCGTTCCCCAGGAGGCGCCCATTCCCGTGACAACGGTGCCTGCGGATCCGTCCCAGCTCCCGGTCGCGACTGCCGCAGAGGCGCCCGCGGTCGGCGGGAGTACCCCCGCGGTTGCAGCCGAGGCCCCTGTCGAGGCCCAGCGGGAGGCACCGGCCGCGGCTCCCGCCCAGACTGGTGCAACCGTTGCCCAGCCCGCACAGGCGTCGGCCGCCCCGTCCGGATCGGACGACACCGTCCGTGTCGCCTACGTGCCCGAGGTTGTGAAGAATGAGCTGCGCGAGGAGGTCAAGGACGACCTTCTCGCCGAGGCTCGCAAGGAGGGCTGGGGAGGCACCCAGCCGGTGCCCGGATGGGTTTCCCGCTTCACCCTTTATGGCGACATCCGCGTGCGCTACGAGTTTCTCTTCAACCACAAGACAAACGACAATAGCGGCAATGCATTCCCGAATTTCAACGCCATCAACACCGGATCCCCGTTCGATCTGGCGGGCAATGTCTCCGAGCCCCAATACAACGTGGACCAGGACAGGGAAAGGATGCGCCTTCGGGCCCGCATGGGTGAGACCGTGGACCTGGCCGACGGATTCACCGCGGGCCTCCGGCTGGCCACGGGCAACGACGACCAGCCTGTCTCGGAGAACCAGACCCTGGGCGCCGCGGGGACGGGCCAGGGGGGTGACTTCAGCAAGTACGCCCTCTGGCTCGACCGGGCGTATATCAAATACCAAACCGGGGGCGATCCGACCCGCGACATTTCGCTGACCCTGGGCCGGTTCGACGATCCCTTTTTCGGCACCTCGCTGGTCTGGGCCACCGACCTCGCCTTTGACGGGATAGCCGCCTCGATACCGTTCAAGGTGCACCGCAACGGCAGGGTGGTCGACTCGGTCAAACCCTTCCTGGTGGGCGGGGTTTTTCCGGTCTTCAACACCGACCTCAATTTTGCGACCGACAACGCCGCGAAATTCCCGAGCTATGACAAGTGGCTCGAGGCCGTACAGGCTGGCGCCAGCTGGACTGGTGGAAGAGATCTCAGTTTCAAGGCCGCCGCCGCCTACTACTATTATAAGAACGTGGAAGGCAGGCTTTCGACCCCGTTCACCCCGCTTACGTCATCGGATGCGGGAAACACCGATGCCAGCCGTCCGTCATTCGCCCAAAACGGCAACACCTACATGGAGATCAGGGACATCGTGCCCGGCCCCCTCAATAACAACGGGACCACAGACCAGTTCCAGTACTTCGGTCTTGCCACCCCCTTCCATGAAATGGCGTTCGACTTCCGCGCCGACTACAATCATTTCGAGCCCTTCCAGGTCTCCCTCGTCGGGGAGTTCGTCGAGAACCGGGCCTTCAACGCAAACGCGATAGCCGCGGTGGCGGTCAACAACCAGGGAACGGCACCTTCCGGCGGCGGTACGGCGCCCTTCATCGGCGGGAACAAGGGATGGAACGCCACGCTGAAGCTTGGCGACGCAGTCCTCCAGAAGAGAGGCGATTGGAATGTCGGCGTCGGCTACCGGTACCTCGAATCCGACGCCGTGGTGGACGGCTTCACCGACGCGGACTTTGGAGGAGATCTTCTGGGCACCAATCTTAAGGGCTACACGCTCGACGGCAGCGTCGTCCTCGCTCCCGGCGTGATCCTCGAGTCCAAATTGATGAGCGCCACTGACATCGCCGGGCCCTCCTACAAGAACGACTACCTCCAATTCGACATCAACGCCAAGTTCTGACCATGCACAGCCGGATGACATTCCTGGTCTTGACCGCGGGATTCGCCCTCTTCGCGGCAGGGAAAATGCGCGCCGAGGAGTCCCAGGAAAGCGACCAGGGGCGCCTCCGCGAGGTGCTTCGCAGCACGATGCTCCAGCTCCGCGACGCCCAGACGGACCTCGCCAACCTGCAGGCCGCCCAGGCGGCCCATGCGGATGAGCAGAAGGCGTCGGACGAACAGCTCGCCCTCCTGAAGAGGCATTCCGCCGAGGACAGGGCGGCCTCGGATAAGGCGGTGGAGGCGCTCAAGTCCAGGGCCGCCGAACAGGACGCGGAGATTGCCAGGCTCCAGGATGCCCTTGGTCAATGGAAACGGGCTGCGGCAAAGGTCGGGGCGGAGGCGCATCAGGCAGAGGCCAAATGCGCCAGGCAGTCGGCGGATGCCATAGTGCTGGAACGGCGCGTGGAGGACCTTGAGTCCAAGAACGCGGCGCTTGAGAGGATCGGCAACGAAATCCTCACCCGCTATGAGAAATTCAGCCTGGGCGAACAGTTCCTTGCGCGGGAGCCTTTCGTGGGCCGCACGAGGGTCGAGATCGAGAACCTGGTCCAGGATTACAGCGACAAGATGCTCGACCAGAGGGCCACCCCCTGATCGTGTTCCGCCGGATTCACTTGTCCCCGACCAGAATGAGGCACCAAGCGACGCCTGTGGCTATAAGCACCGCAGCACCGGCGGCCAAGAAGCTGAAATGGGCGATTGTCGCGGGAATATTTTGCATGGATGGTTAGGGACGCAGTCCTCTCGGGTTCGGGAAAATGCCATTCTCTTCCCGAACAGTGTCAACCGGCGTGGGTTACGCGAATGTGACAATTTGGCCAAAAACCAAGGCCGACCGGAGCCCGACCGCAGTCCCCTTGGCGCAGCGCGGCGACAAAAAGAAGAGTGACCACGACGTTGTTGCATTTGTCCCGTCGACTTGAAAAAGTACGCGTCCCTGCCCTTGGGAAGTGAATCCTTCAACCCATGAAACGCTCCGATTTTGAATCTCGACTCGGAAAGTTCGGACTGAATCTCGGTGTCTATGGAGGCGCCTGTTATTACGGCTCTTCAGACAAATGGTCCCTGGCGCTGGGCCCGTATCCCTCGGAGGAGATCAGGAGTGCAAAGCTGGCCATCTCGACGCCGTCGGTGAACGAACGGGCCGTGATCGTCGATTCTTTCCTGGCCGCCGCTCAGGTGGAGAAGGATGTGCATATTGACGCCGGGCTCAACGGGGGCGGCTGTTGCGGGGAGCGCGGTTCCAAGAAAATCACCATATCGTGGTTCGATGAGGAACTCGTGGTGAACATCATGGAGTGACCGGCCTTCGCGAGCTTTGCACCTTGACGAGAGGGCCTAAATTCGGACGCTTCTACCTCCCGCTTTGGCCCTCATCGTCTAGCGGCTAGGACGGAGCCCTCTCAAGGCTCAAACAGGGGTTCGATTCCCCTTGAGGGCACCAGCTGCAGGTCAAGGACTTGCAATGAGTCGGGTCTACACCAAAGTTTGGGGAGGGGCATGGACAGATGGGTTGAGAATCCAAGCCAGTCATCATGGGTTTTGCCGATACTTTGCGTCCTGTCCAGGGATCCATCGTCTATAAGGGGTGTATGAATCCAACCACATTTGATTCCGAAACCATCAAGGCCGCGGTTCGTCGCCGTTACGGATCGATCGCCGAAGGCGAGACCCTGCAAACCACCGGGGAGGAGGCTCCCGTCAGCGCCTGCTGTGAGCCGGCGCCAAAGCCAGCCACTTCCTGTTGTTGCGGTTCAAGCGACGAGCAGGCGCGTACGCTGGGTTATTCCGAATCGGACCTGGCGGCCGTGCCGGAGGGGGCCAACCTGGGGCTTGGTTGCGGCAACCCCGTGGCCTTGGCGTCCCTGAAGACAGGACAAACCGTGCTCGATCTGGGTTCAGGTGCCGGGCTCGACGCCTTTCTTGCCGCCCGTGCAGTCGGTCCGACCGGCCGGGTAATCGGCGTCGATATGACTCCGGAAATGGTCGCCAAGGCCCGCGCGAACGCGGCCAAAGGCGGCTATACCCAGGTGGAGTTCCGATTCGGCGAAATCGAGGCCCTGCCGGTGGCGGATGCGACCATCGACGTCATCATCTCCAATTGTGTCATCAACCTCTGTCCGGACAAACGCCCCGTCTATCGGGAGGCATTTCGCGTGCTGCGCCCCGGCGGCCGCCTGGCAGTCTCCGATGTAGTCGCCCGCGAAGAGCTTCCGGAGGAAATCAAACGCGACCTCGCCCTCCACAGCGGATGCCTTGCGGGCGCGACCCCACGGACGGAGTTGATCCGCATCCTGGAAGAGGCGGGGTTCAAAGACATCTCTGTCAAACCCAAGGGGAACAGCGCCCAGGTCATCACCAGCTGGGAAGCAAAGCGCGGATTTGAGTCGAAGGTCTTTGCGGCGGAGGTCACTGCGGTCAAACCCGGTGCGGCCTGTTGCGCGCCGAATTGTTGCACCTGAGGCTGGCAGGCATGGGCGGTCAACTGGCTCAACTTATGATCGAGGCACGCGCATCCAACCCGGAGCCGGCAGCCGAATTGTGGCGCGAGTTTTCCAAGCCGCTTCGCGCCTTCCTGCGAGCCCGCGCCCGAAGCGATGCCGATGCCGATGATCTGCTCCAGGAGGTATTCTATCGGATTCACTCCCGCCTTTCCGGCCTCCGGCATCCTGAAAGGCTGCAAGGCTGGGTCTACACGATAGCTCGCAACGCCGTGATCGACCATTATCGCAACCGGAGGAACGACGTGCCCTTTCCTTTGGATGAGGCGGTCGAGGGTCCGACCGAACAGGCGGCGGTGGACTTAACCCCAACGCTACGCCGATTTATCGGCCGGCTCCCCCGCGCCCACCGCGAGCCCTTGGTGCGGCATGAATTCGAGGGGGCTCCCTTGGAGCAGGTCGCGAAGGAAATGCATCTCACGCTGACCGCGACCAAAAGCCGTGTTCAACGCGCCCGGGCCATGCTGCGGAAGATGCTCGATCAGTGCTGCCGGTTTGAATTCGACCGGCGTGGTCGCGTCATCGAGGCGACCCCGCGAAAGCACTGCGAATGCGGCGAGTGAAATTTGAGCATACCTCCGTTTTCTGGATAGGCGATTGGATCGCTTCGCGAGCTTCGCGGGAAAATGGATTGGAGAGGATTGGAAACATGCCACTCCCCATCTCCGGCTTGAGGTCTATGCCGCTCATCCCATGCTGAAGGCCGTGGATCTCATTGAAATCTATCAGTGCCTCTGCGATCAGACCCGCCTGCGGGTCATCAACCTCCTTTGCCACGGTCCCCTCTGCGTGTGCCATTTCCAGGAATTGCTCGACGAGAGCCAGGTCAAGATTTCCAAGCACCTCGCCTACCTTCGCGGCCACGGCATGGTCGAGGCGACACGAGAGGCCAATTGGATGGTCTATCGCCTGCCGGCCAAGCCGTCGCCGGAACTGAAAGCCAATCTCGCATGCCTTCAGGACTGCGCCCGCGAGAAATCGGTTTTCCAGGCCGACCTCGCCAAACTCAGGAAGCTGCATGCCAGATTCGCTGACACCAGCCCGATCTGTTGCCCTCCCTCCAAATCCAGGAGGCCTGGGCGCCGCAGCGCGGCCTCGGCCAAGATATAGCAGGCTGTTGAAAAACTCTGCTGAGCCGTCGTTGCGATCAGAAGGCGCTCTCCGCAAGGCGGCCTGGGCGGGGGACGCAGCGCGCCAGCGCGAAGATGGCGAGGCGAAGCCGAGTCCGCATGGACGCACTCGGTGGGCGCCCTGCGGGCGGCCGAGTGCGCAATCCTCACAGGGGCTATCCCCGCCCAAGCCAACGCCGCGGGAGCGGCTTCTGACGCAACCCAAAGGGCGACAAAAATCGCTAGTCGCGCCGGCCAGCATAGTTTTCCAACAGCCTGATAGGAGCCGCAGCCGGGCCCGTCGCGCATGTTACGAAATGCTGCCAGGGCATATTCTTGTTGCCGGATATTCAAATGCCATATTCCCATAAGGGAATGCGGTTGGTAGCCATCCACGCCTGTCTCTGCGAGCCGGGCCGTTCACCCGTGCTGCCTCCGTCTCACTTCCTGTAACCTGGAGCAGCGCAGGCGGGCGCTCCAGAAAACCGCCGATGTGGAATAGTCTGGAAACAATACCATGAAAAAGACCCGCTTGGGAATAAATGGCTTCGGCCGCATCGGCCGGCTCTGCTACCGCGTCGCCTCGGAATGGCCGGAATTTGACTGGGCCCTCATCAACGAGGTGAAAGGAGGCCCGGAATGCGCCGCCCATCTTTTGAATTTCGATTCCATTCAAGGTCGATGGAACCGGGAGGCCAGGGCGGCGGAGGACGCCGTTTGGGTCGGTGACAGAAGGATCGCCTTCACGGCCGAATCCCAGCCCGGCAACGTTCCGTGGGCCGATCACGGAATCGAAGTCGTCCTGGAGTGCAGCGGCAAGTTCCGCAAGCCGGAGGAGTTCGCCCCGTATTTTGCCGCAGGCGTGAAGAAGGTGATCGTCGCCGCCCCTGTGAAGGGGGACGCGATGAATCTCGTCCTGGGGGTCAACGACCACCTTTACGATCCGGCCAAGCATCGCTTGCTCACGAATGCCTCCTGCACGACCAACTGCCTCGCTCCCATCGTCAAAGTGATTCATGAGGGGATCGGCATCGAGCGCGGCGCGATCACCACGGTGCATGACGCCACCAACACCCAGAGCATTGTCGATAAGCCGGACAAGGACTTGCGGCGCGCCCGCGCTGCCGGCCTGTCGCTGATCCCAACCACGACGGGCTCTGCCACCGCCATTGGCCTCATCTATCCCGAGTTGCTCGGCAAGCTCAATGGGCACGCGATCCGGGTGCCTCTGCTCAATGCGTCGCTGACCGATTGCGTATTTCTGGTCAAGCGGCCTACGACGGCAGCGGAGGTCAATCGGCTTTTGCAGCAGGCATCGACAAAAGCCCCCCTGGCGGGAATCCTCGGCTACGAGGAAAGGCCGCTCGTCTCGGTGGACTTTAAGGGTGACCCGCGCTCGGCGATCATCGATGCCCCCTCAACCATGGTAGTGGACCAAACTCTGGTGAAAATCTATGCCTGGTACGACAATGAGTGGGGTTATTCCAACCGGATGGTGGAACTGGCGCGGAAGGTGAGCCTGAGCCTCTAAAAAATTGAATCTCCGCAATTACATTTTCGTCACGGCCGCCTACTGGGGATTTACCCTGACGGACGGCGCGTTGCGGATGCTGGTCCTCCTGCATTTCGCCAACCTGGGATACAGCCCGGTCCAGTTGGCCTTCCTCTTCCTCTTCTACGAGTTCTTCGGGATCGTGACCAACCTGATCGGGGGGTGGATCGGCAGCCGCATGGGTCTGCGGGTCACTCTTTTGGGCGGGCTGGTGCTCCAGGTGGTCGCCCTGGGGCTTTTGGCCCAACTCAATCCCGCGTGGCCGCGGGAATGGTCGGTCGCCTACGTGATGCTCATGCAGTCGCTCTCGGGCATCGCCAAGGACCTCACGAAGATGAGTTCCAAGAGCGTCATCAAGGTTCTGGTGCCCGAGGACGAAAAGGGGACGCTCTTCAAATGGGTGGCAATCCTGACCGGCTCGAAAAACGCCCTGAAAGGGGTCGGGTTCTTTGTCGGCGGGTTTCTCCTGCACGCTGCCGGTTACGCCGGAGCGCTACGGTGGATGGCGGGCGGCCTCTTTGTCGTATGGGCAGGGGCGTGGTTTGTTTTGCCGCCCGACATGGGCCTGACCAGGAAGAAGGTCGGTTTCCGGCAAATCTTCTCGAAGACAAGGGAGATCAATATCCTCTCAGCTGCCCGCCTATTCCTTTTCGGCGCCCGGGACATCTGGTTTGTGGTCGGGGTTCCGGTGTTCCTCGAAGGAACGCTCAAATGGAGCTTTTCCCAAGTTGGCGCCTTCATTGCATTGTGGGTCATCGGCTACGGAATCGTCCAGTCCTCGGCGCCGGCATTCTGGCGTTCCCACGCTCCGACCGGAGCGGCTGCGGCTGGAACCGCATTTCTGCTGGCCGCCGCCGCCGCCGCCCTACCGCTATCCCTGATGTGGGGAATGTCACCCCAAGCGGGCATCATCGGGGGCCTGGCCATGTTTGGCTTCATCTTTGCCCTCAATTCTGCCGTCCACTCCTACCTCATTCTCGACTACACGGATGGCGACAAGGTCGCCCTGAACGTCGGCTTCTACTACATGGCCAATGCGGGCGGGCGCTTGGCGGGCTGTCTTCTTTCCGGCATGCTTTTTGAATGGGCCGGGCTGCAAGGCTGCCTCTGGGGCACCTTTGTTTTCGCACTTCTCGCCGCCCTGATCGCCCTCGGGTTGCCCCGTCAGATCCTCCACCCGGCTTTGCTCGCGACTGCCGGAGTCAAGGCAGGCGACGGCGACTGACCCGGACTATGAACCCTTCCCCGAACACCTCGCCCAAGCGACTCGATTTCTTTGAACGCTACCTGTCGTTCTGGGTGCTGCTGTGCATGGGGACCGGAATCGGCCTGGGTCAGCTTCTCCCCGGCGTGGTACGGGACTTGGGCGCCCTGCAGTTTGGCCGGAATTCGCACGTCAACATCCCGATAGCCGCGCTGCTGTGGCTCATGATCTATCCCATGATGCTCCGGATCGATTTCGGTGGCCTCACCGCGGTCTTGAAACGGCCACGGGGCCTGGTCATCACCCTGGTCGTCAATTGGCTCGTGAAACCCCTGAGCATGGCGGCTCTCGGATGGCTGTTCCTCCACGTGATCTTTGGGCGCATCCTGGGGCTGGTTTCGCCCTCCGATGCCAGGGATTACACGGCCGGGCTCATCATCCTGGCTGCCGCACCCTGCACCGCGATGGTCTTTGTCTGGAGCTACCTCACCGACGGGGATTCCGCCTACACCCTCGCCCAGGTTGCGATCAACGATCTGATCATGCTTTTTGCCTTCGCACCCATTGTGATGGTGCTGGTCGGCGTGAGCGGAGTTGTCGTTCCAAAGGCCGTCCTTCTGACCTCCGTGACCGTTTTCATAGTGATACCGCTGTTCGCCGGCTGGGCGACCCGCCGGTTTCTCGTCGGCCGGCGGGGCCTGGAATGGTTCGAGCGATCATTCCTGCCGCACTTCAAGCCAGTCACGATCGTGGCCTTGCTGGGCACATTGGTGCTCATCTTCGCCCTCCAAGCCGCCAACATTCTCGATCATTGGCTTGCGGTGGTTCTCATCGCCGTGCCGATCGTGGTTCAGGTCTATTTCAATTCCGGCCTAACCTATCTGCTCATGCGCGGGTTTCGGGTGCCGCACAATGTCGCCACTCCCGGAGCACTGATCGGTGCCAGCAATTTCTTTGAATTGGCGGTGGCCGTGGCCATCACACTTTTCGGCCCGTCCTCCGGAGCCGCGCTGGCGACGATTGTCGGTGTGCTCGTCGAGGTTCCGGTCATGTTGTCCGTCTGCCGCATCTGCCTGCGCAGTCGCGAATGGTATGATAGGCGAGCCGCGGCTTGATGCCGTTGACCCGGCTCCCGACCTCGCCGGAGGCTACTTGTAGTCCCGGCGCAGGTTGCTCGGAAGTATCCCGAGTTCCTCGCGGTATTTCGCCACGGTGCGGCGGGCGATGGTCAGTCCCCTGCCATGCAGCCCGGCGACGATCTCCTGGTCGCTGAGGGGCGACGCCTTGTCCTCCGTCGCGACCGTGTCGGCGATCATCTCCTTGACGCTCGTGTTCGAGACCGCGGCGCCGCCGTCGGCCTGGTAGCCGGGCGTGAAAAAATATTTGAACTCGAAGACGCCGTGGGGCGTCTTGATGTACTTGTTGGCGATGGCGCGGCTGACGGTCGTTTCGTGGACGCCCACGATCGTCGCGATCCTCGTCATCGTCAGCGGCTGGAGCTGCGAGACGCCGCGCTCGAAGAATGCGGCCTGCGCGGTGAGGATCTCGCGCGTGATCCGTTCGATTGTCCTCTGGCGCTGCTCGATGGAATCGATCAGGAACTTGCCCGACCGCATCCGCTCGCGAAGGTAGTCGCGCTCCTGCCGCGTGAGCTCGCCCTTGGCGATGAGGTCGCGATAGGTGCTGGAGATGCGAAGGCGGGGGATGTAGTCGTTGTTGAGGATGATCTTCCATTCGTCGCCCTCCTTCACGACCGTGACATCGGGGACCACGACCCGGTTGCTGTCGTCGGCGAAGCGCCGGCCCGGGGCCGGGTCGAGCTTGCCGATCTCCTCGATGGCGGCCTGAATATCGTCGGCCTTGGCGCCGAGCTTTCGGGCCAGTTCGGGAATGCGCCGGCGGGCGAGGAGGTCAAAATGGTCCCGGACCATCCGGGCGGGGAGCGACTCGCCGCGACCGTTTGCCGCAAGCTGGATCAGCAGGCAGTCCGAAAGGGACATCGCCCCAATGCCGGGCGGATCGAAGGCCTTCAGCGCCGCGACCGCCTCGTGAACGGCCGCAAGAGGAAGGCCGCTCTGGAGCGCGACGTCGGCCGGCGACTGGGTGAGAAACCCGCGGTCGTCGAGACTTCCGACGAGGTGCCTCATCGCCGCGAGTGTCGCAGGGGCGAGCTCGGCCAGATCGGCCTGCCCCATGAGGTGTTCCTGGAGGGAGGTCTCGTTGACCAGCGAGTCCATGAAGTGCTGGCGCCGCTCGGCGTCCTCGGCCGAGTAGGAGACGGCCCCTCCGTTGGTCGATGAATAGTCGCGCCAGTCCTCGTCGAGCTTTCCGAGGATGTCGAACTCCTTGGTGAAATCCATCTCCTCCTTCTTGTCGTCGGTGTCCGCTATCGAGGCCATGCCGGGATCGGAATCGGCTGTGTCCCGATTCTCGGCGTCCTTCTTCTCCTCGGCGGACTTCTCCAGGCTCATGTCCTCGGAAGGCAATTCCTCGAGCGTGGGGTTGTTCTGGAGCTCCTCCTGGATCACCGAATGGAGATCGAGTGCGGCCACCTGCAGGATCTTCAGGGACTGCCGGAGCTGGGGCGCAAGGACGGTGGATTGCGTCTGTCTCTGGCGAAGCTCGTGCCTGAATCCAGGTCCGCTCATGCGTTCGTTTTCAAGTTATAAAAACTTATCAATCAATAATGTTATAAATTGGCAAAGCTTGGCGGGCCGACAGACAAATACCGGGGTTGGAAAACTTGCGCAAGAACATAATCCATTTTTGGCCCAGAAAATGCTGTAAGCAATGACCGCATACGATATCGGCCAAAAAGTGCTCGACTGAAGCGGCTTGGAAGGGGCCCGTTTGACAAGCGCCCGGACGGATCTAGCTTCGCCCTTGAATGATCTCTCTAACCCCAAAGGCGGCCGAGAAGGTGCGCTCCATGCGAGCCGCATCGGCTGCGCCCACAGGCAAGCTTCGCGTTTTTGTCGAGGAGGGTGGCTGCTCCGGATCCCAATACGGAATGTCGTTTGACGAGCCAAAGGAGGGCGATGCCGTCTTCGAGAGCCAGGGCGTTGCGATTCTCGTCGATCCGGCAAGCCTGGTGAAGCTCGAGGGTTCAAACATCGATTTTGACGATGGCCTCCACGGCAAGGGATTCGAGATAAAGAACCCCAATGCCAAGGAGAACTGCGGCTGCGGGAAATCGTTTAATTAACCTGACCCCTTCACGCCATCGCCTCGTGCAAAGCGACGATGCCGAAGGTCATGGGAACCGCGGTGACGCTTGAGAAGCCGGCGGCCGCAATTTCCGCGGAGAGTGCGGTCCGGCCGGGGAAACTCTCGATGGTCTCGTTCAGATAGACATAGGCCTTTCGGTCGCCGCTGATCCAGCCGGCGAGGCGCGGGAGCACATGCCGGAGGTAAAGCAGATAGAAGGGCCGCACAAAGGGCGCCGGCTGGGAAAACTCCAGGATGAAAAGCCGGCCGCCGGGGCGCAGCACCCGCCGAATCTCCGAGAGCGAACGTCCCCGGTCGGCCATGTTTCTCAACCCGAAGGAGATCGTCACGGCGTCGTAACTTCCGTCCGGCAAGGGCAATGCCATTCCATCGCCCGTCTCAAAGCGCACGTTGGCGATGCGGCCGAGTCCGGCGGCCGATTGTTTTTTTCGCGCTTCGGCAAGCATGGGCTCGCAAAAATCCATGCCGAGTATCTGTGCGTCGGAGGGCAGCGCGCCGCTGAGCGCCAGAGCCGTATCCCCGCTGCCCGTGGCGAGATCCATCACCCGCTTCGGGTTTGCGAGGCGCACGGCGGCCACCAATCTCCTGCGCCAGGCCGCATCGGAGCCCAAGCTCAGCATCCTGTTGGCCAGGTCGTAGCGGGCGGCAATCCTCCCGAACATGGACCGTACGGAGGCGGGGTCAGGCATCAAAGTGGGTGGTCAAAACGGCCTTGGGAAAAACCAGTCATTAGGATTGACGTAATTCGATTTAGGAAAATACTTTATAGTCTTTGGGTGGAAGCTCTAACAAAAGGATACTCATGTCTGCAAACCTGACCAAACGAGAGATAGTGCTGGAAATCTACCGCAAGACCGGTTTCCCGCAAAAGCAGATTGTCGACACTGTCCAACAGACGCTCGACATCGTTCAGAATGCCCTGGCCGGCGGACGCAACGTCGAATTGAGAAATTTCGGCGTGCTTGAAGTGCAAGTCCGCAAGCAGCGCATCGGAAGAAATCCAAACAAGCCCGAGGCGGAAGTCATTATCCCCGAACGGGCCGTGATTAAGTTCAAATCCGGTAAGATCCTCAAGCAGCAGCTGAAGAAACTGGACATCACCAAGCTGACATAATTCCAGAAGGGGTTCGCACCGGAGGGCTTTTTCCAGTATCCGGCTCCCATGGCTGCGTTCCAGACCCTGCCCGGCTTTCGCGAATTCTACCCTGAGGATCTCGCGAAACGCAGTCACATCTTCCGCATCTGGAGGCAGACTGCGCATAATTTTGGCTTTTCCGAGTACGATGCCCCCGTGCTCGAGCCACTCGATCTCTACAAGCGCAAGTCGGGCGAGGAAATAGAGGCCCAGCTTTTCAGTTTCACGGACAAGGGGGGGAGGGAAGTGGCCCTGCGTCCCGAGATGACGCCGACAGTCTGCCGCCTCGTGGGAGCCAGGGCCAGCGCCCTGAAGCGCCCGATCAAGTGGTTCAGCATAGCGGAGTTTTACCGCTATGAGAGGATGCAAAAGGGCCGCGGCCGCTGCTTTTCGCAGCTGAATGCGGATATCTTCGGCGAGGCGGGCCCCGAGGCTGAAATCGAACTGATCGCCCTTCTGATCCAATGCCTTAGGGCGTTCGGGCTCACGGAGGAGGACTTTTATGTGCGCCTGAGCGACCGCAACCTATGGTTTCACTACCTGGAGGCGCTCGGTTTCGACGATGAACGCGCCCGCGCGGTGCTTGTGGCCATCGACAGGCACGAGAAGCTCGGAGACGAGGCTTTCCGCGCCTACACCGAAAGTTACGGCGCCCTGGCCCCGGCCCTGAAAGACAAGATTGTCGCCTTTCTCGGCATCAGATCTCTGGATGCCCTGCGGAGTGCTGTTGCGGGTGCGGGAACGCTTTCCGAGGGGCCCGCAGCCAGGCTTGCGACGAGGCTGGCGGAGTGGGAGAGGCTGCTCGCGGGACTCGATGCCATGGGGCTCTCGAGGTTCGTCGCAACGGACCTCGGCGTTGTTCGCGGGCTGGCCTATTACACCGGATTTGTGTTTGAGGCATTTGACCGCAAGGGGGAACTCCGGGCCCTGGCCGGCGGGGGACGCTACGACGATCTTGTGGAAAAATTGGGAGGACCGGCCCTTCCCGCAGCAGGTTTTGCCATCGGCGACATGACCTTCGCGCTTCTCCTCGAACAGCGCGGGTTGGCGCCGGCCACGACCCAGGCGCCCGATGTGTTTTGCGTGATCGGCGGGGCCGCCGAGCGAAGCGCGGCCTTTGGGGACATCCATGCCCTGCGCTCCTCGGGATTCAGGGTGGAGTACCCCTTCAAGGACGGTGCCTTCGGCAAACAGTTCAAGGCGGCGGCCGAATCCGGGGCCAGGCTTGCCCTGATCTACGGGGCGGACGAGCTGGCCAAGGGCGTCGTGAAATTCCGGGACCTCACCGAGCGCGCCGAACACGAGGTTCCCAGGGGGGAGGTCGTTGAGGCCGTGCGCGATTTTCTCAATCCCCGGTAGCGGGGGCGAGTATGCCGGAGGCGACCGCCTCGCGGATACCCACCTCCATGTGTTCCCATAGGCGTACCGAGCCGTCCGCGATGTGGGCGTTGCGGGCCTGCACCTTGTCCTCGGTGATTCCGTGCTTCCGCCAGGCGGCGCCCTCGGAGTTGAGATTGAGAAGGATCGGCTGGAAGCGGTCGACCGCGGCCGCAAATTTCGACTCGGGGGTTTTGTGTTCCTCGAATTCATCCCAGAGGAGGCGGAAGGCGGCCGCCTGGTCGGCCGGCAGGAGCCCAAAGATCCGGTCCGCGGCGCGTGCCTCGCGCTCGTGCTGCCCGACCCGCCCCGGGACGTCGTAGGCGAAGGTGTCGCCGGCGTCGATCTCCACCAGATCGTGCAGGATGACCATCTTGAGGACCCTGAGGACATCGAGGCCCGGAACATTCGCGTGTTCGGCGAGGACGATCGTGAAAAGGCAAAGATGCCACGAGTGCTCGGCGTCGTTTTCGGGCCGTCGGCTCTGCGTGCACACGGTCTGGCGGAACACTTCCTTGAGCTTGTCCGCCTCAATAAGAAACCTGACCTGCTCGTCGAGCCTGGTGGGGGTCATGGGATCAGGAGGCAACCCGGCTCGGTTCCGCCCCGCTTGGGGTCGGGCGCCGGGCGGAGGCCCTTCCTCTCCAGGAGGCCTGGAAGCGCTCGTGCGCCGCCGCGGCGACGAAGAGGACCCCGAAGGCTCCCAGGCTCGTAACACAATTGGCGAACTGCGTGGCGAAGAGCGAGGGGAACTGCAGGAGGACCATCACGACCACGCTTTGGGTCGCGACGACCACCAGCGAGTGCCTCCCGAGCAATTCGAAGGGCTTCCACTCGAAGAGCCTTGGAAAGGCGGCGGCGAGAATCCCGATGAGGTAGGCCACCATGCCGAAATCGGCCATGCGCAGGAATCCCATCGCAGGCTTGTTGAGCAGGATCCCGAATGTCCGATCGGACCAGGGTTCCGGGGAGGCATAGCGGTTTACGATCCAAAGATAGGCCGCGCCGGCCGTCGTGAGGACGATCAGGATCGGATTCGGGCGCATTCGCACCGAGGACGGGTCGGCCGCCCTGGCGTGGCCTATGACCACGCCCAGCACGAAGAGGAGCTGCCACGCGAAGAGGTTGAACGTGCCGATGTGAATCGGGTACAGCGGCGCCCCGTCGATGGGGGGCGCCCACTGCACGGAGAGCCAAAGAGCCGTGCTCGCCGCGATCACCAGAAGCCGGTGGCCTCCCTCAAGGGCCCGGAGGACCCAGGGGAGCATCAGCACGAAGGCGCAGTACATGGGAAGGATGTCGAGCAGTCCGGGCTGGTGCAGGAGCGCCATCCCGAGAAGGGCCGCCCCAAGGGGATGGGAGTAGAAGAGCTGCGGCGAGGTCGTCGAGCAGAAGCCGAAGACGTACTGCCCCAGCTGGACAATGCCAAGGCACGCCAGGAATGAGATCACGTGCCAGCGATAGATCAGGGAGGCCCGCCGGGTGGCTGCCTCATGCAGGGCCGCCGGCCCGGTGGCGCGAAGCCGGCGCGTGTAGACCCAGCCCGCGAGGAGACCGGACAGGAAGATGAAGCCCTCCGCCGACGAAAAGATGCCGAGCGATTGGTCGGAGAAGACACGGAAGACGCTCGGCAAGTGGTTGGCCGTCATTGAGACCAGCAGCAGGCCCCGCAGGGAATCAAGGCGAAGGTCGCGGCCGTTTGACTGAGCGGCAGTTGCCATTTTTGGATAGACGCATCTTAGCAGGGTGTTGAAAAACTACAATGGCCGGCGCAACAAACTATTTTGGTCGCGAGCAAGGCGGGGCTGCCGGTGCAATGCTCAGCGAGCCTTGCCCGGCAGCCCCGCCTTGCGGAGAGCGTATTCTGATCGCAACGACGGCTCATC
>Ga0302320_10001159_pt1 | contig 63339 bp, 55 predicted proteins | sample Bog_T0_3_FD_202130 | JGI IMG/M metagenome (GOLD analysis project Ga0302320, IMG submission 202130) | Peat permafrost microbial communities from Stordalen Mire near Abisko, Sweden - Bog_T0_3 | ecosystem: Environmental > Terrestrial > Soil > Wetlands > Peat | place: Sweden: Abisko, Stordalen Mire...
GGGCTCCCGAGTTACCTTGGTAACTTCCCTCTTTGCTTTTCAGGTTTTAATGCTTACGAATTTCTTTCCTGGATCGACGGTCATGAATGTATTGGGATTGTGTCTGGTGGTGCAGTTGTGCCTGGGCCTCGGCGTAGTGGGACTGTTTTGGCCGGAGAAGCTGATGTCTTTCTTTGAGGTCCTGATTCCCTGGATTGCCAGCTATCGCGTGGTTCGGGCCAACAGTATCGCCGCCATTGGATTGTCAATTCTGCTTTTCGCCCGCCTGCTGCTCGGCAGTCTCTAAGATCACCGCTAGCGATTGGTTCCATCCAGCATTTCCAGCGGACTGCAGTGACAATTTCTTATTCCTTCATCATGGCGTCAATCAGCGCATAGAGTTGGCTGCGATCAACGACCTCCACGAAAGGCTTGCCGGAATGTTTATTGCTGACCACGTACAGGGTGGGCGTGTGCTGGAGGTTGATCGACTTGCCCAGTTCTTTGTCGGCATTGACCAGCGCCGCGAGTTTGCCATCGGGATCGACCACGAAGGGTAAATCGATTTTATGCTCGGCGGCGAATTTATCCGCGAAGCCGCGCAGATTCTGCGGGTTAATCTCAAGTTGGTTAGAAAAGATGTAGTCGCGAAATTCATTGCCCACCGCCTTCGAGTGAGTGTCGAAATAGCGCGCCATGATGGCGGCCTGGTAAGACCAGGAGTGGAAGGGCAGCGGAAAATCGTGGCGCACGATCGGAATTTTATAAGTGCGGGACGCTTCTTCGATCAGCGGGGCGGCGCGGCGGCAATCCGGGCACTGCAGGTCCTCGAAGATCACGATGGCAACCTGCGCGCCTTTGGGCGGGCGCAGCGCGGGACTGACTGGGGTCTCCTGCCCCGACGCACCCGTGCAAGCAGCGAAGGTTGATGTGATTAATACAAACGCGATGGAAGAGAAGAGCGAGTTTGCAAGAATATTTTTCATAACTGGTTCTGTCGCGGAAACTGCGACGCGTGCCCTGCTTCGGCGATGAAGCAACGTCCAACGCCTGGTTTCATGGTAACCGAATCGCGGCACTCTTGTAAGGGTTGGCTTGGAAAGGCAGGGGCGCAGTTTGAGGCGAATCAAGTTTGAGGCGAATCAAGAAAGAGATCACTTTGCGCGCGAAGGACAGCCGAGGGCGGCTGTCCCCACACGAACAGTTTTTGCAAACTGCGCCACGGCCCTGGAAGATGGGCGCGGAGGTGCATCCTGCGTCAACACCTTCGGTGCAAAAAGCCCACCGGGCAACGCGCTATATTGAAAAGTGCGATTGAATGAACCATCCGCCGACGTTGTCGTGAAACCTTTCCGCTTATTCCATTCCCGCCAGCCAGCCGTTACTCGCGCGGTATACTTCGTCCTCTTCTTGGTTTGTTTGCTGAGTTCTTCCGCCTGCAATCGAGGACGGCACCGGGTTTTGGAAGTGAACTATGTGTCAGCAGTGCAGGCTACCTTGCGGGATCAGGTGGCCACGATCTATAACCGCGTCGGCACGGTGAAAAACGGAGAGCGCGTCGAGGTACTGGAGCACGAGAAACGCTTTGCCCGGGTCCGCACTGCGAGCGGGATCGAGGGCTGGATTGAGCAGCGTTTTCTGGTTGACCAGCAAACCTACGACGGATTGCAGAAGTTGACGAAGGATAATCTCGCCGATCCCGTGCAGTCGCCCGGCGTGCTTCGCAACGATACCAATTTGCACCTCACGCCCGGCCGGGAGACCGAGCATCTTTATCAGCTCTCGACTGGCGCCAAGGTTGCTGTGCTGAAAAGAGCGACAGTCGAGAAACAGCCGGGAAGTCCGGCGCAGCCGAAACCCGGCGCGAAGGCTCCGGCTCCGGCACTGGAAGACTGGTGGCTGGTGCGGGATACGGAAAATCGCGTGGGCTGGGTGCTGGCGCGGATGGTCGACATCGATGTTCCGCTCGAGATTGCGCAATATGCCGAGGGCCAGCGCTTCATCGCATTTTTCGCGCTGAATCAAGTGCAGGATCCGGGCAAAGAGGGGGCGGATAAAAGTGTTTCGCAATATTTATGCGTGCTTACAGAACCGCACGACGGCCTGCCTTACGACTACGACCAGATTCGGGTCTTCACCTGGAATGTGAGAAAGCATCGCTACGAGACCGCATACCGCGAGCACGGCCTCAACGGCGTGCTGCCGGTTACGGTGACCAGCGAGAATTTCGATAAGGAAGGGATGTTGCCGGTTTTCATCCTGCGCGTGAAAGACGACAACGGAAACGTCAGCGAGCGCAAGTACAAGCTGAACACTCCGATGGTGCGGCGGGTGCTGGCGCCGGGTGAACAGAAGGAAGCGCCGAAAGCGAGGACTGTGAAGGCGGCGAAGCCAGGCAAACCGAAGGTGCGGAGAAAGAGCCGGCGCTAGAGCGGCGGTGCGGCAGCGGGGTCATGTTGACCGGTGAAGTCAGAGCATGAAATCAGCCCTTGAGCGGGATCGAGGCCGCGCCGAGGATCTGCCGGCTCTTGTTTCCCTGAACGAAAACGATGACGTGAAGGTTTTCCGTCTTCCAGCGCGAGTCCAGCTTCACCTGAGAGACTCCCGAGTAAGAGACCGCGGCGTTGGCGTCGGCAGAGCCGATCTTCTGCAAAGAGCGCAGCGTGGCCGCATGAGTCAAAGTTCGTCCCGAATTTTCGCCGCGGCTTACGGACGAACGCAGCCCATCCTCGGTAATGGCAAGCCAGACTTCCGGACGTTCGCTGGAATTACTTCCCGCAAGTTTTGCAACGGTCACACCAAAACTGGGGGAGGCGTTGCCGGCAGTTGTCTGGGGAGTGATGGTGATTTCGGCTTTGGGCTGGCGGGCGGCTTTGCCGATTTCGTCGTGAGCTTCGCGAGCGTTGCTGCCGACGAAGTTGCTGCGGCCATCGACGACGAGTTCAGGAGTGTAGGGATCATTGCCGAAGGTCGAGGCGTATTCGGTCTGGCGTTCGGTCCAGCGCGGGGAGGAATAAGGATCGGCCCAGCCGAGGCTATTCCAGTAATCCACATGGGCTTCGAAGGCGATCACTTCTGCGCCTTCGACGGGTTGCTGCGCCAGCAACCTTTGCAAGAGAAGATCGGCGGGCGGGCAGGAGGAGCAGCCTTCCGAGGTGAAAAGCTCGACCAGCACGGGCGTGCGTTTGGCGTTGGAGTCCGGCATTTGAGCTTTCGTCTTGCCTGGAAAACCAGAGTAGAGCACGAACAGAAGTGCAGACAAACTGAGAAGAGCAGTTGCAAACTTTCGCATCGGGTAACCTCCACGCTGCGGATAGGATGAATGGCAGGGTTAGAAAGTTACGGGCAACGATCGGAGCACAAAAACGAAGTCGAGTCAAAAGCAGAATGCTAAATGCAGGGCTCGCCTTCCAGTCGCTCTCTCAGGCAAGTCTGCGGTTACAGAGGAAAAGCGGAAAGCTTGGCTAGCAGTAGAAATCCGCGATGCTGGCAACCACCGCGCGCTGTTCTTCCTCGGTGAGTTCGGGGAACATGGGCAAGGCCAGAACTTCTCTAGCGGCGCGTTCGGCCTCAGGGAAATCGCCTTCGCAGTATCCGAGATATAAAAAAGCGGGCTGCAAGTGCAGGGGCAGCGGGTAATAAATTTCGGTTCCGATATTCCGAGCCGTGAGGAACTCGCGCAGTTCGTCGCGGCGGTAGGCGCGCACGACATATTGATGAAAGACGTGATAAGCCGATGCCGCGGAGTGCGGCAGGTGAATGGGGTAGTCGTCTGGAATGGAGATGTCGGCCCTTGCACGATTAAACGACGAATCGGAAATCGTTTGGGCCAGACCCGATTCCGCGAACAAACGATCATAAAGTTTTGCATGTTCGCGGCGAGAGTTGTTCCAGGAATCCAAGTAATTGAGCTTCACCCGCAGGATGGCCGCTTGCATGGCGTCGAGACGGCTGTTCGATCCCAACTCTTCGTGGAGATAGCGGCGGGAGCTGCCATGATTGCGCAAGCGCCGCAGGTGCGCGCCGATCTCCGGATCGTTCGTGGTCACTAAACCGGCGTCGCCGTAAGCGCTGAGATTTTTTGTGGGATAAAAACTGAACGCGGCGCACATGCTCATGGAACCGGCGCGATTTGCTTTGCCAGGGTTGCTTTCCCAGCGTGCGCCGATGGCTTGGGCGGCGTCTTCGATCAGAGTTAAATGAAATTCTTCCGCCAGATCGCCCAGGTGAGTCATGTCGGCGCACTGGCCGTAGAGATGAACCGGAAGCAGCGCGCGCAGTTTGTCGCGGCGGCCACTGCGCAGGAACACCTTGACGCGCGCCGGATCAAGATTGAAAGTTTGCGGATCGATATCGGCGAACACCGGGCGCGCCCAGGCCCGCGCGATGGCGCTGGCCGACGCGAAAAAGCTGAAGGGGGTGGTGAGAACCTGATCGCCGGGCTGCACTCCGGCGGCGGCGAAAGCCAGCCATAATGCATCCGTGCCGGAAGCGCAACCCACCGCGTCGCCCGCGCCGCAGAAGCTCGCCAGTTCGCGCTCGAGCGCCTCCACCTCAGAGCCGAGAATGTAATGCTGCGACGCGCACACCCGCTCCACGGCAGCCAGCACCTCGCCCCGAATGGCTTCATACTGCCGGCGCAAATCAAGCATCGGTACCGCGGGCGCCTTGGGGACGGGTGGCGTTGCCCCACCCCGCGCGGAAGCATTGGGTTGGACGGAATACCTGGTCATGATTGGCTTGGATTGTAGCAGGCGGGCTAGGGTCACGCGGTCAGCAGTTCAGACTGAATCCCCGGAATACCAATTTTCATAGTTTGATTCCAAAATCCCATCTGGCCACCTTGGCGAAACACTCACAGCAAGACACAAACGACTGATTGCAGATGCTTTATTCATGCGAAAGTTTGGAACCTAATCTGCACTAACGCCCTGCACTACGGGCACTCTAGCTATCCGTTCGAAACAGCAATTTCGACGATTTAGAAAAACTTCGAAATGATTGGGATTTCCCATCTCGCAGGAAGTCCCGATAACCCCAGGAGACCATTCATGGAATCGGCCTTTCGTCCCGCGCTGGTAAAGATGTTGCTTGCTTTGTTCGCGCTGTCTCTATTCTTGAGCATTCCGACGCTAACGGCTGCGCAGCATGTGGCCTCCATCACTGGTGTAGTTACCGATCCTACGGGCGCCGTCATTTCAGGAGTTGAGGTTACCCTTCGCAACCCACAGACAGGGGTCAGTTTCGAGACTGCGGCCAACGCCGAGGGTTCCTACACGTTCGCTCAAGTCGAACCGGGACCAGGCTATACCATCGAATTCAAGCACGACGGCTTCAAGTCGGCCGTCTTCTCCGGACTTTACCTGAACGTTGACGCGACTCGCGTGCAGAACGCGCAATTGGCTCCTGGAGGAGCGAGCGAGACCGTTGAAGTGTTTGCTTCCAACCAGACGGTGACCCTGGACACGACGGACGCGGTGGTAGGCAACAACTTTCAAGTTCAGTTTCTCAATGATTTGCCGATTCAGGATCGAAGCACTCCGTCGGCACTCTTCGTCCAGCAGCCCGGCGTTACGCTGGATGGAGCGGTTACAGGTGCCCGCGAGGATCAGAACCGGGTTACGGTGGACGGCCTGGACGTGAATGACTATGCGACGGGTCAGTTTGGTACGATTGTCGGCAATGCTCCCGTGGATTCGGTTCAGGAGTTCCGAGGTGTTGCCGCTGGCGATCTTTCATCCGCCGGAGGGGGTGGCGGCGGACAATACGAACTCGTCACCCGGAGTGGGCACAACGATTTCCACGGCGCAGTGGTGGAGTACCACCGCGACACAGACCTTCAGGCGAACGACTGGTTTAACAACAACGCGGGAGTACCGAGACCGCCCCTGGTTCGGAACCAGTTCGGGGGCAATCTCGGTGGACCGATCATCAAGAACAAGTTGTTCTTCTTTTTCGACTACAACGGACGGCGCGACACCCTCTCCAATCTGACGGAGCGCACGGTTCCGCTGGATTCGTTCCGAAACGGAACCATTCAATACATCAACACTGGGAATAATGTCGGGGCACTGAACTCGGCGCAGGTGGCCGCTTTAGATCCTCTGAAAATAGGTTTCAATTCGGCTTTGCTCGGCCTCTTCAAAAGCCGTTACCCACACGCAAATGACCTGTCGGGGGACTACGGGGATCTCCTCAACACGGCTGGTTATCGTTTTAATGCGCCTTTTCCCTACAAAGAGGACGACTACGTTCAAAGGGTAGATTTTAATTTGAACGATAAGATGAAGCTTTGGGGCAAAGGCAGCTTCACCAGAACCAATGGTACGGAACAGGCAATATGGTTTCCCGGCGACCCCGTAACCTATCCGTTTATCGATCAGAGCTACACCTGGGTGGTGGGTCACATCTGGACCATCAGCAGCACCAAGGTCAACCAGGCTTCTTACGGAGAAGTGTTCGAGAACTACAATTTCCCGAACACGTTCAATCCAACCGGCGCAACGCAGTACCAGACCGCCTTCGGGAACGGCACCGGAGGAACGATCATCGACGGTCCTTACGGTCGTGCCATTAACGCCCAAGGCCGCACCTATCCCGTCCCGGTGGTTCGTGACGATTTCAGTTGGCAGAAGGGCAAGCACGGTCTTCAGTTTGGCGGGACTTTCAAGTGGCCCAAGCCCAGCGGCTATACCATCCTAAATTTCAACACTCCAACCATTGGACTGGGGGGAAACACTCCACAGTTAAACTCCAGCCTGGAGCCTGCCGATATTTGCCCCTCTTCGGGAACGACCTGCAATTCCAGCGCGGAAGGGCTATACGACGCGGCTTTCGCGCTGGCGCTCGCCCCCTACACGGCGTCGGGTGCCACCTTCAACTACAACGCCCAAGGGACCCCGCTTGCTCAGGGTTCGGGCCAAACCAGAACCTATCGTTACTACGAAACGGAGCTTTATTTCGGAGATACCTGGAAGGTTGCGCCGAAGCTTACACTCTCGTATGGAGTTCGTTGGGTAAATTACAGCGTCCCTTATGAGATACACGGAATTGAGTCGGTAGAGAATTACAACTTCGACAATTACTTCTCCGACCGCGTGGCACAAAGTGCCGCCAGCCAGTCCGGGAACCTTGCTGTTCCCCTGATTGCTTATTCGCTGGGTGGAAAGGCCAATCACGGTCCGAGCTATTACAACCCGCAATACAAGAACTTTGGGCCAAGGTTTGCTGCAGCTTACAGCTTTAATCCCAAAACTGTCTTTAATGCGGGCGCGGGCATCATCTACGATCAAACCATAATCAACGCGGTACAGTACCAAGAGTCGCAGTTCGACTACCTTTTCCAGGCCAGCGCAACCAATCCATTTGGAACTCCAGGGGATGCGAATGCGTCGCTCGCGAGCGACACGAGATTCACCGGTTTGACTGCCCCGCTCGCGCCCCCTGCCGCCCCCGCCATCACAAAGCCCTTTCTCCCTTTTGTTTCTGGCACAGGTGCGAGCGCGGTTCCTTTCGGCTTGGCCAATGGGCAGGCCTTCAATGAAATCATCGACCACAACCTCAAGACTCCCTATTCGATTCAATACACTCTCGGCTTCGAGCACGAGATGCCGAAAGGATTTATCCTCCGCGCAAGCTACGTGGGTCGTCTGGGCAGGCGGCTGCTAGCACAAGCAGACGCCAACCAGTTGATCGATTTCAGAGATCCTGCGTCGGGCCAGTTGATGTCCCAGGCATTCGCCAATGTGACCCAGGCACTGCGGGCTGGTACCACCGTCAATCCTCAACCTTGGTATGAAAATGTAATGGTTCCGGGAACTGGTCTAGCCCTGGGCTTCCAGAACAATACGCAGGTGGTTTCCGAAGCCCTCGGCACTCTCGCTGAAAGGGGCGATTTTGCAGATACGACGCAAGCTCTGGCGTCGCTTCAGCCCTTCGGTCTCGGTTTGCCGACAAACGTGGGCATGGGCGCGCAGTTCTCCGAGAACACGTTTTATACCAACAAGGGATTCTCCAGCTACAACGGAATGCTGGTAACACTGCATAAGAATCTCGGCTTCGGTTTGCAGTTCGACCTTAACTACACCTGGTCGCACTCAATTGACAACGTCTCTATCATCGCCAACCAGGTGGCCTTTGGAGGGTATGGCTTTATCTGCGATGTGCTGCGACCGCGGGAGTGCCGCAGCAACTCTGACTTCGATGCAACCAGCTACTTCAACGGCAATTTTATCTATGAGCTGCCGTTTGGCCGTGGAAAGAGCATTGCTTCCTCCGCGCCGCGCTGGCTCAATGAGATGATCGGTGGCTGGAGCGTGAGCGGCCTTCCGGTCGTCCACAGCGGGCTACCGTATTTCGCGGCGGCCAACGCCTTTGTCGCCGGATACGCGAATAATGCACCCGCGATTCTGGTCGGCCCGGCTTCCGACCTCCACATCCACCTGAATGGCGGTGACGGCCAACCTCTGCTCGCCTACGCCAATACTGCTCAAGCCAATGCAGACTTCACTGGTCCAGTCGGCTTCAACATTGGCGCCCGTAACAATCTGCGCGGCCCCGACTTCTTCAACATCGATCTGGGAGTCGGCAAGGCCTTCCCCATCACGGAAAAGGTGAAGTTTCAGTTCCGCGCGGACGCGTTCAATGCCTTCAACCATCCCAACTTCAACACGCCGTGCACAGACATCACGAATGTGACCTGTTTGTTCGGAACCATCAATAGCACGGTCGGCACGGGAATCAATAGCACGACCAACGCCAATGAAACCAACTCGGCACGCGTGCTTCAAGGATCGTTGCGACTTGAGTTCTAATGCAATCTAGCTCAATGATAGTCAGGCCAGCCCCTGGGCTGGCCTGATTTATTTCGACGGCCTTTCGCCTGTAAGGTCACTTCCCAAACATTGGGTAATGGCTGGCTGCGCCCATGAAGAAGAGCATTACGATTGACAGGAAGGCGTTGGCTCGCGATGACAGGAAGGCTTGGCGGGCCATGGATTTGGCTTTGTCGGGCATGGGGGTGCCGTTGGTGGCTTGGTCGCGGGTCCATTGGATGAGGCGTTTCTGAATGCGCCAGACTACTCCCCAGACGTTGAGCAGCATGACCCAGCCGATGCCGCCGCCGATGCCGATGGCGAGCAGGCGGTTGCTCTCCCATCCGTGGCTGTTCAGGCTCAAGAAGAGCCAGGCCGCTGCGGCCACGACCACGGCGTAGACCACTGCGAGGAACGCGCCGTTGTCGAAAATGCCTTTGCCGGGGATCAGGCAGGCATAGAGAATTCCCCAGACAATGGTCCAGATCAGAAAGAAGCTGCCCATCACGGCGCCGTGCGATGGGGTCAGGCCTAGACTTAGGGCGTTGTGAACGTCAGAGGTTACGATGTTTTCCCAGTAGATAATTCCCGCCAGCACGGTCAGCGCTGCCGACATGCGAAACCACAACATGGCGCGGGTCATGAGCGCGGGCATCACTTTGCCCTTGGTCGCGGAATCCAGCTCGTTCATGAGCGGAATACTGACCAGATTGAAAAAGTAGAGTAAGCCGATCCAGGTAATGCCGGCGAGGAAATGGATCCAGCGGACGAGCATCAGGAAACTCGTATTGAAGCCCGAAGGGAAATGGATTTGAGGTGCGAGAAAAGCTGTGCAAACGGCGGGTACCATGAATCCTCCTGAAATACCTGTGTTTACGTGATTGCCAGCATCAAAATGAGATTCACGATGCAACAGGTCCGAATTGGTCCACGCGGGCGATTGTACACAAGAGAACCTTTTCCACATTGAAACAAAAGGTGACTTCGACGAAGTTCGAGGTTGAAAAGCGCGGTAGGACCCCGTATTGTACTGGCAGTTGCCTGCCGGGCGGCGCAACCAGCAAGTGAGGTGGCGAGAAGGCAGGTTTGTCCCCCCGTGTTCCTTGTGCGGAAGGTCGCGAGGAAACGCTGTTGTATTGAAGTCCCGCGGCGAATGCCTCGGGGCACATGATTCGTTCGTGTTCAAAAGAACCTAAGGAGATCGGCTATGGACAGTGGCAAGCCGGCGCAGAACATCCAGGATTCCTTCCTCAATACTGCCCGCAAGGAAAGACTGAGCATCACGATTTATCTTCTGAGTGGGGTAAAGCTTACAGGCCGCATTCGTTCTTTCGACAAGTATTCGGTGGTGCTGGAGGCCAACGGGCAAGAGCAACTCATTTTTAAACACGCTATTTCCACGGTGGTAATGGGTCGGACGATGCCGCATGGAATTCATCCGGAAGCCAGGCCGGTGGCGACGACGGCTACGGCAGCATCCGCGTCCCCGTCCACGGGTCAGGCGGCTTCGGCGGCCAGCGCTTCAGGCACCGAAGGGTAAGGCGCCTTCGGTTGCGCAAGTCCCATCCCAAGAAGACTCGTGCGCGTGTGGAGTTCGCGGAGCGCGCCTCTCTCGCCGCCGCGTCTGGGTCCGGCATTGCAACGTCGGACCGCGAGCAGGAGCGCGCGTTCCTGGTTGGTCTAGAAGTGCGGACGCGCGGCCGCAGCGGAGCGAAAGTGACCGCTCAGGCGCAGGCGGCTCGCGACTCGGCCGCAGGCCAGCCCGCGACAGGCATGGCTCTCCACGCTTCCGGAAGACCCGCTTCGAATAAGCCAAGCATTCCCGAGTTTGACGCCGACGAATCGCTGGCGGAGTTGCGGACTCTGGCGGGCAGCGCGGGCGCGAAGGTGGTCGGAGAAATACTGCAGCGCCGCGACCGGCCTGATCCGGCAACCTTGATTGGGGCGGGTAAGCTGGAAGAAATCGCTGGCGCGGCTGCGTCGGCGAACGCCGATCTTCTTCTTTTCGACCATGACCTGACGGCGTCCCAGCAACGCAACATTGAAAAGATCGTCAAGCGGCGGGTGATTGACCGCACCCAGTTAATCCTCGATATTTTCGCGCGTCATGCGCGTACCCGCGAAGGTCAGCTCCAGGTGGAGTTGGCGCAGCTGCGGTATATGCTGCCGCGGCTTGCGGGACGCGGCATTGAGATGTCGCAGCTGGGCGGCGGCATCGGTACCCGCGGTCCGGGCGAAACCCAGCTTGAAACCGACCGGCGAAAAATCTATCGCCGCGTCCGGCATGTCGAGGAGCAACTGGAAAACGTGCGCCGCGTGCGGGCGCAGCAGCGGCAGCGGCGGGAAGCGGCGCCGGTCGCGACTGTGGCACTGGTCGGCTACACCAACGCGGGAAAATCGACTTTGTTTAACGCGTTGACGCGGGCGGCGGTGCTGGCGTCGCCGCGCATGTTCGCCACGCTCGATCCCACGATTCGCGCGGTGGTGCTGCCCTCGAAACGGAAGGTGCTGCTCTCCGATACGGTAGGATTTATTCGCAACCTGCCGCATACGCTGGTCTCGGCGTTTCGCGCCACCCTCGAAGAAGTGCAGCGAGCGTCGCTGATTCTGCAGGTCTCCGATGCCAGCAGCCGCCTCTCCGCGGAGCAGGATGCACAGGTGGAGATTGTGTTGAAAGAGCTGGAAGCGGAAAAGAAGCCACGCCTTCGCGTGATGAATAAAGTCGATTTGCTGGATGTGGAAGTGGCGGAGACTTTGATGGCGGACGGGCAGCGGGATGACTCGAACACGGTGTACGTTTCTGCTGCAGAAGGCATCGGCCTGGACCGACTGCTGGCGCGCATCGATTCCATGATCGACGAAGATCGCGTGAGCCGGGTGCATGTGCGCATTCCGCAAGAAGAGGGGAAGATCCTGGCCCTGCTGGAAGCCAAGGCGCGGATTCTTTCGAGGGCGTACAAAGATGGAGCCGTGGAACTGGAAGTGGAGGCGGCGGAGTCGGTGCTGCGGAGGGTGCGGGAGTACTTAATCCAGGGCACGAAAGATTTCGCTTGACAGGTTATCGACGTAACATATATAAATATCGCGTCACATAAAGTTTTTCTATTCTAGACTAGAGACAAATTCATGAGCAAGTTGAGTATTAAGGATGTCGAGTTACGCATTTCCCAAAGTCTCCAGCCCTCACTCGAAGCCGCTTTTCAACAGGCCGGGTACCCAATCCAAGGCAGCTCGCGTTTGCGCGTCTCATTAGTGGACGCGGGTGGGCGCAAGAAACGCAGTAACGCCAAGGCGGACAATTGGTCGCCTGATTCCGGCTGGCTGCAGGTCTGGTTTGAACCTGCCGATCCAAATAGTGATGAGGTTCCCGTCCTGGCGGGAACGCCCGCACGCAGCTCCGTGCCGATGTCCCCGGGATGTACGCTAGTCGCCAAAACTGAGGCGGAACCGGGTCTGGCTGCGGTGATCAAGGCGCTTGCCCGCGCCGAGAGCACGCCCGGCTGGAACTTCGTTTCGCTCAAGAAGTTTCGCGACGAGATTCTCCGGGAAAAAGAATCTCAAGCGCTGCAGTCGCCGATCGACCAGCGCCATTTCCTTGGCTACGCTATCGAGAACCGACTTATCACGGTAGGAAAGGTAGCCAATCCGAAAGATCCCCGGTTCCCTGTTACGACGATTCGGTTGAACCGGTCGATGCCCTTGGTGCAGCAGATCCTTGGTGACGAGCCAAAGAAGGATCTTGGCTTTCACCCCATCCACATTAAGGGCGAACCCTTGTCGGCTACCATTTTGCGCGAGAGGCGATGAATATTGGCGCTCTACTACCTAGAGACAAGTGCCCTGGTCAAGCTTTATGTATACGAGACTGGCACGGAGCGATTGCTTGGCCTCACCACCAGCGACGCTGGACATCGATTCGCCATTCTGTCACTTGCGCAGGTTGAGTTACGAGCCGCGATCCGGCGGCGGCAGCGGGCCGGTCAGATTCCTGAGCATGCGGCCGAAGAACTGATCGATGCCTTCCGTCAGCATTCTGAGAGTAATTTCCTTGTTCAGCCGTTCTCGGACTCTTTGTTGGATGTTGCATTCGCCTTGGTCGATGGCTACGGACTGAAAGGGTACGACGCAATGCAACTGGCGGGTTATCTACACCTGCGTTCGATTTCGGGAGCGGAGGAGCCAGTTTTTGTTTGCGCGGACAAGGCGTTGTTATCGGCAGCGCGGAACGAGGGTTGCCCTATTCTCGATCCAGCGTGACTTAACGAAACTTCAATGTTGAGTGATGAATTTAAATGGGCCGACAACCAAGAAGCGGTGACATTCCTTGGCTAGCGGCCCATTCGATCCTGAATTGGATCGGAGGTGATAGTTCAATGCTAATCCTCCGCACGCGGAAGTCAAGGGATAGTTTGCAAATTCTTGCAGGGGGTATCAGATTAGACTTGACACATTGGAACGGGCTCATTCTGAATTCATTCGCTTTACCTTCATCCCCTGCAATACCCGTCGAATTCGCGGCCCTTCGCGTTGACATAAACTCCCTCCGACGTTAGACTTAACAGTTTTCATAGCCCTCTTTTTTCCGGTAGAGCAGCAAGCTTCATGGATCAGACGTTGCGACAATTAGGCGAATTACTGCTCGGAGCCGTTCCTACGGTAATCCTGCTGTCGTTGCTTTACATTCTTTACACGTTGATTGTGCACAAACCTTTGCGTCGGGTGCTGGACGAGCGGCGCAGTAAGACGGAAGGCGCCGTCGAGAAATCGCGCGCCGATATAGCCGCGGCGGAAGCTCGGACTTCCGAATACGAAAAGCGTTTGCGCGAGGCTCGGGCTACTTTGTTCCGTGCGCAGGAAGCCCGGCGCAAGGCTGCGCTGGAGCAGCGCGCCGCCGCAGTCAATCAGGCGCGCAGCGAAGCCCAAGCTCAGGTGCAGAGGGCCAGGGCTGATATCGAAAAAGATCGCGAGGCGGCGCAGGGCGGATTGCAGGCCGAGGCGCAAAGCCTGGCGACGGAGATCATGCAGCGCGTGCTGGAGCCAGCCGGGGCGGGGCGCGGATGACCCGGAAGGCTGCGCAGGCGAAGACTAATCTGAAGATGAGCGCAAGCATGACTTTCCTGGTGAAGATGATCCGAACAAGTTTGCTTGCGGCGCTGCTGGCGGGTTTTGCGGGAGCGGTGGTTCTGCACGCGCAGGAAAAGCCTGCGCCGCCGCCGGATCAAAAACAGACCCAGGACTCGCCTCAGGATTCAACTCAGGGTCCATCGAGGTCTCACAGTTTTGGTCAGCGGTTAACACGGGAGACCAGGGAAGCTGCCGGGGAAGACGAAGAAAAAGACGAGAAGGGTCAGTTCAAACGATCGGCGTCAGTGAATGTGATCGCTAAGAAATTAGGAATCAGCGTTGAGACAGCAGCGCTCATTTCTTTTCTGTTTAACTTCGGCGTGATTGCCGGAATTTTTATCTGGGCCGCGCGAAAATATTTGCCCGGCGCTTTTAGCGCGCGTACTGCGGCGATTCAAAAAGCGATGCAGGAAGCGCAAAAGGCCAGCGACGAAGCCCGGCGCAGGCTGGCGGACATCGAATCGCGCCTGATGAGGCTGGACGGAGAGATTGGCAGCATGAGGGACGCCGCGGAGAAAGAGGCTGCGGCGGAGGAGTCGCGAATTCAGGCCGCTTCCGAAGCTGAAGCTCGAAAGATCGTGGAATCGGCGCATCAGGAAATCGATGCGGCAGCCAAGGCTGCGCGCCGCGCGTTAACGGCGTACGCGGCTGATCTTGCAGTTGCGCTCGCCAGTAAACAGATTCACGTGGATGACAATACCGATCAGGCGTTGGTGCGAAATTTCACTGGAAACTTGACCGCGTCTTCCACCGACCTCGGAACTTCTTCCGGAAAGGCCAGGCGCTAAGGGATGGCGTCGGTTGCCAGTATTTATGCTCGAGCTTTTGCGGATGTGATTCTCGAAGCCCATTTGGATGCGGATCGCGCCATCGCAGAATTGCGCACGATTGCGGGTCTGCTGGGTGAAAGTTCGGACCTGCGGCGAGTCTGGGAGAATCCCGCCATTCCCGCCGAGCAGAAGTGCGCGGTGCTGGATGCGATCGTGGGGCGCGATGAGATTGCGAAACCGGTGAGGAATTTGGTTGCAATATTGATCGATCACCGGCGAACTCATTTTCTTGAGCCGGTGATTCGTCAACTGGAAAAGGAACTCGATACGCGGTTGGGATTTGTGGAAGCGGACATCACCAGCTCTCGTCAATTAGACGACGCAGAGAAGCGACAGTTCGAGACGCAAGTCGCGGGGTTGACCGGAAAAAAAGTTCGCGCCCGCTACGGACTCGATGCCTCGCTTCTGGGAGGAGCCGTGCTCCGCATCGGCAGCACGATTTACGATGGCTCGGTGAAGGGGCAACTGGAAAAGATTAAAGAAGCTATTAGCTCTTAGCCTTTAGCTGTTAGCTTGAATCGAGGCAAGGGCCACTTTCAGAGCTAGTTGGAGAGCCTTTAACCGTCAAACTTTTAGAGGACAGCCGCAAAGTATGCGACGTAAGACGCAGTAGCTAAGAGCTAACAGCTAAAGGCTAAGAGCTGATTCTATGGCACAGATCAAGGCAGACGAAATTTCGAAACTGATCCGCGAGCAGATCGAGAACTACGAAACCAAGATCTCCGTGGACGAAACCGGCACGATCCTCACGCTGGGCGACGGGATCGCGCGCGTGTACGGGCTCGATAAAGTGATGGCCGGCGAGCTTCTTTCTTTCCCGCACGGCGTTTCCGGCATCGCCATGAACCTGGAAGAAGACCAGGTCGGGGTGGTGATCCTGGGCGAGTACACCGAGCTTCAGGAAGGTGACGAAGTGAAGCGCACGGGGCGCATCATGAGCGTGCCTGTAGGCGATGCCATGATCGGGCGCGTCGTCGATTCGCTGGGACGTCCCATCGACGACAAAGGTCCCATCGCCAGCGATCAATTCATTGCTCTGGAGCGCATAGCGCCCGGCGTTATCGATCGGCAGCCGGTGCGCGAGCCGATGGCCACCGGGCTTAAGGCGATCGACAGTATGATTCCTGTTGGTCGCGGTCAGCGCGAATTGATCATCGGCGACCGGCAAACCGGGAAAACTGCTGTCGCTCTCGATACGATTATCAACAGCAAAGGCAACGACCTGATTTGCATTTATAACGCGATCGGGCAGAAGCGTTCGTCGATTGCCCAGGTCGTGAAGATTCTGGAAGATGCGGGAGCGATGGACTACACCATCGTGGTGGCGGCGTCAGCCTCTGAGCCTGCCCCGATGCAGTATATTTCGCCGTACGCGGCAACCGCCATCGGCGAATATTTCCGCGACAGTAAACGGCACGCGCTGGTGATCTACGACGATCTCTCGAAGCATGCCGCGTCTTATCGCGAGATCTCGCTGTTGCTGCGGCGGCCGCCCGGCCGCGAGGCTTATCCCGGAGACGTTTTTTATCTTCACTCGCGTCTGCTTGAACGGTCCGCCAAGTTGAGCGACAAGAATGGCGGAGGATCTCTTACCGCGCTTCCGATTATCGAAACGCAGGCGGGCGACGTGTCAGCCTATATTCCCACCAACGTGATTTCGATTACCGATGGCCAGATTTATCTGGAAACAGATTTGTTCAACCAGGGCGTGCGTCCTGCGGTGAACGTGGGATTGTCGGTAAGCCGCGTGGGCGGAAGCGCGCAAATCAAGGCCATGCGGCAAGTCGCAGGTACTCTGAAATTGGAGTTGGCACAGTATCGCGAACTGGCTGCGTTTGCGCAGTTCGGCAGCGACCTCGACAAAGCCACGCAAAATCAGCTCAATCGCGGCCAGCGACTTGTGGAAATTTTGAAGCAGGCGCAGTTCTCGCCGCTGCCGTTTTCCAAACAAATTCTGATTATCTTTGCCGGCACCGGAGGTTTTCTCGACGATCTGCCGGTGAATCAGGTTCGCGACTTCGAAGCAGAACTTTATAAGTACGTGGACGCAACCAACGCCGGCCTGCTGCGCACGATCATGGAGAAAAAAGTTCTCGATGACGGCCTGAAGGCGCAAATGACCGAGGTGATCAAACAGGCGAAGCAGCAGTTTGTATCGGAACGCGAAGCAGTCGCGAAATAAGCTGTTAGCTATTAGCCGTTAGCTTTTAGCTTGAGACAAAGAAAACGATTTCAGTAGGGTTCAGCTAGAAGCTAAGAGCTAAAAGCTTACAGCTCATTTTCAAAATGGCCAACATTCTCGATATTCGTCGCCGCATTCGCAGCGTGGTAAACACGCGGCAGATCACCAAGGCCATGAAAGTGGTCTCGGCGGCCAAGCTGCGGCGCGCGCAGGAGCGCACGCTGGCGTCGCGGCCTTATGCGCAGATGTTGACCAATGTGCTGAAGTCGTTGGTGGCTCGCGCGGAGATTTATGATCCGGAGACGGGTCAGCCCAAGCATCCTTTGTTGGCGCAGCGCGAAGAGCACAATATTCTGCTGATCGTGGTCACCGGGGATAAGGGGCTGGCTGGCGCCTTCAGCGCTAATGTCACCAAGGCCGCCGGCAAGTTTCTCGAATCGAAGGCGGGGAAGAAAATTGATATTGAAGCGATTGGCCGCAAGGGGCGCGACTTTTTGCATAGGCGCTATCCCGCTGCCCCGGTGCAAACGCGCAGTCTGGCAGACGACGAGGAATCGACCGACACTCGGCCGACAGGGGGAGAGCGGGCTGGAGAGATTCAAATCACCGGAGAGCACGTTGGCGTTTTAGGCAAGCTCGGATTTTCCCAGGCGCGCGCGCTCGCGGAAAATGTCATCGAGCGCTACGAAAACGAGGAGATCGATTCGGTCTACATCGTCTTCAACGAATTTAAGTCTGTGATCGCGCAGCGGCTCATTGTCGAGCAGATTCTTCCCATCGAAACTGTCGGCCAGCAGTCGGTGCGGATGTCCGAAGAGATGACGGAAGAAGAAAAGATGCGGGCGAAGGAAGCCGCGATTAGCGCCGGAGTTGGCATGCGTAGTGAGACTCCCGCCGATCAAGTGGCGGAGAAGTTTGCCACAGCGGATGTGGATTATATCTACGAGCAAACGCCGGAGGAATTGTTCAGCTCGCTGCTGCCGAAATATGTTGGCATCCAGATATTTCGCGCGCTGCTGGAGTCGGTCGCTGCGGAACACGCAGCTCGCATGACCGCGATGGAGTCGGCCACCAGCAACGCCACCGACATGATCGATTCTCTAACCCTGGTGATGAACCGGGCGCGACAGGCGAAGATTACTAAGGAGATCATTGAGATCGTGAGCGGCGCAGCGGCGATGTGAGGAAAAGCAATTGGCAGTTGGCAATTAGCGTACCCGCAAAGCCGGGTTGGAATTAAGAGCCCATTGCCACTTGCTAATCGCCAACGGCTAGCTGCTAACGGCTAAGATATTACGAGCTACGAAATTATGGCTGAAAACATCGGACACGTGATTCAAATTTCGGGACCTGCGGTGGACGTGCAATTCCACGAAGGGCATTTGCCGCCGATTTATGAAGCGGTGCGGGTTGTGAGCGAGGGCTTTACCGTGCCCGCTCCCATCGACGTGATTCTGGAAGTGCAGCAGCACCTCGGCGAAGGGCGCGTGCGTTGCATTGCAATGTCGGCTACCGATGGTATGGTGCGCGGCATGAAAGCCATTGACCAGGGGGGGCCGATCTCGGTCCCCGTAGGCCACGGCACTCTGGGACGGGTGATGAATGTGATCGGCGATCCTGTCGATCAACTCGGCCCCATCGAATATAAAGAGAGAATGCCGATTCACCGTCTGGCCCCGGCCTTCGACGAGCAAGCTACCACTGCGGAAATGTTTGAGACCGGCGTGAAGGTCATTGATCTCATTCAGCCTTTCTTGAAGGGCGGCAAGATCGGATTGTTCGGCGGGGCGGGCGTGGGCAAGACCGTTGTGATCATGGAACTGATCAATAACGTCGCCAAGAACCACGGAGGGTTTTCGGTGTTCGCGGGCGTCGGAGAGCGCACGCGCGAGGGCAACGATCTCTGGCTGGAGATGACCGAGTCGGGCGTCATCAAACCCGGCGATTCCACGCACTCCAAGGCGGCGCTCATCTATGGCCAGATGACGGAACCCCCCGGTGCCCGCTTGCGCGTGGCGCTGACCGGGTTGACGGTGGCGGAATATTTTCGCGATGCCGAAGGCGCGGACACGCTGCTCTTCATCGACAATATTTTCCGCTTCACCCAGGCAGGGTCGGAAGTTTCTGCGCTACTCGGACGGATGCCCAGCGCGGTCGGTTATCAACCGAATCTCGCCACCGAGATGGGTGAATTGCAGGAGCGCATCACGTCCACCAAGAAGGGTTCCGTAACGTCGGTGCAGGCGATTTACGTTCCGGCTGACGATTTAACCGATCCCGCTCCGGCCACGACCTTCGCTCACCTGGATGCGACCACAGTTCTTTCCCGAGCTTTAACAGAAATTGGAATCTATCCTGCGGTCGATCCGCTGGCTTCCACCTCCCGTATTCTCGATGCTCGCATTGTCGGGCAAGAGCATTACGATGTGGCGCAGTCGGTGAAGAAGACGCTGCAAACTTACAAAGATTTGCAGGACATCATCGCCATTCTCGGCATTGATGAACTCAGCGAAGATCAGAAACTTACGGTGGCGCGCGCGCGAAAGATTCAACGCTTTCTGTCGCAGCCCTTTCACGTGGCCGAACAATTCACCGGCGCGGCGGGACGTTACGTCAAGATTGCCGACACGGTAAAGGGCTTCAAAGCGATCGTTGAAGGCAAGTACGACGACATCCCGGAGCAGGCGTTTTATATGAAGGGTCCGATTGAGGAAGTGTTGGAAGCTGCCGAGAAGATGAAGAAGGCTGCGTAAGAATTGTCGTTGGTCGATGGTCGTTAGTCGTTGGCAAATGCTGCTGACGCTAGCTTTCGACTAACGACTAACGACCAACGACAGATGCCCGATACTTTCCAACTCGAGATCGTTACGCCGGAAAAGAAGGTGGTGGATACGGCGGCGTCGGAGGTTCAGATTCCTGGCAAGAACGGCTATCTCGGCATTCTGCCGGGGCATGCTCCGCTGATCACGGAATTGGCCGTCGGCGAAATCTCCTACCACGCAGATTCCGGAGAGCAGCATCTTGCCGTGGCTTGGGGATTTGCGGAAGTGCTTCCGGAGAAAGTCACGATCCTTGCCGAGACCGCCGAGCGTCCTTCCGAAATTGACGTGGAACGCGCGCGCAAATCCAAGGAGCGGGCCGAGCAGCGTCTGACCAGCGGAGATACGAATGTCGACGTAGAACGTGCTCTGAACGCCGTGCACAAAGCTGAGACTCGCCTGGAAGTGGCGAAAGAAAAATCTTAGCTGGTCTGAACTCTCAGGTAGCATCCGAAAATTAAACTTCGGTTCGCCGAGGAAGCCAATGCGAGTCTGTGTGCCTTTCTTCGTTGCATCTTTGCTCGTTTTTCTAAATTCTATCTTCACAGTCGGACAAGAGAAGAAGCCGGCGCAGCCTGGTTTTCCGCCCCCACCGTTTATTTCGCCCGAAGTGCACGCCGACTGGAGCGTGACGTTTCGCATCAGTGCGCCCAACGCGAAAGAGGTCAAACTTGACCGAGAGGGCAGCGACGCGCTCGACATGCAGAGGGACGATCAGGGTGTCTGGAGCGTGACAACGGCTCCGCTTGCGCCGGATTATTACGGGTATTCTTTTTCGGTCGATGGCGTCCATACGATGGACGCCTTGAATTCGCAGCTCGTGCCCAACCTCATCTCTCCAGGGAACGCGGTTCACGTTCCCGGTCCCCCGTCCCTTCCGTGGGAACTCAACGATGTCCCTCACGGCGAGATTCACCACCATTTTTATAGGTCGCAGGTGGCGGCGGACGAGCGCGACTATTACGTCTACACGCCGCCGGATTATGAGAAATCGGGGAAGCAAAAATATCCCGTACTTTACTTGTTGCACGGTTTCAGCGACGACGCGAGCGGGTGGACCGCGGTGGGGCGTGCTAATGTGATCCTCGACAACCTGATCGCGCAAGGCAAGGCGAAACCGATGATCGTCGTCATGCCGCTGGGTTACGGCACCATGGAGATGATTCGTCTCGGTTGGGGCGCCTGGGACCACACGGATGTGCGCGATATAAATTTCAAGAATTTCACGGAGACGCTCCTTACTGAGGTCATGCCGCGAGTTGAGGGCGAGTACCGCATCGCGAACAACCGCGAATCGCGAGCGATCGCCGGTCTCTCCATGGGAGGTTCGGAATCTTTGCTGACTGGGCTCAACCACCTCGATAAGTTTTCCTGGATCGGCGCATTCAGTTCGGGCGGTATCCCGGAAGAATTTCCGAAGGACTTTCCCTCGCTCGATGCGAAAGCCAACCAACAAATTCATCTGCTGTGGATTGCTTGCGGCACTGAGGACCATCTCATCGGGCTCAATCGCAACTTTCGCGCATGGCTGAAAGACAAGGGCGTGAAGGCCACGGAGATTGAAACGCCGGGGATGCATACGTGGATGGTTTGGCGAAGGAATCTGGCGGAGTTTGCGCCGTTATTGTTTCGCTGAATTGTTCCGCTCAAGAACTAATTCGTCAACCGACTACGGTACGTTCACCGATTCCCGATCTTCCGATGCAACGCGCTTTACCGCCGCCGTTCTCTCCAACTTATCCCAGGCAAATCGCCGACCTTCCAGCGCGCGCTTCAGCGTCTTGAATAACACAACCGAAAATAGTTGGCGGTAGGCGAATCGCTGCAGCCAGACCTGGCTTAACAGCCAGACGTCTTCTTTATCGTCGGGACGCCTGCGCTCCAGCGCGAACGCTAATGCTGAGGCAAGAAAATCAATCACGAGAAAAGCGAAGAAGAACGCGACCAGTTTGTGGAAGCTGGCAGGGTCGGTGGAATCGGGATGGAAATGCTTCTGGACGAAATACCAGAGAGCGCCGAAGGCGAACATGATATCGATGAGCGGCGAAACCAGCGGCAGCAGGATCTGGAAGATCACGATATTCGGCAGCGCCACAAAACCCAGCGCGCCTTTTCGAGCGAACACACCGCTGTGTTTGTAGACCGCTTGCAGAATTCCGAATGACCAGCGAAAACGCTGGCGCATCAGCCCGTTCGCGTTGGTGGGAGCTTCGGTGTAGGCCAAAGCCATGTCTTCGTACTCCACGCGGTAACCGCGACGTAATAGAGCCATGGTTAGATCCGCATCCTCGGCGACGGTGTCGACCTGGTAGCCGCCGGCTTCGCGCACCGCGGAAACGCGCCACGCTCCGATCGCGCCCGGGACCACGCTGACCGCGCCCAGAACATCCAGCGCGCGGCGCTCGAAATTCTGGCTGGTGATGTACTCGAGCGCCTGCCAGCGCGTCCACAAATTCACCCGGTTGCCGACCTTGGCATTGCCCGCGATGGCGCCAACTTTTGGATTGATGAAATGCGGGACCAGCCGGGAGATGGCGTCGCCGGCGATGATGGTGTCGGCGTCGATGCCGACGAACAATTCCGCATCCTGTATGTGTTCAATGCCGAAGTTAAGCGCTTCGGCCTTGCCTGCATTGGGCTTGGTGAGGATAAGAACTTTTCCAGCTTTTGCTTCCGCAACGAACGCAGCGCGCGCGACTTCGAGGGTGCGATCTTTCGATCCGTCGTCGATCACGATCACACGCAGGTTGGGATAACTGGAGTTGAGCGCCGCGCGAATGGTGCGCACGATCACTTTTTCTTCGTTGAACGCGGGAATGAGAACCGCGACTTTCGGCTTGTAGGATGCAACCTCGGCCGGCTTCCCGAAAATTTTCTCCTGCAGCCGGTCGTAAATTGCCGCGGCTCCAATGAAAAGCAAACGCCCGGTCATGAGCAGATCGCCAAGGAAAAATATCCATGTAATGGCGACGATGCCGGCTTCGAAAAGCCAGAAGCCCAGCCCATCCAGCCGAGCGGCCCATCGCTCGCCGGTGCTCAGCGGGGCCATCACATCGGCGCGGGTCTTGCCGAACAACTCGAACACTGGCACGACCGAATATCCACGGGCGCGAATGCCGTCGATAATCATCGGGAGGGCACGAACCGTTTCCGCACGATTGCCGCCTCCGTCGTGCAGCAGCACGATGTTGCCGCAGCGCAGATCATTCGGCCCGCAGGGTGGAAGGTGCGCCAGCACGTAAGCGGATATTTCTTCCGCCGTGTGGCGCCGCGGCTTGTCGCTCCAGTCGTTCGGATCAATCCGGTTCCCGACCGTGATGTAGCCCATGTCCTGCGCGAACTCCAGAGGCCTGACCTGGTCGGCAGTGTCGGGTTCTTCGTCAATGGCGTAAGGCGGACGCAGCAACTTCGCGCGGATTCCGATCAGGCTGGCGAAAAGCCGTTCCGTCAGATTCAACTCCACCTTCATATAAGTTGATGAAATATTGCTTACGTCGGGATGGGTGAAGGTGTGGTTGCCGATGGTGTGGCCTTCGTTGTAAATGCGTTTGGCCAAACCGGGGAACTTGTCGGTTTGAATGCCGATCAGGAAAAAAGTTGCGGTAGCGTGCTCGCGCTTCAGCACGTCGAGAATCTTGGGCGTCCACTCGGGGTCGGGCCCATCATCGAAGGTCAGGACTACTTGATTCGGGCTATAGCCGTAGCGCCCCACCCGGTAAGGCTCCGGCATGTTCTGAAAATTCTCGTCAGTGACCAGCTTGGTATGGGGATCGATGGTCAGATCGCGAGTGCCGTGAGTCGGGCGGTCTTCGATGCGAAGAATCTCGCCGCGGCCTTCCATGTCTACATCCTGCCCCGGTGGAACGTCTTTGATTTTGTCGGTGGCGCCGGCGTCTCCTGGTATGTCCCATATCCGCCAGAGCGAACGATCCTCGCCGCCCAGTCGCCAGAGAGCGAACGTCTGTATGCCCAGAGTTTGCGCGGCTCGCATGTGATTTAGAGCCGTCACCGCATCCAGAAACCAGACGTCGTGGCGAATGCCGCGCTCATCGAGATAACTGAAGTGCGGATTCAGCGCGTCGTCATCGAAGGTCACGTCTTCGTCGGAATCCCGCGCAGCCAGCCATGCTTCTTGTGCGCTGACGGAGCTGTCATGCTCTTCCGGTGGAAGCTTGCCCTTCTTCGGTTTAAGCGCCCAGTCGTAGCCATAGTTGGCGATGGCGCAGATCAACTTCTCCTTGGGAATGACCTTCGTCGCGAACTTGAGATTGTCGACGAACCAGTCCTGCGAGGCGACTGGGCCGGAGGCGCCTCCGGGATAGTGCTCGTCGTAGTTCATGACGATCACGCCGTCCGCGGGCGCGGAAATGCCGGCGTAATCGAACTCTTTGTTGTGCGCCGGAACGCTCACATAAAGTTTCATACCGCGCGCGTGCAGGTCGGCCGAGAGTTCGTTCAGCAGCGCAACGTAGCCCTTTTGCCCGGAAGCCGGGAAAGCTTCGAAATCCACCATCAATCCGCGGAAGCGGTCGGAGGCAAGGAAGGTTCCGACCTGCTGCCGGAAAAGCGCACGCGCCGTCGGGTCGTTCAGAAATCCGGTGATATCGCCCACCCAGTCGCTGCCGTTGAAGTTGTTGACCATGGGAAAGACTTCCATGCTGGGGTCTTCCGCCTTGAGAAACGGCATGACCCGGTCATCCACGGAGCGCGCGTGGTTGTTCTGGACCACGTCGAAAAATTTGTTGGTCTGATCGTCGACTGCCTGAAGGTGGCCATCGGGAGTGAGCACGTGCAGCCAATCGGGATACAGTAAATCGATCTGACGGGCATAATCGCGCAGTGAGGAAAAGCTCGCCGCGTCCCACGGAACATAGAAAGCGGCTCGAATGCCTTCTTCCTGGTTGAGCTTGACCTCAGAGCCCGGCAGCTTGGATTTGCGATGGGAGCGGTTGGCGAGTTTCTTCAGGCGATCTCGGGCCTTTTCCTTTTCGTTCTCTTTCAAGGCTTTGAAGGCGCGCTTCTGCGGAGAAAACAGCAGTTCCGGCAAGCGTTCGTCGCGTAAGGTGGTGTACACGAAGAAAATAATGAGCGCGGAGAAAGCCGCAACAGCAACATCCACGAGACGTCGTAGGCGCTTCCAGCGAGCGCGCTGTGGATCATAAAAGACAGGTTCGGCCATTGGAGAGGTTAGGTTTATCGTATGCCGGACGCGGCAGGCGGTCAAACACGCTTTCCCTGCGCGAGAATCGGCGCAAACCAGCTATATTCTGAAGCGTGCTGCAACTGCTGCGCAAAGACGCCCGTTTCTTCGTTGCCGCAACCCTCTTCGGACTGGCGTTGCGTCTGCTCTTCGTGCTGCACTTTCCCGCCATCGTGGACGATTCGCGGCTTTATGCCGATATTGCCATGAACTGGCTGGCCTATCGCACTTACGCGATCACGAATTCCGGCCAGGTGATGCCTACGCTTTCGCGGCTCCCCGGATATCCTGCATTTCTCGCCGCGATTTTTACCCTGTTTGGCTGGAGCAATTTTCGCGCGGTGCTGCTGACCCAGCTGGTCGTAGACCTGGGCACATGTTTTCTTATCGCCGATCTCGCGCGCCGGGTACTAAGTGATCGCGCTGCGAAAGCAGCATTCGTTCTGGCTGCGCTCTGTCCATTCCTCGCGAACTATTCCGCCGCCGCTCTCACTGAGACGTTAGAGGTATTTTTCACTGCGCTCGCCTTGGATTTTGCCGTATGCGGACTGGCAGCGTCGCCGGGCAAATCTGAAGCACCGGTAAAACAGAAGTGGGGCACCTGGCTGGGATGCGGAATCTCGGTGGGAGCTTGCATGCTTCTGCGGCCCGACGGCGGAATTCTGCTCGCCGCGATCGGAGCCTATCTGGGATTTCTTTTCTTCCGGGCTATCGCTGGGAGCGAACGAAAAAGTAATGCCACGCATCGCCCGCGCGCGATCCTTCGCGCTGGAATTATTATTCTGCTGAGCGCGCTCGCCCCGCTGATTCCCTGGACCCTGCGCAATTGGCACAACCTGCACCGCTTTCAGCCACTGGCGCCCCGTTACGCCAACGATGCCGACGAACCCGCCACCCCTGGATTCAACCGCTGGACCAAAACCTGGATCGCCGACTACACCTCGGTGGAGGATATTTACTGGAACGTCCCCGGCGATCCCATCGCTATAGATCGCCTGCCGCGCCGCGCCTTCGATTCCGAAGCGCAGCGCCAGCAAACGATCCAACTCTTCGATGACTACAATCAGGATCACGATCTCACGCCGGAGCTGGACGCGCGTTTTTCACAACTGGCGACGACGCGCCTTCATGCGGCGCCCGTGCGTTACTACGTCTGGCTTCCGGCAATGCGCATTGCAGACATGTGGCTGCGTCCGAGAACCGAGCTGCTCCCCCCGGACCCCCGCTGGTGGGAGTTCAACGATGTGCCGGAGTGGCTGGCGGTGAGCATGGTGTTCGGCGTGGTGAACCTGGCATACTTACTGGCGGCGGGCGCTGGATGGTGGCTGCGCCGGCGCGAGGTCTTTGGTTCAGGGCTGTTCCTCTCCTTCTTCTTGCTTCGCTCGCTCTTCCTTGGCACGCTGGAAAACCCCGAGCCTCGCTATACGCTGGAGTGCTATCCGATCGTTATATTATTCGCCGCCGCTCTGTTGGTGGGTAAGTCGAACCGGTCATTAATGAGAGATTCGCATCGCAACCATCGAAAGCACGCATAAGAAGGTTCAATATCTGGAACGTCGTATGTGGAAACCTGTATTAAAACGTTTCACAGCGCCAAATGCATTGAAAATTAAGCTTGCGCATTGTGGCAGCAGAGTTGCACAATAATCAGCCATCAGTCCCCAGGGGTCTCTCGTCCTCTCTATCTTCCTGGGTAACAATTTGCTAGTCACATCACGTGGGTGGAGGAATTCGCCATGCGTTCTGGCTTCCGTGTTTCTGTTCGATGGGTGTCTGTCCGATGGATCGGAAGTGTCCTCGCTCTCGGTTCCATGCTGCTCGCGCAAAGCGCAACCACTTCCCTGCACGGCACCGTGTACGACGCCAAGGGCGCAGTGATTGCCGGTGCGACGATCGTAATCACGAACCCGGCCACAGGGTTCAAGCGCACCGGTAAGAGTGACGGTCAGGGCAACTACCAATTCCTCGAGTTGCCGCCCGCGAAATACGATGTGTCCGTGGACGCCGCTGGCTTCGCCACGATGCGGCAAAGTGGCCTGGAACTCCAGGTTGCCACCCCGGCCACCTTGAACGTCAACATGCAGGTTACTGGCGGAACCGTCACTGTAGATGTCGCCAGCACGGCCCCGCTCGTGAACACGCTGGACGCGACCATGGGCCACGCCTTCGGCGCCGATCAGATTGCCGACCTTCCCTTCGAAGGCCGCGACCCTGCCGGCATTCTCAGTCTGCAAACTGGAGTCGTCTTTACCGGCAACAGCACTCATATCTCCAGTGCGTCCGACAGCCGCTCGGGCGCCGTGGATGGCGCGCGCAGCGACCAGACCAACATAACCCTGGATGGGGTAGACAACAACGATGAGCTGCTGGGCACGGCTTTTACTGGAGCCATTCGCGCTCCGCTCGATTCTTTGGAAGAACTCAAGGTGACCACGAGCAACTTCGACGCCGACACTGGACGATCTTCCGGCGGACAAGTTTCCGAAGTAACGAAGAGCGGCACCAACCACTTTCATGGCTCGCTCTATGCCTACAACCGGCCCACCTTCACCACCGCGAATGATTGGTTCAACAAAGCGTCGGAAATCCAGCAGAATCAGGCCAACACCCCACCATTCCTTCTGCGCAACACTTTCGGGGCCAACGTCGGCGGCCCTATCGTCAAAGATCGCGTATTCTTCTTTGCTGCTTATGAAGGTCAGCGCAAGCGTGAAGATCTGCAAGTGACCCGCGTTGTACCCAGCGCCGGGCTGCGCACCGGCTACATCAGTTATTACTGCACGCAGGATCCTGCTTGCCCAGCTAGTGGCATCAATACTCTGTCGCCCAGCCAGATCGCCGGCATGGACCCGAATTGCACCGGATACGGCACCTGCCCCTTGGGACCAGGAGCAAACCCGCTGGTCGCGTATCTTCCGGGGAATCCCAACTCCAGCCCCAGCTCCATCTTTAATCTATACCCGCTGCCCAATACCGACACGGTCGGGGATGGCCTCGACTTTCGCGGCTATACCTTTCCCTCTCCGCTTCCCCAAAGTCTGGACGACTATGTGGCAAAAATCGACTACAACCTGACGAAAGACGGCAATCACCGCATCTTTCTCAAGGGCATCATGGATAACGAGAGGCAAGCTGAGCGTAGTTCAGGCATTAGCTTTACGGGCGACGGAGGCGAAGAATTTCCTGGGCAGCCCGAGGCACAGACCGAACACGATAACAATAAGGGCATCACCGTCGGCTATACTGCGACCTTCAGCAGCACGCTCATTAATGATTTCCATTTCGGCTACATCAGCCAACTCATTAACATTGAGGGCCTGGAGACCGAACCCTTCGTCCATTTTCGCGGCATGGACGACATCTATGCTTTCACTCCGACCACCAATACCCACGTGCCAGTAAAGAACCTGGTGGACGATGTCACCAAAGTCAGGGGCAGCCACAGCCTTCAATTCGGCGGAAATTACCGTGAAATTGACAACCTGCGCGAATCCAATGCGTCCAATTTTTTCAACGCGGAGACCAACGTCTACTGGCTCAATTACTCGGGCATCTCGAACACCGGTACCAGTCTCGATCCCGCGGCGTTCGGATATCCAGCCGTCGATGAAGATTTCAGCGCGAACTACGATTTCGCCATGGCCGCATTGGCCGGACTCATTACCCAGGTCGACGCCAACTACGAGTTGAACAAAAACCTGAACCTCATTCCCCAGGGCCAACTCGTTCCCCGGCACTTTCGCGATCACGAATACGAGGTTTACGCGCAGGACCAGTGGCGGCTCAAACCGAATTTTACGTTCACGTATGGCGTGCGCTATTCCATCCTGCAGCCGCCCTATGAGACGACCGGAACCCAGGTCTCTCCCACCATCAGCCTGCATGATTGGTTTTATCAACGGGGCATCGCTGCCTCGCAAGGCAAGGTCTACGATCCTATGATTGGCTTTGCCCTATCCGGCCAAGCCAACGGAAAACAACCTTATTGGGGATACGATTACAAAGACGTTGCCCCGCGCATCGCCTTTGCCTACGCCCCCAAGGGCGAGAGTGGCTGGGCCAAGCGTTTCTGGGGTGGTCAAGGTAAGACTTCGATTCGCGCCGGCTACGGCATCTATTTCGATCACTTCGGGGAGGCCATCACCAACACCTTCGACCGCGAAGGCTCGTTCGGATTAACCACAGCCGAGGTGAATCCCGCGGCGGTTCAGACTGTGGATCAGTCGGCGCGTTTTTCCGGTCTCTATAATATTCCGACCAGCAGCGCGCTGGGGCCGCTCGTCGGAGCTCCACCCACTGGTCCGTTTCCCGTGTATGCGCCTTCCGGTGCTGCCACGCCGGGCGGCTTCGCCATCACCTGGGGACTGGATGACCAGTTGAAAACGCCATATTCCCATGTGATCGATTTTTCGCTGACCCGCGAACTTCCCTCAAACTTTGTCTTCGAAGCTTCCTACGTGGGACGCTTTGCCCATCGCTTGATGCAGGAAGAAGATCTGGCGGAGCCGACCAACCTGAAAGATCCCGCCAGCAACACCACGTACTTCCAGGCCGCACAAGCGCTGGCACGGCAGTATTACGCGGGAACGCCAATCCAAAACATCAGCGCCGCTTCCATCGGTACAAAATATTGGGAGGACATCTTTCCAGCCGCGGCCGGGATGGCCCAAAACCAGCTCCTGGGATCGACGACCGCTGGGTATACAGCGCCCTGTCTCGGGTCGCCAGTGCTTGCCAGCAGGAACATCACCGCCACGCAGGCGATGTACGACTTGTTCTGCAATTTCCAAGGCAACGAGTCTTCCGCCCTCGAACTCGCCGATGCGCCCGGATTGATCAATGCCAACACTTGTTTCCCTGCCTGCGCCACCATTAACGGTGCTCTCACTCAGGGCTACGATTACTATTCGCCGCAGTTCTCTTCTCTTTACGCGTGGCGAAGCATTGGCAATAGCGCCTATAGCGCCGGCCAGTTCAGTCTGCGCCATCGGGCTAACGGGCTGGAATTCGATTTGAATTACACCTATTCCAAATCGATCGATGTGGGTTCCGACGCGCAGCGAGTCAGCTTGTTTGAAGGGGGCGGCTTCGCCAGCCAGATCATTAATTCATGGTTCCCGCAGCAGAATCGCGCGGTCTCGGATTTTGACACCACGCAGATCTTTAACGCCAATTGGGTCTACGAACTCCCGTTTGGCCGCGGTAAGCGCTTCGGCAGCGGCATGGGAAAACTGGCCAACTCCGTCTTCGGCGGATGGACATTCTCGGGACTGGGGCGCTACTCCACCGGCTACCCGTTCACTCTCTTCAGTCCGGCATGGGCAACCAACTACGATCTGCAAACTCCAGCCGTACCGATCAGCAGCGCGCGTCCGAAGACTGGCAGCTTCATCGTGGCTCAACCCAGTGGCGGAACCGGCCCGAACGTGTTCAAGGATCCCGGCATCACCGACCCCACCAATCCCAATGCCGCTATCAATCTGTTCCGCCAGGCCTATCCCGGAGAGGGTGGACTGCGGAATGGCCTGCGCGGGCCGGGTACTTTTGACATCGACACCACGGTTGCGAAGAGTTGGCCCATCAAAGAAAGCCAGTTTGTGAAGTTCAGCTGGTCCATGTACAACGTTACCAACACCGCTCGCTTTGACGTGGGAACGATGCAGCTGAACGGCAACAACAGCCTCTCCAGCAGCAGCAGCTTCGGAAATTTCAGCTCAACCCTTTCCAATCCGCGGGTGATGGAGTTTATGCTGCGCTACGTGTTCTAGGATTGAGTTGGTACCGGCGTGGACGCGACACGCGTGTCGATGAGCCGGCGAACGAACTCCGCTAAGAAAGCGGCGAATCGCTCATGCGGAAGCGGGTGCGCACGTGCTCGGAGATGAGTTCGATCGCAGGACGATTGTTCACCGGATCGCTCTGCGCCAGATATTTCATAGCCTCCACCAGCAGCTTTTGACCATCCAGGAAACGCGGGTCGGAGGTGCGTTCTCTTTTCGAGGGGCGGCCCAACTTCGGGGGGACGGGAATGGTGAATACTTTGGCCATCGATGGACTCAGACGATTAATCTCAAGGCAGTATAGCGCCCCGGATGCATTTTCCAGAACAACATTCTTCTCTCTTAGATTCAGCCACTTAACCGCCGGGTGTCACCACCTTCGTTTTGCCGGTAGTTTTTAAGCGGAAAACATCATTGTTAATCTTGGCGGGCACTTTGATATCGGAATAATTTGCCAGCCGGGAATCGCCCTGGGTTTGCACCAGCTTTTGCTGCACGGAAATGCCGCGATTCATATCGATCCACAAAATGATCTGTGGGAAATTACCGCGCACTTTTTCGCTCTTGGGAGTTAATTCCAGCATCGCCGTCGCGGTGCCATCAACTGTCTCCTGCCCCTTATAACTAACGTCGAAGGATTTCTTCAAATCCTGCCCGCTGCCACCGAAACCTAAAACCAGAAAACTTTCAATCTCCCGATGATCCGCTCCCGCTGAATACTCCATCAACCGATCGATCTTGGGCTGGTAGATCTGAAGCTTTCCGTCTTTATAAAGGACAAACTTCCGGTCGGGCTCTCTGAAGTCGGCCATCATCTCGATCTGCTGGCCCGAGCGGCGGTAATAAACCGTGCCCTTCGAAATATCGTGTTCATCCACAACTTTCTGATATTGATCGAAGACGAAATCTGCTTGCGCGCTCTGGAAGTTCGCGGCCGTCGCGTCCATTTTCTTGAGGACGCTGTCGAGGGTTATGGGCTCCTGATTTTGCGCCGTCGCGAAGGATTTCGCGAGAATCGTAGAGAGGAGAACATTGGACCCGGCGGATGCTGGATTTTGCGCCGTCGCAAACGATTCTAGAAAAACCAACCACAGGAGGCCGATGGTCAGCAATTCTTTGCTCGGGAAATCTTGTCTCACTATTTTCTCTTTACCCAAACCCGGTAAGTCTGGACTTTTCCGTCGTGATTCGGGACGCCCTCATACTTCACGATCGTTACCTCGCCAGAGATCGGTTCGATGATTCGCAATAACTGATCTTGAACCGGCGTGTCGCTCCCAGACCCATCCGCCGACGAGCCGTCGGCATTCGAAACCGCGCTGGCGGAAATCTCATAGAGCAATCCACCCTTGCCATCCGGGGTCACCAGAACGTCAGTCTGATGCAAATTCCGCGGAACAGGTTTGTCATTGAAGTTGATCCAGTAAGGCGAGGAGAAGAGGAACAGCAGAATCAGCGTGACCATGATGTCGTAATGCAGTGTGCCGCGCTCATGCTGCCAGAAGATATAGCTACGGATCGTGGGCCAGATGCCGCTCATCGCCAGAGAAGGCGTGCCCGAAGTGGTCGTGCTGATCTCCACACTTTGCAAGTTTAGTGGTCGCTTCCTTCCTTGGCAATGGTTCTAATTTATTAACTCTGAGCATTAGATGCTTTCAGCCGTCCTCGAAAGTCCCGGCTAAAAAGTTTTTTTCGTAATTTTCTCCGCTCCAATATAGGGTCGCAGCACCTCGGGGATTACAACGCTGCCGTCGGCCTGCTGATAGTTTTCGACGATCGCCACCCAGGTTCTGCCCACCGCCAGACCGCTTCCGTTCAGCGTGTGCAAGAATTCTGTCTTATTTTTGCTCTCCGGGCGGTAGCGGATATTCGCACGCCGCGCCTGGTAGCTCTCGAAATTCGAGCACGAAGAAATCTCGCGAAACAACTGCTGCCCCGGCAGCCAGACTTCAATATCGTAGGTCTTGGCCGAGGATGGCCCCATATCGCCGCTGCATAAGGCGACGGTGCGATAGTGCAGACCAAGCTTCTGGAGCACGGTCTCCGCATTCCGCGTCAGCTTTTCGTGTTCCTCGTAGGAGGTTTCCGGCCGCGAAAACTTTACCAGCTCCACCTTCTGAAACTGATGCTGCCGGATGATGCCGCGAACATCCTTTCCGTACGATCCCGCCTCGCTCCGAAAGCACGGAGTGTACGCCACCAGGGAGATAGGCAGACGCGCGGAGTCCAGAACTTCATCGCGATACAGATTTGTGACCGGTACCTCCGCCGTTGGAATGAGCCAGAGATCTTTTTCTCCGTGCGGAACGCGGAATAAGTCGGCGGCGAATTTCGGCAGTTGGCCGGTGCCATACATCGACTCCGAGTTGACCAGATAAGGCGGAAGCACCTCGGTGTATCCATGCTCGCGCGTGTGCAGGTCGAGCATAAAATTTGCCAGCGCGCGTTCCAGCTTGGCGCCTAAGTCCCAGTAGACCGCAAACCGGGCCCCGGTCAGCTTGACGGCGCGCTCCAAGTCCAGGACACCAAGTTCCGCGCCGAGATCCCAATGCGGCTTGGGCGTAAAGTCAAACTTCGGCGGAGTACCCCAGCGCCGGACTTCGACATTCTCCTCGGCGCTATGCCCGACCGGCACACTTTCATGCGGAATATTCGGGATGCCGGCAAGAATCTCTTGCAGCCGCTGGTCGAGATCCGCGGCGACTTTTTCCCGCGTCTGAATCTGCTCGCGCAGATCTTTCATCTCCGCGATGGCCACCGATGCATCCTGTCCGGCTTTTTTCTGCTTGGCGATGTCTTCCGAAGCCTTGTTGCGCTGGGCTTTCATGGTCTCGGCTTCGGTGATCGCGTGACGGCGCCGGGTGTCCACTTCATGAAAATCCTGCAGCACGGCGGCCGGATCGGCGCCGCGTTCCCGCAGCATCTTTTCGACCCGAGGCAGATTGTCACGCACAAAAGTTAAATCGAGCATAGGAATGCATTACTGTATCGGAAACCGAGTGCAAAATGCACCTTGCCGTCCGCACAACAGCCGTCTTAAGAACGTGAAACACCGCATAGCTAAGCGAGAACGTCAGGGGACAATGCGCCGACAGCTTCGCATTTCTGCTAGTAACAAGACGCTCAAGAACAGGAGCGCCCAAACTTGATGCGGCATCACCACCGCCTCCCACCACCAATGGCGGGTCAGAGCCACCGGTATACTGCCCTCGATTTGTTTCGTCTGCAGTAGTGTCCCTCCGGGGATCGTGAACGGAAGCATAACAAGCAACGAGATGACCGCCGCAGTCCGCGTTCTGCGCAAAGCCACGAATGCCCAGCACAGGGGAAGCACCAGCAGAGTAGCATCGTAGAAACGATGATAAACCGGAAGCAGGCTGATGACGGCGATCACGCTCAGGTCTAACAATTCGCAGTCGCCCCGTTGTATCGCATCCAACTTCGTTCTGCTCGCGCCTAGGGTCCCCGTATTTACAATCCACGCCACTAGGAGAATTGCGCCAATCGCCATACAAACTTCATTCGTCACGCGCGCGCCGCCTAGAATTGGATACAGCGCTACTTGCAGATTAATCAGGCCAAAGCGCGTCGGATTGATTGCCGTGAAATTACCGAGCACTCCGGTTTCCAACAGAATCCGATTGTCATTGAAATAATCCGCGATCCATGGAGTATGCCCGAGTTCCAGCCTCAGCAGGCCAATCCCAACCATGCAAGCGAGCAGCGAAAATGCGATGCCGCAGATACGCCAGCGGCGGCGCAGGAGGTAGTAAAGCAGAAAGCAAAGTCCGATCTGCGGTTTTAATCCCGTGACAACCGCCAGCAAGCATGCAGTCGTCATCTCAAACCGTTGGCGCGCCGTCCAAATTGCCATCACACTCAGTTCCACCGCAACCAGGGTGACGTTACAGGTCACGATCCCGGTATGAAATGGCGCCAACGCCAACGTAGCTGCAACCAGCAAAATCGCAGATGGGTCGCGATACGAAAATCCCGCGAGCGCCACCAGTGCGCCCAGCATAATCGCGAACGAAATCAGATTGATTCCCAGCCACACCAACGACGCGAATTTCCACGGCAGAAAGGCGAATGGCGCGATCAGCACCAGAGCGGTGATCGGGTAAGCCGTGGGTATGCCTCGGTTAGCGACGAGAGATCCATTGGCCACTTCCTTCGCCAGAAAGACAAAATGCGGCGCATCTTCCGGCCACAGCCGCAGCAGAACTTGCGGGCTATACGGATCCAGACCCTCCACCAGCGCCCTCGCCTGAATATACGGAGAAAGGAAATCGTTGAAATGGATCGACGAACCAACCGCTCGGACTGGGCCTCTTACGATAAACTCAGCGCCACTCATGAGAAGTAAAACCAGACAGAGCACCATCCGCATCCCGCCTTGGTTTCGCAAGGTCGGGCGAGTTGCGTCGGGGGAAGAATGCATGTTGGAGGGCAGGGCTCAGACTGACGTTGTGGGTTGCCGAAACCCGGGCGCGATGAAGCCTGCGGACCGAGAGGCAACACTCGGCGCAATCGCATCTTGTGGCGACGTCAGGTCGATCAACAAAAATGCGGATACCCAGAAGAACACACAGAGATAAGATCCCGCCGAAAAAAGCCAGTCTTCAAAGCTGGCATGAATCAGTCCGGCAAGCGTGATCATGGCAAACGGCACGGCATAATGGGACGCACTTCCGGTCCGTCGCATCCACGAGAAAACCCGCGCCGCCGCCCGAGCTAGCATCGCCAGCAAAATTACGAAAGGCAGGATGCCCAGCATCCCCATGTATTCCGCCATCGCCAGATAACTGCTGCCATGTTCGCGGTTCGAGCCTTCCAGCGTGTAGGTGGACGATTGGTCAGGATCGACGCCCGCTTCTCCCAGGTCGCTGGTACCAAAACCCGTGCCAAACCAGGGATGCTGTTTAACCGCGGAAATCGTATCTTCCCAGGGAGACTTGCGCGATCCGAAGACTCCGGTGTGAGTCGGCTGCCCATCGATCTTGTAAATAAATCTTCCGCTCAGCGTGTCCATCCATTCGCTCATGTGAGCCGGGTTGGCGACGGCCATGAGTTCCAGAAACAAAGCTCCAGCAAACGCCACCCTCACCAGCAATCCCGGACGGCGCAGCGCAATCGCCGCTCCAATCATCAAGGCGGCGTCGGCCACAATGGCGGCGCGGCAGACGGCAACATACAGCAGCACCGCGCATAGAAGCAGCGCGACGTAACGACGTTGCCGTTCCCGCCGGTCCTCCGCGGTCAGAGCCGCCCACAGCATAACCGGCATCGCAATGACTCCGACGAAGGCCCCAAGATTGTTTGGATTTCCGAAGATGCTGAAGCCGGCAAAATAACAGGCCGACACAAAGAAAACCAAAACCTCGCAGGCGCGAACCAGAACTCGGACGAAGTCGCCTTCCCGCCCCGCCATCGCCACCCGTCCACCCGTCGCTGCGTATAGAAACAACAAAAACAAGCTCGCCGCTTTAAGCAAACCAATCAGCGCCGCGGACGATGCGCTCGCCGAGGCCAGCGCGGAAAGCACACAAAATAATGCCACCAGATGGAAGGATCCAAAGTGCCGCGCCCGGTTGCTCTTCATCCAGATAATGGCGCCGGCGAGCGAACCCACCAGCAAAAATACCCAGCGAAGCGTAAAGCTCTCTCCGGCGAACGGGTTCGCGGTGTCGGCCGCCAGGAAACAAATCATCGTTACCGGGAAGAATACTTTCTGGTATTGCCACAGACAGGCGAGCACAATCTCGAGCGCCAGAATGCCGCCCAGGTACGTCGAGTTCGCGAACATGCCCGGACTTCGATTCAACTGCAGAAAAATAAAACACAGACCTGTGATTCCCAACGCGAAGATAATCAATCGAGGTTGAAGCTTCATCCGCCGGTTCCAATAAACGCTTGTGTATAAAAAGAAAACTATTGTACCGCGCGCGCCATCTCGGCGTTCTGAAAGCTGTGCTTTGGCGTTTGCGACTTCTTCCGTGAGTTTACGAGCGCATACAGCAGCACTGCATTCAGCGCGAGCAGCAGCCAGATAAAATATCGCGCCACCAGCAACTTCCACCACCAGGTGTCGGTGAATTCGGCGCTCAAGTGCGGCGCCAAACGGATGAGAGCAGAGTGTCCCGGCAACATCATCAGCAAGAAGAGAATGCAGGTTGCACGTTTGCTCCATGCACGTTTGCCCCAGGGCATAGGCTCGGGTTCATCCCGGTACGCCCAACACAGAGCCAGGGTCAAAATCGTTACGTCAGACACGCTGTGATAAATCGAAATGAAACTCAAAGCCAGTAATGACGAGATGGCAAGCGGCACCGACACCCGAAAGCGATCTCGAACCACCACAACAAATAACCATACTGCGAGGCCACACCCAAATATGCCGAAGGCCGCAACGCTGGTCAGGGGGACGTTGCGCAAGATTTGATAAAGGATCACTTGACTGGTGTTCACGTGAAAAGGCATGGCCCCTTCGGTGAAGCCGATCAATCTTCCGGGATCGAACCAGTAATGAAGATTGCTGCGGTAGCCGGAAATCAGCGTTCGCCAAGGCACCGGATAATTCACCAGCGCCCCTAGCAGCGCCACGGCCGGCAACAGCGCCCCGATAACGAATCTCTTTCTGAACTGAATCAGATAGAAGAGCAAAACCCACAGACCCAGCTGAGGCTTCAGCGCGGTCACGGTGCTGAGCACGATCCCCGCCGCAAAATCGTGCTTACTTTCTGCCAGATAAATACCCAGCAAGCATAACGGAACCGCCACCAGCGCCACGTTGGCCATATGAAAAGCCTGATGCAGAGGAGAAAAGGCCAGGACAAAAGTCGCCAGCACCCAAGCGCGATCCTCGCTCAGTCGAAAATCTCCGAGGCGCAACAGGAGCGCGATCGTAGCGCCGACCGCGACGAGCCCGAGAATCAACCAAATGGTATCGGCCCAGAACCACGGTAGAAAACTGAAAGGCGCCATGAGCACAAGCGCGGTCGGAGGATAGATCAGTACCAGATTAATCTGCGATCCCGTTAACTGAGTAGCTGTGGTTCGGGTAAGGGTCGAATCGTAGAAGTTTTCCCCATGCCGCCAGAGCCATGCGCCCACGTAGGGTTCGGAAAAGTCGTTTCGCGTGGTATCTCTGGCGGTGAGGACTCCATTGAAAACGAAATCCGCCAGCATGAGTAGCGCAATCAGGACCAACACTAATCGCAACCAACGGCGGCTCATCGTGGCGAAAGTCTAGCACACAACAAAAGCGCAGCGAGGCTGGATCGCGACCTCACTTGACAGAAACTCCAACGCGAACCAGCGGGCTCACTGCGCAGCCAAAAGAACTGTTGCCTTATGGTAATCGGTCGATGCTATGATCCCTTAACTTTGAGGGACCGGACAAGAAGCTTGAAATCGGGCAACTCCAACTACATTCCCACCCTTGATGGATGGCGCGCCATCGCCATTCTGCTGGTTCTCTTCGATCACGGGTCTTTCTTTACCTTTCGTCCCCTCGGCTGGACTCGGGTTGGCGGCTACGGCGTTGAAATATTTTTTGTACTCAGCGGATACCTCATCACCGGAAAGCTGATCGAGGATGGCTCGCTGCGAAAGTTTTATTTGCGCCGCGTTTTCCGCATCCTGCCTGTCGTCTTTGCCTACCTTGCTGTGATCGTAGTCCTGGGTTTTGTATTCAGACTCATCCCAGTTGCGTGGAGCGAAATTGTCGCGTCGCTTCTATTCGTCCGCAACTATCTGTACTTTCCGTCGATGGCCCGAAATTGGTTCACCATCCAGCTCTGGTCGCTTTCGGTCGAGGAGCAGTTCTACCTGGTATGGCCGCTGGTGTTGCTGAAGGTCGGCAAGGGAATTCCGCGCCGCCAATTCTTCGCTGCCGCTCTCCTGTTTGCTATGGGCTGCGGCGTGATCGTGCTGGTTCATATAGGGCGCTTGTTCCACTTAGGTGGCCTGCACTGGATGCCCTATATTAAATTCGGCGGCTTGGTCGTGGGCTGCATGTTGCGAATTGCATTTTCCGAACCCCGCACAACCGCGATCATCAGAAAAATATTCTTCCGACGTTCCCTGGGAGTGGTCGCCGCGCTGTTCGCCTACATTGTGGCATTTCACGCTCAACTCACCATGTTCGACCCCTTGATTTGCGGTCTTGCCGTCTGCGCCACTCTGGTTGAGCCGAATGCCATGTTCGGGCGATTCCTGGAGTTCTCCGCTCTACGTTGGATCGGGCGGCTTTCCTACAGCCTCTATATCTGGCAACAGCTCTTCCTTTGTTTCGCACTCGTCTACCGTCCCTTCGGCGTATTCAGCACTTTTCCCCTGAACTTCGTGTCGCTCCTGGCGGTAGCCTGTGCTAGCTATTATCTGATGGAGCGTCCCCTGACGCGGCTCGGTCACACTCTTACGCGGCAGAACTCGCCGCCGCATTCCGATTCCACAGTTTTTCCCCTGACAACCACGCCGAACGAAATTCCGGAAGCCGCCGCAAGTTAGGGCTTGGACCGTATCAGTGCTGAAATCTCACGCAATCCGAGAAGCATTGCATCGTCGTCTTTGCCAGCTAAGGTTAAGGGCGGGAAACGGAGGACTCGTAACTTTTTAGGCTTGGTGCCGGGAGGGGGAGTCGAACCCCCAAGACCCGAAGGTCGGCGGATTTTGAGTCCGCTGCGTCTGCCAGTTCCGCCATCCCGGCGTGAGAACTCAAAATATTCTACACGAAAGAGATAGGTCCACCTTTCCAACCGCAACATGTGGCCCGATTCTGTGGCTGCTTCTTTCTCAGTCGTGGTTTTAGTTGCGGTTGCTCGGATCTGGGCGACAACGTCTTGCCACATAGTGGGCGATCCCAACCGCGCATAGTATGATCAGCGCTATCCGAAAGTAGATGGCGGTGGTGGCGGAGATGCCGATGCCGCTGGCGACTGCGATATAGGCGGCGATGCACGCGGGACACTTGGGCAGCAGCGCGAGGATGCTGCTGGGCAGGATCCAGCCTCCGGCGGCGAGACAACGGCGGGCCCGGGTGGGCGAAGGCGGACCGCTGATGGCGGTCCGCGCTTCGACCTTGACGCCAGCCGAGTAGGCCGGGAGTACGCAGCAGGAAGTCGCTTTCACGACTTATCTCCTGAGCTATCTTTCGAACAGCAAGAAGCCAGCGAGCCTTTCGGAGGGGCGTACGTTGCGGTTGGGTCGATGAAGTAGCCGTCTTCGTAACGATCGTGGTGGCGCACCCACGACATGCTGAAGGCCAGCCGGTCTTCGTCGCGGCCTTTGGGAACCAGGTCGAGGAAGTTGTAGGTGCCGACCAGGATGTCGAGGCCGCGCGCGAAGGCGGAGTACGTGTGGAAAATTTCGCCGGCGTCGTTTTTGTAGAAGACGCTGGCGCCCGGCGCTTCCTCGGTGCCGAATTCTACCTGGTCGTAGTTGTAATTCACTTTGCCTTTGGCCATTTCGTATTGGGTGAATGACACGTGATAGTCGTGGTTGAAATCGCTCGCGAACGACGAGACCCAGGGGAAGCGCCAGCCCATGCGCTTCTTGAATGCTTCGATCTGAGCGAAGGGGGCTCGCGAGATCGCGGTCAGAGTTGCATCACGATTGGCGAGATGGACGAGAGTGCCGTCGAAGTGGTCGGCAAGGTAGGAACAGCTGCGGCAACCTTCCTCCCAGCCGGGACCGAACATGAAGTGATACACGATCAACTGGCTGTTGGCTTCGAATAGGTCGCCAAGGGTTTGCTTTCCGTTGGGGCCGTCGAAGACGTATTCTTTTTCGACTTTCTCCCAGGGCAATTCGCGGCGTTCGCGGCTTAGCTCATCGCGCAAGCGGGTGAACTCTTTTTCTTTGCGCAGCAATTCTTTTCGGTGCGCGATCCATTGGTTGGGAGACACAACTTCGTGTCCCTGAATTCCTGCGTTGGCAGTTAGTGTAGTCATTTCGTTGTCTCCTGTGTAGGTTTTGGTCTTGCGTTCTTGGATTTACCCATTCGCTGGTGGGTGGCCTTAGGCTTATTTTTCTTGTGCGGCGTTTTTGCTTTTGCAGATGTTCCATCTTGCTCGGCAAATTCTTTAATCCGTAGCAGTTCCCCCGTCCAGAGCTCCTGGAACGGACTGACCCAGCGTTCGTAAATCTGACGGATGGGGACGACGTTCAGCGAGTTCATCCGTTGCCTGCCTTCTTCGCGGGTGAGCACGAGTCGCGCCTGGCGCAGCACGTCGATATGCTTCATCACACCGAAGCGACTCAGGTGCGGAAACGTCTCCACAATTTCGGTGGTGGTGCGGGGACGATCTCTGAGGAAATCCAGAATCGCCCGCCGGGTCGCGTCGGCGAGAGCCTTCCACACCGGGTCGAGGTCGTCGGCGGGAGCTGGAGCAGTTTCGGTCACGTTCTTACTCGCAGTCCTTGCTTACGTTGCTCAGCATGTGGGCCCAACCACCCACCACCCCTTTGCGGTGCTCGGGATCGATGAGGCCGATGGCGCGATGGCGCAGGGTGATGCGGCTGCCGGAGGCTGTGGGTTCGATTTTCAGTTCGACGTGATTGGTCGCGGGATAGGACATGAACATCGGCCCGGTAAGTTCGATCAGGCTGGGCGGCTTGATGACTTGCACGAAGCCCCAGAGGTGTCCGACGCCTTGGCCGCGGTCGCGAAACCAGCGCCCGCCGGGTTTGGGCTCGATCTGCAAATCCAGGGATTCGCCGTTCGGGCGGGTGTTGCCTTTTCCCAGGCGGTGCAGTGCGGCGGCGAATGCTTTTTCGGGCGGCGCTTTGACTTCCACCTGCTGTTCGATGTCGAGGATCAAATCTTCTACCTTCATGGCTGCTGTTCCTTTGTGAGTGGCTTTAAGTACGTGACCATAATGTAACGTGACTTAATACTCACGTCAAGAAAAATCTTTGCGTAATCGCGGATTTTTTCAAGTCCCGCGGGGTTCGAGGCGGTAGCGGGTCGATTGCGGCCTCCCGGTAGCTCATCGCATACTGAATGACATGGCGACCGAGAATCCGGTGTTATCGGGGAAGCATGTGCGGCTCGAGCCCCTTGGCCATCACCATATCGAAGGTCTGGTGGCGGCTTCGGCGGGGGATGCTTCGCTTTACCAGTGGAGTCCGGTGCCGCAGGGCAAAGCGCAAGCCGAGAAGTATGTCGACACGGCGCTCAGTTGGCGCGATGCGGGCACAGCGTTGCCTTTCGCGATTATTGGTGTGAAGGACGGTGTGGTTATCGGCTCGACGCGTTTCTGGAATCTGGAACGATGGGCCTGGCCGCCGCAACATGAGCGGCACGGTCGCGAGTTCCCGGACGCTTGCGAAATCGGGTACACCTGGTTCGCTCATTCCGCCATTCGCACGGGTGCGAACACCGAATGCAAGCTGCTTATGCTGACCCATGCGTTTGAGAGCTGGCAGGTGCTGCGGGTCTGTTTTCACACGGACTCGCGCAACCAGCGGTCCCGTGCCGCGCTCGAACGCATCGGCGGAAAGTTTGAAGGGATTCTTCGAGCCCATCGCATGGCCGCCGACTTCATCCCACGCGACTCGGTGCGGTATTCCATATTGGCGGAGGAGTGGCCAGAGGTGAAGCATGGCCTGATTCGCTTATTCGAGTCACAGTGAGATTTTTCGTTTCGTCCCGCTTGACGCAGCTTTACATTGCAACCGAATGGCTACGTGTTACCGTTGGATGAGAGCTCTTTTTTCTCTTCGAGCTTGTGCTTTTAAGGAGAGTTCCCGATGTCCGGACCGTTGCTCTGCCAACCGTGCAGTTTTAGAAGTCGAGGGTCACGCTTTTTTATTCGTCTTGCTTTTTCCAGCCGAGTGGCCGCGACGCTTTTGCTGGCGGCGTTTGTCGTCGCCCAGCAAACTTCCACCCAGCAATCTTCTGCTCAGCAATCACCGCAGAAAAGCGGCAACTCCGCTGAATCCCCCAGGGCTCAGGCGGGAACGTCCACAGACGATAAGCCGCGATCGAAGCCGGACGAATCTGCCGCTGCCCTGTCGCCGTTAGTAGAGTTAAACAACGCGCTGGAAGGTCTGGCGGCAAAAGTTTCTCCGGCGGTGGTGCAGGTGCTGGTCACTGGATATGGGCCCTTGCACGATGAAAACCGCTCGCAGACGGCGCTGATTGTTCGCCAACATGCCGTGGGGTCGGGAGTGATTGTCGATTCCAGTGGATACATCATGACCAACGCGCACGTGGTGGAGGGGGCGCAGCGCATTCGCGTGGCGCTGCCGCTTCCGGGAGATTCCGGCGGCGCGGTGCCCGTGGGCAAGCGCGACATTCTCGAAGCGCGATTGATCGGCGTGCATAAAGAAACCGATCTGGCTTTACTGAAGATCGATGAGAAGGATCTGCCTACGCTGCCGCTGGTTTTGCAATCGCGCGTCCGCGTGGGGCAACTGGTATTTGCAATTGGCAGTCCTGAGGGCCTGCAAAATTCCGTGACCATGGGGGTGGTGAGCGCGGTGGCGCGGCAGCCTGATCCCACGAAAGCGATGACCTATGTGCAGACCGACGCACCCATCAACCCCGGCAACAGCGGCGGACCGCTGGTCGATATGAACGGAAACGTGGTTGGGATCAACACGTTCATTCTCTCGGAAGGCGGTGGCAGCGAGGGGCTAGGCTTTGCCATCCCCGCGCGCATCGTGGATTTTGTCTACCACAGCCTGCGCAAATATGGTCACGTGCATCGGGTGGAGATTGGCGCGGTGGCGCAGGAAGTCACGCCCACTTTGGCCGAGGGGCTGCATCTTTCGCAACGCTGGGGAGTGATTATTGCGGATATCAAGCCTGATGGTCCAGCGGCGACCGCGGGCCTGCAAGTTCAAGATATTGTCCTCAGCGCAGACGGTCGCCGTATCGAAACTCTTCCCGCGCTTTCTGCCGCGCTGTATCTGCACCGGCTTGACGAGGTGTTGAAGCTGGAAGTTTTGCGCGGGAATCAACGGAAAACTCTTTACGTTCCGGCGATCGAAGATCGCGATCCGATGGACCAGCTCTTCGATGCCGCCGATCCCGAGAAAAGTCTGGTCCCGCGCCTTGGCATTCTGGCCTCCGATATCACCGGCGACCTGCGCAATCAGATCGGCTCGCTGCGGATTTCTTCGGGAGTGATCGTGCTGGGACGATCGGCCGACCTAACCACGCCTGACACCGGGCTGCAAACCGGCGATGTGATTCATGCTCTCAATGTCACGCCCATATCCTCGATGGATGAACTGAGAGGCGCGGTGCGAGGGCTTAAGACCGGTGACGCGGTTGTGCTGCAAGTGGAACGGAGCGATGGTCTAACGTATTTGAGCTTCGAGATGGAATAATCTGGCCTGCGCTACCAGGCCCCTTTGCCGTAAAATGTTTGCGGGCGCCCGTAGCTCAACTGGATAGAGCATCTGCCTTCGGAGCAGAGGGTTGGGAGTTCGAGTCTCTCCGGGCGCACCAGGATTTTGCTGACCGCTTCATCGCACTCCGGGTGTGTTAGAAACCGTCTTTCAAATTTAAGCTGTTGGCTTGCGCCACGCTACGAATCCAGCGGATCCGAGCGCCAAGCTTCCGAGCGTCGTACGGGCATTCACCGACGTGCCGGGTGTGGCTGGAATATTCGCTGCCTCCTCCGAGCCACTTTGCTGGCCCGCGATAATGGGTTTGTTGGCGACAGTTTCGTAAGCGTATCCAGTGAGCAGCATGTCGTCACAATCGATGGAGATACGCGCCCAACCAAAGTGATACTCGCCATTGATCAGGAATTTCAGGCCGAGATAGCGGTTCCGGGTGTCCACCCATGGGCCTCGGGTGACTGTGGAGCCAGAGGAGTCGAAGCACCCGGCCATGAAGGTGCCATCGTTAGCCCGGTGAGCAAAAGGGCCATCCGGACCAATACTGGCGCCAGAGGTTAGAGCGGAGGCAGAGACACCCATCCCGATCACAAGATTGCCGTGCGCCGCCGGGCCCACCAGGTCGTTCCCCCCGCGGCCAAAGCTGGAATTCACCAGTTGGAAGTCGGGGACTCCATCGCCATTGACGTCGAGCTTGTAGCCAAGACCCCGGTCAAAGGAGAAAGGAATCCTGACATGCGTGGGCGTATAAACCACTTCGGCTTGCGATGGCGCGGCCAGTGCGAGTACGCCAACTCCGGCAGCGCCCGCCGCGAGCGCGTAGGAAGTGAGGCGACTCTGAAGTGCGAACGGGGAACCAAGGGTTGGCGTGGACTTTTGCGGATTCTGGGTCATATAGGCGCTCCCATTGCGGTTCAATACCTGACCTTCGCGAAGGCAGGTTCATACTACAACGCCCACTGGTTATTGCAAGAGTCTTTATTTTTGAGTCTTGGCAGCTTCAAGTTCCGCAGCATCGCCGCGCGAGGACGCCCCCTCGACGTCGAAGAGAAAATCTCTATTCCTTCCCTTCCATTGTTTCTGTTCTGCGTCTCTGTGTTGAGGATTTTATGGTTACTGTTGGGGGGCGAAGTAGCCTTTGCGGGCGCGGACTTGCAGGTCTTTTTTAAGGGCGGAGATTTCGATAGAGCGGTAGCGGCCGTCGGCATCGAAATCGGCGGGCTTGTAGGAGACGACATACTGGCTGCGGAGTTCGTCTTCGATGGCGGCGAAGGAGCGGGTGATGTCTTTCATCTTAAAAGGAAAGAAAGCTCGGCCGCCGGTGGCTTCGGCCAGTTGCTCGAGAACTTTGTCGCCGCGCAGAATGAGGCCGCTGTCGTCGGTGGAGATGGCGTAAATGATGACTTCGGCGCGCTGCGCCATTTCAATGGCTTGGGCGCGTGAGTATTCGCTCTGATTATCCTCGCCATCGCTCACCACGACGATGGCTTTTCGCGTGGCATGATCGGGACGGTCTTTCAGAAACTTATCCTTGCAGGCGCGATAGATGGCGTCATAGAGCGCTGTGCCTCCACCATCCTGCAGCCGGTGAATGCCATCGGAAAGCAACTGCACGTTGTCGGTAAAATCCTGAGTCATCTGACTCTGCTGGTTGAAGCCGACGATGAACGCCTTATCGAAACCGCTTCGCACCGAGTGTTGGAGAAAGCTGACCGCGGCCTCCTGCTCGAAACTGAAGCGGCTGTGCACCGATCCACTCACGTCGATGAGCAATCCAAGATGCAGGGGCAGATCGGTTTCCCGGCGAAAGTTGAGGATGGATTGCGGCGGCTTGTGATCGTCGAGAATGGAAAAATCGTTCTGGCCGAGATCGCGAACAAACTTCCCGTGCTTATCGGTGGCGATGAATAGAACGTTGACTTCGTCGACGCGCTTGCGGATGGTAAGCATCGCGCCTTGCGAATCATCGTCAGTTGCGGCGGCGGAGGGGTTGCTGTAAGCGGCGGCGGTGGAGACGTTGCTTTCGTAGGAATTGGAGTAGGGATTTGTCTGGGCGAAAGCTGGGCTGGAAACCACTAATGCCGCCACCAGCGCCAGAAGGCGACCGAAGCCCGCCGTGTACTTCATGCCAGAAAAGTACAAAAAATTCACTCCAACCTGCCTCAACATGTACTTCCTATTCTTTGGATGCAAGCCGAATGCCGAATGAGGGGGCCCTTCGGCAGGCATTCCTTGACTGTAGAAGGGTGCGAAGAAGAGTGCCAAGTTACAAAAGGAGCACACGGAGGGTCATAGCGAAATCTTGATAGTGATTGCCGCAGGTCTACCGGAAGGTACTGAATTTCCACGGGTTTGTGATGTAGTCCGCGGCTCGAAAGGTTGGAACGGGTTAAGATGAAGCGTCAGTCAAAGAGAGATTAAAAGACGGCGAGAGTTTTCGATAGATATAGGTGAATGAGAGGCTCGACCAAGATGAAGATGGTTGGCGAAATTGCTCGATTGCTGTCCGTTCTGGCGTTGTGCCCGGCGATGGCGTTTGCAGCCGCCCAGCCGGAAGAGGACCGGGTGCGACAGGCCGGTGACGTGATGAAGGAAATTCTGAATATCCCCGATGACATTCCGCAAGATCTTCTGGATAAGGCGGAATGCGTCGTGATCCTGCCATCGGTAAAAAAAGGTGCATTCGGCGTAGGCGGCAGTTATGGGCGTGGCGTGATGATCTGCCGCGGCGGTCCGCACTATACCGGACCTTGGGGGGCGCCAGCGTTGTATGCGCTGGAGGGAGTGAGCATCGGTCTCCAACTGGGCGCGCAGGCTACGGACTTTGTTTTGCTGGTGATGAATCCACAAGGAGCGCGGTCGCTGCTCTCGAGCAAAGTGAAGTTGGGCGCGGATGCGTCGGCTGCGGCCGGGCCGAAGGGACGAACGGCGGAGGGCGCAACCGATATTGTGATGAGCGCCGAAATTCTCTCTTATTCGCGTAACAAGGGATTATTTGCGGGGATATCGCTGGAAGGTTCGACGCTGCGCTCCGACAGCAACGCCAATGAAAAACTTTACGGTAAAAAATTAACCGCGCGTGACATCATTGTCGATCGGAAGGTGGGAGTGCCGGCGGCGGCGCGGCCGCTGGTCGCGCTGCTGAACGAAAAGTCCCCGAAGAATGAGTCGGATCCGAAGTCGCTGGAGTAGTCTGCGCGACGGCAATTTCCTTATGAAACGAGTGGGAGAAAAGAAGCAGCCCCGGCGCTGCGCCTGGGCGCGCAGCGCCTTGATGATCCGGTATCACGATGAGGAGTGGGGCGTGCCGGTACACGACGATGACAAGCTTCTTGAGTTTCTGATTCTGGAAGGGGCGCAGGCGGGACTCAGTTGGGAAACGATTCTGAACAAGCGGGAAAATTATCGCGCCGCCTTCGACGGTTTCGATGCGCGGCGCATCGCTGGTTACGATTACCGCAAGATCGCGCAGTTGTTACGCAATCCGGGCATCGTTCGCAATCGCTTGAAGATTGCTTCCGCGGTGAAAAACGCGCGGGCGCTGCTGCGCGTACAAGAAGAGTTTGGCAGCTTCGACAAGTATGTTTGGCAATTTGTAAATGGCCGGACAAAGGTGAATCAGCGAAATGCGCGGAATCCGGTTCCGGCTCGTACCGCCGAATCGGATGCGATGAGCAAAGATTTGAAGAAGCGCGGATTTAGCTTTGTGGGATCGACGATCTGCTACGCGTTCATGCAGGCGGTGGGGATGGTGGATGATCACGTCGTCGAATGCTTCCGGCATGGCAAAGGCCGCCCTCGCAGGCGGCCTTCGTCACGCTGAGTCCTGATTAGCTTGATTACTTGAAGCCGATCACACCAAAGAATCCATCCGCGTCGTTCGGTCCAGCGGCAAAGAACAGTTGATTCTTTTTGCCATTGGCCGTCGAACCGCCACCGAACTCGATTCCCCAAATGCCGTTGATGCTGAGCGCTTTGCCCTCAGAGTTGGAGAGCGTCCCCAGCAGCTTGCCGGTGGAGAGGTCGTAGGCGTTGATGAAGCCGTTGGAAACGTTGTTGGAGATCAGCAGAGCCTTGCTGAAGGTCCCGAAATTTGCGGGAGCGACGGCGAAGCCCCAGGGCTGATTCAGTGGCTTGCCGTGAGCGAAGCGTTTGATGAGGGTTCCGGTTTCGCTGAAGATATCGATGTAACCACCCGGTCCGCCGTTGGTGGCGGCGAACGCAACATAAACCTTGCCGTCGATATCCTGGATTCCAAAGGGAGCGAAGCCGGAGGGCAGGCTAGGGTCGGTGAACGAGCCGGTCAGATTGAAGTTGCCGTCGTAGATATCGACTTTATTGTTGGCCGCATCGGCGGCAAACAGCGAGTTCCCCGAAGTCTTGCTGGTGATCGCGAGGCCGGTGTAAGACGATCCCGCGCTCTTGGCGCCGATCAGCGCCGTGCTCGGATCGAAGGCAGACCATCCGCTGATGGTTCCATCCAGAGTGGCAAAGAGAAAAATCGAGGTCCAGGTATCGATCTGGAATTCGGTGGAGCTGTTGTAGACAATGCCGGTCGGCGATCCCGGTCCGGTTCCGCTGGCTGGCGGAACAATTACCTGCAAGCTCTGGGGCTCTCCCTGCGCGTTGTACAGAGTCGACCAGCCGCTGGCTTCATCGCTTATCCAAAAAGGATTATCCGGGCTATAGGCGAGTCCCCAGGCATTCTTCAGCAGTGGATCGGTGTACTTCGCCTTGCCAGTGAGGTCGGAGGTTAGGTAAGTGACTTGATATTGTGCCAAAGCCGCGCTGGAACTCAGAACCAGCAGGAGCCCGAGAGCAGCAGAGACAAGGTGCGAGCGAAGGATCAGACGATGCATGAGATTTCTCCTTGGTGAAGTGAGGGTCTAGGGATGGACCACGATTCGGTTGCCGCGCGGATTCGTCACACTTGGCGGTCCGCGAACAGGCCAATGCTAGGCTGCAGAGCTCATGCGTTTGTCAGAGGATTGTCACGAATTTGCATAATTCTTGTCAGCGGGGGAATATCGTGGATGGGGAACAATGATGGATTGCGCGATTAGAAGCGCAGCCAGAAGATTTCCCTTCGCCATCCATTATCGTCATCCGCTATCGTCATCCGCCATTTGGAGGTGATCCATGAACCTGTCCCCGGACGCAGCCAATCATTCCATCACCACGGTCGCGAGCCGCGAGGTCTATCGCAATCCCTGGTTGCGGGTTCGCGAGGATGAAATTCTTCGTTCGAATGGCCAGCCCGGCATCTATGGCGTGGTCGACAAAGACGACTGCGCCATCATCCTGCCCATCGATTTTGAGAATGGCCGGGTCTGGCTGGTCGAGCAGTTTCGCTACACCATTCAGCAACGGGCTCTGGAGCTTCCTCAAGGCGGATGGGAAATGCAGATCGATAATCCCGAGCAACTCGCACGCGATGAACTAAGAGAAGAACTCGGTCTCGAGGCCAAAGAAATGACACATCTTGGTACGCTGTGGATTGCCTATGGGTTTGCCAACCAGAAGCAACATGTCTTCCTCGCCACCGGTCTGACCCAAACCCAAAAGGAACCTGACCCCGAAGAGCACGACCTGGTGGCCCACTCCGTGCCGCTCAAGGATTTTGAACGCATGATGCTCACCGGCGAGATACGCGATTGTTCCACACTATCTGCCTGGGGACTTTACTTGCTGTGGAAATCCGCCGCCAGTAACTGCCTTAACACATACTGCAAAATCCCGCCGTTCGCGTAGTAAAGCGCCTCCTGCGGCGTATCGATGCGGACGAAAGCTTCGAACTCGATGGGCTTATCTTTCCCACCTCCACCGCTGCTTCCCGCGGACGTAGCCCGGACGTTGACTTTCTGATTGGACGAATAACGCTCGATCAGATTCCGGATGCCGGTAATCTCAAACACTTCTTCGCCAGTCAGCTTGAGCGATTCCGCATTTTGTCCTGCCTCGAATTGCAGCGGCAGGATTCCCATGCCGACCAGATTCGACCGATGGATGCGTTCATAACTTTCGGCAATCACAGCCTGGACCCCGAGCAGGCGCGGCCCTTTGGCCGCCCAGTCACGCGACGATCCGGAACCATATTCTTTTCCAGCGAGGACGATGAGCGGAGTGCCCTCGGTCTGATATTTCTCGGAGGCGTCGAAGATCGACATCTCTTGATTGGTGGGGAGGTGGCGGGTGAATCCGCCTTCGACGCTGACCAGCTTATTACGCAGGCGAACATTCGCGAAAGTTCCACGCACCATCACTTCGTGATTGCCGCGCCGCGACCCGTAAGAATTAAAGTCGGCGGGCTTGACCCCATGCTCCTGCAAATATTTTCCGGCGGGCCCATCTTTCTTGATCGATCCCGCGGGGGAAATGTGATCGGTGGTAACGCTGTCTCCCAATACCGCAAGAACCCGGGCCCAGCGAATATCGGCGACGGGCGACGGTTGAATGCGCATATCGTCGAAGTAGGGAGCGCGGCGGATGTAGGTGGAGTCTTTTTCCCAGGCGTAGGTCTGCCCCTTGGGGACGTTGAGGCCGCGCCAGCGCTCGTCTCCGGCGAAAACTTCAGCGTAGCTTTTCGAGAACATCTCGGCGGTGACCGAATGCTCAACCGACTCTTCGACTTCGCGTTGCGTGGGCCAGATATCGGCGAGGTAAACAGGCTGCCCATCTTTGCCTTTTCCGATGGCGTCTTTGCGGAGATCGGTATCGATGCGTCCGGCGAGCGCGAAGGCGACGACCAGCGGCGGCGACATTAGATAATTCGCGCGGACTTCGGAATTAATGCGGCCCTCGAAGTTGCGATTGCCGGAGAGAACCGATGCAACGACCAAATCTTTTTCGTCGATAGCCTTGGAGACTTCCTCGGGAAGCGGCCCCGAGTTGCCGATGCAAGTGGTACATCCGTAGCCAACGATATGAAATTTGAGTTTTTCGAGATAAGGAGTGAGACCCGCGTTCTCAAGATAATCGCGGACGACTTTCGATCCCGGCGCGAGAGAAGTCTTGACCCACGGAGGCACCGAGAGACCTTTTTCAACTGCTTTCTTGGCGAGGATTCCAGCTCCGATCATAACGGACGGATTCGAAGTGTTGGTGCACGATGTGATGGCAGCGATGACGACGCTGCCGTGCTTGAGTGAATCTTTCACGTTCGCGGAAACATGCTCGTGAACGTTCGGATCCTCCACGCCGACGGCGGCCGGATTCCCGCCTTCACCTTCCCAGCTTTTGGTGGTGCTGGTTGCTGCGCCGTTCCCACTTCCGGCCACAGAAGCGGGTTGTGGCGCGCCCGTCGTTTTGGCTGCGGATTTCGGCTTCAGCAGCGAGGGCAGAGCCTTGTTGAAAGACTCTCCCGCCTGCGACAGAACCACACGGTCCTGTGGACGCTTCGGCCCTGCGATGCTGGGTTCGACGCTTGCGAGATCGAGCGCCAGCAGTTCGGAGTATTCGGCTTCGGGAGTTTTTTCGTCGTGAAACAATCCCTGCTCTCGGCAGTAAGCCTCGACCAAAGCGATTTGTTCCGCTGAGCGGCCGCTTAGTTTCAAATACTTGAGACTCTCTTTGTCGACCGGGAAGATGCCGCACGTCGCGCCATATTCCGGCGACATGTTGGCGATGGTGGCGCGATCGGCGAGCGGCAGATCGCGCAGCCCCGGCCCAAAGTACTCCACAAACTTTCCCACCACTCCATGCTTGCGCAACATCTCGGTGATGGTGAGAACCAGATCCGTAGCCGTCGCACCCTCGCGCAAACGTCCCGTCAGCTTCACCCCAACCACCAGCGGAATCAACATGGAGACTGGCTGCCCCAGCATCGCCGCTTCCGCTTCAATCCCACCCACTCCCCAACCGAGCACCCCAAGCCCATTTATCATCGTCGTGTGGGAGTCGGTGCCTACGAGCGTGTCGGGATAGGCCGTGTGCTTGCCGTTTTTCTGCGAGGAGCTGGGATCATTCACGAAGACGACGCGGGCGAGATATTCGAGATTGACCTGGTGGACAATGCCAGTGTCGGGAGGGACGATGGCGAGGTTGCGGAATCCGGTTTGGCCCCAGCGGAGGAACGAGTAGCGCTCTTTGTTGCGCTGGAATTCGAGCAGGGCATTCACGTCGAAGGCGCCCGCGGTGCCGAATTCGTCGACTTGCACGGAGTGGTCGATGACGAGTTCGACGGGTTGGAGAGGATTGATGAGTGCGGGATCGCCGCCGAGTTGCTGCATCGCATCGCGCATGGCGGCAAGATCGACGACGCAGGGGACGCCGGTGAAATCCTGAAGCAGGACGCGGCTGGGGGTGAAGGTGATTTCTTGATCGGGCTGGGAGGTTTTGTTCCATGCCGCGAATGCGCGGATGTCTTCTTTCTTCACGTTGCGGCCGTCTTCGGTGCGGAGAAGATTTTCGAGCAGAATGCGAAGTGAGTAGGGAAGATGTTTGGTGGAGATGCCTTGATGATCAAGGGCGTCGAGGCGGTAGATTTCGTATTCTTTGCTGCCTACTTTTAGACTAGAGCGGGAGTGGAAACTGTTCAAAGACATGATGGCCTTCCTGAATCGTAATCCCGCGGCGGGGCGGGGATGGGCGAAAACTCTTAACTCACGAGTTTAGTCGTTTTGAGGAAGAATGCGGAAGAGGGGACTGAGCTTCGATCGCCCAAAGGTAAGACACGATTTTCTGCGGAGAGGTGGGCTGGGTTGCCGAAGGTTTAATGCGCCGCGGTCCATGCCTGGTAGGCGACGACCGCCATCATGAAAATGAGATAGAGGCGAAGGGTCCAGAGCATGGCTAACTCTGGGCCTTTGAGTTTACGGCGGGGTATGTGGTGTTTTTTGGCGCTGACGAGTTGGTCGGGCTCGAGGGAATTCAGCACGAGGGTTTCGTCGGCGGAGGAGATGCCCAGCGGCGTTGTTTGCGTTTTAGTCAAAGGCTAGTCCTCTGAATCTTAGTCGGGCTACCGTTCTTGCTTGAGTCATACATTCGCAGATTCTCACGGGAAGCAGATTCCTCAGGCCAGAAAGACGGACCTCGAAATGACAAAGATTTGAAATCGACTTCTGCCGGGGAAGACTTATTCTCATGTTCCTCCCAAGACCGCGAAAATATTTGGGAAGATGATGCTGAGGCCATAGAGGATGCCGGATGCGGTCAGGATGAAGACTACTCCGGTGGCGAGGATATTCGCCCAGAGCGGACTTACTAAGTCACCCATCACTTGCTTGTCGTTGACCAGCATGAAAAGAAATACCAGCGCAGGCGGCATCGCCAGGACAGCGACTACGTTAACTACCAAGACAACATAGACCAGAGGTAAGCCGGGGATGAGGACGATGGCGGCGGCCGCCAGGGCGCAAAGCGTGAGCACCGCGTAAAACGATTTGCCTTCGGCCATGGGAAGGTTGAGGCTGTGCGGTTTGCGCGCGACCTCGCCGAACGCATAAGCGGAAGAAGTGGAGATGGTAATGGCGGCGACGATTCCGGCTTCGACCATGCCAAGTGCGAAGAGCGAGGCGCCGAAACGGCCGATAATGGGCTGCAGCGCCTGGGCAAATTCGGCGGCCTGAAAATTGTCCGCGGTCATGGTGTGGGCAAATAATGGGGCAGTCGCGACGATCGTAGCAATGGCGGCGGCAGCGGCGAGTGTGGCGCCCAGCACCGTATCGATGCGGCCGAAGCGAATATCCTTGGTGGTCATGCCTTTGTCGACCGTGGCGCTCTGCTGGAAGAAAAGCATCCATGGAGTCACGGTTGCGCCGATATCAGCGAGCAGGATTAACAGAGTTTCTTTGTTGATGCCCGGCATCGGTTGCCAGGTGATGAAGGCGTGGCCGACGGAGTGCCAGTGAGGGTGAGTCATCAGGGCGACGGGAATAAAGATCAGATTGAAGGCGGCGGCAGCGAGGGTGATGCGTTCCCAGGTCCAGTAGCGATGACTCAAGAGCGCGGTATAGAGGATTACCAGTGCGAACAAAATCGCGAGCCAGGGGGGCACGCCGAAGAAGCCAAGGCCGGCCCGGACGGCGATGAATTCTGTGATGAGCGTCAGGAAGTTGCCGATGCCCAGGTCGATCATGGAGAACCATCCCCAGAACGGTCCGAAGCGATCGAAGATGAGTTCGGCGTGTCCGCGATGCGTGGCGGCGCCAAGGCGCACCGTCATTTCCTGAACGACGATCGCCATGCAGAAGGTGAGGACAACGAAGGGCAGGAAGAATCCGATGCCGAACTTGGCTCCGGTAGCGGCATAGGCGAGCATGCTGGGACCGTCGTTTTCGCCCAGCATGACCAGCACGCCGGGGCCGGTGAGCAGCCACAGGAGACGGGCGCGGGAGGAAAAGCCGCGCTGGGCGCGGGCACGGGAGACGCGAACGCGGTCGTGGGCGCGGTCTACGTCCTCGTGGGTGATTACCACGCCGGATTGGATGGATGGCTGCACGGCACGCGGCGGCGGATTAGCGTAAGTATACACGAAGGGATAAACTATGGTTAAGCCCCGGATGCGGGTGCCCCACCGTGGCGATGTGTGCGATTTAATGGGAAGGCCGCGGTTCGGAGGCGGAGATCCAGACGCGCTCGGCGGCGGCGCGGCCGAGGGAGACGGTGCCGGAGCTGGTGGATAGAGTGAGGGTCTGATCGTAGTTGCGTTCGATAATCCGCAGCTTGGCGGCGGGGCGAATACCACGGGCTTCAAGGAACTCGAGCAGGCGTCGGTCGCGCTCGTAAATTCCACTGACGATATAGGCGATGCCCGGTTGCGCATCGGCGAGAAGGAGAAGTCCGCGCTGGCGGCGACTGACCGGGCTTTCCATTTCACTCAGGTTGCCGTGAGGGCAGATTCCTCCCTTGCCCAGCTTGGCAAGGAGTTTGGCTTCGAAGTCGGGCGAGACGGCGTGCTCCAGGCGTTCGGCCTCATCGTGGACCTTGTACCACTCCATGCCGAAGAGTTCAGCCAGCATCCGCTCGATGAGGTGATGGCGGAGCGTGAGCTTGCGGGCAATCTTGCGGCCGGCGGCGGTGAGGCGGACGTGGCCATCGCCCTGAACGCGCACTAGCGCGTCCTTCTTCAAGCGGCGCACAGCCATGGTAACGGCGGGCGCGGATACTTTCAGCCAGTCGGCGAGACGGGCGGAAATCACGGATTCGCCTTCGCTCTCCGCCTCGAGGATGGCTTTCAGATAGTCTTCTTTGGAGACGGTGATCATTTTGAGGCCATTATACGACGGGATTAAGCATGGTTAATTGCGACAAATGCGAAAAGCTCTGCCACTCCCGAAATAGGATAGGGGCCAATGAATGTTTGACAGGTTTTGCCGGTCTCCCCTAACCTTGATCTCTCTCTCTTATGAAAGTTTTGGTTTTAGGCGGTGGGGGGCGCGAGCACGCGCTGGTGTGGAAGCTGCGGCAGTCCCCCCGCGTGTCGAGGATTTACTGTGCGCCGGGCAATGGAGGAATTGCGGATGAAGCGGAATGCATACGGGTCGACCTGAAAAGTCTGGATTCGATGATCGCTTTGGCTGAGGAACTGCGGCCGGACCTGACCGTGGTGGGCCCGGAACTGCCGCTTACACTGGGTGTAGTGGATGAATTTACAGATCGCGGCTGGCGGGTGTTTGGACCGACAAAAGCCGCCGCACGACTCGAAGCCAGCAAGAGTTTCGCCAAGGAATTCTTGCAGCGCCATCGCATTCCTACGGCGGCCTATGCGATATGCGATTCGGTGGAAGAGGTGCGCGAAGGTCTGACTCATTTTCATCCGCCGGTGGTAGTGAAGGCCGACGGGCTGGCCGCGGGGAAGGGCGTGGTGATTGCGGCGAGCAAAGAAGAAGCTGCGGAAACGGCGGCGGAGATGTTGAGCGGGGGCATGGTCGGGAATGCGGGTGCGCGGGTTGTGTTGGAAGAATGTTTGCAGGGCGAGGAGGTTTCATTCCTGGTGTTGAGCGACGGGGAAAGAGTTGCGCCTCTGGTGGCCGCGCAGGATCACAAACGCGCGGGCGACGGAGACACGGGGCCGAACACGGGAGGTATGGGCGCGTATTCGACAGCGCAGATTGTGGACGATACGATGCGGGACTGGTTGGTGAAGCACATCGCGGAGCCCGTGGTGGCAGGCATGAACGCAGAGGGCGTTCCGTATAAGGGAGTGTTGTACTGTGGGCTGATGATGACGGCGCGAGGGCCGATGGTGCTGGAATTCAATTGCAGATTCGGCGATCCGGAGACGCAGCCGATACTGATGCGGCTGGAGAGCGATCTGGTGGATGCGCTGGAAGCGTCGATCGAGGGGCGGGTGAGCGCGGGCGATTTTCGATGGTCGACGGATGCGTCAGTTTGCGTGGTGATGGCGTCGGCAGGATATCCGGGCAGCTTTGAAACGGGGAAAAAAATCACCGGACTTGAGGCTGCAGAGGCGGTGGAAGGAGTGAAGGTGTTTCACGCGGGCACGACGAAGCGGGATGGAGAATTTTATACGACGGGTGGACGGGTGCTGGGAGTATCGGCGCGGGCGGCGGCGTTGGAGACGGCAGTGCAGCGGGCGTACGAAGCCTGCGCTAAGATTCGATTCGATGGGGCGCATTATCGAAAGGATATTGCGGGAAGGGCGTTGGGGAAATAGGTTTCGAATGATAGAGATCCTTCGACTGCGGTTTTGCTTCGCTTTCGCGAAGCAAAGTCCTCGCTCGGGATGACAATTTTAAGGATGACAATTTAGTTCAGGGGAGATTCATGAGCAAGATACTGGTGTCGATTGTGATGGGGAGCGATTCGGATTTGGAGATTATGCGCGAGGCGGGGATTGCGCTGGAAGCTTTTGGGATTGGGTACGAGATGGACGTGACCTCGGCGCATCGTGCGCCGGATCGAACGGCGGAGTTCGCGCGAAAGGCCGCGGGGCGCGGGATTCAGGTGATCATTGCTGGCGCGGGAGGGGCGGCGCATCTGGCGGGCGTGATCGCGGCCCACACCACGCTGCCGGTGATTGGAGTGCCGATTCCTTCGACCTCGCTGCAAGGGATGGATTCTTTGCTGGCGACGGTGCAGATGCCGGCGGGGATTCCGGTGGCGACGGTGGCGATTGGGAAAGCGGGAGCGACCAACGCGGGGATTCTGGCGGCGCAGATCCTCGCGTTGGGCGACGCGGCGATTGCCAAGAAGATGGAAGGGCATAAGGAGAAATTGGCGCGAGGGGTGGAGGAGAAGTCCAAGAAGTTGAAGGAGTCGCTGGGTTAATTCGGAACACTCGAACTTGTCTCGAACCAAGGATGTGGGGCCGCCTATGGCTAATGTTCCGGCTGGAACATTAGGAATTATGTTCCAGTGGAACATTTTGTACGGGTATTCGTGTACGGATGGAATTGTACTTACAATCGCGCTAAGTTGAAGGTGCGGCAGGGTTGCGGGAGCGCGGATCATTCGTAGGGCGTCGGGGACTCAGGTAATCTGCGGCTGGAGTGGCAGGTTTATGGGAGCTCTGAACGGCGAATCGTGGCAGCGACGTCGCAGTGGCCCACCTGTGAAACGCCACGCGTGGGGCATCCAGTTTCGTGTTGGAGTAGGGGCTGGGCCAACCCCAACTGCTTGGGTTCTGGGTTAGCGGTAGACTTCGCGGCGGTGGCCGACTCGGAGCACCAAGACGGTTGCTTTGCCGTGGTCAAGGTCGCAAATCACGCGGTAGTCTCCGACGCGATAGCGCCAGAGAGTTCCGAGTGGGCCGGCGAGCGCCTTGCCAAGGGTGCGGGGGTCTTCCTGCGGTGCGATGCGCTCGTCGAGAAAATTCAGAATGCGACGCGCCATCGTCTTATCCAGCTTCTTTAGTTGCTGTCTGGCGGTGTGGGTGTAAACAATTTTCGTAGGCAATCTTTGTAATCAAGCTCTTTCTAATCAATCACCCAAGCCAAGGTCCGCTCTCACCTCGGCGCTGGAGTGGACCTTCTCTTCGCCTTTGCGGACGCGTTCAAGAACATCCGCTGCCAGATAGTAGTCTTCGAGATCGTCCAAGCCGTTCTCGATCATCTGGCGCAAGTAAAAGGCCTTGGTGCGTCCGGTTTGGACGGCAAGCCGGTCGAGACGTTGTTCGGCTGTGGCGGATAGTCGGATGGAAGTTGCCATAGCGATGAGTTGAATACTAGTATTCAATATATCACAGTCGGGCAAACCGTGTTCCCCGGTACGCTGGGCTATATAATCAGGTCAATCCGGCAGACGAGCTGGTTGGCGGGGCGGATGATTCTCTCGAAATTCCGGACTTGGGACCGTGCGCGGCAGCTCATTTGGCGGGTGTGCGCGCCGATGGCGATAAGAGCGTCGGCCTGTGCGGCGGCGTTAGCGATTTTGTTGCTTCCTGTGGTCTCGTGTGGCGGCTGTCCGGCCACGCCTTCGGTCACTTCGATCTCGCCGAGCACTGCAGCCGCTGGGGCAGCTGGATTTTCACTCACCGTAAACGGCCACAATTTCAGCAGCAACGCCGTGGTGGTTTGGGATGGCACGCCCCTGACGACGACGTTCGTCAATAGTAACCAGCTTACCGCTGCGATTTCGGCGACGCAGATCGCACAGCCGAACACAGCGCTGGTTTACGTATACAACCCAACAGCGGGGACCGAAAAAACCGTTGGTACGGGGGCAGTCACGGCCACCACCACAAATGGCTGTGGCGCCCAGGGTTCCAATGAGGTTTCGTTTAGCATCAGCCCGTAGCCTGGGAAGTCAAAAACCCCACTTCTTTACGCGCAAAAACCGCGCGGGAGAAATGGGGCACGCAGATTTGTCTCGCGACCTGAGGTGTGGGACACCAGCTGCTTGTCCCCGTTAGCCCTATGGAGGCGTGGTCACATTGAGGGTTGCGCTGACTACGGCCGACCCTGTATATCCGCCGTAGGTGACCACGATGCTGTAGGTCCCTGTGGTTGTGCCAATTGCAGCGATGCAGTTTTGATCGGGGTCTCCGGCGGTGTCTGTGCCGGCTGTGCATGTGACATTCGTGGAAGCGGTGCCGCTAAGCTCAGGCGTGAGCGTGACCAGCGCCGAGATATTTTGCGTTCCCGACTGCGTTGTGCCCATAATCGTGAACTGTGCTTCCGACTCGCCATCGGCCGGTACGCTCGTGGTAGCTGGAGTGATCGTCATCGCTGTCACAGTCTCGGCTACTGTGGCCGTTGTGGTGCCGGTTACAGCGCCGGAGGCAGCTGTGATCGACGCCGTCCCGGCCGAAACGCCAGCCAAGACGCCGCCGGTGCTGATGGTTGCCACCGACGAATCCGAACTGGACCAGCACACGACGCTGCCCGTACAGCTCGTGCCCCCAGTGAGATTACCCGTGCTTCCATCGCTGTACGTCGCCACAGCGGTCATTTGGATCGTGTTGGCGCCGGACCCAAAACCTACCGTGGGAGTGGGAGGATCAATCGTGATGGTGGAAACGGTGGCGTTCTGAAAAAATCCCTTGCAGCTGATGGTGAGGGCCAAGGTGGCGAGCATGGCGAAGGCCACGGCTAGACGCCGGTTATTTTTCGTGGGTGACATAGTTATCTTAGACTCCTTGGACGCGCCCGCCCTCAAAACCTAGCCTGTGCGCCGCAATTGAGACGCAACCAGGGATCTTTCCCTACGCTCTGCTTCCTTAGAATACGATTTATGCGACTCTGCGGATGTAAAAAATTGTAGCAGAACAAGATTCCGCGGCCACCGCAACCTGCACTCCCGTGCACATATGGAACCAGCCAGGGCAATGTCCGCCAATCGACGCTCTCCTTGGGAAGAACGTAGTCCGACGAAGAGCTTGCAAGAAAATGGCCAGTGCTCAGTCGGCACTGGCCTTTGGTTTTCAAGAAGGGACAGCCGTCACTTACGTTCTTCCTTGGGAGGATTCTCTTTCGGGGGAGCGCTTCGCTGCGGCTTCGGAGCGGGAGCTGGCTTGGCAGCCGGAGCCGGCCTGGGAGCGGGCGCTGGTTTCGGGGTGGCCGCGCGCGGAGCGCTCTCTTTCGGAGCACTTTCTTTTGGGGCACTCGCCCTGGGAGCCGGACTGGGTTTACTCTCCGCGCGAGGTTGGCTGGCGGGACGAGCAGTCTCCCGTGGCGCTGGCTTGGGAGCGGGTTTCGCGGCAGCGTGGCTTTCGCTTGGACGCGGCGCGCTTTCCCGGGGAGCGCTCGGTTTGGCAGCGTTCTCGGGGCGCTCCGGTGCGCTTCGATTGGCCGCAGGAGCCGGGTGGTTGGCCGGCTTCGGTGCAGGCCGGTTCTCCGCGGGCCGACTTTCTGCTGGCTTCGGGGCTGGACGATTGGCAGCCGGTCGAGATTCTGCAGCCTTGGGCGCCGGTCGATTCTCCGCAGGACGAGTTTCCCCGGGCTTGCCCTCCGCACCCCGGTTGGCCGCGGGCGCCGGAGCGCGCGCTTCCTTGGGTGACATGGTTGGAGCGTGATACGGGGCTCCCGCGGCTTTGGCGGTGACTACGCCGGGGCCCTTGAACACGCCGGGCCGGGGAGTGGCCGCGATGGCGGGCTTGCCGTTATTGACGCGGGCGAAGTTCGCGCGGTTCTGGCTTGCTTCCTTGACATGCTGCACCTGCGCGGCGACCGGAGGAATGTGGCGCTCGTGGGCCCATTGTTCCTGTTCCGCGGTGGGACGCGCGCTTACGCCGCCCTCGCCACCGTTGAAGGCGACGTGCGATTCGCTGTTCACGATGACGGTGCGGTTGACGTAGACGTTAGTGATTTGAGTTGTGTTCACGCGCATCACGGCGGTGTTGTAGAAGAAAGAGCCGCCGCGCCATTCGCCGCCGAAGAAGCCGTTGCCGCCGTAGCCAAAGCCATAGTTAATGCCGCCGTAGAATCCGACGTGCTCGCCCCAGTAGCCACCATTCCAGGCGTAGACGCCGTTGTTCCATCCCCAGTAGCCGGGGGTCCAGAGGAAGCCGGGTTCGGGCGCTTCCACCCAGGTGCCGGGAACCCAGTAATAGCCCTCGTCGTCATCCCAGGCCCAATAGCCGGGGGTCCAGAGAAAGCCGGGACCGGGGCAGAAAGGCTGCTCATAGACCGGCAGCGCGGGCGGGCCGATGCGAACCGAGATGCCGATGCCGATTCCGATTTGCGCCGCGGAAGGAGAAGAGAGAGCTGCCGGAATCATCAGCAGCATAAGACCGAAAGGGAACCAGCGAACTGCGTGGGGGAATTTCATTTGTGTTTCCTCGGGCCCGGCGAGCTTGCCTGGAAACGGCAGCATCGCAAGCGGGCGAATGTAGCTCAACAAGTCCTGGAGATCGACGTCAGTGCCAGGAAGATGGTTCAAAATGCTTTCACTCGGTTAAAACACCGAGGGTTTGAGTATGTTGCTGGGATATAAGTTGCTTGGAATGTCAACTTTTGTCAACTGTTTGAGCAAGTTCTCGGTTCTCGGTTCTCAGTTCTCGGTTTTCAAAACGGAACGATTCGAGAGACGATGAATTGTCTATTTGGGTGAAAAGAAGATAATGCGAGGCTGACTGGGAGGGTCTTACTGAGAACCGAGAACCGAGAACTGGCAACTGGGAACTGATCTCTAGTTCGCCCGCTTCGAGCGCGCGATGCGTTCGTCGATCAGCTTGCGTCCGGCGAAGCCCTCATCGGTACCGTGCCAGTGAGTGATGGATTCTTCTCCCATCTTCCAGCAGAGCAGGACGGTTCGTCCTTCCACTTCGCAGGGAAAATCCAACAGGCCGATGTCGAGATCTTTCACCTGCACGCCGATGGAATCGATCTCGGCGAGGGCATCCTTGGCGCGCTGCTCAGCTTTGCCGCGTTCGGCTTTTCTGCGCGCCACCGCGACCACATCCACACGGGTGCCGCCATTCAGAAAAATGCGATGGCTGAGTTCCTGCATTTCCCCTTCCACTTCTTCCATCAGTTTCTTGCCGCTGATCGCGGCGCGCAAAAGGGATTCCAGCACCGGAAGGAGAGACTTTGCTTCATCGAGAGTAAAAGTTCGGTCGGACATGGCGGATGCTTATATTCTACCGCATGCGGGAAGCCAGCAGTTGGCAATTAGCAATTTGCAATCCGCCGTATCCACGACGTCGGCAGCTTCGCGCTAACTGCCAAGCGCTAACTGCTATTTCGGTTGCTTGGTCATTTCGATGTCAATGGTGATGCTGATATCGTTGCCCACCATGCCGGCAGCTCCGGCGACTCCAAAATCCGTACGATTGATTTTAGTGGATGCGGAAGCGCCCATGCGCTGGTTGCCCCATGGATCCTTCACCGGAGCGGACGGACCATCCACATCGAGAACGACTTCCTTGGTTACGCCGTGAAGGGTCAGATCGCCGGTGATGTTGAGCTTGCCTGCCCCGGCCGCTTCCACTTTCTTGGATTTGAATGTAATGGTGGGATACTTCTCGACGTCGAGAAAGTTGGGGCTGCGCAGGTCCTTGTCGCGCATTTCGACGCGGGTATCCACGGAAGCGGGGTCGATGGTCGCCTGGAGGGAAGTCTTTTCCGGATGATTCGGATCATACTGCACCGTGCCACTTACCTTGCTGAAGGCGCCGCGCACGGTGGATACTCCTAAGTGCCGCACGGCGAATTGCGCCGAGGAGTGCGGCGGATCGATCTGCCAGGTATCCTGGGCAGCGCCGGATAGCGTTAACAGCAAAGCTACGGAGAGAGTTGAGACGGCGGAGAGAGTGCGCGACATGAGCGTTAGTTTCCTTGGAATTGAGTTGAAGGTCGATACAGTCTAACAAATGGCGCGGGGGCGGAGCTCGATTAAAGTGAGACTACCGACATGCCGGCTTGAAGGGATTTATTCCCGCTACTCCGGAACTCCGTCATTCACCCGGCCACAATCCATACGGGCGGTGCCGTTGTCATCGAATAGAAGTCCGTTGAATCGCACCACGCTTCCCACCGCCAACGGCTGGGTGTTCAGCATCTGCGTGCTGCTGTCGGTATAAACCACCACGCTGTTTGGATCGGCAAGCACGGTAGTTTGGCCGGGCTGCACGGCGAGGTTGGGAATCAAGTCGTAGGCCGCGAGCGCCACCGTGTAAGTGGCGAAGCCTCCGTCACTCCCAACAGCGCTGACGGTGCCGTTGATAGTTTGCGGCATCAGCGTGATGGTAGTGGCGGGAACGTAGGTTGGAGCGTCCAACACGGTTGTGGCATGGCTGGTGGTGTAGACGTTCTGTCCGGGGAACATGTTGCTGGCATTAAACTCGGCCGAGAATGGCAGTCGCTGGAGGTTGGTGAGCTGACCGGATACCTGAAAGACAACGCCGCCAAAGTTAT